>Ga0265798_10000393_pt1 | contig 77478 bp, 74 predicted proteins | sample P3T30metagenome_FD_192430 | JGI IMG/M metagenome (GOLD analysis project Ga0265798, IMG submission 192430) | Plant litter microbial communities from East Loma Ridge, Irvine, California - P3 T30 | ecosystem: Environmental > Terrestrial > Plant litter > Unclassified | place: USA: California... | reverse complement strand
GACGATCCCTTTTGACTTCAACTACAACCTCGATAACAACTTCTACAACGGTACCGGAAATGTGCCCGACTTTGGCCCCCAGAACGAATCGCAGTGGAACACTCAACTGAACCACACCAACGCGGCAGAGAGCACCTATGAGCCACCTGTCTTGCGCCGCTCCACCCGCCTCGGCCAGCAATCAGTAGTCTACGGTGAGGAGATTGCCGATGACGAAGACGGCGATGTGGAGATGTCCAACACCGCTCCCCGCCACAAGCGTCGCCCATCTCCCATCGTTATTTCACGCAACGCCAGTTTCAAGACCTCCGGCCTCGTGAACAGCAGCCCTGGATCGGATGGGCCTGCCTCCCGCACTCGATCCAAGTCTGTGTCGTTTGACGAGTGTCAATTTCAAGAGGCGTCGATGGATGACAGCTTGTTTGGTGAACCTTGGGAATCCGAGGGGGAGGATGTGGGCGAGAACATCATTGTCGCTACGCCGATGACCGCGATGTCGAATGTCAGCCCGAAGAACCGCAGTGGTTTGGCTCTGCCGACCATGCAATCGAGAACGACGCGGAGCCGGAATCGCGGAAGCAGATAGTGGGCTTGATGCTTTACTCGACATGACTGTTGCGAAAGAAGGTAAGTTGAGGTAAGTTCAACGATCCGATCTACCAGATCACTCACTCGATTCGAGTTGTAATGTCTTAAGGCGCTGGACGTCAACAACAATATATAATGATACAATCCATTGTTCCATCTATTGATCCATTTCAAATGTACAATACTCCATATACTCTCTCACTGACCAACGCCTTTCACTTGACTCTGAATTCCGCCCATCCCGTCACAGCCTGATATGACTTGCGGCCGCATTCCCACCTAGCAGATACGATTCCGATGTTATACTCCTACCCAAGCTACATTGCACTGTGCTCTCTAGATATGCATTTAGGGTTGGGGTTGGGGTGAATACTAGACGTATCACTTCCGCTGCCCACGACGCGGCCTGCGATAGTCTATCATCGTATATCAGGATACAAAGAAGCTCTTTGTATCTGTCAAAGATCGCACATCATGTATCGGGTGACCTGCGATGACATTCGATCTGGCTGTTCGAGGCAAACCAGACCCCGTCCACTCTTCCTCGTTGAAGTCTTGATTTCTGACTCTTGACTCCTATCGAGTACGTTGACGCTGGCTTCGCGGTCAATGTCTAGCAGTGACTAAATGGAGTGCAACACTTCAATCGGGAACGAACGCTGATCGCATCAAGATTCTAAAGACCGTTTGAGATTTCCGAAAGCGCTCGTTGGCCTACATGGCGAGTCTCTCGGTATGCTGTTATGCGAATTAATAATGGGCACGATCTACAACAAAGCACTTATGTACTTCAGACGCCTCACATCTCCCGCTTCGCCCCTTTAGCCTCCTCAGCAAGCTTCGCCTCTTTCACCCTCCGCTCACTCCTCTCGCTAAACCGATCACCCATAAGCCCGAAATGAGGACGCATCAAGATGGTGTACTTGACGAACTCCTCGGCACAATCGACCAAGCGGTCCCTGTTGCCTCCCTCCATGAGCCTCGATCCTCCCTCAGCAGCGTCCTCGTCAGTGAAGAGTTTGTATGCCTGAGGAACAGAGGACTGATTCGGAATTGCAAACATTCGCATCCAGCGGCCGAGGATTCGAAGACTGTTGACTGTGTTGAACGATTGCGAGCCGCCCGAGACCATTGCCAGGCCTAGAGTTCGGCCTTGGGTGGGCCGCACGCTGCCGGTTGAGAGGGGAATCCAGTCGATTTGGTTTTTGAAGACAGCGGTCTGACAGGGCGGGTTCGTTAGCTTGACGGAGACTTCAATGAGAGAGGAGACCGCGGTCTGCTTTACGTACCAAGTTTCCATGCTGTTCAGGCGACACCCAGAAATGACCGTCACTCCATCGGCTTAGATCGCGTAGCTCTTGGACTTTGGGATGAGATTGTCCCACGTCGTCTTTCATGGGCAGGCCGGTAGGATCGTAGACGCGAACATCGCAGCCTAGACGCCAGAGGATGCGACAGATCTCGAAGGCAAGCAGTTTCGAGTAGGATCTGAATAACGTCAGTTTCGTTGTCAGTCGATACCGAACCGACGGCAGCAGTACGGCGCAGCGGTCAGGCAATCCGCCAACCGAAGACTCACCGTGCTCTCAGACTTCCATACAAGACCAGTACTTTTAGTCTCTCGCCAGTTTTTGCAATGTCGTTATATGACATTTCCGTCGCAGTGGCCAGCTCCAGCTTCGCGACCCAATCCTGTGCTGCCACTTCGCCATCAAGAAGAAAAGGACGATATTTGGCTAAAGTATCGGGGTCGTCCTCCTCAGTAGGGATAGCCAGTGAGCGGAAAGCAAACTCCGGATTGGCGTGGACTTCTTCAATCTGTCGCATCGACGATGTGTTGTTGAGATCTCCCTGCACAGGGGTGGGCGCCGCAGTGCTTATTTGAGCGTGTTGCGCTCCATTTGCAACGGTGCCTGTATTTTGTGGTTTGGCCATGGTGCCGATGTATGATTTATTTCCCAAACGGAATGGGCGGTGGCGGAGGTGTGGTGAGCGACTGACCCGGAAGGCGGCAGTATCAGCAAAGCTCGACAGCAGGGAGCGTTTGAGAAATGTTGATCCGCAGGTACTCATTGATCGTTGCGTTTATAGTTGAAGACACGAACTCGTCTTGCTGGTTGTAGTGGAAAGGAATACCTCAACTTCCCCTTGGCAATCCGGGTCTGTTCATACAAGCGACGTGAATGTCGCTGATCGAAGCTGATTGGCCGAGATTCAGATAAATTGTGTCGTTGACAGACGGGCTCCGGGCCTGCAACTGATGTATTACAAAAGCCGCAGAATCCCGAGCTGCTGTCAAAAGATAAGTTGTGTGCAATTGATCAAACTCTACTCTACATGTGATGTATAATCAGCGCCGCGTACAAGCTGGCCAGAGAGGATTTGAAGCAACAGATACAAGAAGTGGTCATGATAACGAGCAAATCAACAGAGGGCAATTCGCATTCGCATTGCAGGCGGAACAAGCACCATACGCGTTGATCATTGGGATCGAGAAGCAGTTTGATGTTCCTTCGATTTGTTCAATCACGGCGTTTCAATAGACTACACTTGATTTGAAATGTCGTTGATCCGCAGGCAGACCGTCGAACCCGTGCTTTGAATCCATTCATGCGTCTGTATCAACATGAAGACCGATAACGTCCATAAAACTGGAAGTGCAGCGATCCGTAGGGTAAAAAAAAGTTGTACAGGTAAAACTATCACCAAAGACATGAAAGCACTTATTGTCCCGGCCTTGCGCGCCAATCAACGCCATAGACTCCGCGTTTAACAACGCATCCCAACAGGTACTCGTGTCAAGCTCCCAAAAATCTAAGCGGCCCTCGAGTAGATACCAGCGACCATAGCGTGGTCCCTCTCGAAGGGCTCAAGAGTAAGCTGCTCTTTAGGCTTGATGCGCTCCTCCCTAAGCTTGGTGACCTCGCGGGCGAAGACGGCCTCGGGTGAGGCGGTCGAGTCGATACAGCTGGCCTTGATGGAGATGACCACACCACCTCCGACCTTCAGGAACTGGTGGGCGTTGAGACCGACGATACGGGCCTGGTCGGGCTGGGCAACATCGGCGAAGATGCAGTCGACCATGCCGACGAGCATGCGGTACTTGAGAGGGTGACGGGCATCCTCAACAATGGGGATGACGTTGGTACGGTGGGTGGCCATGTTGACGAGATCTCTGCCGGAACGGTGGGAGAACTCGACGGCGTAGACGGTTCCGGTCGGGCCAACAATGTCGGCAACGTGAGAGACGGAAGTACCAGAGGCAGCACCGAGGTAGAGAACCTTGCTACCAGGTCCCATGTAGATGCTCTCCATACCACCGAGAATACCGGCGGCCAACTTGGAACGGAAAGGGTTCCAGACGCGGTACTCGGTCTTGGTGGATGTGGGTGCGTCGCCGTTGGCCTGGTTTGCGCCAGAGCCGGGGGTGTCGACGCTGATGCGCTTCTCGCCGTAGACGGCCTCACCGGGGGTCAAGTTTTTGGTGACGAGGAGATCCTCCTTGCCGCGAGCGACGAAAACACCGGCGTGTCTGTGGGGCTCCTGTGGGTGAAAGTCAGCCTTCTGCTTTGTTTGATCGTAATCAATTGATCGCAACTTACGATGATAACCTTAGCACCACCCTTTGCGCCAGCACCGCCACGGGGACCACCACGGCCACCGCGGTCACCGCCGCGGCCTCTGGGCGCACCGCGACCACGTCCACCGCCGCGTCCACCCCTGTCACCGCCGCCGAATCCGCCTGTATGATGTTAGCATTGCTGCTTGCAGGTTTGCTATCGCAGCGCAAAATGCGTACCACGTCCACCACCACGTCCGCCTCTGTCTCCGCCGCCACGGCCGCCACGCATTCCACCGCGACCGCCACGGTCGCCACCACGTGCGCCTCCTCTCGGTGTGAAGGCCATTTTGATTGTGTGTGTGGTGTGTGTTGGGTTGTTGTAAGTGTGCTGGTGCGAGATCGTATGCGCGCAGCCTCTGCAAAGTCGGACCTCAAGCTTGAAGCTTTCTCTCAAAGTCCAGCGACTTTTTCCAGCGGGTAGCTCCCGCGGCTAGGCCGTATTGAGCCAGCAACTTTTTGGCGATGTGCACGGACCAGCCAAGACTTCCAATTCTCGAACCCACAGATTTGCAAGAGCAAGCGTTCGGCCAGAGATTGACAGCGCCGATTGCGACCTCACGACTCCGATACCATCCTCTACTAACACCCCAGCACTCAGTCAAGATGGTACGTTTGCGATTTGCTCGTATCCAGTGTCTCCGCAGTCGCGAGAATACCACCCTTGGACGACGGCGACATTGCGATACACCACCCCCGACGACCGCGAAAACACCAATCTAACAAATGCCTCCCGCCTACAGGTCCGTTACGCCGCCACCGAAATCGAGTCGGCCAAGTCCGCCCGCGCGCGCGGCTCCTACCTCCGTGTTTCTTTCAAGAACACCCGCGAGACCGCCCAGGCCATCAACGGCTGGAAGGTCACCCGCGCCCTCCAGTACCTCGAGAACGTCAAGGGTCACGCTGAGGCCGTCCCCATGAGGAGATATGCCGGGAGCACTGGCCGTACTGCTCAAGGTACGTGAAGGCCCCGTGAAAACGGGTGTTGCCTATAGCCATGTGCGAGGATGCATAAGGATATTGGGGATACCCGGAGGAAATCCATGAAGAAAAAAAAGAAACAACGAGGAATTGGGAATTGGCATCTTCAAATGCGGATACTGATTTGGTAAACCTAAAGGCAAGGCTTTCGGTGTCTCCAAGGCCCGCTGGCCCGTGAAGAGCGCTGAGTTCCTTCTCTCGCTCCTCAAGAACGCCGAGGCCAACGCCGACACCAAGGGTCTTGACACCAGCAACCTCATTGTCAAGCACATCCAGGTCAACCAGGCCCCCAAGCAGCGCCGCCGCACATACCGTGCCCACGGTCGCGTAAGTCATGCCATGTCCTTCCAGATATCTGATTTTGCAACTAACAACCATTCAGATCAACCCTTACATGTCCAACCCCTGCCACATTGAGATGATCCTCACTGAGGGCACCGAGGTTGTCCAGAAGGCCCCCGAGAAGGTTGTCCCCAAGCACCTTTCCAGCCGCCAGCGTGGTGCCCGCCGCACCCAGGCCATCACCGCCGCTTAAATGCGTCATGGGTACACACGAGGCTGTCTTGACTTGAGCTGCACAGTTTAGCAAAGGTCGAAAGGGCGTCATTGGTTGGGTCATTAGGAACTGAGCGAAAACCAGGAACAGAATTAGTAGCTCATATTTCAAAAGCGTCATGTCCAATCATTGTGTTTGAATCGTTTTTCACCAAGTATCTATATGAAGCGTTGATGTATTGACTTGCCAGCCATGCATGCAGTGTGCCAACCGTGCAATATGAAGTGTCGATCCCGACAGCCCTTCGTCAACTTGCAGCGCCATGCGAAAATAAAGTGCTCCAACCGTAGGCTTCATCCAGACCATCTAATTTGCTCTCCCTCAAGGGTATCTAATCATAACCGTGACTTGTCCTCCGCCCTGTCGTCAACAGCAGCAGCAGGCCCAACAGGCTCATCCACCACCTGCAGGGCGGCCGTGTTCTTCGCATCGTTGAAAGCGTTCGGGTCTTTGAGGAAAGATTCGTCTCCAGAGAATTTCCTGTTTGAATTGCGGTCGTAAGCCTGCGAAATTGTATGACTGCGTTTTGCGCTTTGAATTATGTTTGTTGTTGGGCTTTTGTGTTGTTCCTCAGTGAGTGATGACCGCGGAGAGAGCACCGCCGCTGAATTGGTCTTTTTCAATCTGGAAGGACCTATTTGCTCACCAAAGGAAAATCGTGAGTGTGCTCCAACAGATGGGTGGGAGGATGGATTGGGGGGATACTTTTACACTTTGGAGGGAATGGGGGTACCGTAGCGTGTTGCCAGCACGCTTTGGAGGGAAGTTGGGGAGAGGGGAGGGGGGTTTCTTTTCTTACCATCCACGTTCTTCGCCGTTCTCGAGGAAGGAACAGTCGCCGTTGATCTCGCACGTCCAGCCACCTTGGACTCCGCGGCCGTTGCGCCAGTTGATGTCGGGGACGATGTCCGGGTTGCTTGAATCCCACTTTTGAGTGGCGTTGGGGTCGGGTTTTGATTCTTTCTCAGAAGCGTCTGCGATGGGTTTGCGGGCGAATTTGGAGAAAGAGCAAGTGTAGCAGTTGAAGTCTTCGGCACACTCGTCCTCGGGCATGTTGCCGGTCAGCGCGCGGCCGATGGCAATCATGCTGGCCGCGTGGGTGCAGATGAGAAGGGTGCGTGGGCCAGATGGGTCGGCGTCCAGGCGTTTGATCAACTCGTCCAGGCAGTAGGCGATGCGGTCGTGGAGTTGGGGGATGCTCTCGCCTTTGGTGGAGGGGACGATGATGGGGTTCTGTTCCGGAGCGAGGTTGTCGGGAAAGTGCTGTGCGAGGACGTTGTAGGTGGCGGGTGACGGGTGATCGAATCGTGCGAGTCCGTAGAACTCTCCCAGACCGGCCTCAAGGTTGACAAGAGCTTTGAGAGTCTTGGGGTCCTTGCTGTTCTGTGCAGTGCGAGCCGCGGTGAATGGTGCGAGAGTCTGGATGCAGCGGTAGAACGGGCTTGAGTAGACGGCATCGATCGTTGGGTCGGTGGCGAGGAGGTGCTGTGCCAGTTGCTCGGCTTGTGTAACGCCATAGCTGGCGAGTGCTGGATCCGAGGGAATTCCTGTCGGTGAACGAACGGTGCTGTTGTACTCTCCAGTTTCGGGATCAACGACCCAGTTGGAACGGAACTATTTCATGTCAGTATTCTGTCGCAATAATTGAAGTTGTCGTCGGACACGCTGTGCTGGCGTGCAATGCCATGTGCGCAAGACCTTGAGCGATGCATTCATGTGCGTACCACCCACAGAGCACACATAGCAGTACTGTAATCTCGCGACAGCCATAATGAAGGCACCTCGGTTGCTTTCAATATTCGTGCACTCATGCTGTTGCCGTAGCTGCCGCACTCGCACTCTGACATGTTTGCTCGCATCTTCAAGTGACATAGGATTGGAAGACTTACCCCGTGACGCACGACGTAGATCGCTTCCAGTACCATCTTTGCGGTTGACGAGTTTGGTGATGTTGTGGGGACGGATGAGGGCCGCGAGCGCAGGCTCTAAGTGAAAGTGAAGATTCGCGATTACGTCACGTGGTCGTGAATCGTGGAATCGAGGTCCAATCGAAATTATTTTATATCTCACTGACTTTTGAGATTGACAAGTTGCACTACTCAGGGGTGATCGCAGCTTGCTGATTTACAACCATGGCACATGTGAGAGCAAACATGCGGACTCAACATTTGGCCTCGTTTGTCGATCATATCGGGCAGCAATTTCTGAGACAAACGCAACAAGACCCGCAGACGTCAATTGATACATGCATGTGGAGTAATAGCAATCATTGAAAAGTTCATGGACTACTATTGAAGACACACATTCAATTGATACACATGAGACACAAGATTGGTAGTAAGCTTGATGGATTTTGGTCTAGCTAACTTTTTTCACGCCGCCCTTGAAACTTCTGCCACAAGATACACTTGAGGTATCTAGTAGAAGAAGCCGAGGATCTTGCCGGCAACGTGCTTGCGGCGGGCCTCCTCGTGGTCCATGATACCAGCGGAGGTGGTCAGGACGACGAAACCGAACTGACGGGCAGGGAGGAGCTTCTGCACCCACTGCTCCATGTCCTTGAGCTGGACGTTGTAGCGGGGTGAGATGACACCGGTCTTGTTGAGGCGGCCGTTAAGCTGGATGACGATCTTGCCGTTGCGGTGGTCGTCAACCTCCTCGAACTCGCCAATGTAGCCTGGGGGAATATGTTAGTAAGTTTGTCGCAGCTGATTAAACGTGCAACTTCAGGATTCGGAAGACGTGTAAGATCCTCGGCAATTTCAATCTTCCGGACACTTAAAGGGCTTAGGTCGTGGGGGAGTTTTGAGACCATTGCCTAGTTATCAGCCCGGTGGAGGTGTTGTGGAAGTTTTGCCATAGGTCTCTCATGTTTCGTCTTCCGAATCCTGATTGCTCGCTTGTTTGGAATGTGTGGGCGCCGACGTACCGTGCTTCTGCATAACGTGCAAGAAGCGGATGATGACCTTGGAGGAAGGACGGATCAGGACCTGGCGCTTGCCAGCCTTCTCGGCGTTGTTGATGGCGTTGAGCGCATCGTTAAGGACGGAGGTCTTCATCTTGGCGAATGTGTCGTGCGGAGATTCTCAAGCGGCGAGGCGGCTAAAGGTATCTGCTCGCAGGGAATGTTAGCCTTCAAGAGCCTTCCTGAGCGCAAAGAGTGCCCTTCCGGCGGCCATGATGGATGGCGCACAGAGGGTTCTTCAGCTCGACCATCCTGGGCGCAGCGGTGTCATGGTGCTCGCAATGAGCAATGCATGAGTGCTGCGCCTTGGCTACCTGAAGGGCATCTCTGGGAATGGACGCTGCATACCTCTTGATTATCGGCGAGCTTGGGGTGTTGAGAGAAGCTGTTGTCGGGTCGCGAGCCTTGTGCAAGCCGATAATTTCAACTTGCAAAATCCACGGCGCTAGCGTGTGGGCCCGGCTGGAGCCAGTTGTCCTGAGGCATGAACTTTTACTTCCAGTCGGGCTCTGCTAGGCTTCTGGCTTGAGCCGCGCCCCCTCCAAAGCCCCCACCAGTTAGCGTTGAACCCTCCCTCTTTTTCCTTCGTTCAAAGACAACAGATCTTGCTGCTTGCCCTCTCTCCGACCAGCACATATCTTCCGCCACCTATTCCCACTTCTACACATTCGTTGATCTACTCACAAAACTACCGCCACCATGCTCGTTTACAAGGTATGTCTTCATGCCGGACCCGGAGCTTGCGACAAGAGGAGGGAAACATGCAATTTCGAGCGCCGAGCTAACCGCCGTCGCACAGGATGTTATCAGCGGTGACGAGCTCATCTCGGACTCTTACGACCTCGAGACTGTCGATGGTGTGATTTACGAGGCCAACGGTGCCAAGATCACCATCGGTGGTGAGTCCTTCGACACCGGCGCCAACGCTTCCGCCGAGGGCGGTGACGAGGATGGCGGAGACGAGGCCAAGGAGACCAAGATCAACATCGTCCACGCTTTCCAGCTCAACGAGACTCAGTTCGACAAGAAGGCCTACCTTAGCCACCTCAAGGGTATGTTGCGATACACACACTTGACACAATACCGGACTCGAGACTGATCCAATCCTGCAGGCTACATGAAGAAGGTCAAGGAGTCGCTCTCCGAGAGGGGCGCCAGCGCCGAGGAGATCAAGGAGTTCGAGACTGGTGCTCAGAAGTTCGCCAAGAAGGTTGTTGCCAACTTCGGCGACTACGAGTTCCTCATCGGCGAGTCCATGGACCCCGATGGCATGTACGTTGGATCGTCTCACATACCTTTGGCAACCCATCAAACTGACATTCCTCCAGGGTTGTCCTTCTCAACTACCGCGAGGACGGCGTCACCCCCTACGTCTCCCTGTGGAAGCACGGTCTCAAGGAGGAGAAGGTGTAAGCAGTTTATTCAATGTGAAGCAGTTAGGAGCGGAGCGGAGGGCGCCGAGAGTGTTAGCAAAAGCAACCATCGGGTCCTCGGCCATGAGCGATATCCCAGGACGAGCATGAGCAAAACGGTAGACACGACTATTGGAAATAATCTCGGGCTCTGCTTGAGTCATTTCCACCCAAAAGTAAACTTGTCACTTTCTTCAAACCTCTGTGTATGCCGAAGTTTGTCGAATACATAATCTCACTGGTACTCTCACGATTACGGTTTCTCAGAGCTGCTGGTATCACCACTTGCGAGGTTGTTCTGCGGTGAGATACTCGTGATGTCTATCTATCGTCTCATTGGCGTTAGGATGATTTCGATGCATGAAAGTTGCTGATACCACCGTATCAACAGGCATACTTTAGCATGAAGTGAGGAATGCACGCTGCTCTGTGATGTTGATATCCGACGTGTCCCACCTCTTCATCTATGCAGTATGCACACTCGGCACATGCAATGCATGGATACGCGCTCGTGCAACAGCTCGCATGTTCATTGACTCTTGGCTGCTTCAGTAGGTACATGTAAGCGATAACTACCTTTCATTCGAGCGATATCATTCCGCACTTCCCCTCATTTGTACACTCGATAACATCCACATGTGAGTCCATATCGCCTCGCACAGACTCTCGCCTCGTGCGCTGTAACTAGGTACTCGTCCCATCCCGCATTTGACACTGACAGCCCGATCCACATTCACTCAAAGCTTCAACACTCTGCTTACATCAACATCAAATGCGGTGACCACTCCCTCATCTACACATTTTTGAAAAGACACGACAGATGTTTCTAAACCCAACATACACAGACTTGATGCAATTCAACCACACCCTCGAGTTCAGCTTTCATGGACCGGCTGATGCAGGGCGCAGTCGCAGCGATTGCGCCTGATACGCCGTCTTCTGCTGCTCTCAACCAGACAATTCGTGATCTGCGCAACGAGTTCGACTTGGAAATTGCACCTCGAGACAGCGACTACTCTCCTGCGCGACAGCAAGCTACTCTTGGGAATGCACTCTTCAACCGCATTCGATTTCTCTATTTCCGCGACAAGACTTATCTGGACCAGAGCATTGATGAGTTCAGACAAGAGCTTCAGAACCGGACGGGCCAGTGCTCTCCCCAGTCGCGGACCCAATTGCTACACGAGCAGCTGAATGATCCCACCTGGATTCTCAAAGAGCGAATCCAAACAACCCCGAGGCCAACACGCTTTGCGGCATTGACAGCTTCCACAACACCCTCGAGCTCGCAGCGACCGCAGACAATCAGAGTTGACAGCGCAGCTTCTCAAGACGTCACCAGGCCCGATGAAATGCCTCCTCCATCACCTTTGTCGCGAAAATGTAAAGGTGGAATCGATATCATAGCTGGTAACAACGCACGGCAACTGATGCAAGAGGCATCGTCCGACTACTATGGCTCATCTTGGGACGACCACGGGTTCGACATCGATCAGCCGATGGAAACGTCGAAACTAGACTTCGGAAAAGCACTGGACAATCTCGACGGTACCCGAACCCCCACAACCCACGCTGTTAAGCGCAGAAAGATCAACGAAGACAAAACTGAAGCTTTGACAAATCCAGCTGAGGACGTGCAAGAGCGTTCAGCTGGCGAGCGAAAAGATCCAAACTGTCACTGGCAGATCCGCAACCTCGTGGACGACGGATTTGGAGCGCGATATAACTACGATATGAGCGAACGATTGCCATTCGTTGTTTCTGTTGAGCGCGCGCGTCTAAGGCAAGATGCTGGACTGGACGAAGATCAGGTGAACGCTGCCACTTCTCACCAAGACGTCAAAGACATGCTCAAGTCTCTTGATATCGATTTCAAGCAATCACCATCATCAATATGGAGCCTGCCTTCTCAAATCGACGATGGCTCACTCGCTGGAACGATCTCACTCAACCCCAAGAGTGACAAAAGCCCACTGTTCCAGCTGAAACTTCAACCGACTGTACTCAAGTCCTCGAGGCTTGAAAGACGTTTTGGAGCTGATCGATTCCTGAAAGTAACATTGCCCTCACTCAAAAAGCAGGTACCTGGTCACCTCCAGCCCGACAAACTGCAATCTGCCTTCCTGAAGTGGCTCCTGGCTCCGAAAGATTTTCTTGGAAGGACTTGGCGCATCTATGACATCAAAGCGCTCAAATCGTCGAAGTCTTCAAGCAAGCAAGCAGGCAAGGTAAAAAACGATCACTTGAAGCACCAAGACGTATACTTCTTTGCAATCGCTGGACTAAGCATCGCCCCGGTATCTTGGTCGTACCTGATCGACTGGCAGATCTCGATCAAGGATAATCTTGAACAGTCGCTGTTGAAAGCATTTGCACGCTTGCCATTGAGTGACAGACATTCTACACCCACCGTGTGTTTCGGTCCCACTCAAATATTGATGGTTGACGATGTCTTCCCCAACGCGGAGCCAGAAGACGACACATTTGAAGATCCTGCTTTCAAGAACAAGCCTCGCAAACTGTGGGCAAAGGATGAGGCCATGACAGATGGTTGCGCCATGATATCTGTTGGTGCCGCGTTGCTGATACGGGAGAAGGCCAGCATCGTTGATTTTCCCTCGGCATTCCAGGGCCGAATTAACGGACACAAGGGCATGTGGCACGTGAGTGGTTCCTACGAAACATCAAATCCCAAGGACTTAGAAATCTGGATAGAGGTCCGCCCTAGCCAGCGGAAGATCGTGCCCAGAGCGGAGGATCTTGACGAGCGATGCGAAGCCGATCGATGGTGCTTTGGCCTTCTTAGTTGGTCCAAGCCTGCATCGCGTGCCGATATCCACAAGGACTTCATACAAGTGCTCCACGACAGAGGTGTTTCTCGAGAGACACTACGCGCTGTGATTGGTGAGGCAATCGATCTTCCTATCGAAGAGAGCCGTGAGGCCATACTCGATGTCGAAAAGTTCACACTGTGGTCACATGAGCACTTTGCACAAGACTTTAACGACCCACTGCCCGAAAGGCAGGTGGGATTGCCTGTTGGCAGCATCTCCAAGTGTCAGCTGCTCATTAACAAAACGGGGTACACACCCACCACGAACCACATTGTTGCGAAAAGCGCCATTGCAATGATCGAAGGACTCCTGCAGCAACAGCGTGCCTCGATGAAATTCATGTGTGTCCAATCGACCTCTGTCGTCGGAATTGCCGATCCGCTTGGAGTCTTGAAACCTGGAGAAGTGCATTTGTCCCTTTCTCGGCCATTGGTGCATGAGTACTCACAGCAGCGGTTTGATGTTTTCGCTGGCAAGAATGTCCTGGTCGCACGCGATCCTACACTTCGACCCTCAGACATACAAAAGGTGCGTTGTGTATGCCACCCCAAGTTGGCTCACTTGAAGGATATCGTCGTGATGCCAAGTAGAGGTCAGATCCCGCTAGCTACAAAACTCCAGGGCGGTGATTATGACGGCGACAAGTTCTGGGTTTGCGCCGACGAGAGGCTTGTGGACCCCTTTCGAAATTCACCAGTCCTGCAGCAAGCTGGCATTGAAGAGCTCGGTATTCCCCAAAGAAAGCATCGCTTGGGAGACGTCGTCAAGGAAGAAGACATCGGCACCGACAAGCACGTGGAAGCATGGTTCAAGATTGCGATACCTTTCGCCCTCCGCGAGAGCATGTTGGGGCCCGTCACCAACTACCTGTACGATCTGATGTACTACCATAGCGATCTACAGCACCCGCAGGTTGTCCTAGTTACAGACGTCCACGACACCATCATCGACGCCAACAAGAATGGCTACGAGTTCGATCGACGCGACTGGAACAGATTCCGCAGAGATCACGGCCTGCCCAGTCCCAACGTCATGAAGCGTAAATATCACGAAAACCTGACCGCTTTGGACCCGGGCACGGACAATGGCATGCAGAAAAGCAAAGTGACTCTCCGAGATGTCGTGAGCGAAAGGTCCGCAAAGAAAGGCAGTCACATTCTCGACGACATCGTCTTCAACGTCATCAACCCAAAGTACCGCGAGTTCCTTGACTGGCTGTACACCAGCGTGCTCGAACCCGCAAACGAGATCCAGCGAGACCTGGACCTGGAATTCCCACTCAGAGAGCTCAAGAGTGAAGCCGCAGAAGCTTTGGAAGCGGGTGAGGACTTCCGCATCGACGTGGACGCGGAGATCAAGGCCCTCCAAAAGAACATCGAACTCCCTGCCCGGAAGTTTGCTCAAGTGTGGCACGCCCACCGCTCGAGAAAGGAGCAGACGCGCGACGTTACCCGAATCCATGGTCTGACAGACTGCATCGAAGAGTACAGAAACATCAAGCCGATGCGCAATTGCTCCTCCTGGCGCGTACGCGGCGCGGAGACGGCGCCGACCAGATGGGAGTGCTTCAAAGTCGCTGTTCTCGCATCTCCGTGGCAGTTTGAGAAGAGGAAGGGCCTTTTGTTTTGGGCGGCGACCGACGTCATCCAGTACCTGAAATCGCACAGCGAGAACGGTAGGCGAGTGATTGAACAGGTGCAGGCGGTTCTCAAGCCAAAGAGACCGAAGCAGCCGAAAAACACGCTGGTCGGGAGCTCAAAGCCGAGCTCAGTGGCTAACGATGATGATGGTGAGACGACTGATGAAGACGATTATGATGATCCTGTTCTGGTCAGAGATTTGCTGGAGTCTTTCGGTTCTTGAATGGGTGAAGGAGTACATCTCTCTCTTTTCGGTTGACTGTTCTGGATACACAGTGCTGGAATATTTCGGTTCGAAAGGGAAGATGGAAGTACACTTTTTTTCCTTTTCGGTTTATTCTCTTGGATATGTGTGCAGCGGACCATGCTGGGAGTTTCTGGTCCTTGAGCGAGGATTGCACACCTCTCTGTTTTCGGCTGATCTTCCTGGACACTCAGTGGAATATGAAGCTTTCCCATGAACAAAACCTCCTGGTCCCCTTCATGATTCCAGTCTCATCGTCTTTTCATCTCCTCCATGAACCACGTACAACAATTTCGCCATCGATGTCGCATGTAAGATCCCGCTCTGCTCTTTCGCTGACAATCGCTACTAATAAAAAGACGCTAAATCCACTGGCATGAGCACATTGCCACGGCCAGATATCGGAGATGTCGCACGCGGTACTAGACTCTCTCACTGGTTTGGCCATTGATGATTGATACTGCATCCGCTGGTACGAGCATATGGTCTTTACTATGCGAGCGAGAGAGCACCCAACTCAACGGCGTTTCTCCGCGGTTAGGCTGTCTCTGAACTGCGTCCAGTCCGCTGGTATGAGCATAAGTTGTCGGCCACTTGTTAGGAACAACGCGGGTAGTACTGTAATCTCTCATTGGTAGCAGGACTAGGAGGTTACGATGCATCCGCTGATACATGCCTTGAAACTCACACTCTAACCAAGGCATCGCATCGCATCGCATCGCATCATAACCTCGCTTTCTCCCCACTCACTCTCCCACTCCCCACAACAAGCTCCTCCGCAACCCCTCTAGCAATCCCCCTCGCAATCCCCATATTCGTAATCATGGGATTAACCCCACTCGCACTCGGGAAAACACTCGAATCCGCAACCCACAGCCCCTCAGTCCCCCAAACCCTTCCCTTCTCATCGACAGCACTATTCGCCTCCGCAGTCCCCATCCGACACGAACCCATCTGATGCGCAGAAGCGAACCGCACGGGCCCGCCCGAGTTCTGCAGCAGCGTTCGCCAGGCCTGGAACGCCGGGTCGTTCAGGGACGGGTGCGCGATGGGCGTCAGAGTCGTACGCGAAGAGCTGTCCGGGGAAGGGCGGATGAAAGGTGGCACGTTTGGCAAGGTCGAGTGGATTTCGCGCGCGCCCGCTACGTAGAGGAGTTCGGCGAGGCGTTCGAGGCCGTGCTGCACGCTGTTCTTGTCGGTTGCCGAGGCGATGTAAGAGATCTTTGGGCGGTTCGGGTCTTCGGGGGTCGGGGTGACGGTTCCGCCGTTGCGGTCGCGCGCAAGAGAAATGTAGCCGGTCGTGCGCTTCATATTTGCCGCGAAGGTTTTGGCGTGCAGGGCGCTACGCCAGGGGAAGGCCGGCAGGAACATGCCCGGCAGCATGGTCGTTGCTTCGAGTTTGGCGCCGTAACCGTCGCCGGTCAGGTTTTCGAATTCGTTGACCACAGAGGTGAGGATGGGACCTTCCCAGGGACGGACTTCGTCGTCCCAGACGGCGCACATCATTGAGACTGGGTGCAGGTGCAGATGGCGGCCGATGTGGGTGTTTGTTAGGCCGGAGCGCTTGAGGAGGAGTGGTGTTGCGATGCTGCCGGCTGAGACGATCACTCGCGGTGCTTTGATGATGAGCTCGCGTGTCGTTCGATTGGGGCCGATAGTGTTTCCTGCGCTGTCGCGGGCGGTCCAGCGTCCTCTTACACCAATCGCTGTGCGCTTGCCTGTGGTCGAGAAGTCTTCGAAGAGTACCTCTGCGCATTCGAAGCCTTCGATGAACTGCGCACCAGCTTCCGCTGCGTCAGGTAGGAAAGTCTCTGTTGGACCTTTCTTGCCGCAAGAACCACAACCCAAGGTACAATAGCCACAGTTGTGTGCTTCGCCGCCCGTATTCTGCGGCACGGTCTTTGCACTCCATCCTAGTTTCCTTGCCCCCTCGAGCAAGATCTCATTGGTCTTGTTGTGCTGGATCGCCGAAGTACCCACGCCCATCCTTGAGCACACCGCATCCAAGTCCCGTTGGAATTCGGCGCTCGTGAAGTACTTCAGACCAAACTTTTGCGACCACTCGTGGCGGACATAACCTTGAGTTTGCAAGGAGGCACTCCAATTGACGGTACCTCCACCTCCCCAGGAACTACCAGCTGCGATGGTAACAGTGGCGCTTTCGGACAACATCAATCCACCATTATCGAACAAGTGAGCCGAGCCCTCGAGCTCTGACATCGGAAGACGAAGAGGCGACCAGTAGTAACCCTTATCCACGACAAGAACCTTGAGCCCAGCTTCGGCGAGAGTTTTGGCAGCGACCGCACCTCCGCAGCCACTTCCCACGATAACAACATCCGCGTTGATAGTCTCCGGTTCCGCAGCGTTCGTTGGAGGGAATTGCAAGAAGCGGAATGGGTAGCCATCTTTGGCTGGACTACCATGCGTAGGCACTCGAGGATATCCAAGTACGCGTCCTAGAGTCGGGGATGTGCGCACCCAATACGAAATGGTCAGAGCCGTCAGGGAAGCGTGGAGCCCTCGAAGGAGTGGGATTCGCGAAGTCGCCCATCCCTGTAGGACTTTTTCCCGGTCCTGGATCGGTAGGCAGTCGAGAGGGCTGACATAGCCGGTCAAGAGGAGCGAGCCGGCTCGCGTGCTTGTCTGTGTTAGTTACTTTGCTGTCGAAAAGAGGACTGGAAATCGTTTGCGATTGTTTGGAAAATTACACGAGGAACTCATGAGAGGGTGATTGATACTCTTTCTTGGTGAAATGATGGCAAGAAAAAAACGCGTATGCCTTACTTCAATGCACCTAGTATGAAGAGAAAGCCTTTCCTGGCGGCGGCATCCATCTGATAGCCCAACATCCGCAGGAGGGCATGTCTGAACTCGGGTTGAGCGGTGGCACTCTCGCCCATGTATCTATCAATGAGACCATCGTCCACTGAGACGCCAGCTATTTGCTGGACATTCTCTTTGGCTGCCGCGTACAAATCTGCTCGCAGCGGGTGCTGGAGCAGTCTGTTACCCTTTGCAGGCGTGAAAGACGGGATTACAGTATCGGCGATGGCAGCGAAGATTCCCCATTGCTCAGCGGTCAAGGCATGCTCCGGGGGTGAGGGTAGTAAGATCGATGGGGGAGGATCGTCGCGCAGTTGGATGTCTTGCTGCTGCTCAGTCATGTCTGGAACTTGGGTGGCACCAAAGATAGCGAAAAGGCTTGGGTCGCGAACTATAGCCGGAAATGCAGCTGCGTAATATTGCAGCTTTGAGCTTTGGGGATGAGCGGTGAAAACAAAGTTTGGGCAACAGCTGCAATGCGGATGTGCTCAGTGTGGAGGCTCGTCAGACGCGACGATTCAGTGTGAAGTCAGGTGAAGATGGTGTTGGTGTTTGCGATGGAGACGACAGTGACGATAGTGACGATGATGATGTATGAAGAGACACGATCTTCAGGGTCGAGGTCGAGGGTTGTTTGAGCATCGGTCACCAATCGTCTGAGCATCGATCGCGAGTCGGCCGGTGTGCAAGAATCCGCCGCATTACTGTTTTGGCGCAAGCGAAGGACCCTTTGCCCGTGCGGCTCGCCGAGGCAGAGAGGTGAGAGGCTCGAGAGAGGCACGGAGGCAAGCCCCGGGCCACAGCTAATCAACGATCATCAAAGCAAACCCGCAATGTGGCCGGTTAAAGTGAGGGCACTGAGGGTTGTCCACGCATTTATTATTCTGTGCATGCGATGAAACGGACAGGTGTCGATCGCTTGGAGAAGCTTTGGAGTTGCGTGTGGGATTGACAAGTGGGAGCCGTGGTTGGCGCTGCTTTTTTCTCAACACTCCTACCAGGAGCAGTCGAAGGTTCCATTGGGACCAGAACGATAGCAACAATGATGTAACGGGTGGCAGGGAAAGGGTGGAAGAAACTCGGTGTGCAAGAGGATGAGTAGACCTGGTCAGCTAACTAGAGTCAAGACTGGGGAGGGATGTTTTGACGGCAGGAACGAGTGGGCAAACGCTAGACGCATTTCCCACGATGACCTGCAGGAAATTGGTTGGGAAGTTGGGATGGAGTCAACCCCAGCCTGCCATCGTACTGTGCATGTGCAAACGGAATTTGCCTTTATTGCTTTATTGTTGCTGGAGTTTAAAGAACCATCAACTCTCTCTTCGGTGGAGCTGAGCAAGTATGTTAGTAAGGAGGCGATCGTGATGGCAGAAGTTGGTATACAACATGTTGTAGGAGTGGCGATATGCCATGCTATGGCATGCATTCCGATGATTGAGCGAGGCCAGACCTGGAAGAAGGCGCAGTAGTTGTGGCGAAGACTACTGTACTGACTGGCGCTCTCTCGTCGGCCAACTAACTATCACTCATGGTAAGTAAAACTGGCTGATGCCAGCTTCTGGCCTTGAAGATAGGTAGTCTGCGGCAGTGGTCATCCTCACAATGGCGCCGTCTTGATTGGGAGGTCGAGGACGTGCCGTGGGGTGGCAGGAAGGATATAACGTAAAACGACCGTCTGGATTCTTCAACGTTAACATCAGTCCTGGAGAAATGTCGCACAGACGGTTGGCTACGCAGCAACGCACGCGACACGAAGCCCTTTGCGGCGACGACAGCGTGGGACGATTACTACGACTGGAGGCACTGGCCCGTGTGGCCCTGCGACGGCCTCGAAGCTTTTGGCTAGAGAGTTCTAGGATGCCTCCTGGACTTGGTTCGTGCCAGTCGTCGCCGCAAGGGTCGAGAGTCAGCGCCAACCCCGGCTGTCAAATCTCGCCGTGTAATTGGACACAGATAAGCAGCAGAGGGCATGCATGTCCAACGCCCGTTCTGCACCATCGGCAGCACACAGACACTCGGCACTGCCGTATCGGCCGGCAAGCACGATCGATTGTCGAGCTGACGATGATCAGGATGGATGGAGATCAGGAGCATGATGAGCGTGAGGTTGCTGATATGCAAGTATATGTTCACATCGATTGAAAGCACATGTCACAGGCAAGGAAAATACAACGACGACTCGGAACATCAGGAACGGCTTAACCACTTCTTTTCCGGCAGCACGGCAAACCTACGCCATGCACCGAACAAAAGGCGAAGTGTCGTGCGACGCCTGGCGACATACGGTTAGCCTCTGGCGATAGTAACCTTAGTGGTGCGCTCCGACCTTTGGTGACCCGCGGCGACCCACGCTTGGGGAAACGGCCGTGTTCACTCGCAGAGTCGCCCTACCGACCTTTATACAGCCATATCACCCGGCGCCCTGCTCGCTCGCCTATGTACTGTACAGTCGTCGCCGTCGTCGTCGTAGTCGCTACCACCGCTCTCCTCGTCCAATCCATACTCGTACACAGGCCCCCAAGTCGCCAGGATCTATCTCAAGAATCCCGTTACCAGGACACCATCACCACCCCGATAAATACCTCGTCAGACGAATCCCGACAGTCTGTCACTCTTATCTCTGGCCGGTCAGCAATCAACGCCTTTGCTATCTATCCCATTCGATCCTCCCTTTACTGCAGGTCCGTACCGCGACAGGCAGGGATTCTCCAGACCGCTACGATAACCTAATCGAACTGGCGCCTTTATTGCATCGTTCGCAATCCTTCCTCTGGAAAAATAATAACAACGCATTTCTTCCCAGTCTCGTGAACTGCGAAGATAACTACTCCACTACATCGACCAGGCCAACATACCTGCTCATGATATAACGTCCACTCCACCACCACAACGCAAGAACAATTCAACATGATCGCATCCACCCTTTCACAAGCTGCGAACCAAGGGCCATACACCATGGGCCAAAACACCACTCCCTCGCCTCCGCAATCCTACTACCCAGGCCACGCCTCTCCTCAAACACCTCCTTCCTCGAACCAGTCGCCCACAAGCTACCATGCCCACCTCCACGTCCGTCAACTGCGCCCTCAAAAACAGCCTCTCTACACACCAGCCTGCCTTCGTCCGACCGAGTCCTCGAGGCCTCAGAACATTCCTGGTCCTCGCATGCCAGACACCCCTCCATCAAGCAAGCAGAGCAGTCTTGAGAGCGGCAACATCGGACTCGGGTCGCCAGAGGCATCGAAGAAGTCAGCCGAGGACGCCGACTTGGACATGCTTCGCCTGGGCCTTAGCAGAGCCGCTAGCGAGAGCATCGACGAGGAATACTGCGAGGTTACTGGACCGCCCACGATGGCACACTGGAAGGTACGTCGAAAGATCCAATCATCCCCAATCGTGTTCGTGCTGTGTCTGTCTGTCCGTAAGTCCAAGTGTCACTTTTGTGATACTTGGATGTGCAGAAGAGAGACCTTGAACGATGAATGAAAGTACGCGAGGCACGTCTGCTTTATATGCGGTGCAATGAAAGCACGCGACCTGTCACGCAATCATTCTTCATCATTGTCTCACGGGCGCAAAGCGGGGCGTCGCAACCGAAGCGCGCGTCTGCACAGCACATGCACACTCCTCCCTTGCATACACATACATGTCACAAAACCTTGACTAACACTCTCCTCCTATAGCCTAATGAGTCTGCCGAAGCATGTGCCATCTGCCAGTCCAACTTCACATGGTACTTCCGCAAACACCACTGCCGTCGCTGTGGCGATGTCGTCTGCGCCAACCACCTTACCCGTACTGTTCCGCTTGACCAGAACGCCCGCTACAACCCTTACGGTATCGAGAGCAAGTCGTGCGACTCCTGCTTCACCGCATGGCGCACCATCAAGAAACTCCGCCACTCGCGCACCTCCAGCCTGGCCAGCTCGATGAACAGCTCGTTCTCCGCCGGCACCGCCAAGCCTGGCATGCTTATTCCCCAGCAAGTCAAGAACGATCCCAGCACGTTCGTTGGCAGCATGGCTCGATCTGAGGGTGGCATGGTCTGGAGCACTTTCTAAGTGTCCATTTGATCAGATGCCATCGTCTGGTTTCCAACTCACAACAACAACAACATCATCATCATCATCATCATCAACATCACGCCCGACACGAACCACAGTACGCAGTCATACACAACTACCAACAACCGAACCGACCCACAGTAGCTCTCGGAGGAGCAATCGGCGTTTCTATACTGCTTTTGATATCGAACCTTCCTGCGACTTTAGCGACTTCGATTCTTCCTGGCTTGGCCTTTCCCTCTCATCTCCCCAGTCGGCAACGACTTTCAGAGTCAAGAGTGGAAAGGATCACCAAACCACTTTTCTTCATCTTTTACTTTTTGCAACCTTTTAGCGTTTGAGCGTTTCTTCTATTTCTACTTCTTTCGTCAGAAAAACCATACCCCTGGCTACCACACACTATAGAGGGTTTTCCCCGCGAAAGATCTTTTTTGATCATCTTTTTATTTCACTTTTTGGGATCGGGATTTTGTTTTTTTTGCAATCGGATATGGGAAACGGCAATAGATTTTGGGGAGGTTGGGGGAGAGAGAGAGAGAATGTATATTACTATCGTCGATGCTTGCTACCCTAGAGAAACTCGAGCGGTCGATCAATGGCCGAGATTATAGATGAGATCGAGAATCGAAAAGAAAGTCACTTCGAATTTGGACTTGGTCGCTTTGTGGTTACTTTCAATGGGATGCGCAGTGAGATAAAGCTAGGTGCAAGTAATCATCGGACAGAATTCTGGCATATACAGAGGACAGTCATAGCAGTCACTTGGTAATACCAATACCTACCCTCCTACCGAGACGAGCCACAATAACAGCAACAACACGCGTTCAGCCCTTCCCACGAAAAAGAGTGGAAACACCGAAGACGGAGATGAAGGGTCTGGGGGGGAATCCAATGGATCTCTCTCTATCTAATGATTTACAGAATCTCGCGTAAGACGAATAAGAGATAGGAGATCAGGCGGAGATCCAAATCCATTATTACGCAAGCAAGGATCCCTACTACTCCTTCCACCCTTGTTGTCGATAACAGAAATACCTCAAAATCCGAGTCGTTGGATTCCAGACATCAACTTGACAATCTCGCACGGTAGGTATCGAAAGGGTCCCGGCGCTTCAAACCGACGGTGAGATTGATGATTTGACCTGTGCGCCCGAGGAGGAGGCTGGTTGCTGGGTTTGGTGCGCAATAATTGATAATAATAATAAATAATAACAAAGGTGGTTGGATCTCTTCCCATTAAGCCCTGTTGCCTGTCAAAACGCACGTGTCGCAGACATCCGGAAACCCACTCTCTCTAAACCTGAGCTCCCGCCACCAACTGCGGCAGGAAAAGAAGGGCCACAGAAGCGCCAGAAACCAAAAAGGACCCTTCTAGGGTTTCTAGTTGGATCCGGCCAGTCCGGCGTGTGAGCGTGCGCCCTTTGGGGGTTCGTTGGGTGCGGGGGCTATCCTGGAGGGACCGCGGGACTTCTCTGGACTGCGGGAAGTTGATGGTTGTGGGACTTGGTGGTTTGTGGGTTTGAGACGACGGAGGAGGAGGACGCGTCGGCGGGTTAGGGAGGAGGTGAGTGAGTTTTGACACGGCCGGTGTGTGTGGCCAAATCCTCACTTGTCTGACCCTTGTGTCAACGAAACCCTGCGATATGACTTGACACCATTTGTGCTTACACGCCCAAGGGGCACAGCTATCATTCTCGCCTCGCCATCCAGCCCAGCCTGAAAACGCCGACGCTGCCCACTGAGGAGAAAGACCTGTCCCTTGCAGGTCGGAGTCGATCTTGTCGTCCTCGTTGCAGGGTGGCGTCCCTTGGTCAACAAACGTCAATCCCTCACTCCTTCGTATTTCCAACTCCACGATACTATTGAGAGATGCCTTTCGGGAAGGCTATATCTCCGTGGCCTTCGTTGTACTATGTGGTAATACTTAATACCTCCGCCTACGACCATTTTCACGTTGCCAGTGAGATGCACCTTCTGTTACACGGCAGCTGTGTAACCCAACTCGGGATGATCAGATCTTGAGCATGGCCAAAGACTTGCCAGGTTTGTTCGACTGACCGGTAGCTTTGTTGTAGACGGCGGCTATGTGGTTGAGTACGATGTTCATGATGGTGGCGAGGCTGGAGGAGGATGAACATGCCGTTTTGTGAAGTGAAAATCGCATGGTATTCTGGGATGAAGTTGAAGACGAATTCGGCCATAGAGATCAGTCCGGCGCTGATGAGGCTGCGCATTCTTGAGCACCACGGTAGAAGCACTTCTAGTATTTCTCAAGCATGGTTGCCTCAGCGGCGTGTCCGAAGTCTTTGTCGGAAGGACCGCAGTACCGCTGGAATGGAGGCAGTGCCTGAGCAAAGGGATCTTACTTCGCCGGAAGAGCGAAAGAGTACATATATATATCACAGACGTGATATCCTTACGGCTCAAGACTCCATCGCTACTCAAAAGTCGAGCTCTATCGACTGCGACAATCGCAGAATAACTCCAACCGTTCGAAGACCCAATCGATATTCGGCACACATCACCCTCATTTCAGTCCAGAATGCAAGAAACCACCACCGCACCTCCCCCACCAACAACCCCAATACACTCCAAACGGATGCGCTACCTCACGCTCACGCTCCTCGTCCTATTCCTCCTAACCTTCTCCCTCTCAACCGCAACCACCGTCGGCGCAACCAGAACCCTAAACCTCCTCATCCCCGATCCGCCCACAAACCCATGGCTCCTACCGCTCCGGAGCAAATACTTCCCCTTCTCCGAGCTGCGAGCTGTCTGGGTGATCAGCTCAATCATCACGCTGATTGATGGACTATCTGTCTTGGTAGTTGCGACACTGGCGATCGTAAGTATTTTCGAACCCATCCATGGTGTTTGATGATGTTTCCCTTCCTTCGAGGATTTTTCGAAGGAATGAATACTGGACGATCATGGCCCTAATTACTTACCCTCGTTGGGTTTTAGGTCCCGGATGATGAAAAAGGCAAGTCCTTGATAATGAGGATGGCTTTCTTCGCCGCCGTTCTCGAAATACCGGCGATCGTCTTTACGGCTAGGAAGGTCTCTCTTGTTCTGAATGGACACACGACAGACCGCTCGCATTGCGGGTGGGTTTGGGTGGGACAGGAAGGGGTCGTGACGGTCGTTGAAGGAATACTTGAAGGAGTTGTGGGTGAGAGCAGCAGCAGCAACAGCGTGCCGGAGGGCTTTGGCAGGATCTGTCGCGAAAGCGTAAGTCGTTCCCAGTTCGAATTCCGCTCATTTCGATGCTTTGTTGGACGTTTGTCCACTAGAAACGTTCAACGTTGTGTTTCGATGGATCGATGAATTGAGATCGATCAGAGTTGGGTTGCAAGCAAGGAAGGAAAGAAAGCACAAGGCTGACCATCTCTCTCTCTCTCATCACCCACAGCGCCTCGCAACCTACGGACCCCTCTTACTCCTCGTCGTCCACCTGCTACTAACCTTCGTGATCGCTTTGATTGCAACGCCGTCCCCAAAGACTGCTAATCCTGCTGTTGGCGAGGATGGCGAGGATCGTGCGCGCGAAGAGAATCAGAGTGCTCGTGGGTTTGGCGATGCTCGTGCACACAACGATGGCGAGGGTGTCAAGATGGCGGAACTGCAAAGTCGTGGTGTGGAGTCTTCTTCCTTGCCTTCTTACTCGTCTTCTTGCTCGTCGGCATCGGAGCCACCACTTGAAGGGAAAGACGGGGATCGTTGAGTGCTAATGACGAGGCTTGGGCTGGCAGTTCGATCGGAGAGAGCGTGGCGCCCTGCTCTCACTAGCAATGCCTCATTGATACGGGTCGAACGAAGTACTTAGATTTCATCACTAAGTAACGCGAGTACCATTGAGATGTGCGCTATCATGAACTTCGCTCTTGCCGGTAGCGTAGCACCAGATTAAAGCATGAACTTTCAGGTATCACCTCTCAAGACTCACGAGTACCCTCGAGTTAAGCCTTGCCGGACACCACACTCTCAGCGGTGGTATAGCGTTGGATCGGCTCGAAGAACAATGCTGGGTAGCACCGCGCACAGGAGGATCAAGCAAAAAAATGTGTATCTTTTCGAGGGAAAGAAAGGAGACCGGCCATGGATTGATCTCAGCGCTAGATCTGAGAGTACAATGTATTTCGATTATGTGATTTGGACCAAAGATCAGGATCCTGCGGTTTGACATTACAGCTGCTGCTTCCAAGGCAGTATTTCCTCCCTCTCTCTCTCTTTTGAGGACGAGTTGATTTATTTTATTTTCGTTTTCAATGTTCTCTCTTCCTCTTTCTTCGTCGCTGTTTTGCTCATCGACGAGTAGCGACTCCCAGAGCGCATGTGACACACGTCATGTCGGATTCAAGGAAAATAATGCGAAAGATCGTAAAAGTGAATATGTACAAAAGTGTGGTGGTGGTTTTCTGTCCTGACGAAGACACGCACACGCACACATTATTACCGCTTGAAAGCGGACAAGAAGCTCTTCCGCTTGCTGACTTTGGCCGGCTTGGTCTCTGGTACGGGAGGTGGCTGCGGGGTTTTCCTAGCCGCCGCCGTGGTCGTGGAGTTATTGACAGTCGAGCGCCGCTTCGCGGTGTTCGCAGGCTCTTGTGGCAGAGCGTGAGGTGGCGATTGGGACTTGGATCGACTGCGCGCGGGAGCGAGCGCTGATTTGGGCGGGTTGTCGAGGTATGCAGGTTTGGTCCTTTCCGTGGGTGATGTGAGTGGTGGTGTCGGGCTCGTGACGGGGATGCCGCTGCGGTTGACGATTTCTGACTTGGAGGACCTGTGTTTTCTGGAGTCTGCTGACTTAATGGTGGGCCCGGGCGCTGCGCCTTCGTCGCTGCCTCGTCGGGGCAGAGAGTCGATTTCGGAGCTGGGGTGGATTGGACGGCCACCGACGGTCTTCGGCCTGCCGAAGGGTGTCTTGGTGCCGGGTCCTTCGAGATCTCCTTTGGCAATACCGTTGAGCCTTAACCCATCTAATCCCGCAGGGGTAGATGGTGTTCCATGCGATGTTGATGGTCGTTCGTCGTCACCTCTTGAGCGAGCGACTTCGAAAACGTGAGGTAGTTCTGTCTTTGGTTTGAGAGGTGCGGGCGTAGCAGCGTTCCGCAGCTCCTCCACTTTGCCATCGAAGCCGTCCGCCTGGTCTGCCTTCTTGGCGAACTCGGTGTCGAATCTAGGTATGCTGTTCTTCGACTTGAAAGCCGGCATGCTCTTGCGAACATCGGTCATGGCGCGCTTCACACCATTGTTGCTGCTGAGTTGCTGCTGCTCCAAGCGTTCAATCTCGCCGAACAGAGTGCTGCCATTGACTGCAAAGTTCTCTTCGGGGATCGCAACAAACTTGACAATGCCACGCTCCGGTGGCACGCTTAGTATGTCGGCCATGAATGATTGGATGAGTGCAGCATTGCGCTTGTTGGTAGTGGCTTGCATCTGTGAAGGCACTAACGACAATGTGAGGACATAGCAAGGGTCGAACGTGCCACCAAGAGCAAGACACGAGCTATGGTCGACGTTGATCATGATCGATGAATCCGGGCGTGTATATCTCGCGGCCAGATGATATGACATATCGGTCACTAGCGTGAACTCATCTTTGATCTTTAGGCGATGTCGTTAGTACGGCGACTGTACTCAATAGAGCAGGACAGACTTACGATAACATTCGTTCTAAGTTCTGCAATGACAGGGGATTCCCTGTGCACCCTCTCGCGCGCGGTGCCGTGTGCATTATCCTTGTATTGGTATTGCTCTTCATACGACGTAGTCCGTCTCTGCGCATCGAGAGGTGCGCTCATGTTGACGCTGGTCCTGTTGCCTCCCATCGCGCCTGTGGGTGTCGAAGCGCCTGTCGGAGTCGTGGCGCCGGATTGGATACTGCTACGACTGATCAAGTCGGCATACGAATCCGTAGTATGCCAGCTAGAGACCCGCGATGAGGTGTTGCTACCTCCCGGGGTAGTGTCGACAGGGATGCCCAGTAGCTGGTGCCAATCTCCGGGTTGCGATTTCGGCCTGGATTTGCGCGGCTTGATGACAGGACGCTTTTGGTTTGCCGGGATGAGACGGGGCGCCGATGCTATGGATGTCGCGGCGGTGGAGACGGAATTGGGCGATGGCGTGGAGGAACGATCGTAGTTGCTCGCAGCGTAGCTGGATCTGATGGAAAGCGTGGAATGGGGCATCCGGTCGAGATATAATTCGGAAGCTGGGGTAGACTTGGGGCTAACGCGTCGATGTCCTGATTCGATGGCGCAAACCTTGGGCGACGGGCAGCAAAGCGAGGCGACGGAGCGGGAGTGGTTTGGTGTGAAGATCCAATGAGGAAACAAGGTTAGGGCTGCGGCTGAAAGAAGTCTGGCGTGGAGATTGGCGTTCCGAAAGATTGGGTGGTTCGCGATGCGGCTGTGAGAGGCGTTTGGTTGGTTTCACTGGATCGGATTATTGTGGAAGAGAGGGATTGTCGAGCGTAGGTACTTCGGTCTGCAAAGGACATGAGTGAAGTAGCATCTCCAGTCTACGAGGGAACGCCGCTCTGATAAGCCCATGGACATGGCACAGACGCTGTGAGCTCCCTGACGAGTCCACCGTAGAACGTTGGCTGCTGTTATCATCCATGCGAACAAGCAAGCTCCCTCGTCAATAACAGAGCAGAGCGTTGCCCACCGACAGTTCGACTACTGCAACACGCTCGAACCTGATGAGGACGTTGCAGAGGAAGGGCAGACAAACCGAGCCTGCCATTGGTCGGCCAGGGCCAAAGTAGTGAGGTGCTAGCACATATCGCGCGCCAGCGTTTAAAGTCTGAGAGTCAGCTGGGTCTTGTCTTGTCTCGCTACCGTCGCACGAGGTTGTGTGAAGAAACAACCCTGGATGTTGCATATGCTGAGTGCTCAACTTCTCGTCTACCCTGCTATACTCCCTGTTCAGAATCGTTCTGCGATTGAGTGAGGAGCCGACGTGGTCATTCTCCCGCGTCATGTTAATCATCCTTCAAATATATGCAATGCGCTCGGGGACGGGATCCGATCGTGCGAAGAGGCTATCTGCTGGTCATGCTCTCTCAACCAGTGATAGTAGACAGGGGTTGTCCGGGAATCAGTCCGTGCAAGGGAACCGGCCAAGACCTATCATGCTCAACTCGGCACTCTTGAGGATAGTCTTGATGCCGTTATCCATAGTAGCACATCACTGAGTCGTCATAACCCTCGATAGCCGTCGGTGCTTCCTGACCGCAACTCGACAAAAGAGACCGCTTCCACCTGAGAACCGTGTACAAGTACTCGAGCGCAGAACAACCATTCTCTGCACTCGGTTTTACCTTCAACCTGCCCTGAAGCTCCCGTCAAGCCCGAGTGCTAGCGCTCCACGCTATCGCGCTACTCTGAGATCTCTAGATCGTCGAGATTGAGGGCAGGCCCTGCAATTGCCGCTTCAGGGTGTTCGGTCAACTGTCGCCCTTCAACCAGTGCCATCTCGGGCCGTGAGGGGAAAATCGAGGAAAGCTTCCCTTCAATCGTTCGGGTATTGATTGGCCTAAACGTCACCAAAACGTCTGTTGGAGAACGTCGATCCACGGTACCAGCGCCGAAGTTTCTTCGGGAATGAAGCTGAAGAAACGGTCGGTCCAAGGAGAAGATCAGACGCGTACTTTTTACCTCCGAGGTTGGATGATCTTCGAGATGATTGATTCTTTGAGATGCGGAGTGAGACGTTTTTGACAAGTTAGATCAACGAATTGGTTTGATGCTCTCTCGGTGGCGAACAAGGTTAGGCTTATAATGATTTTGTCAGATAGCTGCTCGATAGTCACACGACAAAGTGGAGATCAACGAGTCGTTGTTGTGCTATCTCAGTGGTGTAGAAGTTCACTCTCACGACGGTGTTGTCAGGTAGCTGCTCAATAGCTGCACAATATGGTGGAGAGCAACGAGCGACATTTACGCTATCTCAACGGTAGATGTTTAGATTATTGTACCATGAAAAGCTTAACAGCCTTACGCTTGAAGGACTCGATGGCCATTGAGTTTGATGAAGTCTGCTGCAGGTACGGCGATGAGCTGGCATAACCCCAACCCTAACCCGGGCCGTTGATTCTACAGTCTTCGTATATTCCAACTGCATCTCTACTGTGTTGTCTGTTGTACAGGATGCTGGCTCTTTATGATCTGTAAACTATAGCATCGATTGCATTGTGTGAAGAAGCTTGTGAGACGCAGTTGTCGACCTTTCACCGTTCGCTCGTAATTTTAAGTGAAGACTTGTTCAACAGCGAACAGGTTGCTTGTGAGATCATCGAGCCTACAATTTCATATCATACGAAATACGAACCTCGATCAAAAGACTCATCAAATGTGTACAGGTGATCTCAATTCTATGCATCTAGTTAATTAAAAGTCGTACCTAAGTTTGACATGTGTTGGTGTCTCTCTCAATCGAGTGTTCCATTCTAGGCCAGAAAAGCGGAGCACTGTTCCAGCGCTTCAACATTCGCGCGGAACGAAATCCACAACTCGCAACCCATAATCACATGCCGCACTAAATCATGGCGGCCAAAGACAAACCCACCGAGCCCGAACCTCAAGAAGAGGACTACGATTCCAACGAAGATGAAGACTTCAACCCGGAAGCCGCCCCAGCAGCAGACGACGATGTCTCCGCGTCCTCGGACTCAGACGAGGAAGCCGATACCACTGCTGAAGCAAAGAAGAAGACGAAAAGCAAACCAGCAAAGCGACCAGCGCCCACAGACGAAGAGCTAGATTCTGGAGATGAAGCAACTATCAAAGAACGCAAGCGCAAACGGAGGAAAGGGAAGGATCGGGAAGATGACAGTGGTGGTGAAGGCGGCTTGATCAAGACGAGAGCGCAGAGACAGGCGGAGAAGGCGGAGCGCAAAGAGAGAAAACGAGCAGACAGAGGCGAGGCCACGGTTGATGTTGATGAACTGTGGGCGCGACTGCACGCCGTTCCTGTTGGCAGATATGAAGAACCCACTGCGGCACGACCTGAAGATGCTGGAGAGACTGCAACTACGAACAACGGCGCGGGCGAGACCGTGCAGCCATCGGAACAGCTCATCCGCATCAAGCGGCGCATTGCATTCGCGGGCGAGATCACAGAGGTGGAAGAGGAGGTGCTCAAGTCCTCCGCCGCAGCGCGAGCATACCTAGCTGAGCACCCGGAAGCCGACCCAGACAACGCAAAATCGCGCGCGGAAGCTGCAAGCCAACAAAAAACATCCGAAGGCAACCTGCAGCGTCCGCTGCGTCGCCCATCGATATTCGAACCAAACCCTACTGCTGCTGTACGTGGTGTGAGCAGTGAGAAACTACGACCTCGCGCGCCGGGTAGGCTGGACGTGATCATGGCGGAACGCAGACTGGCAGAGGAGAAGAAGAAAAAGGCCGAGCGTATGAGCACTGTACAGAAGAGCGCGATGGACTGGAAAGGATTTGTGGCGGACCAGGGTATCGGCGAGGAGCTTGATGTGTATGGAAAGAGCAAGAGTGGGTTCATGGCCAGGGAGCAGTTCTTGGATCGTGTTGCTGGTGCGAACGAGGAGGCGAGACGGGCGGCGAGGTTGAAGGGTTGAGTTGTTGTTATTGGTGTTGGTGTTTGAATACTGAGATACCCCATGCAATATGCATAATTCTATTCGCTATTAAACATACGTGCAAGCCATGATTACCGCAGGATTGTTCGAGTAATGTAGCGTGCATACCCCTAGTATAGATTGTCGGCACTCCGGGCTCGCCAAACACGTGGAAATGCTGCAGACTTCCCGCCGGCCTTACAGACCGAGTGACCGAAGACGGCTAGGTCAGGGATCGCCGCCGAGGGTTGTCTCCTGCATCATTTCCCAACTTTTGGTGCAACTCGAGGCAACAGCTTTGCTTTTGATTAAACAAGCCTTTCAAATCATTGCGCGCGACTTGTCAGGTATCATCCAACACATCAAAACCATCGACATAAAAAAAGTGGCCAACGCTATCTTCACACTCCTCATCAGCAGACTGGACTCGCGCATCTCTCCCCTCCCCACAGCCTCCTAATCTAGCTGCCATCCCGCTATCTCCGCCTCGACCCGGATCTTCAGACCAGCCAACAGAGAATTATTGTGTTGCTCTCGACATACATCCCGCGACACCCATATTGGAAGACCTCCAACCTAGTTGAACAATCCTCAGCCTTGCCATCAGTCGACAGACTGGCTAGACTGTTCACCGTCAACACACATCACAATCACCTACCATGGCAGCAGACAGGAGGGTCAGCCAGAGCAATGGCAAGCCTAAAACGCCCGCACGAGTGGTCCCAGATGACCAGACCGACGAGAACATCTTCCTCTTCGTCCCCAATCTGATCGGTATGAATGACACGATACAGCAGGCCGCGCGCAAACATACTAACTCTCCCGCCCAGGCTACCTCCGTATCGTCCTAGCTCTCTGCTCACTCTACTTCATGCCTCTTCACCCGCGCCGTTGCAGCTTCCTCTACTCCATCAGCTGCCTGCTCGATGCCCTCGATGGCATGGCGGCGCGCAAGTTCCAACAATCCACCCGCTTCGGCGCCGTCCTGGACATGGTCACCGATCGCTGCGCTACCGCCTGCTTGCTCGTATTCCTCTCCACCGCGAAACCCGCATTCTCAATGATCTTCCAGATCCTGATCAGCTTGGACTTTGCAAGCCACTACATGCACATGTACGCCACGCTGGTCATGGGCGGCCAGGGCCAGAGCCACAAGAACGTTTCTTCCAAGAACCGCCTCATGTACCTCTACTACACTAACAAGGTATGTCGCAAAGTAGTGCTATTAAAGAGGATGTGTCTAACAAATGACAACAGTGGGTCCTCTTCGTTTGCTGCGCTCTGAACGAGCTCTTCTTCATCGCCCTCTACCTCCTCTGCTTCTCTTCACCCATCATCACACCAAGCCTCCTTCCTGCGGACGGCGTTGGCGGCCAACCACTCTCCCTCCTCCCTGGCTCTCCCGCCGTACCCAAGCCTTCGACATTCTTCGCATCACCCTTCTCCGCCGCTGCTATGGAATACGCTCGCGCCAACAAGATGGACAGCATGGTGCCGTGGATTCTCTGCGTGGTCAGTGCTCCCGTAATGCTGTTCAAGCAGTTTGTCAACATCGTCCAGCTGGTTGAAGCGAGCAAGTGGTTGGCTGAGGGCGACAGGAAGATGAGGAAGCAAGCTGGCTACGACAAGAAGAGGTAGACGTACAAATTTGCCGTTGTTGGCAGGAAGAGACACAATTTGAGGCAAGAGGAAATTGCGTACGAAGCGGTTCCAACACCTCGAACGCATCTGGCTGTGACATTCGAAAATGGTCGTATTGGGAGCCAGCTTGGGACTTCCGGAGCTCGCGTTGTCGAGCAATCCCAGAGCAAAAGAATGCGAAATGCAATGCCCTGGTAGACTGGGAATAGCAAAAAGATACGAAGGCGCTGCTGGGAACTGCATGGAGAATACTACCATTGGAAAAGTGTGGTTGATTCGCACGCTCCTGGGCCACATGTGCGGATACAAGCCGCTCCGACTACCTGCGAGATATTTTGGCGCACGTACGGAGTTGAAGTAATGGGAAGAACAGAAGGCCAAACTCATGTAGTCGAGCCGACATCGTTCATAGTAAGTGGTAGGATAGCCGCCTAGGCGATTCCTTCAACCTGCAGCGCGAATGTGCAAAAGCGTAAATACATGTACGTTTGATATAACAACAACCCTCTTTCCGCTGTGCACGCAGCAGAAAGAACATGTCATCCCGGGAAGTTGTTTCCTCAGGGTGATCCCGTCACATCCCATCGATTCTCGTTACGTCTTCTCGTCCACCTCTTTGGAACGGTCATGGTGGTGCCAGCAACTTTCCGCATGTCGAAACCATCCTCATGCCAGCGAGGAACCGAACAAAAGCTGGCATCTCACTGGCCGAAGCCATCGTACCAGCGACTTTTGTTGACGACAAAAGTGCTAATACCAACGAGATGCTGTCTTCGATGCACCTTTCGCACACGGCGGAGGCAACGAAACATGTACATAGAAGCGAGTTTTCCGCAGATTCTTGCTGATACAGTTCCGTTTATGAGCAGGTCGTACCCAAGCACTACCCACGAAAAATATGGGTACAGCATATGCAAATACCATAGGTTTCGAATGCGCGAGAGAGAGCCATTCGAGGTGAATAGATGGACCTCATCCAAATCTGTACCTGTATACATGTACCTTGTATGTACTACAAGCGGGGTTCAAGTGCTTTCCATGTTTCCGCTCATCGGTCGCTGTAGTTTCTTTCATTCGCCCAGTTGACTGCCATTGATGTTTAGACGATGCTGATCGATAAGAGTGACATGCATGTAGAATACCAGAAAAAAGAAAAGAGATATGTATCCTAAGGTATAATAAATCCGAACTTCTCCGCTCTGGGAAATGTGGTATCCTCAGATATGAACTTCCGCTTCAAAGCCGCAAACTTTCACTTACACGGCCCAAACAAGCGCCTAAACAACGGAACTGGTCCCAATCGATACAAAAGCATGATGAAAATACAAAAAAATCGATGCCTTCTATGAGAATCGAACTCATATCTGAGGATCACCCGCAGCTATAGCTACAGTCATATACGTGTATATGAGACCTCTGTTCTAACCGTTAAACTAAGAGGGCGAAGTTATCGATTTGATGTGTAAATTCTGACAAATTATGATTATATTACTCAATTTTGGCCAGCTACAGCAAGAGGTATCAATGCCTGAACGACAACAACGAACCTTAGAACCATCCCTAAGAGTCTGTCAAATTCAAATGAAATGAACATCTCACTAGATCCCAGCAAAGTACATGGTGATGTATCAATATTATACAAGTGTATCATCCATGTACTTGTCTATAAATCTCTATATCTATATCTATATGTATAATCATAACCACTATGGATCGTCCATCGATCGACATGGTGTACAAGTTCACTCCATCAGCTCCCTCTTCTTCTCCGAAAGCTTGCCAGATTCCTCGCGCTCCACATGTTCCGTCTTGGCCTCCTCCATAACCGTAGAGTAAGCCTTGCGGCAAGGTCGGATCTCGAACAGACGGTCCATCTTGTCGAGCGGCACGGCCTTGGTCTCCGGAATGAAGAACCAGACGAAGCCGAGCCCGCAAAGCGTCATGGCACCGAAGAGGAAGTACATGCCGTAGCCGGACTCGCCCATCCCGTCGATCATGTTGGGTGTCACGCGGGCGATGATGAAGGTCCATAGCCAGTTTGCCATGGATGCGAACAGCTGGCCAATGCTGCGCGTGCGCTGGCTGAACATCTCGGCGTTGATGACCCAGGGCGTGCCGTTCCAGGAGTTGACGTAGATGGCTGTCCAGAGGTAGACCATGAAGACTGTGGCGATGCCAGAGGATGACAGTGTCGAGCTGACGGGTGCGTCGGAATGAACTCTGGCAGTGATGAGGGCGCCGATGATGAACATGGTGGCTGAGCCACCGATAGCTCCGTAAATCAGGAGTTGACGGCGGCCCCATTTATCGATCAAGACTGTCAGCCACAAGATTGTGATGACAGTTTTGACAACACCAAAGATACCAGTGGTCAGATAGATGGTATCCTGGGATTGAATGCCCACAGACCGGAACACATTTGGGCTGTAGTAGTTAATAGCGTTGATTCCGGCAAAATTCTGCAAGATAAACAACGAGTGGCCAAGGAAGAGTCGCCATCTGGTCTTCGAGTCTTGGAACGCCTCCTTGATCGGTTGGAAGAAACCCCGAGGAAGATCGGAGATCTGTTCTTCCATCATGGCGATTTCTTCGATGATGTACGTGTCGTCAACATCCAGGTTTCTGATCCAGCAAAGGTTAGATATCGCCTCGTCGACCCGGCCTTTTGTGAAGAGCCATCGTGGGGTCTCTTTCAGGAACAGACTTCCGATCAACAGGATTCCAGCGGGGACCAGTTGGATGGCAAATGGGGTCAGCCATTGCTCCTGACTAGACGGAAGGGTCTTGATCATTCCGTAGTTGATCCAGAAACCAACCATGCCACCGATTTGCCAGCCTAACTCGTATGTGCCCACCAGACGACCACGAATGGCTGGAGGTGAAATCTCGGCGATGTAGATAGGCACCTGCAAACGAAGTTAGTAAGGCGATAAGTTACGAGGTACCATCTATAAGGTTAGGACACTTACCACCATGGTACATCCTCCAACGCCCAGACCACAGATGACTCTGCTGGCATAAAGAGGTCCCAAGCTACCAGTGATGGAGCCGAATGTGATTGCAGCACCAGCAATGAAGATACTAGAAGTGATCCACAGACTCTTGACTCTGCCCAGGTAGTGGCATGTTGCATATGCCATCGGTGAACCAAAAAAGGCACCGGCTTGGAACAGTGAGACGACGTTGGCTTTGATCAATGATGACTCGGAGTCGCTCATCTCGTTGAAGCCAAAGGCATCTCCGAAAGACTCCAGAGCGACGGTCGTGCCAATGAACGAAGTCGTATATCCGATCATGCAAGAGGCAAAAGAAGCCACGATAGCTGATAGGTAGACACGCCAGTTGTAGACCGCCGCCGGGGTTGGGCGGTCCTCAATTTTGGCCAAGATCCCCATGGCTGCTGACACTGGAAAATGAAGTTTAAACAAATCCTGAGACTCTCCCGACGACGAGGGAAGAGGCTTTTGTGGCTGCACGAAGATGAAGGCTTGGGTCGAGTAAGCGTATATGACGAGACGCACAAGGATTGCTTCAACTACTGCCCCTAGCTTCTGTGCTGAGATTGAACCCCACGGGCCTCAGATGCGGGTTCTCCGGATAACTAGCTACCATCTCCACTGCCGGGTGTCCACTGCTGACCATGTTGAGGTGTATACTCGAGGGTGTCGAGGTAGGGCAGAGTGCGTATTCCACAAAAAAAGATTATAGTGTTTAGTGTGGTAAACCTTCAGCCGTGAAACTGAGACAGTGACATTTTGGGATGATGGTTTAGGCCTTTGGAGTCGATGGGTTTCCGTTGAATGTTCATCCGGCCATACCGCGGTCATAGTGGGACCGTGGAGGAAAAACTCTTAACCTCGAGATGCCGGCCGTTTCGTGCTTTGCGCCTTGCAGTCCTCGTATCTGATGGGAGGTGCCACAGAATGGCGTTTCACAGACTCGTTGAGTCTTGACAACGTCCTTGGCGCTTGAACGTCCACATATGAGTCCGTGGATGCATTCGGCTCTGGGAAGTCTTGGTTTCGATGCTTTAAGAGGGCTTCCGTCGTGTCTTCGTATTATCAGATGCACCAAGGCATCTAGATCACATGTAGTGTAGACAGAAGACTTGGTCCGTCAGTAGGTAGTCAGTGAAATGCAAGCATCGCCTTGAACAACGGAACGATCGGCTTCCTAACATGCAGGCATGATGTTGTGAAGCACGCGTGTTTTTCCTGAACAGCGACTTCAATCGCCAATCGACGCGTTGTCAACAATACAAAAAGTTCGTCCAGCTATTGGGATAATCTACTAACAGTCTCGTCGATGCAATGTCATGATGGAACAGACTCGTCGAGTCCAAGCCTTTGCAGAGGTTGTCTCACCAAGCATTTCTCGGCTGCGCCTCTCCCGCAATGGCGCCGTTACGTAAGCTTCGGCTCGGCTTTCTCGCTTTCTCGAAGCTGGAACTTTTTCTGGAGCTCGTCAAGCGCAAAGTCGAGTCGAGACCGACAATTCTTTCTGCCTATATTCATAGACGTTCACACAACAAAAACCATGGCGCCTTCAAATAAGAAAGAGGACGACTTTGTCCTCACACTCTCCGACGACGACAACATCCCCGACGAGGAGGAGGAGTTCGAGGAAGAGGCGCCCGCACCCAAGAGCAAGAAGAACAAAAAGAACAAGAAGGACGCAAAATCAGACGCAAGCAATGGCAATGCGCAGAAACGTAAGCGCGAGGCTGAACACGACGACAATGACGATGGAGTGGCTTCAGACTTCGACTTTGAGATTGAGGATCCTGGTGCGGAGGGCATGAGGGAGTTCGATGCGTGGGGTCTTGGTGCCGGCGCTGCTACGCAACAACAACAATTTCCTAGCAGACATGGTGGTGTGGCTGTGGATGTGGACGAGATTGTTGCCAGGCGATTGGGAAAGAAGAGGAAGACGGATGAGCCTGCTGCTGCGGACAAGACGGGAGAGTCAGAGGACGAGGCAGAGGATGTTGAGATGGACGATGACGAGATGCTGGCAGGCGATGGGTTTGGAATGGGCGCTACTGGTGAGGACGAGGAAGACGAGGAAGGCGACGAGGATAGTGAGCAAGAAGACGGTTCTGAAGACGATGAGGAGGACGAGGATGGCGACGAAGAGGACGAAGATGTTGCAGCACCAGTACCGCACCCGGACGACAACGCTGGCTCAGATGATGAGGAAGAGAGAGAAGACCCGGCAGAAATCGCGAAACGAAACGCTTTCTTCGCGCCCGAATCCAACATGGAAGGCGATAAGAACCCATCTTCGACGACCGATGCTGCATTCCACACCATGTCGCTCTCACGACCGATCTTGAAGGGTCTCTCATCTATGAACTTCAGCGCTCCCACACCAATCCAGGCCAAGGCTATTCCAGTCGCTCTACTCGGAAAGGATGTTGTGGGTGGTGCACAAACTGGTTCTGGTAAAACAGGTGCCTTCCTTATCCCTATTCTGGAACGTCTCTTATACCGCCCGAAGAAGGTCGCGACCACTCGCGTTGCAATCCTCATGCCTACACGTGAACTGGCGCTCCAATGTTTCAGCGTAGCGAAGAAACTCGCCGCGTTCACAGACATCACTTTCGGTCAGGCCATTGGTGGTCTGAACTCTCGTGAGCAAGAAAAGGAGCTCAAGAAGCGCCCCGACATTGTCATCGCTACTCCCGGTCGTTTCATCGATTTCATGCGCAACTCTTCCTCCTTCCAAGTCGACACAATTGAAATCATGGTTCTCGATGAAGCCGATCGTATGCTTGAAGAGGGTTTCGCCGACGAGCTCAACGAGATTCTCAACACGATCCCCAAGTCCCGCCAAACGATGCTCTTCTCCGCGACCATGACCAGCAAAGTCGACGACCTCATCCGCGTGGGTCTGCAGCGCCCCGTCCGCCTGATGGTCGACAGCCAGCGCTCCACCGTCGAAGGCCTCGTCCAAGAATTCGTCCGCCTGCGTCCCGGCCGCGAACAAAAACGCCTGGGCTACCTCCTGCACATCTGCGAGACGATTCACACAACACGCTGCATCATCTTCTTCCGCCAAAAGAAAGAAGCCCACCGCGTCCGCATCGTCTTTGCCCTCTGCGGCCTCAAAGCCGCCGAGCTCCACGGTTCCATGTCGCAGGAGCAGCGTATCCAAGCCATCGAGTCCTTCCGCGCGGGGACCGCCAGCTTCCTGCTCGCCACCGACGTTGCGTCCCGTGGTCTCGATATCAAGGGCGTCGACTCCGTCATCAACTACGAAGCCCCGCAGTCGCACGAAATCTACCTCCATCGTGTCGGCCGTACCGCCCGTGCCGGCCGCACCGGTCGCTCGTGCACTCTGGCCGCCGAGCCAGACCGCAAAGTCGTAAAGTCCGCCGTCAAAGCCGCCCGCGCGCAGGGCGCCATCATCAGGCAGCGCACGATCGACTCCAAGGATGCGGACAAGGCGTTCGAGCGCGTCGAAGCGCTGGCCGACGAGGTCGAAGCCGTCATGACCGAGGAGAAGGAGGAGAAAGCGATGCAAGCCACCGAGCGCGACTTGTCCCGCAGCGAGAACATCGTCAAGTACCAAGACGAGATCGCCGCGAGGCCCAAGAAGACTTGGTTCCAGAGTGGGCAGGAGAAGGAGGGTGCCAAGGCCAGGGGAAGCATTGCGCTCAACGGGCCGGATGCTGTCAAGGGGAAGAACCCGATCAAGAAGGGCAAGCTTAGTAACAAGGACAAGAAGAAGATGCAGGATCGGGATGATAGGAGGGAGGGCAATGAGTGGAAGAAGAGCAAGGTTGACGCGATGGCTGCTGTGAAGGGAGTTAGCGCTGCTCCCAAGGGCGCTCCCAAGGGTAGACCTGCAGGCCGCGGCGGACGCGGAGGTGGTGGACGCGGAGGCGGTCGTGGCGGTAAGAAGTAAGAGGGTTTGGCCTGGAAAATTGAAAGATACCTTTTCTTGTAATGCATACTCTAGATCTCCGTCACTTCGCAAGTCCCTGCATGTATGCATGATAAACCCGTGATATGCGCGCCCGCCTGTAACATTGTAAACACTGTTATGATACTACAACGAGTTGCAAACCTCGTAGAACGAACAACATGCCAGCGCTGCCCTCACCCAAGACTAACCAGCCACCCATCGCTCTCCGTCTCTCCCTTTGCATTCTCACCACCCCAGATCATCACAGTCGACCCATCCTTGAGGATATCACACCCAAAGTAAGCTCTCGGCCCAGGATGAACTTTGCCAGAGTCCCCATCGCCGAGCTTATCAAGAGCGGGAGGCTGCACGTCCACTTCCGCCCAGGCGTTGGTGCCGGTATCGGCCTTGAACGCAGACCGAATGCTGTCCTTCACATTGGCAGGGCTAAGAGTCTGAGACCATGAAGCTTTGCGGCCTGGAGTCGTTGAAGGGAGCTGCAGGGTCCAGATGTCTGGGTATTGGACTCTTTCGGCGGAGACAGCGGCTTGGGTGTCTACGACTTGGAGAGTGGAGTCAGATTCGGAGGCCGGGAGATCTTCTTTGGTGATGGGTGGTGAGATGCCGAAGAAGTGCAGGAGGAAGTGGCGGCCGTGGCCTGTCATGACGGGGAGGAGACCGCCGGCAACGCGTGGATTGGGTGAGGGGGTGAGAGGGTTGGTGGGGAATGATTGCGTGGTCCATGAGGTTGTTCTTCCGGGCGAGGCTGCGGAGGAGATTGCCAGAGAGTGGATGTGTCCGTTCAAGCCGTTGTTATCAGGCGCCATGGTGAGCACCCAGAGAATACCGTTGGTGAGGGCAGCGTTTGTGTTGGCTTGGGGAGCGTCCAGCAGGCGAGTCCATGTTTTATTGGTGTAAGAAAAGTACCATGTATCTTTCAGTGGCTCGCCTGACTTGTTGAAGCCACCGTAGAGTACCAAGTTGTTGTCGCACTCGAAGAGCTTGCCCTCAGTACGAGCCTCGGGGACGTCGTGTTCGCCAAGTTTTGGACCAATGAACTCCCAAGTCGACTTCGCAGTGTTGAATAGCCAAATACGGCCCTTTTCGTCGATTGCGTCGCCGTTCTGGTCAGTACCACCAAAGACAGCTACACACACGTTGAATGCACACGCAGCATGTCGGGTTCTCGCGATCGGAATTGCGTCTGCATCTCCGTCGTGGCTGCCTGATCCTTCACCGCCCGTCGCACCAGCCGGAAGAGCAGGTAATTGAGCATACTGCGTCTCATTTTGCTTCTCGGCATCGGCGTCTGAGAGGAGAGTGATGACGTGAATGTCCGTTGCAGCTAGCTTACCATCACTGGTCTCGCCACCGAAAATGTAAGCCTTTTCGCCGACGACTGTCAGACTGTGTCCCGACCTCGCGAGAGATGCTCTATAGATATTGAGCAAGGACATCGTATCATTGTGGGTGGTTGAGACTTACTTCGTGTGGTCGTCTGGTGCTGTTGCGATCTGTCTGAACGTTCCTTTGAGGGGCATGGTGGGTTGGGAAACCATGTATGCGGCAACTCCGACTTGGACGCCAGTCGATACAACTTCTTCGGTCGCCCAAAGTGCAGCTGCTACTTCGGCCATGATTGGGGATGATTGGGAGATGAATCAATCGACTTTTCTCTGGCTCGTTCCAGGGATGAATGCTTGTTGGCGCAAGGGAGGGAGCACGTGAGCAGTTGTTTCTTGGACGATTGATTAGTGGTCGGGTGTTAGCAGAGGCAGATCTGTGCGGGCGCTGCGACGATTGGTAGCTCCGTCGCAGTGATATGGCAGAACAGGTTGCGATAGAGTGGTGGTGTACATAGAAGGAATGTAATTCGATTGGAGTTGAAGTGGATCCATCGCCATATGATGCAACAGGTGAACAAGGTTAAGGTTCTCCGCAACGACGGCCGATCCCGGCACCAGCAAGAGCTAGGATTTGGAGACTCAGGCCCCGCGAGCATCATCTCCGTGCCGTGTCCATCTCCATATCCGACCAAAATACCGCTCACACAACGCGCCCATCACGCATCTATCGCGTGCCGACTCGCGCATATTACTACTCGGCGGAACGAAGCTACGACACTCACGACGGCTCTGTTACTGCGCGACCGTGACCAGATGCACGCGCGCACCCCACCGACAATCCTCGTTCGACACCACCGCAGATCGCACACTCTTTGATCTGCACCGAGGCCTCGACCTTCGCATACACTCACACACCCACACACTCACGATCGACTCCCGAAACCCCCACCATGGCCACCGCCCAGGTCGCGCGAACTGGTCAGACACCTCGTCGTCGCGATCCACCACGCCCGTCGGCAACCAAGCGCGCTGCGCCCACAGAAGCCACCGCCCCAGAGCGAACCGCCAAAAAGCGCAAGCTGAGCGAGCCTTATGTGCGCGACAGTCAATACATTCTGCGCAAGCACAAGGGCAAGCCGGCGTCCATGGCAATCCACCTGCACCCTTCGCACTTCCGGTTCGAGAACCAAGATGGCAGTTTTGCTTACGACTCGCCAATGCGCTTTGTCCTGCAACATCTCAAGAACAACACAGTACCGCATGAGATCCTCGAGGACCTATTCAAAGCAGATGTGCAATTTTACGACGGCTGCCTAATAGTAGAAGTCCACAACCACCGCGGCGCCGGAGGGAAGAAGCAGAGCCCACGGGACAAGAATGCGGACAAGGAGAAGTTCTCCATGCACAACTACAACGAGCACATCACACCTTCGCCGTATGCGCCATACCCCAGCAAGGCACAAGCCGCAGCCGAAGCCCAAGAGCAGGAGAAGGCAAATAACACCACACCGGAACGGCCCAAAGGGAAAGAGAAGGATGGACCACAAGTCACTACTATCGTACTGCATCCAACAGAACAGACAAAGCATGCTGAAATCATGATACTTGCGCATACCCCCATTTCGGAGCTCCGCAACAAGAAAAAGCCCGGAGATTCCACGACGCCTGGTGGCTCGGATGCTACAACACAGTCGTCAGCTCCGCTCACACCCGGTGGCTCGACGGGTGGGCAGTCGGAAAAGATGGCCATGGACCAAAATGAGCTCTACTCTTTCCAAGCCGATTCGCTTGTGACTACCGAACCTCCCTTGTATCTGGAGCCCGCTAGAGATCCCGATGAAGCCCAGGCTGTCCTCAAGATGTTAGAGAACCCCTTGCACACTGGAAAGCCACCTTCGCCTCGAGAGCGTAAGAGAACTACTGCGGAAGTGGCGGCCGACGATGCACAGGCCGCGGAGGCCGAACGCAGGATGCTTATCATGGACGAGCGTATCAAGCCATCTGCAAGAGCAGCTAATGGAGCCGCAACGAGCGACAACCAATCAGCCGCAGCATCTCTCGGCTTCTCACGTTTCAAGACGATCGAGATGGTGCGTCAAAACCACGAGAAGGCTGAACGTGAGAAGAAGGAGGAAGAAGCCCGTCTCGCGGTTGAGAAGCGACAGTTCGAGGAGCAGGCTGCCACCCAACAGAAGCTCTTGCAGCAGAAGCAGCGTGAAACCATGATATACCAAAAGCAGCAACAGGCACAGCAACAGAGACAGATGGCTGCGCAGCAACAGGCCGACATGCTACGCCAGCAGCAAATGCAGGCCCAACAGGCACAGCAGCAAGCACAGCAGCAACAGCAACAAGCGAACATGATGCAGAACCACGGGCATCCTGGCCAGAACAACATGATGCAAAACCAACAAGCCAATTTCCAGCATCCTCAGATTGCAGGAGTCCAAGGAAGCCCCATTCCCAGACAACAATCGCAGACACCCATGATGCAATCCAGCCCAATGGTACAACAAGGTGGCTTCCCAATGGTACCGCAAGCTTCCAATACCGGCGCTGGAAGCCCAGCACGACCAGCCTCTGCAACAAGGCAGCACCCCGGAGTCGCAATGGCAAGGAATGCAAGTCAGCAAGCTCCTGGTAGCCGAAATCACACACCCCAGATGGTCAACACGCCGTCAATGGCTCAAGCTATGCCTGGCCGGCAATTGTCTCAGACGCCACGCCTGCAACCTGGCAGCCCCGATGTGGGAATGTCGCAAACGCCGGGCGGCATGATGATGCAGGGTGGTGGTCAGATGAACCAGAACTTGACCCCTGCTCAAATTGCCATGCTCACAACACAGAGGGAGCTGAATGCGGGCCAGGGCATGCCGAATGGGCAAATGCCAGCTGGAAATCTGACCCCTGAGCACATACTATTTGCCCAGCAAATGGCGAAGATGCAGCAGGCTTTCCAACACTACCAGCGTCTGTGGCAGGAGCAATCGTCGGTTGGGAACATTGAGAATGCACAAAAGATGAAGGAACAAGCGCTTAACCTGCAGCGGAAGATGCATGCGATGAAAGCTCAGATGGCACAGAGGCAGCAAATGGCAGGCAATGCAAGCAGCCCGGGTGTGAATATGCAGCAGCAGACGCCACAAATGGGTCACGCGCACCCAGGTCACCAGCAGCAAAACCAACAGCAGATGCAGCAGATGCAACAAATGCAGCAAATGCAGGCAATGCAGCAACAGCAACAGCAGCAGCAGGGCAACATGCAGGATATGAACGGCATGTCCGCACAGCAACAACATCAGAATCAGGTTCAGGCTCGAGAACAATTTGCTCAACGGCACCAGCAGGGCCAAATGCAGCTGAATGCGCTCTTCAAACAGCACAATGGCCAGGTCCCGCCTCACATCATCGCCGGCCTCCCACCCTATCTCAAACAGATGCTCCACCAGCAACAGCAAAAGCAACAGCAGGTGCGTGCACAGGCTCAAGCTCGCATGCACTCGGGCCAGCACCAACAGCAGCAAATGCAACCGCAGCAAGGTGGCGGAGTCGTGGGCAACGAGCAGTACGTGGCGCATTTGCAGCGCATGCAAAACCAACTGGGCATGCAAATGGGACAACCACAACAGCAGCAGACGCCTGGTGGCAGCATGAATATGGCCATGGGTATGAACAATATGCAGCAGTTTGGAAACCAGCAACAGCAGCAGCAGGGTCAAGACCCGCTGAATGCTCCGTTCGCTGCCATGGCAAATGCTTTGCAGCGAGGTGGTGGACAAGGAATGCAATAGGGTGCTCCTCTCCATCACGCTCAGCTCAACTACCCGGTTACCCCGACTCGGCCTATCTCACCTGTCCAGCCTGGTATGGAGGTCTTGACGGTGGCAACGCACACCGGGATGGAGCAATTGTACGCAAGCATGATTGGGACTGGTATGCGCGTCCAGATGCTGGGACCACACGCACAGGGACCAAATACCGCACCCGTGATGATGGAGGAACCACCACGATTAGACTCACCGCGCACTGCATACCGGCACCCGTACCCGGACCGAGACGAATCCATGTCTTTGAGTCCAAAGGGTTACGGCCGTCGAGCGTATCTCGCAACGCCGCCTCCTCAGCGCAATTGAGGGTGAGGGATTTGTGTACTTTGTAGCAGCAATTCTGCTCGTAACGTGGAACGAGGAACAATGTGACAAGCACGCTTCTTATATGGGGGCAGAGTAGATGTAGTAGTATCCTAAGAAGTGAACGACTGGTTCTTCCATCAATAAGTGCCTCTATTCCTCTTGGAAGTAGTATCGCGTACATGTATCGCGTTAGAGTCTGGAACATTGAACTGATAGGCGCGTGACGTGACGATCCCCACGATGCAGTCGGCTCGGCTGGACTGTCAGTGACGATGAGCAGCACGTGTGACTTTCGAGACAGGCTAGTCGCCTAGGTACATGAACTATTGGCTCCACTGCCTTGCTCACTCACTCACTCACTCCATCTCAAGACTTGTTTGCTTTTTGTTTTGTTGACTCCGAGTTGAGTCTGCGTTTACAACTAACCCCTTCGTTCACAAATTGCATACCTCGTTGTATATGCCCCGAGAGCAGACTGTCGCCACATCAACGTACATGGCTTGCTGAGTATCTTGTCTTGTCTTGCGCCACGTCTTTTGCCTTTGGTACATATACAGCCGATCTATGCAGTAACATAACCTTTTTCGCATTCACTATATCACGGCACGCCTGAGATGAAAGCTTGCCTCCTCTCGTCGCTCGCCTTCGCGGCACTCGCGGTGGCGAGTTGGACAAATGTACGTCGTTGTCGGACACGTCTACAGAGAAAATGACAATAACTGTACACGGTCGAGACTCACAAAACTTAGAACATCAACTACCGCTCTCCATCCGAGCACCATCCGGGTTTGGGAATCGCTCTGCACAAGGTCAACAGACGAAACACACCAGACAAACGCTTCCAGCCTTCGGATCTCAACTTCACCCACGGTGTGGCGTCTGGGGATCCATACTCGGACTCGGTTATCCTCTGGACTAGGATCTCGCCGCAGTACGATTCTGTAGACGACAACTCGGTTGTTTCCGGCGATGTACCGCTCTACTACCACGGCCCTGACCAGACCGTGTCAACTGCACCCATCTGTGTCGAATTCAAAGTATCACTCACCTCGGACTTTGCCGATATCGTTTCTAGCGGCAGAGCATACACGTCCAGCGATGTCGACTACACGGTGAAAGTCGAAGCGACAGGCCTAGAAGCTTTCACGCGCTACTACTACCGCTTCAACGTGTGCGACAGCAACAACACAAGCCCGCTTGGTCGGACGAAGACAGTGCCCAATGTGAACGACCACGTCAGCCAGGTCAATGTGGCGGTGTACAGTTGCGCAAACTATCCGTTTGGCTTCTTCAACGCCTACGGGAACCCTGCGCGCAAGGATAGCGTAGATTACGTTATTCATCTGGGAGATTACATCTACGAGTACAAAGGCGATGGCGACTACGGCAATGGCCATCCCATCGGCCGTGTGCCTAAGCCGGAACGTGTTATTCACTCGCTATATGACTTCCGGGAGCGCCATGCGACTTATCGGAGTGACTTGGATCTTCTTCTGTCGCACGCAGCGTTTCCTTGGATAGCAACGTGGGACGATCATGAGGTATGGCTGACTTGAACGGATTGGATGATACTAAGCTGACAGACGCCTCAGGTCGCTGATAACACCTATCGTGATGGAGCAGCCGACATTGCCAACAACGAGGCTTCCTTCATTAATGACGGCGGTTTCGCGATCGACCAGGTTAAAGTTAATGCTGTTCGAGCATATTTTGAGTTCGTTACATCCCATCTGCTCCATCAAACCCCCCAATAGCTGACCAAGACCACAGGTGGATGCCAATCCGTCAAGTCGAAATGGACGACAATCTCCGTTTGTCCTCCCACTATGCTCATCCGCCCACTATTTCAGCTAACCGATGCCATAGGAATCTGGCGCTCCTTTAGCATCGGCTCCCTCTTCGACCTAATGATGCTCGACACGCGGCAATACGACCGCTCCATCACCGACCTGTACTGGAACACCGACTACATCCACGCCATCAGCGACGACGCCGGCCGCACTTTGATGGGCTCCAGACAAGAAAACTGGTTCTACAACACCCTCTTAGCCTCCAATGACCGTGGCGCGGCCTGGCGTATCATCGGCTCGCAAACAGTCTTCAGCCGTATCAATCAATCTGCCGTGTACGGTAACGTAAACCCGTACAACTACGATCAATGGGACGGCTACCAAGCCAACCGCAACCGCACCTTGCACCACCTCAGCAAACACAACATCAGCAACAACATCGTGATATCAGGCGACAGCCACGCCAACTGGGTCTCGGACCTCGTCGCCGACTACGGCAGCGATTCTCCCCTGGGAGTCGAATTCGCCGGAACAGCGATCTCCTCCCCTCCACCAGCCGGCGAGAACAACATCCCAGACGCCAACGCCGAGTCCGACTGGTTCAACGCGCACAACCCGGAGCTGCAGTGGAACGAGATGCTGTACAGGGGCTACTTCGAAATGCAGATAACACGCGAAGAAGTCCGAGCGCTGTTCTTCGGCTTGCCGACAATCCTCAACCGCAACCCGCACGAAATCCCACTGGCGAACTTCACGGTGAAGCGAGACGAGAACCAGCTCGCGCGACCCGTAGGAGGCGGACAAGCCGAATCCGGCAGCCTGAAGGACGGCAAGATCGCGCTGACGTATCTGACCAACAACACTGAGACGGGCGAGTGGTTTGTGACGGAACACGGGCGGCAGGTAAGTCAGAGCAACCACACCAACATCACCAGCGTCCCTGCCAGCAAGCAAATTCTCAGCGATAGCAAGGAAAACGGCGGTCACTAAGTGACGATTCTTTCTCTCCTTAGTTCCGACCCTTCAAATCCCGCTTCTTCTCGTGGAAGACGTTTTTCGCCCTGCTCTTCTTCTTCGCGCTGTTCTTTTGCTTGGACTTTTTGTTTGCTTCATCTTCGTTCTTGTATTCTCCGGTGACGACGACGACGACGACGACGACGAGCTTGGGCTAATTTCATGGTCTCTTTTCCCGGCTGGTTTGAAGCATTGGCTTGATGGGATTGGATGGTAGCAGTAAAGACACGCAGACAAGAAACGAATCGAGAAGCGAAGATCGACAAGACATGATGGCCCGGGATCCGACAAGATCGACCGATCGAACGGACGGTCGATGTTCCATTTTCAAGCTGTCGTGAGAAGACATCACGAACAAGATACATCGAATCGACACGACTCGGCCCCGAAAGGGACGAGAGAAGGCCAGGAGAAGGAGAAGAGGAGGAGGAGGAGGAATAGCGAACGACTTGCACTCCCTAGGTTCTCTCTTTGGCTGAAAAAATCATGCCATGTTTCGACTACTTCTTCCCCCCCGTACATCAGGTCAGACTGGACTAGCAAGACGAATACTAAGACAAGGACGAAGACGACAGGGCCAGCAACGAAGAAGACGAAAAGATGGATTACTTACAGAACGCAAGCTCACGAGCCGAGAGAGTAGGCAGCGTACATACATATAGGCCGTGACGTGTGTATGCAAAGCACAGTGTACGATCGTGCGTGGCTGAAGAAAAACGACCATCAAGCTTCTGTCCAAATAGATAGGCGTGTGTGTGAATTTTGATTTGGCTTCCTTCGTTTAGAGGCACAGTGCTACTAAATAGGGCCTTTTCAGCACAGCTCAACTGCTAGTGGTAGCTAACAAGTGTAATGATGATAGCACGCCTCCTCTCGATACCCTGCATCGTCTCGCTTTCCCGGGCTTCTCCTCATGCAAATCATCAATCTCGCCCATTCTCATCGTCAAATCAAACCCCCTTGTCTCGACCACACCCAAAAGGAGCAAGGAGATTGATGATTTGTGACTCGCTTCCAGACACCAAGCTCAACGGGCGACGAATGCGAAGCAGCGATAAAGTTTTTTGGATTGTGCAAATACTCAAAAAAAGTTGGGGGTATGTAGGCAAGCTAAAGAAACATCCGGGAAATAAACATGCGTAGAGTGTCCCCTCCTGATCTTTTCCGTCCGCATATGTGTTTTGAGTGGTTTCATGCATCATGGCGATTAAGTTGTTTGGAGAGCGCTGAGGATGATGAGGGCGAAGATCGATGGCCAGTAGGTTGAACCATTGCGACGGCTGGTGGGCACTTTTTCTCCTGCCAGCAGCTTTTCTGCTCGCATGCGCCAGCCCGATTTGTTCCAAGTTTAGAACTGTGAGTCGGCGCTAATGACCTTCGACAGCCAAAGTAGAGTGAAGATGTTTGGTCGCTCACATGGTCGTCATCTGACAACGTTGACAGAACATTTTTACCTGAACCTTGCGGAACAGCGGCCCATGACCTCGCCCTGGCAAACGAGCTCGGCGTTGAACTCGGAACCGTCGAGCGTGAGGTAGATGTCGAAGTACACGCGGTAGAAGGTGCCTTGTGGAGTGTCCATGCGCTCAAAGTCCTTCTCGAGGTTCTTGCGGCTGAGGTCGGAAGTGAGTGTAACAATTTCCTTGATGCCTATGAGTGTGTGAGTGACGTCTGATTTCGACTGATTGTGCAGATGTAATGACTTACGAGGATCCTTGGTGTACTCGGGACACACGTCTTCGTCGCAAGCGTAGAGAACGTCCTCGTACATGAGAGTGGCGCCGGGCGCCACCTGCCTGAAGAACGAGACCTTGACGGGCTCGCCAATCTTGACCCTTTGACCCTTCTGCACGAAGATCTGGCGTGTGTACTTGCACCTGTCCTTGCCGTCGAGGGACGGCACGCGGTACTGCTCGGGATGGTGGCCCTCCTTGAAAGGCTGCAGAGTTGCCATGAGGTAGTGTCGACGTGCAACGCGAGATGTGATAACACGTTCGGTAATACCAGCTGTGACAGCACCCTTGACGATGGCGGCGACCGAGTCCATGGGTCGGACGACCTTGTTTTGGAATTGTGGCGGCACATGGAGCTTGATCTGTTGGAATAGGTACTCTGATGCACCGAATCCACCGACAACCAGGACGTTCTGTGAATGCATTGTTAGTTTTGTGCGTGGTTAAATCGTCTCTCACCAAGTCAACTCACCTGCAAGAGCCTGTTCTGAGCTTGAATAGCAATGATCTGGTTTCGCACAAGCTCCAGAATCCTGTTGACGACCGGCTCGAAACACTGCAGAATTTCTTCGTTGGTGAAGGTCATGTAGCCTTCTTCAATACCAGCCTCGGGGAATTCAGCCTCGATACCCACGTCAACGGCCCACTTCTGACCGTTATTCCTGAAGTCGGCCTTGATCCTGTTCTCAAAGTCCATGATGCACTTGGCGTACACCTTGCCGGCAGTCTTGGAACCATCCGGGAGCTTCATCTTACGGATCTTGGCGCGGAGGATGTTTGAGAAATTGCGATTCAGTGCAGTGGAGCCACAAGAGTCACCAGAACCAGCGGTACACTCCGCGACGGTGAAGGGCGACTCTTCTTCGACTTCATAGGCAATCAGATCGACGGTACCGCCACCACAGTCGACAATCAAAATCGCATCGTGCACCTTGAGGTTGAGGAGACCGGTCTTTGCGCAGAACATGGCTGCAGCCTCGGGTTCGGTGATCAGAGTGAGGCGATTGTCGTTCTCATCACGCAGGAAGCCAGCCTGGATAGCAGCTGCTCTTGTCGCGGCCTTGCCAGCATCGTTCCAGATAGCAGGCACGGTGAGGAAGTATCGGATGTTACGCTCTTCTCTGTTAAAAACCTCTCCCAAGCTCTTCTGCAGCTGATTGCGCATTGCCTGTCGCAACTTGAAGAGGTAGTCGGCGGCGACGTCAATTTCAGACTTTCCGGGAGGAAGGGGAGGGAGGTTGATCGGATCGATGTAGGTGTTGCCGGAAAGCATAAGCTGCAGTTTGAACCACTCGACCTTCTGGACACCCGGCTTGGGGTAGCCAGTGGGCGCCAACGCATCCGCAATGTCAGGACCCCAGCCGACGACCTGTTGGTGTTGATCGTAGTAAAGGACGGTGGGGATCTATAGCGCAAGAGATCGAAGTCAGATCACATAAATACGCAAGGGAAGGATTGTCCGCAAGCTTACCTTTTGCTTTGTTTGCGTACCGGCGCCTGGCCACTCGACGATGATATCCTCCTTGGCCTCTGTGTTCGTCGCGAACGCGAAAGCGACACCTGAAAAGGTTGTACCCTAATGATCATGTCAGCAAAGCTCACCTAATACGCAACTTCGGCACTTACAAAATCTATGCCAACAATGAGCTGCGCCTTGCTGCGGTTGTTACCCTCAACCTCAGCCAAGCTTCTTCCGTACAGCGGGTTGGCACCTTGCTGCGGTGCGCCGTATCCGTAGGCTTGCTGCTGTTGCTGTTGCATTGGGTAGCCTGGCGGGGCGGGTGCCTGCTGCTGGCCGTACATGTGTTGCTGGTGCTGAGGCGCGTAAGCGTGGCCACCACCGGTGTTGATGGGCGGCGGCGGCATCGGGCTCGTGGGTCTGCCTTGGTTAGGGTGCTGTTGCGCGCCGAGGTTGTTGCCCTGATTAGCATACTGATAGGATGGCGGGCGGCCAAGTGGCTGCTGTGGGTTCATGGCTAGCGAGGTTGTCGACGCCGAAGCCGCGGGCGCGGTCGAGGTCGACGAGGGAGGCTGTTGCGACGACGAGTTCGAAGTGAGGCTGGTGCTGTTGGAAGAGGTGCTGTTTGACGAGGCAGCGGGCGCGGCAGTGAGGGTGGTGGAGGAGGCGGTGTTCTTCGCGGGTTGCTGCTGCGGAACTGACTTGTCGCTGCTCGGTCTGCGAGTCGAGCCAACTAGTTTGCGGAAACGGGAGTTCATGGACGACATTCAGAGAGGAGCATTCCTTGCCGTGGCCTGAGAGGGCGGGGCGGCGGTGGGAGGAGGGGAGGAGCAGCGAGGGCGAGAGCGAGCGAGTCGAAACAAGCGAGGCGGGAGGAGAAGAAGGTGAGCAGAGCAGGCTTGGAGGAGTTGGGGTCGGAAAGCGCGTTCTTAGTGGAGTGAGCTTGAGGCAGCTGTGCTTTGTGTGTGGTGAGTTGCTGCAGTAAGATGCTCGATGGATTGGAAGCGCGGAAGCGGCGCGGCTGGCTCTGGCTGGCTGTCTCTCTCACGCACACGCAGGGAAACAGGCGGGCGCGGGCGCTCAGGCACGGTCAGGCAGCAACAATGGACTGGACTACCGTCAACGTCAAGGGGCTTGGACTCGGATGCAAGCTGGCTCCGGTAATTAATTTCTTCGGTAGCAGGCAGATACTGTAGGCGTAAAACAGCAGAGCGAGCGGCGGTAGTAATTCTGGCAGCGGCGGCGGCGGTGGTGGTGGCCGGGGTGGTGAGTGGCAGCGATAATGTGATTGAGTGTGATTGCTGTGCGTGCTGCTTGCTTGCAGCTGAGGCGTAGCGAAAGGCGGGATGGTTCAATGCCAAGAGTCGAATCCGATCTCTCATCAAAGATGCCACTCCCTCCTCCCACTCCCAATCCCGATCCCACTCCTCGATTACGGCCGCTCCGGGGCAGGAGTGAGGAGTCAGCTCCCTCCGAAGCAGGGTCAACGGTGTGTGCGCGACTAAACTCAACCGGAGCTTTGCGCTAGATTCTAGGGCGGTGTGCGCGACCAAGCACGTGCAGCAGCGTAAGTGAAAGTAGTTGATGCCCTGTGTGATGCCCCCTCCATATGCCGTTGAGCGCTGATAAGGCAAGAGTGGTACGAGACAGGCTGGACTCGACAGTCATGTCAGAAACAAATGAGAGAGAGGATCGTGTTAGTTAACATGTCTGTGTTTCATCGACTACACGTAGGCTATCACGGCTGTTACATACTATGTACAGTACATCCTACCACCACCAACTCAGGCCACCTCTCACCTCCAAGAGGAATTATTAATAATTACCCTTTCGGCCGCCCGCACTCGGTACGGGCAGTGGAAAGGGTAGTCAGCACGGCCCTGGCCCTTGTTCCTACTAGCCGCGGATCATTGAAAGCATCATTCAAAAGCGCCACATCTCGTGTCTGCTAGCCTCGCGTTATTGGCAATTGCACGCCTCCTTGTGCAAATGCTCCTGATCATAATCCAGATTGCGATATGACTGTAGGCGTAACTTTACCCCTTGGTCATATCGAGGCATTGCTACAAAAGTCCTGATCGCAAAGCAGAAGGTATACTTTGGCTCTCGGGATTCGATCGTACATGTAACTTTTGCTAAGTACTTACGTACATGACAGGCAGGGCTGACATATGCCGAGCCGCTCAGCTGTCCAGCAAAACGCCTCGGAATCCGTTCGAATCGATATGCTAGACACAAATCGCTTTGCGAGCAAGGATACGTAAGATTGGAAGAACAAAGGCTTGTGGTGTGTTTGTAACCAGCCACAGCACTCCATCCACTACGCCACGACAATATATATTATTCACCTAAAACTCGAGTCATGTCTGCGAACGATCTCACGGCAAACTACTGGACCGCGCTCGCCGCGCGACATCAATCCCTTAGCTTGACCCTTTCACCATGTGCCGAAGATACCGGAGGTCGTCCCTACTCCGGAGACGGCCAGTAGTGAGATTGATCAAGCCGAGGAGTACCATTGAGTCAACCAGACCAAAAAGAAAAAAAAAACCGATCGAAAGCCACGTAGATGCTGCCAGTCAGCCAGCCACATTTCCGAACAATGACTACCCAAGAGGCTGAGTTCCTAAAGCCGAGCTGAGAAGTATCTAGCTTGTAGGCGGCAACCAACGGATCCAGACATGACAAACTCTTCCATGCAACAAGAGCGACAAAAGTAACATCGACTGCAAAACTAGACAACCTGTAGTCAAAGAAAACAACAGTACCACTCATCTCCATGCATCCACTAGATTTCCTACCAAGAACGGAAAAGAAAAAGCCATCCCAATACGCGCTTAACAGAAAACGTGGGCATTCGCTTAGACACCACATACCAACTAGTCCATATCATTAGATTGCATCTACCAGCCACGCACGTGGTTCCAAAGGATTTTTGGGACCCACTTACAGCAGTAGGTACTCCCCGACAAGCGATTATCAACAAGGATCGGATCGAATATCATCGTGTTGCAGCAGCAATCAATATCGAATCACTCACGCGCAGATGTGCCTTTTCGCCTACTGCAGAGATTGAACGCGATCTTTCACGATCGAATCATCGTCACTTGGTACTTCGAGCGTGGTGTAAGGTGAATCTCCCTGATTGGAGAAGTCAAAACCATGCATGTATAGACAGCGGTATCAATTTTGTAGAGACGGGACATTAGGGCATTGTAATGTTTTATATCATGTATTAGCCAGAGCCCGTAGGCCCCTCGAAAATCGAACACCTTGAATTTCGGATCGCGGAACTACCTTATCTGCTAGTAGTAGTGGTGGTAATGGTAACCTTTGCGTTGTCGCTGAGAGGCAGAATACCCGAGAGTGGAGGGTATTAAAACAGAAGGAAGCAGAAACCAAGCAAAGGACAGAGCCAAATCGACTCACGCCCTCAAATCAATCGCCGCTTGCAAACAAACAGAGCAGCTCGAATCAAATCAACGCCCAAAGACACCTCATCTCGCCACACCGCGCCATTCCATGACCTCGCAAAAAACGGAAGTCCCATAACCAGAACGCCGAGCTAAACTTTTCTCACCATATGTTCAGCTTCAAGCCGATCCATTGCATGTGCTTTTTGGATTTGTTTCTCTCAACATAACCGATATTTGCTGATGTGGGGAGGGCAGACTTGTGCGGAGTCTTCTACTTACCATGTGGATTCGTCCCTGGTGAAAGGGCGGATTCATTTTTTTTGGTGCCTTTTTGCGTCATCCGGGTATCGTATTGTTTTGTTGTCGTCTTTCGCCTCCAGGTTTTCTTCGGATGTTGTGAGGTGTTTAGCGCCAGTTGCCGGTGACGGTGCCAAATGAAAGGCAGCCGGTGGGCATTGAAGGGTTGCTGTAGTCGAGAAGTAAAGCTGTACGTCAGTTTCAGACGCGGAGGGGTATGGCCTGCTTCATCTGGGCCAGCGCGCGACAACGCAACAAATAGTTCTTCGACCTCATTGAGGAGGTCCCTCAAGGCGCTTTTCCATTCGCCACCCCATTTGCCAATGACTGGCGACGCTTAGCGGGGTCGTTGTTTTCCTGCCATGATCTGTTAGCTACAATGGATATCAACATCAGTCATTAGAGAGCATGCAAATGATGAGAGGGAAGGATCCATGTTTGCCTTGTCCTTGTGATCACGTACGTCAAGTCCTGCGCCGGAGACAGTGCGTTTGTTATTCGCGGGAGCCGACTGGGTAGCGTTCTTGGCAACCTTCGTCTTCTTATTCCGTGTTGGCCGAGCTTCACCTTCCGTGAAGAGATCCGCAGGGAGGTCGTAGCTGTGGCATGTCAGCAATATGCAGGTTATTATTCGCGACAAGAGATACATACTTGCGAACGTGTGTTACACGGATGGAGTTTGTGTCCGGGTTGTAGAGGTCTGCGCTCGTGACGATGTTCTTATAGTCGTGGATCGCATACGAGATGTCAAGGGACTTCTGGTTCGGCTTCAGATCGATCCCGACATAGTAGGTCGTGGTGTAAATCCTGTGCTTGCCGTCACTCACAGTCTCAGTTGCATTCTCACCATTGACGACGGGAATGGGCATGCCCTCGGCGTCAGTCTGGGCTGCAGCTTGCGTCTGTACGTCTCCAGTAGTCTCGGTCGTTTCGCTTTCTTTGACTTGGTAGTCGAGACCACCCTGCAGGACGGTGTCCGTCTGTGCTCCGGGCAAGCACTCATGCACACGATCGAAGCCTTTGTTGAAGGGATGAGCGAGCTCGACACTACCTTGAAGCTCCTCGACCTTCATGATCAGCCTGCGAAGGCGAGCCTGACAGAGTCCCGACCATGCCTGCTGCGCTTCCTTGGAGTGACTGGCAGATACGACCATCAAGTAGTGCTTGTAGTCTTTGGTAAAGAATGTGTGCTTGTGGAAAAGTTCCTTCCACGGCTTGGTGTTGGAGCCTGTGATTTCGTTTGTTATGTCGAGTCCTCTCTTGAGCTCTCTCATCAGCACTTTGAATGTGGAAGGCCCAATGTTGTGCGTCGAATTCATGGAAGGGTACGCCGGAGTGATGATGGGCATGAGATGCTTTCGGTCGTGGAAGCTGGTGTTAGGGTCCCATTCACGGAGCTGCAATGGCGCATCCTCTCTGAGTTGAAGTCTGACTGGGTCAGGCCACCTCCAGTTTGACATGAGCCAGAAGAAGCGTGAAACAATTCGAGGAGCAGCGGCCTTGGGGTACAGTTGGCAAACCTTCGCTACCATCATGGCATAGGCAACGCCGCCTGGGAATCCAACGATGTTGCCGTAGATGGCACGGCGTTGCGCCCAGAGCTTGACGGCGCGGAGAGCAAGGCGGAATGGCTTGGTCTGTGGAACTACTGCAAGGATGCGATCGGTCACGCGGGTACCGTTGACGCAACGGAGGTCTATGTCGTTGAGTCCACGAAGCAGATTGTTGTCGGTCATCTGCAAAGAGCTCGGCACTGATGCGACTTGCAGATTCGAGAAGATCAAATCGATACTGATTCCGTAGAGCTCAATCTTGATGATGGGCACGCTGGCGTCTGGAACCGCCGTGAGCTCAGTGATGTCGCTTGCTTGGATGTTCTTCCTGAGTAGATCCGGGAAGTATCTGAAGAAGTCTTCGCGCGTGACGTGCTTAGGCGCAACCACCAGTGTATCGATATCCGATCCTGGGCCATACACGCCCAAGCTGTAGCTTCCGTAGGTAAAGACCTTGCCGCCAGCGGTTTCGAGGATGGCGGCTGGGAGTTTCTTTGCTCTTCCGACGACTTGAACCAACTCTTTGGTGAGCTTCTGCAATTGTCGCAAAACATTTTCCCTACAACCCATCGATTAGCAAGACGCAATGGTGTTGCTTGTTTGTCGCGATTTCTTACCTCTGCTTTCCCTCTTCCGGCGACTCAAAGTTCTTCTGGGCCTTCAACTCGGCCATCAACCTGTCGCTGAGCTCGATGTCTTGCTGGGTCGGCGGGTCAAGCGACAATGGCTTGAAAGGCCCTTGTTGCTCAGAGTCTCCCATCTTGTGCTGTCCAAGTCCTCGCTCTTGTAGTTAAGTCCAGCTCGCGTGTCAGGCGCTCCTGAAATTGAGCCTGCGCAGACTGGTCGGAGGGGATAGATGGAGATGAGTTGTCGCAAGGTCCAGTTCCGCGCATCCAGCGCCGTTGATAGGACGAAGGTGGGCTAGCAGGTGATGGCTAAGTATTGAAGACGAGCCAGCGACGACAGTTGATGGAAGGTCGGACGAGCATGTGAGATTCGGCGCCTGGAGCCACGGCCCGTTTGGCGTTTGCACCGTGACGTTGAAGCGAGCGCGAATGAAATCCACTCTTCAGAACAGGGTCTCCTCTCCTCAAGTCTTGCATGTGATCGTTCAGGAGACTGATGTTCAAATCGTGCAGATAGCCACCCACGCCACCCTCTATAGAGTATGCATGTCACGGGTACCGAGTCCGTCTGATGACATGATTGGACGGCATTTGTTAACAGTCACCGACACATGATCGAGACACTTCTTCACGATGATGAGGTTATACAAGTAATGTTCAATTCAGCACTGTGGTTATGATCACGAACGTCAATCGTAAAGCGCCTGTATCGTATATTCGTTCGTCAAATCATCAAGATGTTTGTGGTGCTCCAGCAATACCACTGCCAGTAATAAACCACAACGCCGTGCTCAAGATCATGAGCTCCTACAGGGTATCTCAAAAATCCATGACTACTCCGGCAACAACCTTCTCGAGGTCAGACTTCTCCAGCCATCTTTCATCATCTTGGCTCGCCGCTCTCTCGTCCACAGCCTCCTTCTTCGCAAGCAATGAACGTGCAATGGTTTCCCGAATATAAATCTCGAAGTACTTCTCCAGTACATCGAGGGCATGCTTGTCGACCTTGGTTTCTTTCGATCCGAAATGCTCGTGCATGAGGCGGAGAAGGAGAGCGCGCGGTATAGATGATATCTCGGAGGACTGCGAGGGTACTGGTGGCTCAGGGCCTTCGTTTGGCGAGTTCGGAGTTGATAGACGAGCATTGTCATCCTCATCCTCGTCGTCGGAGATTTCCAGCGGCGCCGGTTCTTTACGACTGGGTGGCCGTCCGCGCTTTGGTGGTGCTTTGGGTGGAGGCGCCTTGGGTTTCGCTGTGAGAGGGTCGTCGGCTAGATCTTCGTCGGAATCTACTACTTCATCTTGGCCGGTCGCTTTGCTTCTTTTGCTGATAGTGTCTTCGATCTCATCCTCATTGTCGTCTTCGTCCTCCTCAACGGCTCTTCCCTTGCGTTTGCCGCCCGCCGCTCCGACACGCCCAAAGATACCGCGTCCTACCGGCGCAAAGTCAGAAGTTGATCCCTTCGCTACCCCGGAGCCTGTATTGCTGGTATTTGCGATACTGGCGCTAGGCGTTCTGCTGAGAGGACGCGACGTGCTTTCGATATTTGTGGATGCGACGCGTGGGACTTGGCTTGGGCGCTGTGGTTTGAAAGGTGGAGGTTTTCGTTTGGAAGCCGGGTAAGTGACCGTTTCCTTGGGTTCCTTGCGGGGTGGCATTAATCTGTATAGTGTGTCCGATCCGTAGAGGGGAACCGGAATGGGAGAGCTTGAATTGTTGAACAATGAGAAATGTCATTACAGCCTCAGCCGAGGCAGAGGCAGTCGCGGTCCACGCGCGTCATCACATGTTTTCGAGAGCTGTTCTCAACAGATTAGATTAGACGGCTTCTCGCAAGGAGCGCATACGGATGATTCGACAAGTTTCTACAAACAAGGCTGTCGCACTGTTTGGTCAAGCATCCAAGCAGTAGCGCGATGAGATTGCGACTGCACAGGTGAGCCGGAGAATGTACCATCTGGCCAAATCGCTGTACTTGCATGCGACCAGCAAAGAGGGTAAGGCTCAACATCGACCAGCATTGTCAGCTTCGCACGCGCATATTACTGACAGATCTCATCAACAGAATACTCCATTCTTCTTCTTGGACTCGACAATGCAGGCAAGACTACACTGCTCGAGCAGATCAAGAGCTTGTACAACCCGGATCACAACCCGCGACTGAACACCGTCCCGACTGTCGGACAAAATGTCAGCCTGGTCGATCTTGGAGAGTGTTATCTTAAAGTCTGGGACGTAGGCGGCCAACACACACTGCGCGGCCTATGGCAGAACTACTACAGCAGCTGTCACGCAATCGTTTTTGTGATCGACAGCACCGATGTTGGGGATGCAGACGTCGAAAAGATCAATGAAGAGGGTGCTGCTGGGAGTGGAGAAGTAGACGTGGGTCGCTTGGAGGAGTGCAAAATCGTGCTCGAGTCGATTCTGGAGGATCAGCAGACTGAGGGCGTTCCGTTGCTCGTCTTGGCAAACAAGCAGGACGCCGAAGATTGCGTGGAAGTTGTCCGAATTAAGGAAGGACTGGTACGCAGAGTGATTGAGGGAGAGAAGGGAGCCAGCGTAAGAGACAGTAGGGTCTTGCCGTTGAGTGCCTTGACTGGCACAGGCGTTAAGGAAGCTGTAGACTGGGTGTGCAGTCGCGTCAAGTGGAATAAAGAGGGCAGGCCGCCTGTCATGAGGTGAGGGCTGTGGTCTGTTTGTAAATAGTGACTCGTACGAGGGGGATTGGTTGGTTGTCCAAGTGCGACGTGATACCCGAATGGAAGCATTTCCAGGAGCTCTACCTAGGCACTTTCAGGCCTTGAGATAACAGTACCATGTCGCTTATACTGAAATACATATTTCGGTCATGGATAGTTTTCGCACACTGTTCGACATCAATGCAAGTAGTCCATACCATGATGCCAAGGCGAGCACTTTCTGCGTCATCATGTATAAGGCACGCGATTTTCCAGCACCAGATTTTTCTCCCTTCTTCCGTGCCCAACTGAACAGCCTCAATCCATCATACCACCAAGTGATCAGTCAACATACAGGTTGGGTCGTGACATCTTCCGACCGGTCACATCGACCCTTGCGCGGAAGCGGAAAGGCCACGCGCCTCACGGCTGCCGGGAGACACACCACCTACAATTTAGGCGCAACTGGCATTGAAAGACCGGCAAACCCGTACCGCAAATCTATCTTATCGACTGCTCAGTATCGCCACGGAAGCCTGCTTTCCTTGCGCCTCGTTCTCGTCTCTGGACTCATCTCAGGCCCGTCTTTCCGTTTGTTGGCACTGCAGCCGGACCCTTGGACCAACGAAACGATCCAGCCTTGTGAAGGAGTGGCGGTGTGCTGTCACCTTGCATTGATACAGCAGGGAGGCTATCATACTGGTTCTGTTGGGCTTTGACGAGATGGGTGTCATGGAGGTAAGGTGCTCTGATCTCTTTCTTCTTGTAGGCTGCCATTGAGCCTCTCCGGCTGATCATCTGGACGATGCCTGTCTTGCTGTCTCAACCCTACAGCAAATCGATCTCTGCTCGTTTGTACGGACCAACAGTCTTGCAGTGGCGCTGCTGGTAGCCGGAGAAGCAGGATGTGATCAGTCACTCTTCACACGGCGACGGCGGTGTCACATTCGTCGACATTTGTGTAAGTCTATCAAACAGCATCTCCTTCCCGTGTGTGACCTTGATAGAGCAGTGGAATCTTCTCGATCGCCTCTGCAACGATATCTTACGGCAGTATCAAGCGACTTGGTTTATTAAAGAACGCGCCTTGTATTCCGAAGTACCCGGCCTGACTTATCATTCTCCATCTGCAGATCTCACCATGCATACGCTCTTCAGTTCCAATATTCTCAGCCCACCGCCAATAATCAAGCCTCAACGAGACCCCTTCGAGCTCGAGTTTCACTCTACTACAGCATCCAATTCGACAGCCTCTGCGACCTCTTCAGCGCAAAGCTCGCCAACGGAGTACAATCTATTAACACTCCGTTTGCAGGAAGAAAGACGAACAGCCGAAGAGTACCGCCATGCCGAGCCTGCGATCACCAGACGGAAAGGCCACCCGAAGCTCTTATTGATGGGCCAAAGACGGTAAAGATGGCCTGACCTTTTCCCGTTGCTGCTTTCAACTGACACCGAACCAGGAGTGGCAAGTCTTCGATCCAGAATGTCATTTTGCAAAAGATGCCGCCAACTGAGACGCTGTATCTCGAGTCAACGAACACTGTGAACACCGTGGCCATGCAGTAAGAGCATCCGGCCGCATTCAGTTAGACACGCCTAACTTGTTCGCAGGTCGTTTGCCCAAATTGAAATGACCGAGGTCCCCTCACAGCTCTCGATCGAATCCCCTGAGATCGCATACTCAGACGCCAACTTTCGAGAATTGGGAGGCGTGATCTGGGTCATCGACGTGCAAGACGACTACCTCAGCTCTATCAATTCGCTCGTGCACACAGCCGGCTTTCTCGCAGAGAACTACCCCCGGGTGCACTTTGAAGTCTTCATCCACAAGACCGACGGTCTGAGCGAGGAGTACCGTTATGATGCATTTAGAGAAGTTCGACAGCGAGTGCAAGACGAGTTATCTGATGTCGGCTTCGGCCACCGCGAGGTCGCTTTCCACCAGACCAGCATCTTCGACCATTCAATATACGAGGCGATCAGCAAAGTCGTACAGAGACTACTGCCTCAGTTGCCAGCACTCGAAGCTCTTCTCAACAGGCTTTGCTCAACTTGCGGAATGCAAAAGGCGTATCTGTTCGACACTGTGAGCAAGATCTATGTCGCTACCGATGCGAGTCCGACTTTCTTGAAGGACTACGAAGTGTGCTCCGACTATGTCGATGTGATAGTCGACATCAAAGCGTTGTACGGTTGGGAAAGTGCAGTGAAAGCTGGTGGAAGCGCACGGTCGAAACCGGTCATCGCCGACGCCGATGATGACAGTATTGGGGAGAGCATTGTCACGTTTGAGAGGAATGGAGACACATACATCTACGCACGGGAGATCACAGAGTGAGTGCCATTACTACCAACTGACAGACCAAGTTCTGTGCTAATGACTCACAGCCACCTTTCCTTGATATGTCTGATGGGAAAAGGCAGCGGAGTAGACAAAAGAGTGCTGATCGACTACAATGTCAGCCTGTTGCAGGATGCAGTGGTTGAGGTCTTCAAAGTCTGAGATGAATGCAAGGAGTGCGACTGTTGAATGTAAACAGAGATGGAATTTGGTCGATCGGTAGATTTCGATGGTAACGTGTCACCAAAACAGATAGATAGATACTGCACGGTATCCGACTGCTCTTTTGCAATCTCCATCATCTTCAGTTCTATTCAAAACCAGGACTGGTGTTATTTCAAGTTGCTCAAGCACAAGCACACCGGCCCACTTCCCTCCGTGCCCGGCAGCTCAGACCCTTGCTTACTCCGTGCGAAGCTCTTTGGCCAACGATGATGCTCTCCAAACTCTCTCGTACTGCCAGTGCTCGTTCCCAACAACCCCTCTTCCTCTCCCGCCCGCGGTTCACATCACAGAGTTTCATTAGAAGCCTCCGTACACCGAGGTACCGGGCAAAGGATACCAAGTCCCCGAATTCACCATTGGAGAAGTAGCTATCTCGTCAGCATTCCTCACGTTGATCATCAGTCTATTTGCACCTAAGCAAAAGATTCAGATCTTTGTGCATCCAGAAGAGCCTCAGCCGGATCACCAGAAAATACCCGAGCAAGATGTCTTCACCCTCGGACCTGAGGAAAAGAGCGGGCAACGGCATCGAGAAAGAGTCCCCATCGTCCCCAACATCAAGGCAGACTACGCCAAAAGTCAAGACGAAGAATGGAGGCGTTGGCGTGATGGACATTCTGCGCATAGTCGGAGGCCTGTTCCTGCTCAACTGCCTACTGAGCTACTTCATAACAAATGATTCCGTGCTCTGGGGCTACAGGCCATGGTTCGTCCGCCCTGCGGTCCTCATGCGGTACTTGGTAAGTCCAATCTCCCAAATCCACCAAATCGACAGACTGTCAAAAGGCCACGAAACTAACAACCCACCTTACAGCAAGGCCCTGTCTCCTTAACAGACGCCGAGCTTCTCGCCTACGACGGCACCGACCCGAACAAGCCTATCTACGTGGCCCTCAACGGCACCATCTACGACGTCACGGCTGGCAGCCATGTCTACGGACCTGGCGGCAGCTACCACGTCTTCGCAGGCAAGGACTCGGCGCGCGCTTTCATCACGGGCTGTTTCGCCGAGGATACAACCGCTGACTTGCGCGGCGCCGAATGGACGTACATTTCGGTGGATATCCCGGACATGGATGCGAAAGGCGTGACGCCGGAGCAGAAGAAGCTGAGGGAGCAGGTAGTTCGCCTAGCGAAACAAAAGGTTCAGACTACGATTGACGGCTGGGCGTCCATGTTCAAGGGCGAAGGAGGGAAAGACTACTTTGAGGCCGGCACTGTGAAGAGGGATCCCGATTGGCTCGAGAAGACTCCCATGAGGAAACTGTGTGATCAGGCGCAGAAGAGCAGACCGAAGTCTAAGAACGCTGGGAATGACGCAGGCGCTGCGTACCGGGGGAACTGATTGTAGATCCGGTGGATTCATGCAATTGCGATACGTCCGGTGTATAGAAGAACTTTGGCAGTTTCGGTTCGCAGTGCTGCATAATCGTTCGCGTGTGGTTTGAAAGTCTTCCATGTGAAAGAACATTGCTTCATGTAAACCCAGGTGAATGAAGCCGTCATCACTGATACAATCCAACTAATACGAGACGACTTGAAAGAGAAGGGATGTTGGGTCAGAGGTTCAGCGGTAAAAAATACTGTAGCAAGCGGTTGATTTCAAACTACCTGCTCCAAACCGCTAGCAGTCCTCCATACGCCGTGATATCATGCAGAAGTCCAGAATTGTCTACTCGGCATCCGCGACGGTGCGAGCTGTGAACCTCCGTTAGTACGGCATTTCTCATTTGTGGGTTGCATTGTCCGGATCCAACGTACTGTAGATGTTGCAGGTGTTGTGGCCGACAACCTTCTTGATGGTACCCTGGGCCTCGAGGTCGTTCAGGGCCTTGCGTGCGAGGGAGCCGTTGATCTTCAGGCGATCGACGAGGACGGCGACGGTGATCAGACGGTAGGACTGGACATCCTTGTTGAGACGCTCCTGGAGGGCCTTGTCGAAGATGACGGCGTGGACGGCCTTGTCCTTCACTGTTCGCGGAAGTCTACGTTAGCGCTCGGTTTCCTCGTGGTGGATTCGTTCGGTCTAGTGTTTCGTGGGTGGGTGGATGGATGAATGCGAGCATGCGCGTTTTGACGGTCGTTCATGTGTGTAGTCGATTCGCGCAGAGGATGGAGGAGGGATTTCGCGTACCCTTGCCCTTGGACCACTTCTTCTTTTGTTTTCCGGCGGGAGGCTTTTTGGTTGTTAGCACGAGCGCTTCGTCGTCGCATACAGGCGCGGTGGGCACATACCATGATGATTGTCTGTCCGTGGGGAGTGGTTCGAGTCGCTGAGGTCCGACTGTCAGTTGGCTGGAAAAGACGTGAGTGCGGCTTCGCGAGTCTTGGCGGGCGGGGACGAAATTGGAGTTCACGTGACGAAATCCCGGGTCGCGCTTTCCGTGCATGCGTCACTCAGTTCAGGCCACATGCAGCTGAGACTTTGGGATTTTGTGATGGATATCAATTCATACTGTCGTTTATCGTGTCGTTCGTTTCAAGATATCACACTATGGTGCAATTGATTGCATTGCCTCCTGTCGCAATCACCAAAAAAGTGACTGCCATGCCTCGTATCCACAAGCTCGAAATTTGAGCTCTGTAAGAGATCTCATCAAGTCTCCGCATGAGATGCGCAGCTAAGCCGCGTGTCTAAAAGCACTCCATCCGCCACAGTCTCCCTGTCCCTGGTCTGGCAATCATGGCGGCTTGCTACTCAACGACCAAACGACTCGTCGTCATCGTCGTCGTCGTCTAGACCGTTGTTGAGATCCCCAACGATCACCTGTTCACTAGGATCCAGACTTTGGCGCATTCCCGCGGCCATTGCTTCGTCATCATCGTGGAAGTCACCGTGACCTTTGCGCGTCGAAGGGCTTTCGTGGCGAGCGTTATGACCATTGTCGCGTGGGCGCTGTGATTGAGAAGACGCAGGAGTCATCAACGTCTTGCCAAACAGACGTTTGCTGCGGTCGATACCCCCTGTTCGTCCACGAGGGCTTTGCGTCCCAGGGCTCTCATTGCGAGGTCTTTTCGAGCTGGAAGTGTATGGCGGAGCTGATCCTCTGCCCCTCGAAGTGGCTGCGTTACCGCCAGGTTGAACGACCTCGACAACCTCCTCGTCGTCTTCCACAGCTGACGATGCTTCGCGCGCCCGGCTTCTTGGAGGTTGCGAGGTTCTGAGCCCACCGTGTCTGCTGTTTGGCACGCGGAATCTGGGCGGTGGCGGCGGTGGCGGCATGCGGCCCTCTCGATTGTCTTCTCCTCCGGCTTCCACATCAGACCCGATTCCGGAGTCCTCCTCGTCGTCATATTTCTCCACGGATTCTGCAGGGAGGCCTCGCTCGAGCTTCATCTGTCTTCGCTTCTCTCGTCTTTTTCTGGTCTGCTCGATACTGCTGGATCTGGTCTTTCTCGCCTGGTCCAGTTGCTCCAGAAGAACTGTTCCCTTTCGGCTGCCTTGGAGCTGCTCTTTGATGATAACGATGTCCCTTGGCTCCTTAGCTACCAGATAACGCCATGCGTCGTAGAGTAGCTTCCGCTGCAGCTGCAGTCGCTCAGCTTTAGCGCCACTTTTGACATAATCGTGGCTCAGGAGTGGCTCCCAGGCCACCTCTCCGAACATCGGGTCGTCTTCTCTCGGATTGCCTTTACTTCGTGAGTAGAGGCCGACGACTGGTGCGCAATGCGGTATCGTGAGGTCTTCGGGTGAGTCGATGGGTTCGTAGTAGACCACGGTCCATTCTTCTAGGCGCAGTCCGACCGCAATGCGGTTGTGTTTCGCGGTGATCGTCATGGTTGAGTAGTGAGCGGCCTGGCTACACCGCCAGTCGATGTGATGCTCGTTGCTTGCAGTCGCGTGTCTGAGTGTACGAATTGTATTGGGTGTTTGGGTGTTGGATGCACAGTGTCGAAGTATTGTGGATGTTGATGAGCGTGGGAAGGAAGGAGCGAGCAGGAAGCGCGAGTTTGTCAATTCATCTGCCTTTCACATGGCGCACTCGCGACTCACATGCTGATGTGTCTATTTCTCGTAATCGGTATTCATGAGTTCAACAGAATCATGACCGAGTCTGCGAACCTGGCTGCTGACGACTGGAACAATTCACATGCATACTGTGAGGTTGAAGTCAATAAATGATTTCTAGAAAGCCACAACTGTAACGTTTCAGTGGATCTGTCTATGGCTCAACGCCTAATTGTACACCGTCTCTCCGTCACAAGCTGGCTATAGCAAGCATGTGATCCGTTTGCACTTCAGTTGAGGTTGATGTTGTGTCGCTGAACGCTGATGTTCGTTTTGAAGTCAGCCCGGACACGAACTCCGGGGAAAGCGCGCCTCGCTCGACCTCACGTCTACCATCCCTCAGCTCAATCTCCCTCGTCCACAATTTTAACATTGCTTACTCTGATCTTGCTCGCATGTTTTGGTATCCACAGTGACAAATGATTCTTTCAGGCTTCAGGCGCGACGATAGCGCTGCCAAAGGTTCCCAAAGGCACCCCATAGTGTCCCCGGTCGGAGTCAATCCAGGTCCATGTTCAGCTCCATCGAAGCGGCTTGCGGCGACGACTCGACAGCAGAGTCCACGCTCTTCTCTGCATCTCTACCATCCTGCTCAGGAGCTGCCTCTTGCGGCCTGACTTTCCTCGCCAACGGCCGCATGAACGGTCTCCTCTCCGTCAACCCAGCCCTATCCATCTGCTTCTCGATCGAAATGTAGCACTCAAGCCGACTGATCTCATTGACCAACCAAGCAATCTCGTCCTTCGCCGCGTGCATCAGCCTAACACAATCCTCGCGGCTCATCTCGTCAATGTCTGTCGGCAACATGGCGTCCCAGTCGTCGGAGCGTGTTCTGTAGTAATCCTCAATCTGCCTTCGGATGTGGTACGTCTGGGCTTCGACGACGAGCATCCCGATCTGCTGATCGAGGTTGTCGCGAATTTCGTGGATGGCGGCGCCGAGGATAGAGCGGAGCATTTTGACGGGATGCGAGGTGGTCGAGACTGTGGTGCCGGAGGCTTGCGTTTGCGACCGAAGCCAGAGCTTGAGCTCGTTGTACTCTGCGTGCGTCGGCTCCTGGATGCAGGCGAGGTCTTCCCAGTCGTTGATCATTTTTGCTCTGGTCGTCGTGTTGTTATTGCGGGTCTGGGAGGGAGTCCGAGATGTTTGCGGGGTTGGAAAAATGCAGTGGTGGTGGGTCACACGAGAGTGAGTGGGAAAAGAGAGTGAGTGGGAAAAGAGGGTGAGTGGGTGGCAGTGTAAGTGTGGTCTGTGGTTAGCGGCAAAGTGCAGTGCTCTACCGAGGAGTGAAGGAAAGCTGACGCCTCTTCAAGCGCGGGAACAGTCAGTGAAAGAGGTACATTTTGCGACGGTCGAGGGAAAACCTGCACCGCAGGGGGATAGATAGGAACAAGTTCAAGCAAGTGGAGCGCAGTCGACAGAGAGATCAACATTGCATTCGGACAGGCAACACTAACGACGACTTGTTGTAGGAATTTCCAAAAAAAGATACAGTGGTTGCGACACTTCTCATCATCAAGAGGACCCATCGAACGAATCTGGAACACCAGGTCACAGGTTTGCTGGAATTTCTGCTTTATACGGTGCGTTTCCTCGCTAACCGATCCGACCTCTCAATCAGGGGGACCTCGCGAATCGTCCTACGACCCTTCAATTTAGGCAAGATGAGCCCTAGCCCGATGACCTGGCGAACGCGGCTCAGGAATCTCTGGGTTGATTCCGCTTAATGATTTCTCGCGCGCTACCAACTGCGACACCCGGTTGTCAAACGCGTTTTGGGGAGTGACGTCAAAGCTGTTCTGTAGCTTAAATACCCAACATGCGGCAAGCGGGCCCGCCATCTCGAGAGTGGGAGTGGTGTGAGGGTGTGAATCAGTTGGTGTTTTGCCGAAGTAACGCCGAAGCAAGTGAATGAAGTCAGGCTTCATCATCCCTACCACCCTAGCCAGTTGGGAACCATAAAGGAGGCGGTGCAACGTAGACCGTACATCCAAGAATGATGAGTATAGCGGACAAGCAATGCGGAGCGGTGGCACTCCTCCGTAGAGTTTCGATCTGTACGAGGCTCAGAGAAGCTGTGACAAGAGCCAGCATACATAGGAGCATGCGAGCTCAGATGGTCGGTCAAGCAGTCCAAATGGAGAACTGTGAGTCCAAATTCAGCAAAGACGTGATCTGTAACGCTAAAATCTCATCTGACAAAGGTGCTGCAAATGCCGCAATCTCATTGTCAGGAGTCTGCTTTGTCTTGAAACCGGCAAGCATCTAACAAAATTGATGGGAGCTGCATACGAGAGAGTCAGTCTTAATAAAGACAGAGGCAGAGTGTAGTAGACCGTTGCGACCGGACATATAAGATGCAGGGTGAGTATCGATCTGTCGCAGAAGAGGAGGGAAAATTTCTAAGGGTGAAATGATGTCGCATGTCTCGAGAGCACCAAGCTCCTGAATCAAGCGAGCCGCTTCCATAAAATCTAATAGCGCGGCTTTCGAGAGCGTCGAATCAGAGGATCAGTATGGGCAAAGGCGGAGCGAAAAGAGGTGCTCGTGTCGGTAGTACAATCCAGACACCGTACTATCGGAAGCACGAGGCTCTCTTCGCCGTAATCCAGCGGATTGGATAGGAACCTATCGTCCCATCGTCTACTCTGAGTCTGATGTGCTGGAAGTGGCAATGCGCTAGCGAGAGGATCGGACCATCGAGGTGAACTACACGAGCTCATGACGAGGTATTTGCACACAGGAGGCGTCGAGGGTCTACCTATCTCATAGACTCATCCACTCATAGAAACCGGGAGAGATGTAGTGTTAGCTCCACGCGGGCTAGGCGTGTCTTTTGATATGTCGAACGTTTATGTAGTCGGCGGGGGACAAAGAGATATCATTACTGAAGCAACTATGAAACATGAGTACGATCGCAGACCTACATCCTCGGGCAATACTATAGTGAACCAATAGGCCGTGACATCGCAGACTTGCATAAGAAGCAAAAGCGTCATGTAATCTACGAGGCATCCGAAATCGAAGGAAAAAAATGTCGAATTGCGCAATTCTGGGGTGGTTTTCCCCGGTGCATGCAACGCCCTTTACAGAAGTCCTGCGAGCCATTCACATCTGGACTAGATCACCTCGTCGGGTCGCAAACGTTTCCAGAATCCTACAGTACAAGCAACTTCGGTTCCACGAACCCGGGTTTAACCGGCGCCGCCATGCGATCGGCCCTTCACGCCCGCATTAAGTTGCGTAGTGAAGGGTGGATTCGTGCGCCTGGGCACAAGCAAGAGGCGTGAAGAGGGTCTTGGACTGGTTTCCGCAGAGAGCTCTGCAAACGCCTTAACTACTAGGCTAAAGTGCCCGCTTTTTTGGAGTGACATGGTAGTCGGTTTCCAGCTTGTATAGGTTGCCTTTGTGGACGCTGGACGTGGGCCGAAGCTTGGCCGGGCCGTCAGTGAAGTGAAGTGAATGCTTCGACGGGAAACGCCGCCCGCGACCTCATGTAGTACAGCGCTTGGACCACGCCGAGGGAGTGCTCGCGCCTTGGAGAGCTGTTTTCGAGACGAGACCAGACCTGAAAGACCCACCAACTTTGTCGCCAAACAGCCAGTCCAGATCGGAGCCAAGAGTCTCAGGCGAACCAGGAGGCTGCAGTCAGTCAGCCAACGCCCAAAACCCGCTCCCAGGATGAAACAGCTACTCTTCGATCCGAAGGTAGATCGTAGACTTCAGCTGGACGAAGAATGGAGAGCTGTGGCCAAATCGTACCTGCTTGATTCGAGATTCGGCAAGGGCATTCAGAGTCTTAATCTCAAGGATCCGCAGATGCTCGAGAAAGCCGTCATTTTCGTCAAAAACCCGTCGTCGCGCAAGACGAGAGAGAACTTATGTTCCCGCGCGAGGAGGCCCGCGAGCGATTTCGACAGGAACAGCAAAAGCTCCAAGTCAAATGAGTACACTGACATGTGGTTGCGCATGGCGGTCGTGATCCTCCAGATCGTCATGGGTCGAAAGGCTACTCATCCGGAGGATTTTCGAGGACTGGTGAACGTTCTTCATCACTACATGATCGTGACCGATCCTCTCCTCGAGGTTCTTGCAGACTGGAACTCCTCTCCAGATAGCTTTCTCAAGCGCAATTACCTTTCCGACATTGACGGCAGCAATGAACGCAGCGGTCGCAGGAAAGAACATGACGCGGAGGAGCAGACTGGTGTCAGCACGACGCAAGCTGTGCCGAGGGTTGACACTGCGGACGAGGCGATCGAAGAAGCCGATGCAGGTCAGTCAATGTTGGGCGAGCTGGGCGATGAGACGAGAGCCGACCACGGCGTGGAGTCCGAAGAGGTTGCAGAGACTCCCGACCCTGCCACACACCCTCCGGACCAGCAAACAGCTGCTCCGACAGCTATCATGTTTATACCGACTCAGCATCAGACCACATCTCCCTCGAAACCCACCACCACCTCAGGGTCTGATCAAGCAACAGTGACCGGACCAAAGCAGGCCGCGCCGGCGACAGGCGTACCATCAGACGACGACGGCCTAGGACACGAGAAGCAAGATATAGCCAGACACGCCCAGGATTCCAGGGGCTCAGCGCCCGATTCCATTACGGAGGCAGAAGGTACCACCACAAAAGGCCTGAGAAGCATGCTCGACGACGAGCGCAAAAAGCGCAAGCAGGCGAAGCACAAGGCCAAGACCCGTATCCGCGAGCTTGAGAAATCGGAGCAGAAGGCCAAAGACAAGCGCAAGAGGCACAAGCAAGCGGAACGAAAGGCAAAGGCCCGCATCCGCGAGCTTGAGAAGTCAGAGCAGGAGGCCAACGTCCGTATTCGCGAGCTCGAGCAGAAGTTGAAGCGCCAGGAAGCCAGATCCAGCTCCGGTATTGATGAGAGCAAGTGAGTGCGTGGGTGCATGTCGGTTTCCGCAGCAAGCAAACCGGGAGTGAGTACCACTGAGTGATGCAACAGAGCATGCTTGATCCAATCGCAGCGAGCGACGAGACTAGGGGGAGCGAATCGACATGTGATAGTTTGATTACAAAACCGTCATGGCGGCTTTGCCGTTTGGGGTGTTCTTGTCCAAGCAAGAAGTATGGGACCAGCGAGATGAGTCAGCGAGACAGCATGAGATAAATGACAGTATCGAAAGACATAAACTTACCATATATCCTTGCAAAAGCAAACATGCGTGAGTTGCTCGTGATACCAGGCTAAGACGATGTCAGCAGCATCATCACGACAATCGAGCCCGGTGCTGATGAGAGACCGGCATCTATCCAATCGAACAAGAAGCCAGCCAGCCTTGAACAGCAAGAGAGCATGTCGCCAAACTCCGAGCCAAGTCAAAACGGAACGACCATACAGGGCTGAGAATTGTATAGGTCATGCAGAGGCTGCCATACAAGGTCGATGTATACAATTTAACACTGCTGTCAGCCGCTTGAGAGACAAGATGTCATTTCCTTCATGTAGACTCCCAGAACGCCACACGCTAAACTCCATCAAATGCAGATCTTCTCATTCTACACATCCATGCTTACTGGTCGTAGCAGTTAAGCTCGTGGTTGACAGGGAACCTGTCAACACCAGGCACATCCTTCCTCACGTACACCGCGGGGCTCCAGCCCAGACAGTAGAAGGCTCCGCAACCCGACTGATCGATCTGGACCTCAACACGCTGGCGCGGGTCGCTGAGGACATCGACCCAGACCTCGCCGGGGTTTCCGATCCGCATCTTCTTGTTCGACCACTCGTTGTAAGGTCCGATGCTGAGCACAACGGCGCAGCCGGGCCTGTCGTGCGTGCCGGAGCGGGTCCAGCCGATGCAGCTTTGCGCGTCGAAGTAGTCGGTCTGCTGGCCATAGGCGTACATGCGGCGCGAGAAGACGAGGTCCGGGAGCAGACTGCGTTGCCCGTGGGTCATGCAAGCTGGCGGCGAGCCCTCTTTGCCGCAGGTGCCGTACAAGTCGCCCCAGAAGACGCAGGGCAGGCCTTCGGCGCGGAGCAGGATGAAGGCGTAGAAGAGGGACTTGAGGCGGGCGTCGATGACCGTGGCGGAGGCTTGGCCGGGCTGGGTGTCGTGGTTCGTTACGAGCGTGACGGCGTTTTGCGGTCTTTCTTTGACGAGCGAGCTGCGCATGATTGTTCTCAAGTCGGCGTTTTGAGAGCCGGCGACGACGTCCTTCGACACTCGGGCGAAGTCGTTGACGAGCGGAGAGTCGTATGCGAAAGCGCCTTGGCCGACGGTGTCGAGCCATTTGGTGATCTTTGCGGCTTTGCCAGTCCAGACTTCTCCGACGACGAAGGCATCGCGACCACGCTTTGCCCGGCTGGCTTCGTGCGCGCGGGCGATCCAGTCGCGGGCGAATCCATATGAGAAATGAGCTGCCGCGTCCAGTCGGAAGCCATCGAGACCATTTTCATGTACCATCCAGTCAGCCCAGTTGAACAGATCCTCACGGACCTCCGGGTGTCTGTGGTCGATGTCTGAGAACATGAGGTAATCGGCATTTCCGTGCAAGTCGTCAACATCCTCAGCCCAGTCTTTTCCTGGTCGCTTCATCGCAATCGTCGATTTGGCATCGGACTTCTTTCCAGTGAAGAATCGTGAGATGCGGTGCATGCCCTTCTTGAAGAGATCCGGATCTTCGTGGCCGGGCTTGGGGAAGTTGACAGGGTCATCGATGATCTTGAAGATCGCGTGCTTCTCGCCGCGCTGGTCCCAGTCGGTACCAGAAAAGTGCTCTGCCCTCCACTTCATGGAAGAGTATTTGCCCTGCCGTGCGTCGTGGTTGTAGACAATCCATGGTGTGATCTTCTTCGGCGCCGAGGTTTCAACTCTGCGATCTTTACGCCATTCCATCGTCAGCACATCAAATGTCTCCTCACGTGTATCCATCCAACACAGATCTCCGCTCCAACAACTCACCATTCTCATCCACCTCCACAGCCCAACACTCCATAGTAGTATCTCCAGCAGTCTTATGATTCAGCACCGCGTCCCAAACACCCTCCACGCCATTGCCATGCAGAGTCTCGATCAAGACCCTCAACTCTTCCTTGCTCCCCCACTTGGTGTGCGTCCTTCCCTTCTGGTCGAACTCTCCCAAATCCCAGTGATCGTAACAATCGTATCCGTTGCCGTTACCAGAAGGCTCGTTCGCTTTACATCCCGGCGGCAGCCAGAACATGGTCAGCCCAAGTCCAGCGAGCGCCGGCGTGATTCGCGCCAGACGAGCATAGTGTGAGCCCCAGGAATGCGTTTCGTGATGTGCGGGTTTGTCGGTCTTGGTGTGCCATTCGAAGGACTGGAAGAGCGTTTGGTTCTGGGGGGTTTCATATGACATGTTTTGGCTAGACTGTGCAATGGTTTGCAAGAGGTCTCAAGAGGTAAAGATGGTAGTCTGCAGGATCAATAGGACTCTAGGGGCGCCCTGGGATCTCGTATAGTAGAAAGTAAGGCTGCCCTGAAGACAGGCCCTGGCGACGTCAGTCTGTCAGACCCACAGTACCGCCATCGTTTTGCCGAATAGGCATGGCGGTCAACGACGACCAATGGCTTGGCCTCATGATCGCTGACGCTCGGCGCCAAAAATCGATGTAGCGCAAGGACCGGGGTGGTCAGGAGGCTCTGTCACGTTGTTAAGTGATGTTTCTCTGCGGTGAAGGTGCCCGGCTTGTGGCTGGCCGAAGTGGGCGGTATGCATGATCGAAATGCTGGTCGAGCGACGATCGGACCCCGGACTGGTAAGGCTGAAAAAAAAGGTACTGTACCTTTAAAAATGGCAAAGTCAAATCAAGTATGCATGTACTTTTAGATGCAAGTGTACGCACAGCTTGGAGGCAAAGATAAATCACGAGTTGGCGGTGAGCACAGTTTTTTAACAAATGAAGACAAAATGCTGCATTACATCTGCGCCCGTGAGCGCAGTCCGTGTACCTATGATACAAACTGTCCCAAGGTTCTATCGTCTATCCGGCAGGCAGAAAAGGAGATGCCCACCAAACAGTTATGCATGAACGCTAGAACCAAGTATCAAACCCTCATCTCTTCGCCATGCGAATCTAGTGCTTGCGCACGAAACACCGCGCGCTGCTTTTATGTTCCAGAAGATTGGTGTTACCCTCTATTGCATCCATTCAAATCGAGTCTCTCCTAAGCGATGCGCTTATTTGGCGATCTCAACACCACCGACGGCACCGATGGCCTAACAAGATATGTCAGCGGGGAATCTTCAATGGATGTTGGAAGTGAAGTCTTACCTTCTTGATGTCACCGTAGATGGCGAACTGACCGGCGGTCAGGGTACCGACCATGAAGAGACGGGCACCGATACCACCGTAAGAGCCCTTGATACCGAGCTCCTTGGCGATCTTGATGAGACGGCTGGTGGTGCCCTCACCAGGAAGAGCCTGGGTCTTGTTGATCTTGGAAAGCATGGTGTCGGCGGGCTGGGAAACGAGGGCGGCGGCGAAACCGGCGATGAGACCGGAACCAAGGTTGACAGCGGTGTTCATGCCACCAGAGGCGGTGTTCTTGTCAACGTAGTTGGCGTAGATGGACTCGGCGACCTTCTCGTAGACGACGAACTTGGACATGGTGTAGGGGATCCTGGAGATTTGTTAGTTTCACCGCGCGATCGACATGGTTGCAGCGCAAGCCAACTTACTGCTTGAACAGAAGGGGGCCAAGACCACCGTAGAAGGCGGCGAAGCCCTCCTCCTTGAGGATGCGACCGAAGCCAGAGACAAGGCCCGTAGCGAAGGTGGGCTGGGAGACCAGACGGATACGGGTGGCCTCAAGAGGGCAAAGGGCGAGATCAGCGAAGAACTCGGCGCAGGCGGCGGAGGCGAGGTAGACGGCGGTGCGGTTGTTGGCAGCGGACTCGTAGCCGAGGAGGCCAATGGACTGCTGCTTGAAGAACTCGTAACCACCGAACTTCAGGGCACCCTGGAGGAAGTAACCAGCGAAGGTAGGGCCGGCACCGGTGAGGAGAGCGCCAGCGCCCTCATTCTGGATGACCTGCTTGAAGCCGCCGATGAAGCCGCGGTTGTAGGTCTGGGGGTCGAGCTGGATGCGGGTCTTGACGCTGTGATGCGCGTGTTAGCAAAGTGCGCGCCTTGGTTGTGCCATTGCATGTGCGCAATGGAGTATCGCGCGCAGGACTTACACATCGACGGGGGTAAGACCACCGTGGGTGAGCGAGCAGCAGACGGCACCGGCAAAGGCGAAGCGAGAGTAGAGAGCGACACCAGAGAGCTTCTCGGGCTCAGCGGCCTGGATGTTCTGCTTGACAGCGTCGAGCTTGGTGCTGCCGGTGGAGGTGGGAGGAGCTTGGGCGGCCATTGTGAGAGATATGGGCGGAGTGGAGATGGGTGGTGGTGGTGGTGATGTGGATGGATGGTAGGTGGAGAGAGAGGTTGCACAGCGAGTGAATGGTAAAGGGAGTCTCAAAAGTGTTTCCGTAGAATCTTCGTCCCGGGGGACGACGGTGGACAGGCGCGTTGGGCCTTTGCCGTTGCCCCCGTCGGCCCACGCCCAATCAGAAGCCGACCACGCGCCGCTGATCGATCGATGGGTGGGAAACAAGATGCATGGCACTTCCGCTTACCGGCTAGCATTTTCACATGCATCAAGGCTAGTCGTCATTTCGTATCCATCAATGATAATATTGCCCATACACTACATTGCTGTATTAGTCTTGCTATTGAGAGGCTCAATAATATTCTACAGCATTTCTATACGACATGAGGGGAGACTGCCACAATCTCACTCAATCTACAGACGGTTGCCCTCCTTGGCCTGTTTCTTCCACACATCAGACTGGACGCCTCCCGTGGCAATGAGCGACTGCGATGGAGCCTTTGCGCCTGTCAAAAGCTGCATCCCAGGATCTCCCTTCTCCATCTGCGCAGACTCTGTCAGTAATTGGTTCCGTCGCAGTGTGGTTGATCGCCTCGATGGGTACTTACAGCTCTCTGGTAGCCAGGCCTGGCAGCCACGTCCCCCAACCATCTCAGGATGTTCGTGTACTGGGACAAGTCAAGCGCTGGGCCCCAGTATCGCTGAGTTGTCAATGTCCACACAGGCATGATATCTGCCGCAGTGAACTCGTCACCAGCCAGCCACTTGCTCTCTCCGAGACGTGATTCCATCACTCCTAGAGCAGCATGCAGTCTGGCCTCGCGGAACTTACGAGTTCCCTCATCCGCAGCGGGCCACATGCTTGCAGCCATCTGGGGCTGTAACGTAGCATTGCTCCAGTGGAACCAGTGAAGGTACTTGTCGTAGTTGGCTTCGTTTGGCTTCACGCTCAGTTTGCCGCCGCCGTGGCGGTTGATGATGTATTCGACAATGGCGCCGCTTTCGGACAGTGTGATGCCTGCGTCCGAGTCTTCGATGAAGGGTGATTTGCCCGTGTCGTTGCCGGGGATGGATGAGAGTGATTCCGGGGCTAGCAAAGGAGCCCTGGTATGAATCTTGAGATCATACTTGATGTCGAGCTCTTCACAGAGGAACACAATGCGTTCGCTCTGAGAAATGCCGAGGTGATGAACTGTGAGGACCATTGTTGCTGTGTGTTGTTGTTGGCGAAATGTCGGAAAGAAAGATTGATGTCAGAGAGTAACGTTTAGAAGAGTGATGTTGATTGATTCTTATAGCAGAAGACGACGTGTTCCAGATCCCGAAGAAGGAAAGAAGTAAGTGGGCTTATGAACCATGTATCAACAAATGCGATGCTGGCCTGAAGATGTCGATCGCGACGGAAATGTGGAAGCGCAACCCCACTCGCGTCACCGACTCTCGAGTATTCCAGTTTGCTTACATACTGTATACACACAAGTCTCCGTACCGCGTATAAGTCTCCGTACGGTGAAACGTACTTCACACATCACTTTCCAGACCGGTTAGCTTCGTATCCTTCAATTTTTCACCTCGGCATGTCAAGCTCATATCGCGACTCGACAA
>Ga0265798_10000392_pt1 | contig 77526 bp, 60 predicted proteins | sample P3T30metagenome_FD_192430 | JGI IMG/M metagenome (GOLD analysis project Ga0265798, IMG submission 192430) | Plant litter microbial communities from East Loma Ridge, Irvine, California - P3 T30 | ecosystem: Environmental > Terrestrial > Plant litter > Unclassified | place: USA: California... | reverse complement strand
GGCGCCACGACCGGGGCGAGGGCAGGGGCGGATGCAGGGGCGAAGGCGGCTTGCGCCGCCACAGCCTGCGCCAGCTCGGGCGCCAGTCCGAGCAGGAAGCCCGGCGTCAGCGCCTGCAGCGGCTCGGCGGCCAGGAACAGGGCCAGGCGCTCCATCAGGTTGCGCAGTTCGCGCACGTTGCCGGGCCAGGCATAGGCGGCCAGCAGCGGGGCGCAGGCCCGCACCTCGGCGGCCAGGTTCGGGTGCGGGCGCGTGTTCAAGGCCGCCAGCGCGTTCTTCAGCGCCCACTCGGCCAGCGGCGCGATGTCCTCGCGCCGTTCGCGCAGCGGCGGCAGCGCCAGGCGCAGCACCGCCAGGCGGTAGAACAGGTCGGCGCGGAAGCGCCCCTCGCGCACGCGCGCCGCCAGGTCGCAATGGGTGGCGCTGAGCACGCGCACGTCGATCGGCACCGGACGGGTGCCGCCCACCCGCATCACCTCGCGCTCCTCGAGCACGCGCAGCAGGCGCGTCTGCAGCGCCAGCGGCATTTCGCCGATCTCGTCGAGGAACAGGGTGCCGCCGTCGGCCGCCTCGAACAGGCCGGCATGGCCGCCGCGGCGCGCGCCGGTGAAGGCGCCTTCCTCGTGGCCGAACAGTTCCGATTCCAGCAGCGATTCGGCGATCGCGCCGCAGTTCACCGCGACGAAGGGGCGGTTGGCGCCGCGCCGCGGACTTTCGCGGTGGATGGCCTGGGCCACCAGTTCCTTGCCGGTGCCGGTCTCGCCCTCGATCAGCACCGTCGCCGGCGAGCGCGCGTACAGCACCACCGACTGGCGCAGGCGCTCCATCGCGGGCGACTCGCCGCGCAGGTCGTTCAGGCCGCGGCGCGCGCGGCGCGGGTCGGCCTGCGCGCTGCCGCCGCGCCGCGCGCGGCCGGATTCGAGCCGGGTCAGGCGCGCCATTTCCAGGGCGTCGTCGAAGGCGCCGCGGATCGAATCGGCCGAGTACACGAATACCGCCGTCAAGCCGGCTTCCTCGACCAGGTCGGTGATCAGGCCGGCCCCGACGATCACCTCGATGCCCGAGGACTTCAGTTCGGCCACGGCGGCGCGCGCATCCTCCTCGGTGACGTAGGTGCGCTGTTCGATCACCAGGCCGAAGGTGGCGGCGAACTCCGCCAGCTCGGCCATCGGGCGCTGGTAGTTGACCACCCCGACCCGCGCCGACAGGCGGCGCGCGCGCGCCAGCGCCTGCATCACGTCGAAGCCGCTGGCCCTGGCCACCACCACCGGCGCCGCCACCCGGCCGCGCAGGTAGGCGGCGTTCGAGCCGGCCGCGATCACCACGTCGCAGTGTTCGCCGGCCATGCGTTCGCGGATGTGGCGCGCGGCCTCGTCGAAGCCCAGGTGCAGGGCCTCGATGCGCGCCAGGTGGTCGTATTCGGGGGTGATGTGGCGGAACAGCTCGGAAAGGCGCGAGACCGAGACGGTCCAGATGACCGGCTTGTCGGCGTCGTCCGGGCTGCCGGCGTGGGGAAGGCGGTGTGAATGGCTCATGGGCGCCAGTGTACGCCAATCGCCGCCTGGCGTTTCAAGCTGTTTCACGCTGAAACATCGAAACCGGCGAAAAGGAGGAGGGCCGTAAGCATCGGGTAAGGGGGCGCCCGTAGGATCGGGATCAGCCTTCATGCATCAGCAGGGCATTAATAACGATTGGAGACAACATGGAACAAGACATTGTTCAGCGGGTCAAGGCTGACCCGAACTACCACAAGCTCGTCGAGACGCGCTCCCGCTACGGCTGGATGCTGACCTGGAGCGTGATGATCGTGTACTACGGTTTCACCCTCCTGAACGCCTTCGACAAGGAATTCATGGGCGCCCGCATCGGCGCCGGCGTCATGTCCTGGGGCGTGCCCCTGGGCCTGTTCGTGATCCTGTTCACCATCGCCGTCACCGGCATCTATGTGCGCCGCGCCAACAGGGAATTCGACGCCCTGACCGAGGCCATCCATAAAAACGCGGCCGGCCCGGCGCCGTCCGACAACGTCCAGCCGATCAAGGTGCGCGCATGATGAGCAAGTTCCGACACGTTTCCACCCTCGCGCTGCTGGCCGCCAGCAACGCCGCCCTGGCCGCGCCCGACCTGGGCCAGTCCACCAAGCAGGCCACCAACTGGACCGCGATCGCCATGTTCGCGGTGTTCGTGGTGCTGACCCTGTTCATCACCAAGTGGGCCGCCGCCAAGACCCGTTCCGCGTCCGACTTCTATACCGCCGGCGGCGGCATCACCGGTTTCCAGAACGGCCTGGCGATCGCCGGCGACTTCATGTCGGCCGCGTCCTTCCTGGGCATCTCGGCCGCGGTGTTCGCCAACGGCTTCGACGGCCTGATCTACGCGATCGGCTTCCTGGTCGGCTGGCCCATCCTCACCTTCCTGATGGCCGAGCGCCTGCGCAACCTGGGCCGCTTCACCTTCGCCGACGTCGCCGCCTACCGCTTCGCCCAGAAGCCGGTGCGCATGTTCGCCGCCGCCGGTACCCTGGTCACCGTGCTGTTCTACCTGATCGCCCAGATGGTCGGCGCCGGCCAGCTGATCAAGCTGCTGTTCGGCCTGGACTACTGGATCGCGGTCGTGCTGGTCGGCGTGCTGATGATGGTCTACGTGCTGTTCGGCGGCATGACCGCCACCACCTGGGTGCAGATCATCAAGGCCGTCATGCTGCTGGCCGGCACCACCTTCATGGCCTTCTCGGTGCTGGCCATGTTCAACTTCAGCCCGGAAGCGCTGTTCGCCAAGGCCGTCGAAGTGCACGCCAAGGGCGATTCGATCATGGGTCCGGGGGGCTTCATCAAGGATCCGATATCCGGCATCTCCTTCGGCATGGCGCTGATGTTCGGCACCGCCGGCCTGCCGCACATCCTGATGCGCTTCTTCACCGTCCCGAGCGCCAAGGAAGCGCGCAAGTCGGTGCTGTGGGCGACCACCTGGATCGGCTACTTCTACATCCTGGTCTTCATCATCGGCTTCGGCGCGATCGTCCTGGTCGGTACCAACGCCGGCTTCAAGGATGCGGCCGGCAAGCTGCTGGGCGGCGACAACATGGCGGCCGTGCACCTGGCCAAAGCCGTGGGCGGCGACATCTTCCTCGGCTTCATCTCGGCCGTGGCCTTCGCCACCATCCTGGCCGTGGTGGCCGGCCTGACCCTGTCGGGCGCCTCGGCCGTGTCGCACGACCTGTACGCCACCGTGATCAAGAAGGGCCAGCCGGCGCCGGGCAGCGAGCTGCGCGTCTCCAAGCTGACCACCATGGTGCTGGGCGTGATCGCGGTCCTGCTGGGCATCGTGTTCGAGAAGCAGAACGTCGCCTTCATGGTGTCGCTGGCCTTCGCGATCGCCGCCTCGGCCAACTTCCCGGTGCTGTTCATGTCGGTCCTGTGGAGCAAGTGCACCACCCGCGGCGCGACCGTGGGCGGCTTCCTGGGCCTGTTCACCGCGGTGCTGCTGACCGTGCTGTCGAAATCGGTGTGGGTCGACGTGTTCCATAACGCGAGCGCGATCTTCCCCTACACCTCGCCGGCGCTGTTCTCGATGACCGTCGGCTTCGTCGGCGTCTGGCTGTTCTCGGTCACCGACAAGAGCCCGCGCGCCGCCATCGACAAGGCCGGCTTCGAAGCGCAGGAAGTGCGTTCGGAAACCGGTATCGGCGCCTCGGCCGCTTCGGCCCACTAAGCACTTCAACAGTAGAACCGTCGTCCCTGCCTTCGCAGGGACGACGTTTTTGGGATGACGAAACGTGTGCGCGTTTCAATATGAAACATCAGTGAAACAGCGAGCAGGCAAGGAATTCGTTTCATTGCCCGCAAGTGCTTGAAAACACGGGCTTCCCTGCTGTTCACGCTAGCTGGCACATTCCTTGCGATACCCGATGCATGCATTCCACGCATCGTGCGTATAACGAAAGGATCCCATGAGCCACCACTCCGCAGGCGCGGCCTTCCGCCGCGCCGTCCAGGAAGAACATCCGCTGCAGGTCGTCGGCGCCATCAACGCCAACCACGCGCTGCTGGCCAAGCGCGCCGGCTACCGCGCCATCTACCTCTCGGGCGGGGGCGTGGCCGCCGGTTCGCTGGGCCTGCCGGACCTGGGCATCTCGGGACTGGAAGACGTGCTGATCGACGTGCGCCGCATTTCCGACGTCTGCGACCTGCCGCTGCTGGTCGACGTCGACACCGGCTTCGGCGCCTCGGCCTTCAACGTCGCGCGCACCGTGCGCTCGCTGATCAAGGCCGGCGCCGGCGCCTGCCACATCGAGGACCAGGTCGGCGCCAAGCGCTGCGGCCACCGTCCAGGCAAGGAAATCGTGAGCCAGGACGAGATGGTCGACCGCATCAAGGCCGCCGCCGACGCCCGCACCGACGACGATTTCGTGATCATGGCGCGCACCGACGCGCTGGCGGTCGAGGGCCTCGATAAAGCCATCGAGCGCGCCGTCGCCTGCGTCGAGGCGGGCGCCGACATGATCTTCCCGGAAGCCATCACGAGCCTGGACATGTACCAGCGCTTCAAGGCGGCGGTGAAGGTGCCGATCCTGGCCAACATCACCGAGTTCGGCGCCACGCCGCTGTTCACGGTCGATGAACTGAAAGGCGCCGACGTCGACATCGTGCTGTACCCGCTGTCGGCCTTCCGCGCCATGAACAAGGCCGCCGAGAACGTCTACCAGGCGATCCGCCGCGACGGCACCCAGCAGGCCGTGCTCGAATCGATGCAGACCCGCGCCGAACTGTACGACCGCATCGACTACCACCGGTACGAACAGAAGCTGGATGCGCTGTTCGCACAGGGCAAGACGAAATAAAAGTGACCAGGCAAGCAAGGAGACAGACAATGAGCGAGACCAATACCGCCAACCCCGGCTTCAAGCCGAAGAAATCCGTGGCCCTGTCCGGCGTCGCCGCCGGCAATACCGCCCTGTGCTCGGTCGGCCGTTCGGGCAACGATCTGCACTACCGCGGCTACGACATCCTGGACGTGGCCAACGCCTGCGAATTCGAGGAAATCGCCTACCTGCTGGTGCACGGCAAGCTGCCGACTGCCGCAGAACTGAAAGGCTACAAGGCCAAGCTGAAATCGCTGCGCGGCCTGCCGCAGGCGGTCAAGGCGGCGCTGGAAGCGCTGCCGGCCGGCGCCCATCCGATGGACGTGATGCGCACCGGCGTCTCGGTGCTCGGCTGCACGCTGCCGGAAAAGGAAGACCACAACCTGGCCGGCGCGCGCGACATCGCCGACCGCCTGATGGCCTCCTTCGGCTCGATGCTGCTGTACTGGTACCACTTCAGCCACAACGGCCGCCGCATCGAGACCGAGACCAACGACGATTCGATCGGCGGCCACTTCCTGCACCTGCTGCACGGTCATGCGCCGCGCGAGGAGTGGGTGAGGGCGATGCACACCTCGCTGATCCTGTACGCCGAACACGAGTTCAACGCCTCCACCTTCACCGCGCGCGTGATCGCCGGAACCGGATCCGACATGTACTCGGCCGTCACCGGCGCCATCGGCGCGCTGCGCGGACCGAAGCACGGCGGCGCCAACGAAGTCGCGCTGGACATCCAGAAGCGCTACGAGAACGCCGACGAAGCCGAGGCCGACATCCGCAACCGCGTGGCCAACAAGGAAGTCGTGATCGGCTTCGGCCACCCGGTCTACACCATCTCCGACCCGCGCAACGTGGTGATCAAGGAAGTCGCGCGCACGCTGTCGCAGGAAGCCGGATCGATGAAGATGTTCGACATCGCCGAGCGCCTCGAATCGGTGATGTGGGAAGTCAAGAAGATGTTCCCGAACCTCGACTGGTTCTCGGCCGTCTCGTACCACATGATGGGCGTGCCGACCGCGATGTTCACCCCGCTGTTCGTGATCTCGCGCACCTCGGGCTGGGCCGCGCACGTGATCGAGCAGCGCATCGACAACAAGATCATCCGGCCGAGCGCGAACTACGTGGGACCGGAGGACTTGCAATTCGTGCCGCTGGCGGAGCGCAAGTAACGGTAATTTAGAAACGTAACATCAGAACGTCGCCCCTGCGAAGGCAGGGGCCCAATTTGCGCGCGTTACCTTAATGCGCCAAACTTGGGCTCCTGCCTTCGCAGGAGCGACGTGGAGTCCATTATGAACAGCAATTACCGCAAACCCCTGCACGGCACCAACCTGCATTATTTCGACGCCCGCGCCGCGGTCGACGAGATCGCGCCCGGCGCCTGGGACAAGCTTCCCTACACCTCGCGCGTGCTGGCCGAAAACCTGGTGCGCCGCTGCGACCCGCCGGCCATGGTGCCCTCGCTGAAGCAGCTCATCGAGCGCAAGCGCGATCTCGACTTCCCCTGGTTCCCGGCGCGCGTGGTCTGCCACGACATCCTGGGCCAGACCGCGCTGGTCGACCTGGCCGGCCTGCGCGACGCCATCGCGGCCCAGGGCGGCGATCCGCGCCTAGTCAATCCGGTGGTGCCGACCCAGCTGGTGGTCGACCACTCGCTGGCGGTGGAATGCGGCGGCTTCGATCCGGACGCCTTCGCCAAGAACCGCGCCATCGAGGACCGCCGCAACGAAGACCGCTTCGACTTCATCGAATGGACCCGCAAGGCCTTCCGGAACGTCGACGTGATCCCGCCCGGGAACGGCATCCTGCACCAGATTAACCTGGAGCGCATGAGCCCCGTGGTGCAGGTCAAGGATGGCGTGGCCTTCCCGGATACCCTGGTCGGCACCGACTCGCACACGCCGATGGTCGATGCGCTGGGCGTGATCGCGGTCGGCGTCGGCGGCCTGGAGGCCGAGAGCGTGATGCTTGGCCGCGCCTCGTACATGCGCCTGCCCGACATCGTCGGCGTCGAACTCTCCGGCCGCGCGCAGCCCGGCATTACCGCCACCGACATCGTGCTGGCGCTGACCGAGTTCCTGCGCAAGTCGAAGGTCGTATCCGCCTACCTCGAATTCTACGGCGCCGGCGCCGCCAGCCTGACGCTGGGCGACCGCGCCACCATCTCGAACATGGCCCCCGAATACGGCGCCACCGCCGCCATGTTCGCCATCGACGAGCAGACCATCAAGTACCTGAAACTCACCGGCCGCGACGACGAGCTGGTGAAGCTGGTCGAGCTGTATGCGAAGGAAACCGGGCTGTGGGCCGACAGCCTGGCCAACGTCGAGTACGAGCGCGTGCTGCGTTTCGACCTCTCGAGCGTGGTGCGCAACATCGCCGGACCGTCGAATCCGCACCGGCGCGTGCCGACCTCGGAACTGGCGCAGCAGGGCATCGCCGGCGTGGTGGAAAACGAGCCGGGCCTGATGCCGGACGGCGCCGTGATCATCGCCGCCATCACCAGCTGCACCAACACCAACAACCCGCGCAATATGGTCGCCGCCGGCCTGCTGGCGAAAAAGGCCAACGAGATGGGCCTGCTGCGCAAGCCCTGGGTGAAATCCTCGCTGGCGCCCGGCTCCAAGGCCGTCGCGCTGTACATGGAAGAAGCGGGTCTCCTGTCCGAACTGGAGAAGCTCGGCTTCGGCATCGTCGCCTTTGCCTGCACCACCTGCAACGGCATGTCGGGCGCGCTCGATCCGGCGATCCAGCAGGAGATCGTCGAGCGCGACCTGTACGCCACCGCGGTCCTGTCGGGCAACCGCAATTTCGACGGCCGCATCCACCCCTACGCCAGACAGGCCTTCCTGGCTTCCCCGGCGCTGGTGGTGGCGTATGCGATCGCCGGCACGATCCGCTTCGACATCGAAAAGGACGTGCTCGGCCTCGATGCCGGAGGCATGCCGATTCGCCTGGCCGAGCTGTGGCCGAGCGACGAGGAAATCGACGCCGTGGTCGAGCGCGCCGTCAAGCCCCAGCAGTTCCGCAAGGTCTATGACATCATGTTCGCGCGCCGCGAAGACAGCGGCGAGGTGGTGGCGCCGCTGTACGACTGGCGTCCGATGAGCACCTACATCCGCCGTCCGCCCTACTGGGAAGGCGCGCTGGCCGGCGAACGCGCGCTCGCGGGCATGCGCGCGCTGGCGGTCCTGGGCGACAACATCACCACCGACCACCTGTCGCCCTCGAACGCCATCATGGGCAACAGCGCGGCCGGCGAATACCTGGCCAGGATGGGCCTGCCCGAGGAAGACTTCAATTCCTATGCGACCCACCGTGGCGACCACCTGACGGCGCAGCGCGCCACCTTCGCCAACCCGACGCTGAAGAACGAGATGGTGCGCAACCCGGACGGCAGCGTGCGCGCCGGTTCGCTGGCGCGGGTGGAGCCGGAAGGGACAATCACGCGCATGTGGGAAGCGATCGAGACCTATATGGAGCGCAAGCAGCCGCTGATCGTGGTGGCCGGCGCCGACTACGGCCAGGGTTCCTCGCGCGACTGGGCGGCGAAAGGCGTGCGCCTGGCGGGCGTGGAAGCGATCGTGGCCGAGGGCTTCGAGCGCATCCACCGCACCAACCTGGTCGGCATGGGCGTGCTGCCGCTCGAATTCGCGCCGGGCACCACCCGCCTGACGCTCGGGATCGACGGCACCGAAACCTTCGACGTGGTGGGCCAGCGCACGCCGCGCGCGCTGCTCACGCTGCTGATTCACCGCCGCAGCGGCGAGACCGTCGAGGTGCCGGTGACCTGCCGGCTCGACACCGCCGAGGAAGTGTCGATCTACGAGGCGGGCGGGGTCTTGCAGCGCTTCGCGCAGGACTTCCTGGCCTCGACCAAGGTCGCCGCATAAACGGAAGAACCACCAAACCACGTCGCCCCTGCGAAGACAGGGGCCCAAGTTTCGCGAGGGTCGACGTACCGCGTGCAAATTGGATCCCTGCCTTCGCAGGACGACGTTCTGGAGCAAACACTGATGACCCACATCCCCCAAATCCGCATCCCCGCCACCTATATGCGCGGCGGCACCAGCAAAGGCGTGTTCTTCCGCCTGCAGGACCTGCCCGAAGCCGCCCGCGTGCCCGGCGAAGCGCGCGACAAGCTGCTGCTGCGCGTGATCGGCAGCCCCGACCCCTACGCCAAGCAGATCGACGGCATGGGCGGCGCCACCTCCAGCACCAGCAAGACCGTGATCGTCGCGCCAGCCACGAGGCCGGAGCACGACGTCGACTACCTGTTCGGCCAGGTCGCCATCGACAAGCCTTTCGTCGACTGGAGCGGCAATTGCGGCAACCTGTCGGCGGCGGTCGGTCCCTTCGCCATCGCCAGCGGCTTCATCGACCCGGCGCGCATCCCGCAGGACGGCACCGTCACGATCCGCATCTGGCAGGCCAACATCGGCAAGACCATCCTGGCCCATGTGCCGATCGCCGGCGGCCAGGTGCAGGAAACCGGCGACTTCGAACTCGACGGCGTGACCTTCCCGGCGGCCGAGGTCGCGCTGGACTTCATGGATCCGGCGGCCGACGAAGGGGAGGGGGGCGGCGCCATGTTCCCGACCGGGCAGCTGGTCGACGAACTGGAAGTGCCCGGCGTCGGCACCCTGAAGGCGACCCTGATCAACGCCGGCATCCCGACCATCTTCGTCAACGCCGCAGATATCGGCTACACCGGCGCCGAGCTGCAGGACGACATCAACGGCGACCCCAAGGCGCTGGCGATGTTCGAGACCATCCGCGCCCATGGCGCCATGCGCATGGGCCTGATCGCGCACATCGAGGAGGCGGCGCGGCGCCAGCACACGCCCAAGGTGGCCTTCGTGGCGCCGCCGGCCGCCTACGCCGCGTCGAGCGGCAGGCGGGTCGAGGCGGGCGATATCGACCTGCTGGTGCGCGCGCTCTCGATGGGCAAGCTGCACCACGCGATGATGGGCACGGCGGCGGTGGCGATCGGCACCGCGGCGGCGATCCCGGGCACCCTGGTCAGCCTGGCCGCCGGCGGGCGCGCCTTCGATGCGGTGCGCTTCGGCCACCCGTCCGGCACCCTGCGCGTCGGCGCCGAGGCGCGCCAGGTCGATGGCGACTGGGTCGTGACCCGGGCCGCGATGAGCCGCAGCGCGCGCGTGCTGATGGAAGGCTGGGTGCGCGTCCCCGGCGATGCATTCTGACCACGGAAGCCTGCCCACATGGGGTTCCTGCGGCAAGTTCCGTTTCATTCCTGTAAATCGAAACGATTGTAGGCTATGATTCCTTCCATATAACAAGGGCTTCGCGAAGGAGTCCAGGGATGGAACGGAAGATGGATCGGGTGACGAGCAAACCGGCGCTGGTCGCCGAAGCACTGGCGCTGATCGCGGCGCCGGCCTGCGCCTGCGATGCGCAAGGCATGGTATGGGCGGCGAATGCGGCGATGATGGAACTGGCCGGCGGCGAGGTCGAAGGGCGTCCGCTGCTGGCGCTGTTCGGCTCCGCCAGCGCCGATGCGGCCGCGGCCGAGATCCGCCTGGCGCTGGCCGGCGAGCGGCGCTGGCACGGCCTGTTCTGGCGCGAGGGCCGCAGCCTGCCGGTGGAAGTGCGCGCCAGGCCGCTGCCGGCGGCGGCGGGCATCGTCGGCGCCACCTTCGTGTTCACCGAACGCGGCATCGCCATTGCCGCCAGCCCGGCCAGCCAGGCCAGCGTGGCCGGCATCGAGCGCGCCACCGCGCTGGAACACGCCACCGTGCTCGAACACGCGCCGGTCGGCATCGTCGTCACGCTGCCCAACCTGGTGAAATCCTTCAATCCGCGCATGGCCGAAATGCTTGGCCTGGCGCCCGGCGAACTGGTCGGCAGCAGCCCGGCCGAGGTGTTCGCCTCGCGCGCCGACTACGAGGCCTTCACGTCCGAGGCGGTCCCCGCGCTGGCCAGCGGCCGCCTGTTCGAGAAAGCCGAGGTGCAGCTGCGCCGCCGCGACGGCCGGCCGATCTGGTGCCGCATCCGCGCCAAGGCGATCGACGTGGGTTCGCGCGAAGCCGGCACGGTCTGGATCCTGGAAGACGTGACCGAGGCGCGCCAGGCCCTGATCGAGGTGCAGGCGATCATGACCAATGCCTCGATCGGCATCTTCTTCACCCGTGCACGCGTGATCGGCCGCCACAACCAGTGCTTCGCCGAGACCTTCGGCTTCGCGCCGGGCGAGGCCGAGGGCTTGTCCACGCGCGTGCTGTACACCGACGACGACGCCTTCGAATCGCTCGGCGCCGAGGCCTACGGCGTGCTCCGCCAGGGCGCCTCGTTCAAGGTCGAGACCACGATGATGCGCAGGGACGGTGCGCGCATGTGGGTCAACCTGATCGGCTTCGCCGTCAATCCGGGGGAGCTGGGGCAGGGCACCATCGTCTGGATGATCGAGGACCGCACGGCCAACAAGTGCGCCGAGGAATCGCTGCGCAACGCGCTGATGGAAAACCGCGCCATCCTCGACAACGCGGTGCTGGGCATCGCCGTGGTCGAGCATGGCCGCATGCTGCACTGTAACCGCAAGATGGAAGAGCTGTTCCGCCATGACGGCGCCAGCATCGAGGGCATCGCGGTGCGCGCGCTGTATCCCGCCGGCGCCGGCTGGCAGGCGGCGCGCGCCCAGACCCGGCAGGACTTCGAGGCCGGCCGCGTGCACATGGCCGAGCACGAGCTGGTGCGGCGCGACGGCACGCGCTTCTGGGCACGGCTGTCGGGCCGGCCGTTCGACCCGGCCGCGCGCGGCGGGCGCAGCGTCTGGCTGATCGACGACGTCACCGCCCAGCGCGAGGCGGCCGACGCGCTGCGCCGCGCGCGCGACGAACTCGAGGTGCGGGTGCAGGAGCGCACCGCCGAGCTGCAGGCCGAGATCGTCGAGCGGCGCCAGGCCGAGGCGCGGGTGCACCACATGGCCTACCACGACGCCCTGACCGGCCTGCCCAACCGCGCGCTGCTGGCCGAGCGCCTCGACCGCGCCCTGCACGGCGCGCGCCGCGACGACCGCAAGCTGGCGCTGCTGTTCATCGACCTGGACCGCTTCAAGACCATCAACGATTCGCTCGGCCACCTGGCCGGCGACCACCTGCTCAAGGAAGTCGCGCGGCGCCTGTGCCTGGTGGTGCGCGCCGGCGACACCGTGGCGCGCCTGGGTGGCGACGAATTCGTGGTGCTGGCGCCGGGCATGGAAGCCTGCGAGGAATGCGCGCTGGTGGCCGACAAGATCATCGAGGCGCTGGCCGAGCCGGTGCTGTACGAAGGCCGCGGCCTGCACATCTCGCCGTCCATCGGTATCTGCCTGTTCCCGGACGACGGCACCGACGTCACCAGCCTGATGCGCAAGGCCGACGCCGCCATGTACCAGGCCAAGGCGGCCGGCCGCAACAACTACCAGTTCTATGCCGAGCGCGCGAACGACGCCGCCGCGCGCTATTTCGAACTCGAGACGCGCCTGCGCGGCGCCCTGATGCGCGAGGAATTCGTGCTGCACTACCAGCCGATCGTCGCCAGCGGCGACACCCGCGTGCGCGGCCTCGAAGTGCTGCTGCGCTGGCGCGACGCCGGCCTGGGCCTGGTCGCGCCCGACGAGTTCATTCCCATCCTCGAAGAGAACGGCCTGATCGTGCCGGTCGGCGAATGGGTGATGCGCAGCGCCTGCGAGCAGGCGGTGGCCTGGCAGCGCGCCGGCCTGCCGGCGATGCCGCTGGCGATCAACCTGTCGGCGCGCCAGTTCATGCACCGCGGCCTGGTCGCCTCGATCCGCAGCATCGTCGCCGAGACCGGGATCGACCCCTCGCTGCTGGAATTCGAGATCACCGAGACCGCGCTGATGCAGCACGGCGGCCTGACGCTCGACACCCTCGGCCATATCTACGCGATGGGCATCCGCCTGTCGATCGACGACTTCGGCACCGGCTATTCGAGCCTCGCCTACCTGAAGCGCTTCCCGGTCCGCAAGATCAAGATCGACCGCGCCTTCGTGCGCGACCTGGAGGCCAGTAGCGAAGACCAGGCCATCGTCGCCGCCATCATGGCGCTGGCCGGGAGCCTGCAGCTGGAGGTGGTGGCGGAAGGCGTGGAGACGCAAGGGCAGCTCGAGATCCTGCGCCGGCAGGGCTGCCAGTTCGCCCAGGGTTATTTGTTTGCGCGGCCGATGCCGGCTCGGGAGGTGGCGGAACTGCTGTCACGGTAGGGTGGACGGCTCCGCCGTCCACGCGTCCAACCGCGCTGCGATATGCCGCAGCATACGCCGGCGGCGCGTATCATCGCACGACGGCGCCTGCGGCCGGGTGCTCAATCGATCGTGGCCACCACCGGCGCATGGTCCGAGGGCTGCTCCCACTTGCGCGTCTCGCGGTCGATCGTGCAGGCGCTGCAGCGCGCGGCCAGGCTGGGCGACAGCAGGATATGGTCGATGCGCAGGCCGCGGTTGCGGCGGAACGCCAGCTGGCGGTAATCCCACCAGCTATACTGCTTCTCGGGCTGCTCGAACAGGCGGAAGGCGTCCGCCAGGCCGAGGCCGAACAGGGCGCGCAGCGCTTCGCGTTCCGGCTCGGAGCAGTGGATCTGGCCGGCCCATTCCTGCGGGTCGTGGACGTCGCGGTCTTCCGGTGCGATATTGTAGTCGCCCAGGATCGCGAACTGCGGATGGGCGGCCATCTCTTCGGCCACCCAGGTCTGCAGCGCGGCCAGCCAGCCGAGCTTGTAGGCATACTTGTCGGAGTCGACCGCCTGGCCGTTCGGCACGTAGGCACAGATGAAGCGCACGCCGCCGATGGTGGCGGCGAGCAGGCGCTGCTGCTCGTCCGGATAATGCGGGTTGTTGCGCACCACGTCGGCCAGCGGGTGGCGCGACAGGATCGCCACGCCGTTGTAGGTCTTCTGGCCGCTGAACGCGACCTGGTAGCCGGCGGCCTCGATCTCGGCGAGCGGGAACTTGTCGTCGGTGAGCTTGGTTTCCTGGATGCAGAGCACGTCGACCGGATGAGCGCTGAGCCATTGCAGCAGGTGGGGCAGGCGTACTTTCAGGGAGTTGACGTTCCAGCTGGCGATTTTCATTCTTCGATCGGATTCGTTGCGGGGTAAGGGAAGCGTGCCGGCGTATCGTGCGGCATCGAAAGGCGATAATAACCGATCATCTCTTGCCGGCAAGAATTAGGAGTAAAAGCAACACATGTCGTTCATGCGCATTTCATCATAATTTTGCGCACGATTGGTTTATTTTGCAAAAATTGCAACATAAATGTCGTAAAATCATTGCCTCAGGAGTAAAATTCCATGCAAATCGGTGGTAAGTCAGTCTGAACTGTGACAAGATGTAACATTCACGGAAAGAGTGTAAACCTTTACGTATTGTTTCCTTCTCGGTAGAAAAAAATTGCAGTAGGCCAACTTAGCTTGTACTATTGTTATAATTTCTGCGAGGGGGTTGTACAGCTTGGATTTCTCGCTTTGGCCGAAATGACAGGATGTTCCAAGTGGTTGCCCGGCCAGTCTTTCCGCCTGGCCTGTGGCAGTGTGTAACAGTCGCGGATCCACCAGGATTTGCACCAGCTTTAGTAAAGGACAACAATGCGCCAAGCATTTGAAGCATGGGCCCAACGCGATGGCCACATTGTCCGGCGTCGAGAGGACAAGCCGGACGAGTATCTGGTATTCGAAACCCAGCGTCGCTGGCTGATCTGGCAAGCTGCGCTGGATCATGGCCAGAAAGCCGCCGATGGTTCGCAAAAACCCGCTGCGGGCGAAGGCCAGCCGCCGAAACTGTTGGCCGATGAGGCCGCCGTGCGCAATCGCGTACTCAATGAAGTGCTTGACGCATTCAGCGAGCTCGACGAAAGCACCGGCATCGAAGGTTTCGTCAAGGTCATCCAGAGCCTGAAGAAACGCAAGCGCGAAGCGGCCGAAGAAAAGGTCTGATGCGCTACCGCCACTACAAGGGCGGCATCTACGAGCTGGTCTGCGAGGCCGTGCTCGAGGCGGACCACACGCCCGTGATCGTCTATCGCGGGCAGGATGGCATGACCTGGGTTCGTCCCAGGGAAGCGTTTTTCGCGATGGTGGAGCCGGAGGGCGCTAGTGCCCCGGTGCCGCGTTTCGCGCCGGCCGATCCGGCCTGATCCGTTTCCTTCCTGTCCCGCGCGGACGGCCCGGCGATCCCGGCGCCCGGCGCGGGTACTCCTCCTGGCATTCCCCAGGCGGCATTCTTTTCGCCCGGGCCTCATGTCGGCGCCGATCCTGCCGTAAACAGGCAAGACGCATTTCTGGTTTCCGACATGTCCCATCTGATTTTCCGCAGCGCCTGCGCGGCGCTCCTGCTGGCGCTGGCCGGCTGCGCGACGCTGAGCGATTCGCCCCAGCAGCAGCTCGAAGTCCACGCCATCCTCGATCACCGTGAAGTGGCCGGCATCGGCTGCGTGCTCGAAAACGACGTCGGGCGCTGGTTCGTGGTGGCGCCGGGGCGGGTGACGGTCGCGCGCAGCGCGCAGCCGCTGTCGATCGATTGCGCGCGCCGGGGCCTGGGCGTGGCCAGCGAGCAGGTCGGCTCGCGCTTCGATACCGACAAGCTGATCGGCAATGCCGTGGTCAGCGCCGGCCTCGGCTACCTGGTCGACCGCCATTCGGGCGCCGGCTTCTCCTATCCTTCCACGCTGACGGTGCGCATGCGCACGCCGCAGCCAGCCGATGGCGGCCTGGCGCCGGCCGCGGACAACCCGGTGTTCTGACGCCGGCATGAAAAAAACGGACGCCGCGGCGTCCGTTTTTTTCATCAGCCTGCGCGGTTCAGCAGGAAGGTGGTCAGCAGCGGCACCGGACGCCCGCTGGCGCCCTTGGCCGCGCCGCTCTTCCAGGCGGTGCCGGCGATGTCGACGTGGGCCCAGGTGTAGTTGCGGGTGAAGTTCTCCAGGAAGCAGGCCGCGGTGATCGAGGCGCCGCCCGGGGTGCCGATGTTCGCCAGGTCGGCGAAGTTCGACTTCAGCTGCTCGTTGTACTGCTCGCCGATCGGCAGGCGCCAGGCGGTGTCGCCGGCTTCCTTGCCGGCGTCCAGCAGTTCCTCGGCCAGGGCGTCGTGCGCGTCGTCGTGGCGGGTGAAGATGCCCGAGTGGTGGTGGCCCAGCGAGACGATGACGGCGCCGGTGAGGGTGGCGATATCGACCACGGCGGCCGGCTTGAAGCGCTCGGCGTAGGTCAGCGCGTCGCACAGGATCAGGCGGCCTTCGGCATCGGTATTCAGGATCTCGATGGTGGTGCCGTTCATCGCGGTGACGATGTCGCCCGGCTTGGTGGCGCGGCCGGACGGCATGTTCTCGCAGGCGGCGACGATGCCGACCACGTTCAGCTTCAGGCCCATCTCGCCGATCGCGCGGAAGGTGCCGAGCACCGAGCCGGCGCCGCACATATCGTATTTCATCTCGTCCATGCCCGGACCGGGTTTCAGCGAGATGCCGCCGGTGTCGAAGGTGATGCCCTTGCCGACCAGGACCACCGGCGCATCGTTCTTCTTGCCGCCGTTGTGCTTGAGGACGATGAACTTCGGCGGCTCTTCGCTGCCGCGGGTGACCGACAGGAAGCTGCCCATCTTCAGCGCTTCGAGCTGCTTGCGCTCCAGTACTTCGACGTCGAAGCCGAAGTCGCCGGCCAGCTTCTTGGCGGTATTCGCCAGGTAGGTCGGGGTGCAGACGTTCGGCGACAGGTTGCCCAGTTCCTTGGTCAGGTTCATGCCGTTGGCGACCGCGATCGATTGCGCCAGGGCGGTCTTGACGGCCGGGGCGGCTTGCGGCACGGCGATCGCCAGCTTGCGCACGCCGGTCGGCAGCGGATCTTTCTTGCTCTTCTGGCCGTCGGTACGGAATTCGGCTTCGTTGGCGCCGATGACGATGCTGCGCAGCGCCCAATTCAGGTCGCGCCCTTTCACATTCTCCAGGGGGAATGCGATAATGGCATCCTGCGCACCCAGCGAGGCGAAGGCCTTCAGGGTCGCGGACACGGCGCTGGAAAAGCTCTTTTCGCTGATGGCTTCCTCCGCGCCCACGCCGACCAGCAGTACGCGCGCCGCGGTCACGCCGGCCACGCCGCGCAGCAGCAGGGTCGAGCCCGGCTTGCCGGAGATATCGCCCGACTTGAGGGCGGCGGCGATGTCGCCGTTCAGATCGAGGGCTTTCGCCGCCTCCGACAATTTCTTGTTCTCGAACACCGCGACTGCGACGCAGCCCGATTTGGCTGCTGCCAGCGTGTTTTTTGTGTCGAATGCTTTTATGCTAAAGTCCATTTGATTCTCCGTTTCGTGTTTGCGACGCGTACTGCCTAACCTGCAATTATAACTATCGAATGATTTTCCAACGCGCCCTACAGCGTGAATTGGCCAGCGTCGCCGGCGCCACCTTCACCGTCCTGTTTTCGATCTTCGTCACCTGGACGCTGATTTCCATCCTCGGCAAGGCCGCGGGCGGTAAAGTCGCATCGAGCGACGTGCTGGCGCTGATCGGTTTTTCGGTGCTGAATTATCTGCCAACCATCCTCATTCTGACCAGCTTTATTGCCGTGATCGCCACCATCACGCGCAGCTACCGCGATTCCGAGATGGTGGTCTGGTTCGCCTCCGGCCAGTCGCTGGCGCGCTGGATCGCGCCGATCCTGATCGCCGGGCTGCCGGTCGTGATCCTGGTCGGCGTGCTTGCCCTGTTTGCCACTCCCTGGGCCAAAGGAAAGAGCGTCGAATACATCCAGCGCTTCGAAAAACGCGAAGACCTGAAGCGCGTGGCGCCGGGACAGTTCCGCGAATCGACCTCGACCAACCGCGTGTTCTTCGTCGAAGGCTCCACCGGCGGCTCGACCGTCGTGCAGAACGTGTTCGTCAACAGCATCGACAAGAGCGGCAATTCGGTGGTGGTGGCCAAGGAAGGCGTGATCGAGCCGGACGGCAAGGGCGGTTCCTTCCTGGTCCTCAAGAACGGCCGGCGCTACCTGGGCCATCCGGGACAGGCCGATTTCCAGTCGATGGAGTTCGAGCGCTACCGCATGCGCGTCGGCACCCAGGTGCCGGTGATCGGCACCGACACGCCGGCCGAGGCGCTGTCCACGCAAGCCATCCTGGCGCTGCCGGACAACCGCTTCACCGATGCCGAGCTGGTGTACCGGGTCTCGGCGCCGATCACCTGCGTGATCCTGATGCTGCTGGCGATCCCGCTCGGCTTCGTCAATCCGCGCGCCGGCAGTTCGGCCAACCTGATCCTGGCCCTGCTGATCTTCTTCACCTATAACAACCTGACCAAGCTGTTCGAGAACAGCGTCAAGCAGGGCAAGCTGAGCTTCGCGATGGCCTGGTGGCCGCTGCACCTGGTGGCGCTGCTGACCGTCATCGCCCTGTTCGCATGGCGCCTGAACGTCAACCACCGCTGGCATCCGGCGGTGCTGTGGAGCGCCTTCAAGCGCCGGCGCCTGCTCGGCAGCGGCGCATCCGGGGAGGGCGCGCGATGAGGATCTTGCAGCGCTATTTCCTGGTCAACATCGCGCAGGCGGTGGCCTTCGTGCTGGTCGCCTTCCTCGGCCTGATCGCCTTCATGGACCTGACCAGCGAGCTGCCGGCGGTGGGCAAGGGCGGCTACCTGATGCAGCACGCGGTGCTGTACGTGCTGCTGCTGATTCCCGGCCACGTCTACGAGGTGATGCCGGTGGCGGCCCTGATCGGCACCATCTACACGCTGGCGCAGTTTGCCCAGAGTTCGGAATTCACGATCATGCGCGCCTCCTCGATGTCGACCCGCATGGCGGCCGGCATGCTGGGCAGGATCGGCATCGTGTTCGTCGTGATCACCTTCATCTTCGGCGAACTGATCACCCCGCGTACGGCGCCGCTGGCCGAGCGCATGCGCCTGTCGGCCAAGGGCGCCACCGTGTCGGCCGAATTCCGCTCCGGCATGTGGACCAAGGACACCGTGCATACCGGCGGCATCAAGGGGCCGGTCACCGGCTCGCGCTTCTTCAATGCGCGCCAGATCCGCCCGGACGGCCAGCTGGTCGACGTGCAGCTGTACGAGTTCGACACCAGCATGCGCATGCGCTCGCTGATCACGGCGGCCAGCGCCACCTTCAGCGGCAACGGCGTATGGCGCCTGCAGGATGTGACGGAAACCCTGTTCGCCAACAGCCGCCAGCTGCCGGTGCCGGGCACGCCGGCGCCGCGCGGCCAGAGCATCCAGAGCACCTTCGGCCAGGAGACCGCCTCGGTCTCCACGCGCAAGGTGCCCAGCTTCGACCTGGTGTCCGAGATCACCCCCAAGATCCTGTCGGTGTCGCGCTCGGACCCGGAACGCATGTCGGCCAACGAACTGGCGGTGTACACCCGCCACCTGGCCGAGAACCGCCAGGAGACCGAACGCTTCAAGATCGCGTTCTGGAAGAAGCTGGTCGATCCGCTATCCATCTTCGTGCTGATGGCGCTGGCGCTGCCCTTCGGCTACCTGCACACGCGCAGCGGCGGCATCAGCCTCAAGATTTTTGTGGGCATCATGATCGGCGTGAGTTTCCTGCTGGTGAACTCGCTGTTCTCCCACCTCGGCATGCTCTCGACCTGGCCGGCCTTCCTGACCGCGGTCGCGCCCAGCCTGGTGTTCCTGCTGCTGGCGATCGGCGCGCTGCGCTGGGTGGAGCGGCACTGATGCATACCGATCCGACCCGCGCCCTGGTCCTGTTCGCGCATGGCGCACGCGCGGCCAGCTGGGCCCTGCCTTTCCAGCGCCTGCGCGAGCTCACCGCGGCGCAGCGCCCCGATTGCGCCGTCTCGCTGGCCTTCCTGGAACTCATGACGCCGAGCCTGCCCGACGAGGCGGCGGCGCTGGTGGCGCGCGGCGTGCGCGAGATCACCGTGGTGCCGATCTTCCTGGGGCAGGGCGGCCACCTGCTGCGCGACCTGCCGCAACTGCTCGAGGGCCTGCGCGCCGCCTATCCCGACATCGCATTCTCGGTGGTGCCGGCGGTCGGCGAAGACCCCGCCGTGCTGGCCGCCATGGCCGCCTACTGTTCGAACGCAAGCGCCCCCTCCGCCTGAGTTCCCGCCTTCCTGCGACTGCCTTGCCTGGATGGCAAGGTAGCTCGACTGTCTATGCTGTTCCTTAACTTGCTTGTTGCATTGGCATTTTAATATGCCAATTGCATTGCATCGACGATAAGGAACTGTTGGGTTTTAGTGGTATTTCTTTGGGTAAATTAATTACCCAGTTGCATTTCGACTTGCCGTAGGGAATCATTATTACCGTTCAGACCGGTAATGCTCCCGCTACCGGCAACCCCCGAATGCCAATGCCATGACCACCCCAACTTCCCTCATCTATGTCCGCCCGGGCCTGGCCAGCCATGCCTGGAGCTATGCCGGCACCGCCGTCCAGAGCGGCGCTTCGACCTCGGCGGTCGACTACGTCGCCTTCGATGCATCGAGCCTGCTGGGACAGGAAGCGGCGCGCGGCGAGCTGCAGTACAGCAGCGACAATGGCCGCAGCTGGACCGCCTACGCGCTGCCGGTGGACGGGGCCGGTCCCTACATCGCCGCCAACGGCACGCTGTGGCGCTTCCAGGACCGCTCCGGCGGCGACAGCGTGACCCCGGACAGCTTCACCGCCCACTACCGGCTGGCCGACGGCAGCAGCGTCGCCGCCACCGCCACGGTGAGCGTGGATACCCAGCCGGTCGGCCTGACGGGCGCCAACGACACCATGTTCACGACCATGGTGGCGGGCGACGTGGTGGACCTGCTGGCGCCGGTGGACGTCGGTGACCAGACCGGCGGCCGCTGGATCGTCGGCAACCAGTCGAACCCGGGCCTGTTCGCGATCGAGTTCGACCGCGCCGGCGACACCGGCGCGCGGCTGGTGGTGGCCAATCCGGCCCAGATCCCGCACGAGGGAATGGCGGCCTCGGTGACGGTGTACTACTACGACCGCTACCAGGTCGACGCCAACGGCAACCCGATCGGCAACAGCGGCGTGTCGCGCACCCTGAACTATTCGGTCGAAAACGGCAACACCGATTCCCTGGCCGGCATGTCGAACGAATCCAAGCTGGGCAGCGCCAGCGGCGCCTATAGCGGCGGTCCGGCGCTGGCCACCCTGAGCGGCGGCGGCTTCGCCGCGGTCTGGCAGGGCAGCGACAGCGCCTTGTGGGCGCAGCTGCGCGACGCCGCCGGCAAGCCCGCCGGCGCCGCCTTCGCCCTGACCCCGGCCGGCGATGCCGTGGGCGAAGGCGAACCGGCCGTGACCGCGCTGGCCGGCGGCCGCTTCGCCGTGGCCTACAGCGTGCAGCAAGGCTGGAGCAGCAAGCTGGCCTACCGCGTGGTCGAGGCCAATGGCAGCGTCGGCGCCGAGCACGTGATCGACTACGCCGGCGACGCCGCGATGGCCACCTTGACGACCCTGTCCGACGGCTCCTTCGCGCTTGGCTGGAAGAGCGGCGGCGCGGTGCACGTGCAGCAGGTCGGCGCCGACGCCAATCCGCTCGGCGCGGCCCAGCACTTCAACGCGCTGGGCACGGCCTACAGCCCGAGCCTGGCCGCGCTGCCGCAGGGCGGCTGGGTGGTGTCGTGGGGCGAGCTTGGCGACGGCAATGTGTACGCCGCGCTGAAGGGCGGCGCCGCCTTCGTCGCCACCCCGGGCGACGGCTATGCCGCCACCATCACCACCGCGGCGCCGCTGGCGCACGTGACGGCGCTGGCCGGCGGCGGCTTCGTGGTGGCCTGGGACAGTTATTTCAACGACCAGCGCGGCTTCACCATCAGCGACATCTTCTTCCAGCGCTTCGACGGCGCCGGCCACGCCCTCGACGGCGTGGTCCAGGCCAACGTCGCTTCCGGCGGCGGGCACTACGACGCCGCCGTCACCGCCCTGTCCGATGGCGGCTTCCTGGTGGCCTGGCAGGGCGCCGACGGCGAGGGCAACGGCGTCTACGCGCGCCGCTTCGGCGCCGACGGCACGGCCGTCGACGCCATGGAATTCGCCATGAACCAGGTGCGCGCCGGCGACCAGACCAGCCCCGACGTCAAGGCGCTGGCCGGCGGCGGTTTCGCCGCGGCCTGGGTCGACACGGCCGCGGACGGCAGCGCCAGCATCGAAGTGCGGGTGCTGCCCGGCGCGCCCGGCAGCGTGCCGGTGTCGGGCGGCAGCCAGGATGGCGGCGCCGACAGCGTGGCGGCACCGGGCGGCTCTTCGCCGGTGACGGCGCCGAGCGTGCCGGTGAGCAGCAGCCCGGCCCCGAGCGTGCCGGCCAGCCCGGCCCCGAGCGTGCCGAAGCCGGCCCCGGCGCCGGCCCCATCGCCATCCCCATCGCCTGCGGCCACCACGCCCGCCAAGTTCTTCGGCAGCGACGGCCACGACCTGCTGGCCGCGCCGTCCGGCAGCGCCAGGCTCGATGGCATGTCGGGCCTGGACACCGTGGCCTACGGCGGCGCGCGCTCGGCGTATTCGGTGGCCGCCAGCGGCAGCGAGTTCGTGGTGTCGAACGCCGCCGGCACCAGGACGACGCTCGCCAACGTCGAGCGCATCAAGTTCAGCGACCAGGCGCTGGCGCTGGACATCCACGGCAACGGCGGCGAAGCCTTCCGCCTCTACCAGGCGGCCTTCGACCGCACGCCGGACAAGGTCGGCCTGGGCTTCTGGATCAATGCGCTCGACCAGGGCCAGACCCTGCACGCGGTGGCCGAGGGCTTCGTCGGCAGCGCGGAATTCGCCGGCCTGTACGGCACCAATGCGAGCGACACCCAGTTCGTGCAGGCGCTGTACGCCAACGTGCTGCACCGCGCGCCCGACGCCTCCGGCTACGCCTTCTGGACCAACATCATCCACGAGACCACCCGCGCCGACGTGCTGGTGGCCTTCAGCGAGAGCTCGGAAAACCAGGTCCAGGTGATCGGCAGCATCCAGGACGGCATCGTCTATACGCCCTGGGGCTGACGCTTTCTCCATGAAAAAACCCCTTGCCGCGCGAGCGGGAAGGGGTTTTTTTCATGCCGATGACGAATGAAGAAGGTCGGGCGCTACCGCGGCTCAGCCAGGCGCGCTGTCGTCCGCCTGGCGCTCGCGCCGCTGCAGCGCTTCGCCGATCATCACCAGCACCGGCCCGTGCGCCGCTTCCAGGCCGTGGGCCAGGGTGGACAGGGTCAGGCGCAGGATACGCTGGTCGGCGCGGCTGCAGTTCTCGACCACCACCACCGGCAAATCGGGACGGCGGCCTTCGGCCAGCAGGCGTGCGGCGGTGTCGGCGGCTTCGCGGCCGCCCATGTATTGCACCAGGGTGTCGGTTTCGGGGAGCGCCGGGTGGTCCGGCTCGCCGGGGGCGGTGCTGGAAGTGAAGAAGGCGACGCTGCGCGCCATCCCGCGCCGCGTGAGCGGCTGCTTGGTCGCCGCCGCGGCGGCGACGGCGGTGGTGATGCCGGGGACGACCTCGACCTCGATCCCCTCGGCTTCGAGCGCCCGCAATTCCTCGTCGGCGCGCCCGAACAGCATCGGATCGCCGCCTTTCAGGCGCACCACCAGGCGGTAGCGCCGGGCGCATTCCACCAGTTTTTCGTTGATGACGGTCTGCGCCGTGGAGCGCTGGCCGGAACGCTTGCCGACCGGGACCAGCTCGGCCTGCGGGCACAGGGCCAGCATCTCGGGCGTCACCAGCGCGTCGTACAGCACGACCTCGGCCTGGCCCAGCAGGCGCGCGCCACGTACCGTGATGAGATCTGCCGCGCCGGGTCCGGCCCCAATCAGAATCACTTTCCCCAGCGCCGACATACTCTTCCTTCTATTAATTTCCCAACCGAATCATACCCGCTGCGACTGTCTGGTGGGTGACTTCGTCGATGAGGATGAAGGCGCCGGTCGCGCGGATGTCGTCGTAGGCATCGGCCGCCAGCGGCTGCTGGACGGTGATCCCGATGCGCGCGATGTCGTTCAGCTTGAGGCCGTCGGCAGCGTTGTCCGGCGTGCGGCGCTGCTGGGTATTCACGTCGAGGATGCTGTCGACCCTGGTCACCTTGGCCATGGTCTGGCGCGTGCCGTGCTTGATCCAGTACTTGCGGCGCAGGTCGAGCGGCTCGTCGGCCATCCAGCAGACGTCGGCTTCCACCTGCTTCAGCAGGGTGGCCGGCTTGGCGTTGTCGGCCAGCACGTCGCCGCGCGAGACGTCCACGTACTCGTTCAGCAGCAGGGTGATCGACTGGCCGGCGACGGCCGAGGGCAGGCTGCCGTCGAAGGTGAGGATTTCCTTGACCGTGGCGGCGTGGCCCGAAGGCTGCACCACCAGCTGGTCGCCGACCGAGACCTTGCCCGATTCGATGCGGCCCATATAGCCGCGGAAATCGTTGGCTTCGTGGCCGTTGTGGCGCGCCACCAGCTGCACCGGGAAGCGGAAGGGGGCGCTGTGGTCTTCGTCGTAGACCGACAGGCCTTCGAGCAGCTCGATCAGGGTCGGGCCTTCGTACCAGGGCAGATTTTCTCCCCGTTCGACCACGTTGTCGCCGGCCAGCGCCGACAGCGGGATCGCGGTGATGTCCTTCAGGCCGAGGCTGTTCGCAAAGCTTTCGTAGGCGGCCACGATGCGCTCGTAGACGCCGCGGTCGTAGTTCACCAGGTCCATCTTGTTGACGGCGACGATCACGTGCTCGATCTGCAGCAGCCTGGCGATGGTCGAGTGGCGCTTGGTCTGCGTCAGGAGTTCGACGCTGCCGTCGTCGCCAAGCTTCACCTTGGAGACGTCGACCAGGATGATGACGGCGTCGGCGGTGGAGGCGCCGGTGACCATATTGCGCGTGTACTGCTCGTGGCCCGGGGTGTCGGCGATGATGAACTTGCGCTTGGGCGTGGCGAAGTAGCGGTAGGCCACGTCGATCGTGATGCCCTGTTCGCGCTCGGCCTCGAGGCCGTCGGTCAGCAGCGACAGGTCGATGGTGTCGCCCACGGTGCGCTTGTGCTTGGAGCGCGAGACGGCCGCCAGCTGGTCGGCGAAGATGCCCTTGCTGTCGAACAGCAGGCGGCCGATCAGGGTGCTCTTGCCGTCGTCGACGGAACCGGCGGTGATGAAGCGCAGCAGGCTCGCCTGGCCATCGTGGCGGTCGTGGAGTTTGTCGGTCATGGCGTTCATCAGAAATATCCTTGCTTCTTGCGTTTTTCCATCGAGGCTTCCGAGGTCTGGTCGTCCATCCGGGTCGCGCCGCGTTCGGTCACCTGGGTGATCGCGGTCTCGGCGATGATGGCCTCGACCGTCGCCGCATCGGACGACACCGGGCAGGTGCAGGAGATGTCGCCGACGGTGCGGAAGCGGACCGTCTGCGTTTCCACCGTTTCGCCTTCGCGCGGCGGGGTCAGCGGGGTCAGCGGCACCAGCAGGCCGTTGCGCGGGATCACCTGGCGTTCGTGGGCGAAATAGATTGGCGGCAGTTGCAGCTTTTCGCGGGCGATGTATTGCCAGACGTCGAGTTCGGTCCAGTTCGAGATCGGGAACACGCGCATGTTCTCGCCCGGATGCACGCGGGTGTTGTACAGGTCCCAGAGTTCCGGGCGCTGGGCTTTCGGGTCCCACTGGCCGAATTCGTCGCGGAAGGAGAAGATGCGTTCCTTGGCGCGCGCCTTTTCCTCGTCGCGGCGGGCGCCGCCGATGCAGGCGTCGAAGCCGTATTCGGCGATGGTTTCCAGCAGGGTCACGGCCTGGGCCGCGTTGCGCGAATCCGTTTGCGGGTTGCGCAGGCGCACCGTGCCGCGCTTGATCGAATCCTCGACCGAGCCGACGATCAGGCGCTCGCCCAGCTCGGCGACGCGGGCGTCGCGGAAGGCGATGACTTCATCGAAGTTGTGGCCGGTGTCGATGTGTACCAGGGGGAAGGGGAATTTGCCGGGACGGAAGGCCTTTTCGGCCAGGCGCAGCAGCACCACCGAGTCCTTGCCGCCCGAGAACAGCAGGGCCGGATTGGCGCACTCGGCCGCGACTTCGCGCAGGATGTGGATCGCTTCCGATTCGAGGGCGTCGAGGTGGCGCGCATTGACGTCGCGGAGGGCGGCGTCGCTTGCGCGCGGGGTTTCACTGAGATTCGTCATGATGGCTGTGCCTGTCGATGTCTTTGTCTGTCGCGGCCGTCAGGCGGCCACGGATTTGATGCGGATGAGCTTGCCGTCCACCAGGTGCAGGCCGCACTCCTTCGAGTCGGCGCTTTCCCACCACCAGCGGCCGGCGCGCAAGTCTTCGCCCGGCTGGATCGCACGGGTGCAGGGCTCGCAGCCGATCGAGGGGTAGCCGCGGTCGTGCAGGGCGTTGTAGGGCACGCCGTTGGCGCGGATGTATTCCCACACGTCGTCCTCGGACCAGTCGGCCAGCGGATTGAATTTTTCCAGGCCGTGGGCGCCATCGTGTTCCTGCACCGCCAGTTCGGTGCGCGTGCTCGACTGGGCGCGGCGCTGGCCCGTGATCCAGGCCTGCTTGCCGGCCAGGGCGCGGCCCAGCGGTTCGACCTTGCGCACGTAGCAGCAGCCCTTGCGCAGTTCGACGCTTTCGTAGAAGGCGTTCAGGCCGTTCTTGCCGACGTAGTCGTCCACCAGTTCCTGGCGTGGACGGAAGAGGGCGATGTCATGGCCGTAATGGGCCTTGACCTGGTCCAGCACGTCCAGGGTTTCCTTGTGCAGGCGACCGGTCTCCAGGGAAAAAATGGAGATCGGCAGGCCGGCCTTCAGGATCATGTCGGTCAGGACCATGTCCTCGGCCGCGAGGCTGGAGGCAAAGGTCGCGGGCGTGAACTCGCGGGCGATGCGCTCCAGGATGGCGCGCGTCTCGGCGACGCGCGCATGCAGCTCGCTCATGATGAACTCCTTAGATGCCGGCGCCGACATCGTTATGCTCGGGTACGGCGCCGCGGGCGGCGCGGCGGAACAGCGGCAGCGGGGTGTCGACCGAGGCCTGGTAGGTCTGCGAGAACACGGTCAGGCCCTTGAGCGCATCGTGGATGTTGCGGTCGGGGCGGGTGGCGTAGGCGTCGAAGCCGCAGCGCTGCATCTGGAACAGCTGGTCGCGCAGCACGTCGCCGATCGCGCGCAGCTCGCCCTGGTAGCCCAGGCGGCGGCGCAGGTTGTAGGCGATCGAATAGCCGCGGCCGTCGGTGAACTTGGGGAAGCTCACGGCGATCACGCCGAATTTGGCAAGGTCGTCCTTGACCGCGTGGGCCTGCTCGTCCGGCGCGAACCAGATGCCGACGTCCGGGCGCTGCAGCAATTGCTCGCGCTGCGCCTGCCAGACGGCGAGGGGCACGATGATCTTGCCGGCCGGGACGTCGACCGTTTCGGCCGCCTGGCCTTCCTCGAGGGTGAGCACGCTCCAGTCGTCGGCGACCACTTCGCGGCCCTTGATGATCTGTGGGTGGGCCTGCAGCTGGTAATTAGGCATAGTGGTCTTCTCCGACGAGTTCGCCCGCCGGAATCGGCGTGGCATACACATGTTCCTTGAACGGGGCGATGCCCAGGCGCTGGGCGACGTCGACGAAGCGTTCGCCCTCGACGCGTTCGCGCAGGTAGACGTCGAGCAGGCGCTGCACCACTTCCGGCATCTGCGTGGCCGAGAACGAGGGGCCGATGATCTTGCCGAGCGCCGTGGCATTGCCCTGCGCGCCGCCGATCGACACCTGGTACCACTCGGAACCGTCCTTGTCGACGCCGAGCACGCCGATGTGGCCGACGTGGTGGTGGCCGCAGGCATTGATGCAGCCCGAGATGTTCAGTTCGATGTCGCCGATGTCGTGCTGGTAGTCGAGGTTGTCGAAGCGTTCGGCGATCGCCGCCGCGATCGGGATCGACTTGGCGTTCGCCAGCGAGCAGTAGTCGCCGCCCGGGCAGGCGATGATGTCGGTCAGGAGGCCGATGTTCGGCGTGGCCAGGCCGCGCGCCCTGGCCTGCTGCCAGAGTTCGTACAGCTTCGCCTGCTCGACGTCGGCCAGCACCAGGTTCTGCTCGTGGGTCACGCGCACTTCGCCGAAGCTGTAGGTGTCGGCCAGTTCGGCGACGAAATCCATTTGCTCGGCGGTGGCGTCGCCCGGCGGCACGCCGGTTTTTTTCAGCGACAGGATGACGGCGGCGTAACCGGCCGCCTTGTGCGGCTTGACGTTGCGCTGCAGCCAGTTAGCGAAGGCCTTGTCGGCGGCATGGTCGGCGCGCGGGTCGGTGGCGGCCAGCGTCTTGTAGGGCTTCGGATTGAACCAGACCGCCACGCGTTCGACTTCCTCGCGCGTCAGCGTTTCCGGGCCACCCTTGAGGTCGGCAAATTCCAGCTCGACCATGCGCGCGAATTCCTCGGCGCCCACGGCTTTCACGAGGATCTTGATGCGCGCCTTGTACTTGTTGTCGCGGCGGCCGAACTGGTTGTACACGCGCATGACCGCTTCGGTATAGGTCAGCAGGTCTTGCCAGGGCACGAATTCGTTGATGACGCTGCCGATGATCGGGGTACGGCCGAGGCCGCCGCCAACCATGAACTTGAAGCCGACTTCGCCATCCGGGCCGCGCACGGCGGTCAGGCCGATGTCGTGCACGGCGATCGCGGCGCGGTCTTCGACGGCGCCGTTGATGGCGATCTTGAACTTGCGCGGCAGGGCGATGAATTCGGGGTGGAAGGTGCTCCACTGGCGCAGGATCTCGGCGAAGGGGCGCGGATCGATGATCTCGTCGGCCGCCGTGCCGGCGAACTCGTCGGTCGTGATATTGCGGATGCAATTGCCCGAGGTCTGGATGGCATGCATCTCGACCGACGCCAGGTCGGACAGGATGTCCGGCGTCTGTTCCAGCTCGATCCAGTTGAACTGGATGTTCTGGCGCGTGGTGAAGTGGCCATAGCCGCGGTCGTACTTGCGGGCGATGTGGGCGAACATGCGCATCTGGTTCGCGGACAGCAGGCCGTAGGGCACCGCGATGCGCAGCATGTAGGCGTGGCGCTGCATGTACAGGCCGTTCTGCAGGCGCAGCGGCAGGAATTCTTCTTCGGTCAGCTCATCGGCAAGGCGGCGCTGCACCTGGTCGCGGTATTGCGCGATGCGCTCGCGGACGATGAGGTGGTCGTACTGGTCATAGCGATACATGGTCAAGATCCTGGTCGTGATCGTGCGGGGGCGGGCCAGTCCTGACCCAAACTACACAAATATTAATAAAATGGCGCTTTATTCCAAACTACCGAGAATTTATTTGCTTATATGAGCCTGCGGCATAAGCAAGCTTGTAAAATGGCGGATAGGGATTGACAGGCAAATAAAAGCAATGAACCTCCACCAATTACGCTTCGTCCGCGAAGCGGTGCGTCAGAATTTCAACCTGACCGACGCCGCCAAGGCGCTGTTCACCTCGCAACCCGGGGTCTCGAAAGCCATCATCGAGCTGGAGGAAGAGCTCGGGGTCGATATCTTCACGCGCCATGGCAAGCGCATCCGCGGCCTCACCGAGCCGGGCCGGCTGGTGCTGGGCTCGGTCGAGCTGATCATGCAGGAGATCGACAGCCTCAAGCGCATCGGCAAGGAATACGCGGCCCAGGACAGCGGCAGCTTCACCATCGCCACCACCCACACCCAGGCGCGCTACATGCTGCCCAAGGTGGTGCAGGCCTTCATGCAGCGTTTCCCCAAGGTGCGCCTGTCGCTCCTGCAGGGCAATCCGCGCCAGATCGCCGACATGGTCAAGAACGACCAGGCCGATCTCGCCATCGCCACCGAGTCGATCGCCGCCGTCGACGGCCTGATCACGCTGCCCTGCTACCAGTGGGAACACGTGGTCGTGGTGCCGCACGAGCATCCGCTGACCAAGTCGAAGGCGATTTCGCTGGAAGAGATTGCGGCTTATCCGCTGATCACCTACGATGCCGCCTTCGCGGGGCGCAGCAAGATCGACCATGCCTTCGATCTGCGCAGCCTCAAGCCGGATGTGCTGCTGGAAGCGATCGACGCCGATGTCATCAAGACCTACGTCGAACTGGGCATGGGCATCGGCATCATCGCCGGCATGGCCTTCGACGTGGAGCGCGACCGCAACCTGCGCGCGATCCCGGTCGGCCACCTGTTCGGCATGAACGTGTCGCGGGTGGCGGTCAAGCAGGGTGCCTACCTGCGCAGTTACATCTACACCTTCATCGAGCTGCTGACGCCGACGCTCAACCGCAAGATGGTCGAGTCGGCCATGCGCGGCAGCACCGAACATTACGAGTTATGAATATGGAAAAGCAATACCAGGACAAGGACGCGCAAGCCGTCGCACGTTTCTATGCGAAGGCCGCGGACGGCTACGACGAGCGCGAGGAAGACGAGGACCGCACGGCCGACCTGGACGAAGTGGCCGACGGCGTCGCCGGGCTGGTCGAAGGGCAGGTGGTGCTGGAACTGGCCTGCGGCACCGGCCGCTGGACCGAGGTGCTGGCCGAGGTGGCCGAGCGCGTGATCGCGGTCGACATCAACCCGGCCATGCTGGAGCAGGCGCGCGCGCGCGACTTGCCGGAAGAGCAAGTCAGCTTCATCGAGGCCGACGCGCTCGACCTGCCGGCCGATATCGGGCCGGTGAACGCCGTCTTCATCGGCTTCTGGTGGTCGCACCTGACCCGCGCCCAGCAGGAACGCCTGCTGGCCGGCCTGCGCGCGCGCGTCGGCAAGGATGTGCAGCTGATCGTGCTGGACGACGAGTACGTCGAGGGCATCAGCCCGCCGGTGGCGCGCACCGACACCTACGGCACCACCTGGCAGATCGTCAACGCCGCCGACGGCGAACGCTTCGAGCTGCCCAAGAGCTACCCGACCGACAGCGCCCTGCGCAAGCGCCTGGCCAATGCCGCGCGCGAGATCCGCGTGGCGCGCTGGGATACCTGCTGGGTGCTGACCTGCCGCTTGAAGTAATCCGGTCCGTGCCGGTCCGCAGGACCGGGCATGAAAAAACGCGGCGCCCGGAATCGCTTCCGGCCGCCGCGTTTTGCATGGACAAGGCGCCCGCCCGGGGCGCCTGTCCGCTTAGAAGCTGTGACGGATACCCAGCGACAGCACCTTCGGATCCGCGCCCAGCGCGGTGGCCGGCGGGGCGATGGAGACCGACGAGGAGGTGATGCCGAACACGCCCAGGCGGTTGTTGTTCAGGTCGGCGTACGATGCGTACAGATTGGTGCGCTTCGACAGCGAGTAGGTGTAGGCCAGTGCATAGGTGTTGCCCTTGGCATCGCCCTGCTTCTGCTGCTGGAAGGTGGCGTACACGCGGTGCGCGCCGAAAGGCATCGAGCCGCCGATGTTGTACTGCTTGTACTTGGCCGGGGTGCCGGCGCGGTCGGCTTGCAGCCAGTTGCCCTTCAGCTCGAAGCCGCCCAGCTGGTCGAACTTGTAGCCGGCGCCGATTGCCGCTTCCTTGTCGTCGTCGGTCGACAGGCGCTTGACGGTGTGGTAACCGCCGCCCAGGTACAGGCCGCCCAGCGTGTATTCGACGCCGACGCCTTTCAGGTCGCCCGAGGACAGGTTCGGGGTGGTCGAGGTCTGGGCTTCGCCGGCCGAGTAGGCCGCCAGCAGGCGCAGGCCGTTCCACGAGGGGCTCTTGTAGTTGACCGAGTTGGCCAGGCGGCGGGTCAGGCGGCTGCTGCTGAAGGCTGCCAGGTTCGAGCCGTAGAAGCCCTGGCCGAAGGCGTCGCTGGCGGCGGCGATCGCGGCGATCGGCGAGTATTCGCGGCCCAGGGTCACCAGGCCGAAGTCGCCTTCCAGGCCGACGATGGCGCGGCGCTGGAACAGGTTCGAATCGGCGGCGCCGGTGTCGATCGCGGTGCCGGCTTCCAGGTTGAACACGACTTTCAGGCCATTGCCCAGGTCTTCGCTACCGCGGAAGCCGAAGCGGCTGCTCGACTGGTTGCCCGAGTTGACCACGGTCGTGCGGCCTTCCGGACCGCCGGTGTCCTGCGAGGAGACGGCGGCATCCAGGATACCGTACAGGGTCACGTTGGTTTGGGCGGCGGCGAACAGCGGGGTGGCGGCTACCAGGGCGGCAACCAGGCGTTTGGCTTGCATTCAGGATTCTCCAGTTAGATAACGGTCGATTCGTTCAGGTCATTTTCTTTTATGACATGACCCTTGTGATCGGCTCGCATCTTATCGGAGATCTATGTCGTTTTGATGACAATTCGAAATGTTGCAAGCTTGCCACAGTGCTCTTGTGGCGGATTGACGCGGTGAAACCTAGTTCACCAGGTGGTTTTCGAGGGGCAGCACGATCTCGATGCGGGTGCCGGGCGCCTCGTCGCTGCTGACGGTGATGTCGCCCCGCATCGCCCAGACGCGCTCGCGCATGCCGATCAGGCCCAGCGATTCGGCCTTTTCCATGTCTTCGGGGCGGATGCCGCGGCCGTCGTCCTGGATGGTCACGAGCAGGTCATGATTGAGCCGGAACAGGTTCATGGTGACCTCGGTGGCGTCGGCATGGCGGGCGATGTTGGTGAGCGCTTCCTGCACGATGCGGAAGATGGCGGTGCTGGCGGCGTCGTCCAGGCGCAGCTCGGCTTCGTCGGCCAGCAGGGTGCAGGCGATCGCGTAGCGGCGCACGAATTCCTCGCGCAGCCCCTGCAGGGCGAAATACAGGCCGCCTTCGTCGAGGGCGCGCGGACGCAGGTTGCTGGCGATGCGGCGCAGCGAGGCGATGGCGGTGAGCAGGTGGTCTTCCATGCCGCGCATGAGGGCCAGGCTGGCCGCCGGCGTGCTGTCGGTCTGCTGCAGCAGGGCCAGGTCCATGCGCAGCGAGGCCAGCAGCTGGCCGAGGTCGTCGTGCAGCTCGCGCGCGATGTGGGTGCGCTCTTCTTCGCGGATGGTCTGGAGGGCGGCGGACAGCTGGCGCAGCTGGTCGTGCGAGCGGGACAGCTTTTCCTGCACCTGGCGGCGCGCGGAAACGTCGCGCATGATCACGGTGTAGAAGGCGGCGCCGTCGTTGGCGCGCGAGATCGAGCCCTCGATCGGGAAGCGCCGGCCGTCGCTGCGCATGCCGGTCACGGTGTAGTCGGTGGCGCGGCGCCCGGCGCGCCCGCTGCCGGCGCGGAAGAAGTCGGACGGCTGGGCGATGGGCTCGGCCGGCGCCAGCAGGTAGCGGCTGAGCGGGCTGCCGACCATGTCGGCGACGCTGGTGTCGAACAGGGCGGCGGCGGCCGGGTTGGCCATGACGATGGTGTTCGACTGGTCGGCGGAGACGATGGCATCGCTGGCCTGCTGGACGATCTGGTGGCTGGGAGGCACGATGTCGGATTCCTTGCTCGGGCGCCGGCCCAGCCAGGCTCCGGCCGCCAGTCCCAGCACGAAGCAGCCGATGGGAAGGCGGGCTGCCGGCCGAGGCGCGGCGCTGCCGGTGGAGCATGGACGATGCGGCGGTTTCATTCGGTAGGTGTGCCGAAAATGGTCCTGGTACAGCGCAGGACCAGCTTCTACCTTACGCGCCATGGGCACGCACGAGCTTGACGCCCGACAATCTTGCCAGAGTCCGGCCTTGCGCCGGCTCTGCCTACATCTGCTTGAACAGGTGCAGGAAGCTGCGGCTGACTTCGAGTTTTTCCGGACGGCCCTTGATCATGACCAGGTGGCGGCCACGGATGTCGCGCGTCACGCCTTCGATGGCGTTCACGTTGACCAGGGTCGCGCGGTGGATCTGCCAGAACAGCGCGGGGTCGAGCTCATCGGCCAGGTCGCGCACCGGCTTGCGGATCAGGGCCTCGAATTTCTCGGTCTGGACGCAGGTATATTTCTCGTCCGAGCGGAAGAACATGATTTCCTCGACCGGGATCATGCGCAGGTCCTGGCCGATGCTGGCCTGGATCCATTGCAGGTACTTGGGCTTGGGCGCGCCGATCTTTTCGGCCAGCTGGGACAGCATGGCGGTGACGGTATCGTTGATCGCGACCGGCGCCGCCTTGGCCGCCGCCGGCGAGGCCAGGCGTTCCTTGAGGCGCTCGACGGTGATCTTCAGGCGCTCGGGTTCGGGCGGTTTCAGCACGTAGTCGATGGCGCCGCGCTCGAAGGCCTCGACCGCGTACTGGTCGTAGGCGGTCACGAACACCACCTGGCTGGCGGCGCCGATGTCGCGCGCCGCTTCCATGCCGGACTTGCCGGGCATGCGGATGTCGAGGAAGGTCAGGTCGGGTTTCAGCTCGTCGACCAGCTGCACCGCCTCGTCGCCATTCTTGGCTTCGCCGATGATGTCCAGTTCCGGCCATACCTGGCCCAGTCGGGTGCGCAGCAGCTCGCGCATCAATCTTTCGTCGTCGGCAATGATTGCGGTCGGCATGGGGTTCGGCTCGGTCGGTGGCGAAGTGTCGATTATTCAACGAAACGCCTTTACAGGCAATACCCGTTGCGCTTGATCGGTTCTCAGGTTTGTGCGAGCTGGTAGGGAACCTCGAGGGTCGCGATCACGCCGCTCGGGCTGTTGGCCGCGATATGCAGCTGGCCGGCATCGCCGTGCAGCAGTTTCAGGCGCTCGCGGATGTTGGACAGGCCCAGGCCGGTACCCTTGCTGGGCATTACGCCGAAGCCGACGCCGTCGTCGCTGACGGTGACGCGCAGCTTGCTGTCGACGATCTCGGCATGGACGTCGAGGTGGCCGCCCTCGCTCTTGCACTCGAGGCCGTGCTTGATGGCGTTCTCGACCATCGACTGCAGCATCATCGGCGGGAAGGCGGCGCTGCGCAGGCCGTCCGGCACGCGCAGGCTCACCGTCAGGCGTTCTTCCATGCGCATCTTGAGCAGGTCGAGATAGGACTTGACCATGTCGATCTCGCGCCCGAGGTTGGTGGACAGGTTGGGGTCGCGCATCTGCGGGATCACCGCGCGCAGGTACTGGATCAGGGTGCGCTGCATGTTCGAGGCACGCGGCGGATCGGTCTCGATCAGGTGCTCGACCGAGGCCAGGGTATTGAACAGGAAATGCGGCTCGACCTGGGCCTGCATCGCCTGCATGCGCGCTTCGGACAGCTGGCGCTGCATCGATTCGCGCTCGGCGGCGGCGGTCGCGGTCTGCATCTCGGCCTCGGCGCGCTTCTTGCCGCCGACCAGGGCCTTGGTGCCGAACAGCGCCAGCACCAGCAGCCAGACGAAGCTGGTGAACCAGGTCGAAGCCTGCTTGTGGTAGCTGCGCGCCTTGGCTTCGGCGGCGTCGTCGACCGCCGCCTCGATCGCGTTCGACAGCTCCTCGCCGATCTGCGGCGGCAGGTCGATATGGACTTCCTCGCCGTTGGCGCCGCGAATGGTCTTGGTGACCATGGGCGCGGCCGGGGCAGCCGGGGCAGCCGGGGCAGCCGGGGCGGCCGGGGCGGCCGGCGCTGCCGGCGCTGCCGGCGCCGCGGGTGCTGCGCCAGGCACGCCCTCGACGGCGTCCCGGTGAACGCCGGCCTCGAGCTTGGCAGCCTCGGCTTCGACACGCCTGGCGGCGGCTTCGGCCTTGGCCGCCTCGGCGTCCACGTCGATATTGATGGTGGCGCCGTGGCGCTGGCCCTTGCGCGGACTGATGTGGATGCTGTTGTCGTCGATGATGATGCTGGGCTCGTCGCGCCGGGCGTTCTTCTCGGCGCGGGCGATTTCTTCCTCGCCGCCGGAGAACAGCTCGTCCTGCAGGATCTGGCCGGCCACCAGCATCAGCGCGGCGAACAGGAAAAATTTCCACCACGACAGCTGCGTCACCCAGGTCGCGACCGCGTCGAATGCGCGGTAGGCCGACGACAGGGTGTTCGACAGGGTGTGCTGGATCGAGGATTGCCGTGTTTGCATGAGGCTGTTCTTGACGATGTGATAAGCAGCCGGATGCCGCTGTTGGGACGATGCAACTCTACGTCAAGGGAAGGGGGTTTGTCATGGCTTTGCGACAGCCTGCAGGAATCGGGCGCTGGATTGCATCATCTCCTGACTTGCGGATCATGACTTATAGAAAAACTACTATTTGGAAATATTGCGCGGTATGATGATTGACGTCCTGGCTACGCCAGCCACCGTTCGTTTGCCTGAAATGAAAGGGGTATGTCGATGTCCGCCGTTCCAACAACTGACGCTACGAAACGTTTTCGCCTGGTCACCCGCAGCGATTTCGACGGCCTGGTCTGCGCCGTCCTGCTCAAGCACCTGGACCTGATCGACGAGATCCTGTTCGTGCACCCGAAAGATATGCAGGACGGGAGGATCGCCATCGGCGCCGGGGACATCACGACCAACCTGCCTTACGTCCCCGGGGCCCACCTGGTGTTCGACCACCACTCCTCGGAAACCCTGCGCACGGCCGGCCAGCGCGAGAACCACGTGATCGACGCCCACGCCCCCTCGGCGGCGCGGGTGGTGTACGACTACTACGGCGGCACGCGCGCCTTCCCGCCGGCCTGGCGCGACATGATGGATGCGGTCGACAAGGGCGATGCGGCGCGCTTCACGCAGGCCGAGGTGCTCGACCCCAAGGGCTGGAACCTGCTGAACTTCCTGATGGACGCGCGCACCGGCCTGGGCCGCTTCCACGACTTCCGCATCTCGAACTACCAGCTCATGATGGACCTGATCGATGCTTGCCGCAATCACACGATCGAGCAGATCATGGCGCTGCCGGACGTGCAGGAACGCGTCAGGCTCTACTTCGAGCACGATGCGCAGTGCAAGGAACAGATCCGCCGCTGCGCCCGCGTACACGGCAACCTGGTGGTGCTCGACCTGCGCGAGGAAGCCGTGATCTATGCCGGCAACCGCTTCATCATCTATGCGCTGTTCCCGGACACGAATATCTCGATCCACGTGCTGTGGGGGCTGAAGCAGCAGAACACGGTCTTCGCTACCGGCAAGTCGATCCTGAATCGCAGTTCGAACACGAATATCGGCGCGCTGATGCTGGAATACGGCGGTGGCGGGCACGAGAATGCGGGCACCTGCCAGGTGTCGAACGACATGGCGGAGGAGGTGCTGGGGGCGCTGGTGCGGAGAATTAACAGCGAAGGGTGATAGGTCGGCGCGCCTTCCTGGTCCTGCCCCGCTAGGCCGGCTGATGCTCCCTCAGCATCTGCCGCGCCGCTTCCTCCCCCAACGGTTCGCTGAACAGCCTGCCCTGCACTTGGTCGCAGCCGTGCGACGTCAGGAAATCGAGCTGGGAGCGGGTTTCCACCGCGTCGCCGACCACCGCCATGTCGAGGTTGTGGGCAATGTCGATCAGGCTCTTGGCTACCGCCGCGCCGCCGTCCGGGGCGGCGTGGACCGCGGCGTGGGCCAGCTTGGCCTGGCTGGCGGCCAGCTGCTGCAGGAAGCCGAGGTCGCACATGCCCGCCCCGAACCCGTCCACCGCGATGCCCACGCCCAGTTCGCGCAGCCGCTCGGCCAGTTCGCGGCCCAGGGTCGGGTTGCGCAGCAGGCCGTCGATGCGCAGGTCGAGCAGCAGGGCGCGCGCTTCCAGCCGGTGGCGCGCCAGGCAGTCGGCCAGGCAAGCCAGGAAGCCGGGCTGGCTGTATTCGCGGAAGGAGACGTTCACCGATACCGGCACGGCGCCGAAACCCTGGTCGCGCAGGACGGCGGCGAAGGCGCAGGCGCGCTCCAGCACCTGGCGGCCGATCTGGACGATGGTGCCGTTCTGCTCGGCGTCGGCCAGGAAGCGCGCCGGTCCCAGCACGCCGAGTTCCGGGTGGCGCCAGCGCAACAGCGCCTCGAAGCCGGCGATCCGGCCGTCGCGCAGCGCGACCTGCGGCTGGTACAGCAGGAACAGTTCGTCCCGTTCGAGGGCGGCGCGCAGCGAGGTCTCGATGTGCTGGCTCGCATCCCTGCTGGAACGCATCGCGGCCGAGAAGAAATGCACGTCGTTGCGTCCGTTGCTCTTGCCGTGGTACATGGCCAGGTCGGCCGCGCGCACCAGCTCGGTGGCGGTGCTGCCGTCGTGCGGATACAGCGAAACGCCGACGCTGGCGCCGATCGGGATTTCCTGGTCCTTGAACGACACCGGGATCGCGAAGCTCGCGCGCACCCGCTCGACCATGCGCAGGGTGAAGCGCAGCGTCGGCTGGTTGGCCAGGATCAGCACGAATTCGTCGCCCGACATGCGCGCCACCGTGTCGCTGTCGCGCACCGAGGCCTGCAGGCGCCGCGCCACCGCCTTGAGCACCAGGTCGCCGGCCTCGTGGCCATAGGTGTCGTTGATGTCCTTGAACTTGTCGAGGTCGATCAGCACGGTGGCGACCAGCGCCTTCTGGCGCTGGGCCAGGTGCAGCGCCTGTTCCAGCCGGTCCCACAGCAGGTTGCGGTTGGCCAGCCCGGTGAGGGGGTCGTGGTTGACCTCGTGTTCGAGGTGGGCGGTGCGCAGCTTGGCGGCGGTGACGTCGACCACCACGCCGATGTAGTGCGTGACCGTGCCGTGATCGTCCTGCACCGGGGTGATGCTCAGCTCGTTCCAGAACAGCGCGCCATCCTTGCGCATATTGCGCAGCACGATATTCAGGGGCCGGCGCGCCGCCACCGCCTCGCGCAGCTGGGCGCGTTCGGCGGCGTCCATGCCGTCCGCCGCCATCAGGCGCGGGTCCTGGCCGAGCACCTCGTCCTGGGTGTAGCCGGTGATGCGCTCGAAGGCCGGGTTGACGTATTCGATCGGATTGCGCCCGCCTTCCAGGCGCGTGATCAGGATGCCGTTGCTGGAGGCGTGCAGGGCGCGCTCGCGCAGGCGCAGCTCGTGCTCGCGCGCGCGCCGCTCGCGGATGTCCAGCCCCATGCCGAACAGGTAGTCGGCGCCGCCGCAGCGCACCCGGCTGCCCGACAGCAGGAAGGGATACGCGCGGCCGCTGCGGGCGACGTAATCGACTTCCAGCCGCAGTTCGGTGCCGTCCTGGAACACCCGGCGCAGGCTGTCGGCCAGCAGGGCGCGCTGCGGTGCCTCGACCAGGTCGGTGGCGCGCGCGGCGGCCAGTTCCTCCGGCGCCAGCTCCGTCATGCGCTCCATGTTGCGGTTCCATAGCAGGAAGCGGCCGTCGCGGTCGAGCACCCAGAAGGTGCCGGGCAGGGTGTCGAAGATGGCCGACAGCGGCGTGCGCGCCAGCCGCGCGGTATCGGGCGCCTCGTGCCCGCCCTCGGCCGCCACGGCCACCGTCCAGCCGCGCAGGGCCCCGCCGCCGTCGCGCTGCGGCGCCAGGGACAGCGAGGCGGGCAGGGAGTGCCCGGCGCAGTCGAGGTCGACGCGCAGCTGCGCGCCGTCGGGCTGGCGCGTGAGGGCGCCCCAGCCGGCGCTCCAGGCATCGCGCCCCGAGGCGGAAAACAGGGTGGTGACGGGGCGCCCGAGGATGGCGCCGGCAGCCACGCCGAACAGGCTGGCGCAACCGGGGTTCCAGGTGAGGATGTTGCCGGCTTCATCGGTCAGGAAGACGGCGCGGATGGACGGTACGCTCTCGGCGATGTGCGACATGCTGCTGCGCTCCCTGTATCGAGGTCAACTGCCGTTTGACAGCGCCGGCGCCACCATGTTCCGCCTGGACACGCAAAAGAAAACGGCGTGCCGCGGCACGCCGTCATCGCCATCGCGGTAAGCCGGTCAGGCTGCCGCTTCTTCCTGGCGCGGCGGCAGGGCGACCTGGTTGTCGACGCTGAACTGGTAATCCTTGAACACGTGTTCGGCCGACAGGATCTGGTAGGAACCGTCGGCCAGCTTGTGGGTGGTGTCCTTCAAGCGGTAGGTGGTCGAACCGCAGGTCCAGCAATTAAAGTTGCGCATGTGCGTGCACAAGCAGGTCTTGTCGAGCACCTGGATGTTCTTCTGGCCCGGATTCGCCATCACTTCGCGGTTGTACGAATTGATGTAGGCGCAATTGCCGGTCGCATCGAGCAGGTAGCCATAGGATTCGCAGCCGGGGCGGATGCCCGAGCCGATCGCCGGGGTCTGCTTGAGCATGCGCATCGGATAGCCGGTCGGCGACACGCCGTTGACGATGATGTCGTCCTCGGTGGCGCGCAGGTATTCCTGCTTGACGTCGTCCGGCAGGCCGCATTCGTGGGTGATGGTGAAGCGGGTCGCCACCTGCACGCCGCCCACGCCTTTTTCCAGGAAGCCCACCGCGTCGCTGCCGGTGAAGATGCCGCCGGCGGCGATGAGGGGGATGTCGAGCTGCTCGGCCTTCATGAAGGCCAGCAGTTCGTCGACGATGGTGTGCAGGTCGTACTGCTGCCAGTCGTCGATGCCGAAGCCGAGGTGGCCGCCGGCCAGCGGGCCTTCGACGACGAGGAAGTCGGGCAGGCGGTCCAGGCGCGAAACCTTACGCAGGAACAGTTGCAGCGCACGCACGGACGACACGATGGTGCCCAGCTTGGCCTCGCGGAAGCGCGGGTGGTCCTTGATCAGCTCGAACGAACCGAGGTGCAGGCCGGCCGACATGGTGATGCCGTCGATGCCCGCGTCGAGCGCCGCCGACAGGCGCGTGCGCAAGGTTTCCTTGGGCGCGTTCATGGTCAGCTTTTCCATGCAGTTGACGAAGATCAGGCCATCGCCTTTTTTCGCCGCCATGGTGGCGCCGACGTGCAGGCGGGTCGCCTCGGCCAGGCGGTCGAGGTCGAACTTGACCGCCGACTTGTCCATATTATTGATGTTGGCCTTGTACAGCTTGGTCTTTTCCTTGACGAAGCTGGTGTCGAATTTACGGTCCGACACGTCCGGCACCATGGCATCGGAAATGTGGCCGATGCCGCCCAGGCGGGCCGCTTCCAGGGCCAGTTCGGACGTCGAAATATCCACGCCCATTCCGCCGATCATGATGGGCACATATTCCTTGTTGCCCATACGCAGGCGGAAATCGTCAACACGTTTCATTGCTATCCTTAGACTACCGAAAATTCGACCGGCGCAACGTTCGCCGGCTGCAGGCGTGTTCGCGCAAGCCGCATTTTACCCCAGCGCGGGGCGGGGCCGAGAGGGCTTTTTGTCCCAGGGCGGCGGCACGACCGTGCGGAACGGCCGTGCCGGCAGCGGGTTTAATCGCGGAAATTGTTGTACTGCAGCGGCAGATCCTTCACATCCTTGCGCAGCAGGGCGATCGCCTCCTGCAGCAGGTCACGGTCCTTGCCGGTCACGCGCACGGCGTCGCCCTGGATCGAGGCTTGCACCTTGAGCTTGCTTTCCTTGATCAGCTTGGTGATCTTCTTGGCGTCGTCGCTCTCGATGCCGTTGCGCACCTTGATCACCTGCTTGACCTTGTCGCCGCCGATCTTCTCGACCTTGCCTTCGTCGAGGAAGCGGACGTCGACCTTGCGCTTGGTAAGCTTGTTCAACAGCACGTCGCGCACCTGGCCGACCTGGAAGTCGGAATCGCCGAACAGGGTGAGCTCGCGTTCCTTCTGCTCGGCCTTGGCCGAACTGCCCTTGAAGTCGAAGCGGGTTTCGATTTCCTTGCTGGTCTGGTCGACGGCGTTCTTGACTTCGACCATGTCTGCTTCGCAGACCACATCAAACGATGGCATCTTGTTGTTCCTTTGTTTTTGCAATGTTGGATAGCGATATTTTAACGGAGAACGCCGCACGGCCGGCTTGCCACTATAATCGGGGCAAACTTCCAGCCCCAGCCATGCCAGCCGACCTGCCGATTGCCACCGACGTCCAGCTCCAGTCCTTCAACACCTTCCGCATCGCCGCGCGCGCGCGCCGCTACCTGCGCGTCACCAACCCGGCCCAGCTGGCCGCGCTGGTCGCCGATCCTGCGCTGGCGGCCTTGCCGCGCCTGCTGCTCGGCGGCGGCAGCAACCTCTTGATCACGCGCGACGAGGTCGATGCGCTGGTGCTGCACATGGCGCTCGAGGGCAAGGAGATCGTCGGCACGACCGGCGACGCCACCCTGGTGCGCGCCCGCGCCGGCGAGAACTGGCACGGTTTCGTCGAATGGACCATCGACCAGGGCATGGGCGGCCTGGAAAACATGGCGCTGATCCCGGGCACGGTGGGCGCCGCGCCGATCCAGAACATCGGCGCCTACGGGGCGGAGGTGAAGGACAGCTTCCATTCGCTGACGGCCTTCGACTTCGCCAGCGGCGCGCTGCGCACCATGACGGCGGCCGAATGCCGCTTCGGCTACCGCGACAGCGTGTTCAAGCATCCGGAAGGCGCGCAACTGGCGGTGCTGGACGTCACCTTCGCGCTGCCGCGCGTCTGGCGCCCGAACCTGCGCTACGCCGAACTGGCGAACGCCGTGCGCGACGCCGGCATCGCCGCGCCGCTGCCGCGCCAGGTGGCCGACGCCGTCATCGCGATCCGCCGCCGCAAGTTGCCCGACCCGCGCGAGATCGGCAATGCCGGCAGCTTCTTCAAGAACCCGGCGGTGTCGCCCGAGCACTGCGCGCGCCTGCTGGAACAATGGCCCGACCTGGTGCACCACGTCCAGCCCGACGGCAGCGAAAAACTGGCGGCCGGCTGGCTGATCGACCGTTGCGGCTGGAAGGGCAGGAGCCTGGGCCGCGCCGGGGTCTATCCGCAGCAGGCGCTGGTGCTGGTGAATAACGGGGATGCCAGCGGGGCCGAGGTGCTGGCCCTGGCAAGGGCCATCCAGCAGGATGTGCAGGAGCGCTTCGGGGTGGTGCTGGAGCCGGAGCCGGTGCTGGTGTGAGCACGCCGCGCCGGTCCTCGCGCGTTCAACGATCGCGGCCAGTCGCGCTTGCGGCCGCTTCGTGCCCGTGCACCCGGTTCCTGCCGCCGCGCTTGGCGGCGTACAGCGCCGCATCGGCGGCCTCGATCAATTCCTCCAGCGTGCCGTCCTGGCCCGGCACGGTGCAGGCGGCGCCGATCGACAGGGTGACCAGGCCGCAGCTGGCGCGCGGGTGCGGGAGCATCAGGCGTTCGAGTCCGGCGCGGCAGGATTCGGCCAGGGCCAGGGCGCCGTCCAGGTCGGTGTCCGGCAGCAGGATCGCGAATTCCTCGCCGCCGTAGCGCGCCGCCAGGTCGGCCGGGCGTTTCAGCTGGCCGGTCAGGACGGCGGCGGCCTTCTTCAGGCACAGGTCGCCGGCCGGGTGGCCGAAATGGTCGTTGTACAGCTTGAAGCTGTCGACGTCGCACATCAGCAGGGACAGGGGCGCGCCGCGGCGGCGCGCGCGCTGCCATTCGAGAAGAAAGGCTTCGTCGAAGCGGCGGCGGTTGGCGATGCCGGTCAGGCCGTCGAGCGCGGCAAGCTTCTGCAATTCCTCGTTGGCGCGCGCCAGCGCGTCCTGGCTGGCGCGCAGCGAGCGGTAGGCGGCGTCGCGCTGCAGCAGGCGCACGTAGCCGGCCGAGTGGTGGCGGATGCGCGCCACCAGTTCCAGCTGGTCGGGCAGCTTGACCAGGTAGTCGTTGGCGCCGACCGCGAAACCGTGCGCTTTCAGCGCCGGCTCGTCGCGGGCCGACAGCACGATCACCGGCACCTCGCGCAGCGCCTCCTCGGCGCGGTAGGCGCGGATCAGGTCGAAGCCGTCGGCGTCCGGCATCACCAGGTCCTGCAAAATCACGGTCGGGCGCAGCGCCAGCGCGGTCTCGAGCGCGCGGCGGCCGTCGCCGACGGCATTAAACACGATGTCGGGCTGGCCGGCCAGCATGCGCCGTACCGCCTCCACGATGATGCGCTGGTCGTCCACCAGCAAGACACGCACGGCATCGTCGACGCCATCCGTGACAGGAGAAGCTGCCATATTAAATTCGATAAAAATGAAACCACGCCGAAAAAGTCACGGCTAATTGGCCATTTTACCAATCAACGCCGATGCGATCGCATCCAGCTCCAGAATCCGCTCCGCCGCGCCGATCTGCGCCGCCGCGCGCGGCATGCCGTAGACCGCGCTGCTGACCTCGTCCTGGGCGATGGTGGCGTGGCCGGCGCGGCGCAGCGCCAGCAGGCCGGTGGCGCCGTCGCGGCCCATTCCGGTTAGCAACACCCCGGTGGCGGGACGCTGCCAGTGGCGCGCCACCGAGTCGAAGAACACGTCGATCGAGGGGCGGTAGATCTCGTCGCGCGGATGCGGGTCGTAGATCAGGCGCCCGTCGGGCGTCAGGCGCAGGTGGTCGTCGCTGGCCGCTACCTGCACCACGCCGCCTTCGAGGGCGTCGCCGCCGCCGATCACGCGCACCGGCGTGCGGCACTGTTCGCCCAGCCAGCGCGCCAGGTGCACGGCGAAGGCGGGATCGATGTGCTGGACCACCACCGCCGCGGTGTCGGCCGGCGGCTTCCAGCGCGCCAGCACGCGCGCCAGCGCCAGCGGCCCGCCGGTGGAGGCGCCGATCGCCACCAGGCGCGTGACATTCTCCGATGCGGCGCCCGGCGCGGGCAGGGCCGCGGGCGCGCCGACCAGCTTGCCGATGGTGCGGATCTTGGCCAGCAGGGCGTCCTCGCCCCCCTGGCCCAGCAGCACCGGGGTGGCGGTGACGTCCAGCGCACCCGCGCCCAGCGCCCTGAACACCTGGTTGACGTTGTCCTGCGGGCGCGCCGTCACCACCAGGATCGCGCAGGGCGATTCGCGCATGATGCGGCGGGTCGCCTCGACCCCGTCCAGCAGCGGCATGGCCAGGTCCATCAGCACCAGGTCGGGCGGCAGGTCGGCGCACAGGCGCACGGCGTCGACGCCGGTGCGCGCGATCCACGCCAGCTGGTGCTCGCCGCTGGCGGCCACCACGCGGCGCAGGGCTTCGGCCGCGGTCGGGCTGTCGTTGGCGATGGCGATCCTCACGGCGCGTCTCCGGCGGCGTCGCCGACCAGGTCGCGCACCGCGTCGAGCAGGGTGGCGTCGTGGAAGGCGCCCTTGGCCAGGTAGTAGTCGGCGCCGGCTTCCTGGCCGCGCGCGCGGTCTTCCGGCCGGTCCTTGTAGGACACGATCATCACCGGCAGGCGCTGCAGGCGCGGGTCGCGGCGGACGCGCTCGAGCAGGCCGATGCCGTCCAGGCGCGGCATGTCGATGTCGGTGATCAGCAGGTCATAGGCGCCGGCGCGCAGCTGGTTCCAGCCGTCGATGCCGTCCAGCGCCACGTCGACCAGGTAGCCGCGCCCGGCCAGCAGCTTGCGCTGCATCTCGCGCACGGTCAGCGAATCGTCCACCACCAGCACGCGCCGCGCCGCCCGCGCCAGGGTCTGCGCCGGCGCCAGGCGCAGCAGCGCGCCTTCGCCGAGCAGGCGCGCGATCGACAGCAGCAGATCGGGCACGTCCAGCACCAGGGCCGGCGCGCCGTCGTCGAGCAGGGCGGCGGCGGCGACGTCGCGCAGCTTGCCGAACACCGGTTCGAGCGGCTGCACGGAGAGGCTCTGCTCGCCGCGCACGGCGTCGACCACCAGGCCGTAGCGCTCGCGCGTGCCGATCACCACGATCGCCAGCTCGGCCGCGGGCGGAGATTCGCCCAGCGCCAGCACCTGGGCGGCCGGCGCCAGGCCGACGTGTTCCCCATCCAGTTCGACGTAGGCGCGCCCGGACAGGGTGCGCAGCTCGGACGCCGCCACGCGCAGCACGCGCTCGACACGCGCGATCGGCAGCGCATAGGCCTCGCCCAGCACCTCGACCACCAGCGCGCGCACGATCGACTGGGTCAGCGGCAGCGTGACAAGGGTGCGAAAGCCGGCGCCGGCCTGCGACTCGGCGCGCACGCTGCCGTTCAGGCGCTGGACCGCCTCGTGCACCACGTCCATGCCGACGCCGCGCCCGGACATGGCGTCGGCGCTGTCCTTCAGCGAAAAGCCGGGCAGGAACAGGAATTCCATCAGCTCGGCCTGCGACAGCTGCGGCGCGAAGGCCGGCGTGGCCAGGCGCCGCGCCACCGCGGCCGAGCGGATGCGTTCGGGATCGACGCCGCGTCCGTCGTCGGCCACCTCGATCGACAGCATGCCGCCGCGGTGGCGCGCTTCCAGGCGGATGGTGCCGTAGTCGAGCTTGCCGGCGGCGCGGCGCGCCTCCGGCGTCTCCATGCCGTGGTCGACGGCGTTGCGCAGGAGCTGGTTGAGCGGGCCGTCCATGCGCGCCAGCACGGCGCGGTCGACCAGGGTGGCGCCGCCGTGGATCTCCAGGCGCACATCCTTGCCCATGCCGCGCGCCAGGTCGCGCACCATGCGCGGCAGCGCATGCACGCCTTCGCCGAAGCGGCACATGCGCAATTCCAGCAGCTCGTCGGACAGGCGCGTGGACAGCGCCAGCGCACGGTGCTCGTAGTGCTCGGCGCCGTCGATGGCGCGGCGCAGTCCCTCGTGCAGCGGACGGGCGCGCTCCAGCGCGGTGCGCGCCAGTTCCTGCAGGCGCGCGTCGCCGTTCGCAGCGGCGGCCTCGCGCAGCTGTTCCAGGGTGTCGGACAGCGCGCGCTGCTGGCGCTTGTCGCGCTGCAGGGCGTCGATCCAGGGGCGCAGCTGGCCGGCGTGCAGGCGCGCCTGGCCGGCCAGGGCCAGCAGCTCGTCGCTGGCCGGGGCCGCCGGTGGCGCGGTGGGCGCAGGACCGGCGGGCGCGGGTTCCGCGGCGGCTTCGGGCGCAAGATCGGGCGCAAGATCCGGCGCATGGCTGGGCGCCAGCGCGGGCGCCGGCGCGGCCTCGTCGTCGGGGGCCGGCGGCGCGCGCAGCCCGCCCGGCTTGCGTCCGCGCAGGCGTCCCAGCGCCGCCACCTGCGCCTCGACGCCGTCCGCGGCCGCGGGGTCGTCGCCGGCCAGGCGCAGCATCAGGTCGACCGCGTCCAGCAGGGCGTCGACATCGGACGGGCGCAGCGCCAGGCGGCCGTGCTGGGCGGCGACGAACACGTCTTCCATCGCATGCGACAGGCGCACCGCCGGCGCCAGGCCGACGATGGCGGCGGCGCCCTTGATCGAATGGGCGGCGCGCATCAGGGCTTCCAGCGTGGCGGCGTCGGCGCCGCCGCGTTCCACCAGCAGCAGGCCCTCGGTGAGCACGCGCGCCTGGTCCTCGGCTTCGAGCCGGAACAGTTCCGTCATCGACAGGCCGGAAAGATCGCCGTCCAGGCTCATCGCAGCAATCCTTCGAGTTGTTCGCGCAGGCGCGCGCCGTCCAGCAGGCCGGCTTCGAGCGCGCTGTCGCGGATCACCCCGGCCAGCAGCGGGCGCGGGGCCTGGCCGACGGTGGCGGCCGGGGCGCGCACGCTGGCCGCGGCATAGCGCATCACGCCGTGCACTTCGTCCACCGGCAGCGCGAAGGACTGGCCTTTGACGTCCAGCACCAGCAGGCGCGGGAAGGCGTGGCGGCCGAGCGGCGGCGCCACGCCGTCTACGTCGATATCGAGCAGGCGCGCCAGGGACACCGCCGGCACCAGGCGCCCGCCGACGTTGACGATGCCCAGCAGCGCGCCGCGGCTGCGGTGCGGCAGCCGGTGCAGCGGCGCCAGCGGCGCCACCGAGGCGGCCAGCGCCAGCGGCACGGCCAGCCATTCGGCGCCGGCGCGAAAGGCCATGGCGGCGGCGTCGGTGAGCGGCGGCGGCGGCTCGGGGCGCGCCAGTTCGCGCGCCCAGGCGTCGCGGTAGCCCTGGTCGACCGGGCGCTGCAGGCTGCGCTGGGCGGCGTCGGCATAGCGTTCGCAATTGCGGCAATGGACATGCCGTTCCAGCTCGGCGCAACTGCGGTCGCCGGCCACGCCGACGCTGCGCCAGCAGGCGTCCTGCAGCGGTCCGATGAGGGTGTGCGTGCTCATGAGGCGCGCTCTCCGCGGCTGGCGAACACGCGCGCGGCGCGGCGCCGGAAGCTGGCGCCGCGGTCGCCGTCGCCGCTGCGTTCGTGCAGCAGGGCCAGGCTGCACAGCGCTTCGTAGTGATCGGGATCGAGGTAGACGCAGCGCTGCCAGCAGCGCCCGGCGGCCTGGGCCTGGCCGGCGCAGTCGTGGATCATCCCCATCAGGAACCAGGCGCCGGCGTGGCCCGGCAGGCGCGCCAGCAGCTCGCCGCAGGCGCTTTCGGCCCGCGCCAGGCTGCCGCCGTCGGCCAGGCGCTGGGCGCGCGCCAGCAGCTCTTCCGGCGTGGGACGCGGCGCTTGCGCCGGCGCCTGCGCCGGCTCCTGCGGCGGCACCGGTGCGGCCGGCCGCGACCGCGCGCTGCGCGCCACCGGCGCCGCGGCGGCCTGCTTGCGCAGGATGAAGGGCGTGCGCAGCGCGGCCGGCGCGAAGCCGTGGCGGCAGAACGCCGGCGCTTCGGCATAGCCGGACAGCAGCAGGCCGTCGTCGGCCAGCAGCGCCTCCAGCACGGCGGCGGCGCGGCGGCTGGCGGCGGCGTCGAAATAGATCAGCAGGTTGCGGCAGAACACCAGGTCGTAGCGCCGCGCGGCGCCGGCGTCGGCCAGCGCGAACAGGTTGGCCTGGCTGAAGCCGACGTAGGCGCGCGGCGCGGCGCCGATCAGCCAGTCCTCGCCGTCGGGCGTGAAGTGGCGCGCTCGGAAGGCCAGGTCGGCGCCGCGGAAGGCGTTTTTTCCGTAGCGGCCGGCGCGCGCGCGCTCGATCGCCGCCGCCGACAGGTCGATCCCGTCGATGCGGCAGCGCGCGGCGTCGATGCCGGCGTCGATCAGGGTCATCGCCATCGAATACGGCTCCTCGCCGCCGGCGCAGGGCAGCGACAGGATGCGCACCTGGCGCTCCGGGCGCAGCGCCAGGCAGCGCTGCACGAAGCGCAGCGCTTCCCCGAACACGGCGGGATCGCGCAGCATCCACGATTCCGGCACCACCAGCAGGTCGAGCAGGGCGTCGAATTCGGCGCTGCCGGCAGCCGGCTCGTAGCGCGCGCGTTCGCTGGTGCCGGTCTTGCCCATGCGTTCGCGCACCGCGCGCTCGAAGGAGGCGGCGTCGCAGGCCAGGCCGGTGGCCAGTTCGACGCTGCGGCGCAGGCTCATGCGGCCTCCTGGCCGAACAGCAGCCGCTCGACCTCGGGCGCGAGCAGGCGTTCGGGATCGAGCAGCTGCACCATGCCGCCCTCCAGGCTGGCCAGCGCGCCGAGCCAGGGCGCGGCCGCCACGCCGCCCTCGGCCAGCAGCGGCCCCAGGTCGCCCACGCCGGCCACGCGCTCGGCCTTCAGGCCCAGGCGGCGCAGGCGGCCCAGCACCGCCACCTCGACCAGCAGGATGCGGGTGTCGTAGCGCACCGCGTCGGACGGGCTGCCGGCCAGGCGCGACAGATCGATGACCGGCACCGGCTCGCCGTGCAGGTCGAGCAGGCCGGGCACATAGTGCGGCGCGCCGGGCAGGGCCTTCAGGCGCGCCGCCGGCAGCACGCGCTGTACCGCGGCCAGCGGCAGCGCATAGCGCTCGCGCCCGATATGGAACAGCATCGCCTTCATCGCCGGTCCTACAGGTTCACCGCGAAGGTGGCGACCGACTGCTGCAGGTCGCCGGCGGCGTACTGCAACTGGTGCACCGCCTCGCTGGTGGCCTTGAGCGAATCCACGCTCTGCTGGCTGGCGTCGGACAGCTGCATCATGGTCTCCGAGATCTGCGAGGCGCCCACCGCCTGCGACTGCATGCCCTGCAGCACCAGGTCGAAGCGCGGCGCCAGCTTGCGCACCTGGTCCATCATGCCCGAGAGCTGCTCGGCCACGCGGCGCGCCTCGGCCACGCTGCGCCGGATCTCTTCCGCAAACTTGTCCATGCCCATCACGCTGGCGCTCACCGCCGACTGCATCTCCTTGAGCATCTGCTCGATGTCCCAGGTCGACACCGAGGTCTGGTCGGCCAGGCGCCGGATCTCGCTGGCCACCACGGCGAAGCCGCGGCCCGCCTCGCCGGCCTTCTCGGCCTCGATGGCGGCGTTCAGGGACAGGATGTTGGTCTGGTCGGCCACCTTGGTAATGGTGGTCAGCACGCCGGTGATGTTGTTGGCCTTCTCGGACAGGGCCGCCAGCTTGGCGCCGATCGAGTCGGTGGCCGCCACCATCTGCTGCATGCTCTGGTCCATGCGGCGCAGGTTGTCCTGGGCGTCGGCGGTGGCGTTGGTGGTGTAGTCGGCGACTTCCGTCGCTTCTTCCATCGTGCGCAGCAGCTGCGAGGTGTTGGCCGAGATCTCGCGCGTGGTCGACAGTACCTCGACGCTGGTCTGGGCCTGCTCGATGCCGGTGGCTTCCTGCTGGCGCGCCGAGGCGGCGATCTGGGTGGCCGAGGTGGTCACCTGGATGCCGGCGCGCTGGACGTTGGTGAGCAGGCTGCGCAGGTTGCCGAACATCGCCGCCAGGCCTTCGCCCATGCGTCCGATGGCGTCCTCGCCGCGTACCGTGATCAGGCCGGTGAGGTCGCCGCGCGCGGCCTTCGACACCGGGTCGAGCAGGGCGTCGACTTTCGCGCGCAGCTCGCGCGAGGCGGCCAGTTCCTTGGCATGGCTGTCCTCGATCGCCTGGGCCATGCGGTTGAATTCGAGCGCCACCTGGCCCAGCTCGTCGCGCGACATCACCTCGGCGCGGGCGCCGCGGGCGCCGCCGGCGATCTCGCCCGCGGCCTGCATCAGGCTGGCCAGCGGGCGCGAGATCGCGCGCACCAGCAGGGTCGAGATCAGGATCGCCAGCACCACGCAAGCCACGCCGCCGCCGATCAGCAGGGCGTTCATGGACTGGCGCAGGCTGGTGCTGTCCTGCTGGCGCTGGGCCAGCAAACGGTTTTCCTCGCCCTCGACCTCGTTCAGCAACTGGCGCATGGCCGCCACCGAGGTGGTGCCGGCCATCACGGCGGCCTCGTTGCGCGTGGCGATCGCGGCCAGGCCCTGGCTGCCGACACTGCGCCGCAGTGCGATCTGTTGCGTGATCGAGCCGCTCATCCAGGCCGACAGCGCGGCGTCGAGCTGGTTCAGGCGCTGCTGCTGGATCGGGTTGTCGACGGTGAGCGCGAGGGCGCGCTTGAGATGGCCCTGGGCGCCGGCGAATTCGTTGGCGATCGGCGCGACCAGCGCCTCGTTCCCGGTGATCAGGTAGCCGCGCGTGGAGGCCTGCACCTGCAGCATCGAAGTGGCGATCTGGTCGGTTTCCAGCAGTACTTCCTGGGTGTGGCGGTTCCAGGTATTCGCTTCGGAGAGGCGGGCAAAGTTCTGGTAGGCGAGGATCAGCAGGAACAGGATGAGCGCGACGATGGCGCCGAAACCGAGGATGAGTTTATTCCTGATGCTCAGGTGGTCGAACATGCGTACTCCGTGTGACTGAAAATCGGAGCCAATGTAACATTTTTGCGCTGGCGCATGGCCGAATTCCTGCATCTGTGCAACATCCAGGCATTTTTCTCATGTTGACTGAAAAAACGAATGAGAATGATTCGCGTTTACTTATCGAGAATTCTTTGCTACAGTGTTTGCGTTGCTGGAAACCTTTCTAAAAAACTTATAACCAAGCCTTCGTCCTGACCACCATGAGAGCAATCAAGAGCCGCAAGCATTCCACCCCGTCGCGCCGCCCGGCGGGCGCCGCCCATCTCGCCCTGTCGATGTTGATGCTGCCGCTGGCGGCGCACGCCGCCGACGACGCGGCCGCAGCCGCCGCAGCGGCATCCGTCGCCGCGCCGGCCGCCGCCGCGCCGGCCGCTGCCGCGCCGGCCGTGGACGAGCGCGACCGCAACGGCAATCCGCGCCGCGTGCACATCGTCGGCGGGAAGGACAATGGCTTCAAGGCCGACCAGGCGCAGTCGCCCAAGTACACCGAGAAGCTGGTCGACACGCCGCAGACCATCATCGTCATCAAGAAGGAGCTGTTCGAGCAGCAGGGCGCCACGACCCTGACCGAGGCGCTGCGCAACACCCCGGGCGTGGGCACCTTCTTCCTGGGCGAGAACGGCAACACCAATACCGGCGATGCGATCTACATGCGCGGCTTCGACAGCTCGGGCAGCCTGTTCGTCGACGGCATCCGCGACATCGGCTCGATCTCGCGCGACGTCTTCAACATCGAGCAGATCGACGTGCTGAAGGGACCGACCGGCACCGACACCGGCCGCAGCTCGCCGACCGGCTCGATCAACCTGAGCACCAAGCAGCCGCTGATGAAGAACTCGGCCAACGCCTCGGTGACGGTGGGCGAGGAACACCGCCGCCGCGGCACCGCCGACATCAACCAGGTGCTCGACGCCGGCAGCGGCACCGCCTTCCGCCTGAACCTGCTCGACCAGGACAACGGCGTGCCGGGCCGCGACCAGGTGCGCGACAAGCGCTGGGCGGTGGCGCCGTCGCTGGCCGTCGGCCTGAACGGTCCGACCCGCCTCTACCTGGACTACCTGCACGTCAAGCAGGACAACCGTCCGGACGGCGGCGTGCCGACCATCGGCCTGCCGGGCTACAGCAGCCCGGACCCGAAGCGCCCCTTCATCGCCGGCGCGCCACGCGTCGACCCGCGCAACTTCTACGGCTCGGTCTCGGACTTCGACCACGTCAAGGCCGACATGGGCACCGTCATCGTCGAGCACGAATTCAGCCCGCGCATGAAGCTGCGTAACACCAGCCGCTACGGCAAGACCGAGCAGTTCTACCTGCTGAGCGCCTTCCTGAATTCGACGGCCAACCTGAGCACGCCGGTGGCGGCCGACCCGTCGACCTGGACCCTGGTGCGCAACACCCGCACCCTGAAGGACCAGCGCAACACCATCCTGGCCAACCAGACCGTGCTGACCACCGAGCTGACGACCGGCGCGCTGGCGCACACCGTCGTGACCGGCCTGGACCTGTCCGACGAAAAGCAGAACAATACCAGTTATACCGGCCTGGGCACGCTGCCGGCCGCCAACCTGTACCGCCCGGACGCGCACGTGCCGGTCACGGCGCTGAACCTGCAGCGCAGCGGCGCCCGCACCCAGGGCCAGACCCAGACCCAGTCGGCCTACCTGTTCGACACCATCAAGTTCGGCGAGCGCTGGATCTTCAATGCCGGCGTGCGCGTCGACCGTTTCGACACCGAATACGACGCGATCACCCTGTCGACCGCGGCGGCCAACCCGGCGCTGCCGGTGGGCACCCAGCTCCCGACCCACATCGAGCTGTCGGACCACCTGGTCAGCGGCAAGGTCTCGGCGCTGTACAAGCCGACCGAGAACAGCAGCGTGTATGTGTTGTGGGCCAACTCGAAGCAGCCGCCGGGTTCGAACCTGACCCTGAGCGCCGGCGCCAACAGCGCCGCGAACCCGATCTACGATCCGCAGGTCAGCACCACGACCGAGATCGGCGGCAAGCTGGAACTGATGAACCGCAGGCTGGGCCTGAACGCGGCGCTGTACCGCACCGACGTCAAGAACGAGGTGGAACAGGATCCGGTGATTCCGACCCAGTACTACCAGACCGGCAAGAAGCGCGTGCAGGGCATCGAGCTGAGCGTGACCGGCGAGATCACGCGCGAATGGTCGGTCAACGCCGGCTACACCTACATGGACACCAGCGTCGAAGCGGGCCGCCTGACCACCGCCGGCGCCGTCAACGCGCTGACCTACACGCCGAAGAACGCCTTCACCAGCTGGACCACCTACCAGTTCCCGTTCGGCCTGAAGGTCGGCGGCGGCGTGCGCTACCAGGGCAAGCTGCTGCGCGGCACCGACGGCGCCGTCGGCACCCCGACCTACGCGGAAGACTACACGGTGGTCGACCTGATGGCGGCCTACCGCATCAACCGCCACGTCGACCTGCAGCTGAACGTGTACAACGTCGGCGACAAGGAATACGTCTCCGCCATCAACAAGAGCGGCTACCGCTACACCCCGGGCGCGCCGCGCTGGGCCAGCGTGACCGCGAACTTCCACTTCTGACGCTGCATTTTCCGTTTTACTGAGGCGGTCCTGCCGCCAACGGTACCGGAAGCGCCCCGTACGCTGTGGGGGCAGTACGGGGCGCTTCCGGTCCCTGGCAGGTTCGTCCTCGCCGCCCTTTCCCTTGTGGGGAAAGGGCGGCTTTTTTTATCGCTGCCGAAACCCCGGCGTGTGCATGCTGCCGAAATGCCGTCGTCCCTGCGAAGGCAGGGACCCAAGTCATATGCGTTGCCGTAACGCCAGCGCATTGCCCCCCTGCCTGCGCCGGGGCGACGGCAAAGCAAATCGACCATAAAAAAAGCCGCCGACCCTCCCGGGCCGGCGGCTTGCATGCGACAAGGCCGATTACTGACCGCGTTTGGCCCGTGCCTTGGCCGCGATGCGCATGCGCAGCGCGTTCAGCTTGATGAAGCCGCCGGCGTCGGCCTGGTTGTAGGCGCCGCCGTCTTCGTCGAAGGTGGCGATGTTCATGTCGAACAGCGAATCGGTCTTCGAATCGCGCGAGACGACGATGACGTTGCCCTTGTACAGCTTCACACGGACCCAGCCGTTGACGCTCTTCTGGGTGTGGTCGATCAGGGTCTGCAGCGCGACGCGTTCCGGCGCCCACCAGTAGCCGTTATAGATCAGCGAAGCGTAGCGCGGCATCAGGTCGTCCTTCAGGTGCGCCACTTCGCGGTCCAGCGTGATCGATTCGATCGCGCGGTGGGCGCGCAGCATGATGGTGCCGCCCGGGGTTTCGTAGCAGCCGCGCGACTTCATGCCGACGTAGCGGTTTTCCACCAGGTCGAGCCGGCCGATGCCGTGCTTGCCGCCCAGGCGGTTCAGCTCGGTCAGCACTTGCGCCGGGCTCATCTTGACGCCGTTCAGCGCGACGATGTCGCCGTTGGCGTATTCGATGTCGAGGTATTCGGCTTCGTTCGGCGCCTGCTCCGGGCTGACAGTCCAGCGCCACATCGATTCCTCGGCTTCCGCGCTGGGGTTTTCCAGGTGGCGGCCTTCGAAGGAAATGTGCAGCAGGTTGGCGTCCATCGAGTAGGGCGCGCCGCCGTTCTTGTGCTTCATGTCGACGGCGATGCCGGCGTCTTCCGCGTACTTCAGCAGTTTTTCACGCGACAGCAGGTCCCATTCGCGCCACGGGGCGATGATCTTGACGTCGGGCTTGAGCGCATAGGCGCCCAGCTCGAAGCGCACCTGGTCGTTGCCCTTGCCGGTGGCGCCGTGCGAGACGGCGTCGGCGCCGGTCTCGTTGGCGATCTCGATCAGGCGCTTGGCGATCAGCGGACGCGCGATCGAAGTGCCCAGCAGGTATTCGCCTTCGTAGACGGTATTCGCGCGGAACATCGGGAACACGAAGTCGCGCACGAATTCCTCGCGCACGTCGTCGATGTAGATGTTTTCCGGCTTGATGCCGAACTTGATGGCCTTGGCGCGTGCCGGCTCCAGCTCTTCACCCTGGCCCAGGTCGGCGGTGAAGGTGACGATCTCGCAGTGGTAGTTATCTTGCAGCCATTTGAGGATGACCGAGGTGTCGAGGCCGCCGGAGTAGGCGAGGACTACTTTTTTAATGTCGCTCATGGAAATTCCAGTGATGAGGTGTGGTAGGTGCACGGGTCAGCCGGCCTTGCATGCCGCTCCAGCCTGGGCAGGAACGGCGGCCGACGATCAAACTAAAAACGGAAAAGTACAGCAGCTTAAACGAAAACGCGGGAGCCGGCAGGCGGCCCCCGTGGAATCGCCTTATTGCGGGTCGATGCGGCCGAGCAGCAGGTACTCGATCAGCGCCTTCTGCACGTGCAGGCGGTTCTCGGCCTCGTCCCAGACCACCGACTGCGGGCCGTCGATGACCTCGGCCGCGACTTCCTCGCCGCGGTGCGCCGGCAGGCAGTGCATGAACAGGGCGTCGCCGCTGGCGCGCGCCATCTTGGCCTGGTCGACGATGAAGCCGTCGAAGGCCTTCAGGCGCTCGGCGTTTTCCTTTTCATACCCCATGCTGGTCCAGACGTCGGTATTGACCAGGTGGGCGCCGGCGCAGGCGTCCGACGGGTTCTCGAAGAAGGTGTAGTTCTTCGTGCCGGCCAGCGCCGGATCGAGGTCGTAGCCCTTCGGGGTCGAGACGTTCAGGTGGAAGCCGAACACCTCGGCCGCCTGCAGCCAGGAATACAGCATGTTGTTGGCGTCGCCGACCCAGGCCACGGTCTTGCCGGCGATGGAACCGCGGTGCTCGTGGAAGGTGAAGATGTCGGCCAGCACCTGGCAGGGGTGGTGCTCATTGGTCAGGCCATTGATCACCGGCACGCGCGAGTGCGCCGCGAAGCGCTCGATGATGTCCTGGCCAAAGGTGCGCACCATGATGATGTCGCACATGCGCGACATGACCTGGCCGGCGTCCTCGACCGGTTCACCGCGGCCGAGCTGGCTGTCGCGGGTGTTCAGGTAGATCGCGGCGCCGCCGAGCTGGTGCATGCCGGCCTCGAAGGACAGGCGCGTGCGCGTCGAGCTCTTCTCGAACACCATCACCAGCGTGCGGTCGACCAGCGGATGGTAGACCTCGTAGGCCTTGAACTTGCGCTTGATGACGGTGGCGCGCTCGATCAGGTATTCGAATTCGTCGCGGGTGAAGTCGGAGATCTGCAGGAAGTGCTTGATGGGAGTCTGGCCAGCCATGTCGTGTCAGGGGATACGGTGATCCCTTATCTTCAATCTGTTGAATTATAAGCCTTTTTGCTTATCTTCCAAGAAATATCAATACCGTTCAATACAGCGTCTGCGCCGATTCGTGCAGCAGCTGTGCATAAAGATCGTGGCGCAGCGTCGCGATCTTGCCGTCCTCGACCGCCTGCAGGATCGCGCATTGCGGCTCGGCCAGGTGGCGGCAGTTGTAGTACTTGCAGCCGCCCAGGTAGGGCTTGAAATCGACGAAGGCGCGTTCCAGCTGTCCTTCGGACAAATGGTAGAGCCCGAACTCCTGGAAACCCGGCGAGTCGATGATCTGGCCGCCGCCCTCGAAGGGCAGGCGGTACAGGCGGGTGAAGGTGGTGGTGTGCTTGCCGGTGTCGAGCGCCTCGGAGATTTCGCGCACGGCGATGTCGGCGTCCGGCACCAGCAGGTTGATCAGCGAAGACTTGCCCATGCCGGACTGGCCGATGAAGATCGACGATTGTCCCGCCAGCAGCGGCGTGAGCAATGCCACCGCTTCCTCGGGGCGCGCGCGCGCCGAGACTTCGTGCAGCGGGTAGCCCATGCCGGTGTACAGGGCCGCGCGTTCGCGCGCACGCGCCAGCGGCGCTTCGACGTCGGTCTTGTTCAGAATCAGATGTGCTTCGACGCCGGCCGCCTCGCACGCCACCAGGGCGCGCGAGACCAGGTCGTCGGCAAAGCCCGGCTCGGTCGCGATGACGATGAACAGGCGCGTGATGTTGGCCGCCAGCAGCTTGGATTTGTACTGGTCGGAGCGGTAGAGCAGGGTGCTGCGCTCGCCGATCTTCTCGATCACGGCCTGGTCGTTCGAGGTGCGCTGCAGGTGCACGATGTCGCCGACCGCGACGTTGGTCTTCTTGCCGCGCGTGACGCATTGCAGCAGCTCGCCCTCGACGTCGGCCAGGTAGTGGCGGCCATGGGCGGCGATGATGGTGCCGGTGAGGTTTGCGTTGGTGGGTTTGTGTGTCTTGCTCATTCCTGGGTCCGTCCTGCCAGCAGCGCATCGATGCGGGCGGCGCAGATAAAATCGTTCAAGGACAGCATATTGCCGGCCGAGTGGGTGGTAAAGCCGACCGTGCAGTGCTTGTAGCCCAGCTGCAGTTCGGGATGGTGGTTCTCGCGGTGGACGATCCAGGCCAGCGCGTTGACGAATTCCATGGTCTCGTGAAAATCATGGAACACGAAGCGGCGCTCCAGGCGCTGCCCCTGCGCCACCTGCCAGTGCGGCACCCGCGGCGCCAGCGCCGCGATGGCGGCCCCGGTCAGCGCCGGCGCGCCTTCCGCGCAGTGGTGGTCCAGCAGATGCGGGTCGCTGCTCATACCGCGCCCGAGGCCTGCAACTGCTTGACGCGCACCCAGGCCGGCGGATGCGAATCGTAGAAGGCCGAGTGGATCGGGTCCGGCGTCAGCGTCGAGGCATTGTCCTCGTACATCTTGACCAGGGCCGAGACCAGCTCGCGCGCATCGCTGTGCGCTGCCGCGAAGGCGTCGGCCTCGAACTCGTGCTTGCGCGAGGTGAAGGAGGACAGCGGCGAGAACGGGAAGGTGAACACCGGCAGCACCAGCGAGAACAGCAGCAGGGCCATGGCGTCGTTGGACGCGCCCAGCGTCGGCGTCACGCCCAGGCCGGTATAGAACCAGGCTTGCTCCTTCAGGTAGCCGAGCAGGGCCAGGAAGGCCAGCGACAGCGCGAACAGCACGACGATGCGCTTGACGATGTGCTTGAGCTTGAAGTGGCCGAGTTCGTGCGCCAGCACCGCCTCGATCTCGGGCGGGGCCAGGCGTTCGATCAGGGTGTCGAAGAACACGATGCGCTTGTTGGCGCCGAAGCCCGAGAAATAAGCGTTGCCGTGGGCCGAGCGCTTGCTGCCGTCCATCACGAACAGGCCCTTGGAGGCGAAGCCGACGCGCGCCATCAGGCCTTCGATGCGGCCTTTCAGGCCCTCGTCGGCGAGCGGGGTGAACTTGTTGAACAGGGGCGCGATCACGGTCGGATACAGCACCATCATCAAGAGCTGGAAGCCGCTCCACACCAGCCAGGCCCAGAACCACCACAGCGCACCGGTGCGCTCCATCAGCACCAGCACCACCCACAGCAGCGGCAGGCCGATGGCGGCGCCGACCAGGCCGCCCTTGACCATGTCGGCGATCCACAGGCCGAGCCGCATCTTGTTGAAGCCGAAGCGCTGTTCCAGCACGAACTGGCGGTAGTAGGAGAAGGGCAGGTCGAGCAGGCCGGACACCAGGGCGAAGGCGACGATCAGGAGGATCTGGTGCAGCATGCCGGGACCGGCGGCGTCGAGCACCGCGCTGGAGAGCGCCTGCAGGCCGCCGAACAGGGTGAAGCCGATCAGCACCAGGCCGCCCCACAGCGCCGAGACCAGGCCGAAGCGGGTGCGCGCCACCGTGTAGTCGGCCGCCTTCTGGTGCGCCGGCAGCGGGATCTTCGCAGCGAATTCCGCCGGCACCGCGCCGCGATGGCGCAGCACGTGGCGGATGTGCCGGCTGGCCAGCCAGTAGCGCAGGGCCAGGGTCAGCAGGAAGAAAAACACGAAGACGAACGAGAACCCGGATGAAAGCATTGTGTGCCTGTGAGAAAATGCAGGATTATTCCAAACAATTTAAGCTGATCGTTCGCTGAACGTTAGCATATCGGGGCCGCGCCAAACCGTCGCGAGCGGCAGCAGCGGTGGCCGAGAAGCGCAGCCGTACTTCGGTACGGCGAGCATCGCAGGCCGCCGCTGCAACGCGCAGCAGGTTTGGCGCGGCCCCTTCAGAAAGAGAGAATTATGTCACAAGCTACCCCAAGCGCCACCCCGCGCCCCAACGAGTTCAACCTGGTCTGGCTCGACATGGAAATGACCGGCCTCGATCCGGACACCGACCGCATCATCGAAGTGGCCGTGGTGGTCACCGATCCCGACCTGAACGTGCTGGCCGAAGGTCCGGTGTTCGCCATCCACCAGAGCGACGAGACGCTGAACAAGATGGACAACTGGAACAAGGGCACGCACGGCAAGTCGGGCCTGATCGACCGCGTCAAGGCCTCGACCGTGACCGAAGCCCAGGCCGAGCAGGAACTGATCGCCTTCCTGAAGCAGTGGGTGCCGGCGAACAAGTCGCCGATGTGCGGCAACTCGATCTGCCAGGACCGCCGCTTCATGGCGCGCGGCATGCCCAAGCTGGAAGCCTTCTTCCACTACCGTAACCTGGACGTCTCGACCCTGAAGGAACTGTGCCGCCGCTGGAAGCCGGAACTGGCCTCGGGCTTCAAGAAGGCGCAGAAGCACACCGCGCTGGCCGACATCGTCGAATCGATCGAAGAACTGCGCTACTACCGCGAACACTTCATCAAACTGTAAAACTTCTCGCCACGGATGAGACACGATGTTGCAATTGTGTATCGTCCGGGCCTGGCGGTATGCGAGAATGCGGCCATGGCCGATATTCTCCGTACCATTGCCGGCGCTGAAGATGGCGAAGTCCGGCGCCTCCTGCGCGAGCGCGACTGGAGCGACTCGCCACTCGGCCCGCCCGACACCTGGCCACCCGAGCTGGCGACCGCCGTGTCGATGGCGGTCAGTTCGGCGTTCCCGATGTTCGTGGCCTGGGGCGCCGACCTCTGCCTGCTGTACAACGACGCCTACATCCCGATCCTGGGCGACAAGCACCCGCGGGCCTTCGGCCAGCCCTTCCGCGCAGTCTGGCACGAAGTCTGGCACGAGCTGGTGCCGATCCTCGACCGCGCCCTGTCCAACAAACCCGTGTATTTCGAGAACCTGGCGCTGACGCTGGAGCGCCACGGCTATCCCGAGCAGACCTGGTTCACGTTTTCGTATGCGCCGCTGTACGACGGCCAGGGCCGCGTGGCCGGCATGTACTGCACCTGCAGCGAAACCACCGGCCGCGTCCAGGCCGAGCGCCGCGCCGCCTTCGAGCTGACGGTGGCCGACGCGCTGCGCGTGGTCCGCAGCGCCGAGGAAACCATCGGCGTCGCCAGCCGCCTGCTGGGCGAGGAACTGGGCCTGGCGCGCGTGCTGTACGGCGAAGTCGACCAGTCGCGCGAGCGCTTCCGGGTGCCGCGCGACTGGGCGCGGCAGGGCCTGGACGAGCTGGCCGGACGCAGCTTCGCGATCGAGCTGTTCGGCGCCGAGGTCGCGCGCGAGGGCCGCGCCGGCACGGTGCTGGCGATCGCCGACGTCGGCCTGGATGCGCGCACCGCCGCCAACCGCGAAGCCTATGCGGCGCTGGACGCCGGCGCGATTTTGCTGGTGCCGCTGGTGAACATGGGCCATCTGCTGGCCTTCCTGGCGCTGGCCCACGACGGCCCGCACCGCTGGAGCGAGACCGAGATCGCGCTGGCGCGCAGCCTGGGCGAACGGATCCGCACGGCGGCCGACCTGGCGCGCACCGACGCCGCCCTGCGCCTGGAGCGCGACCGCAGCCAGGTGATCCTCGACAGCATCGCCGAAGGCTTCGTGCTGATCGACCGCGACTGGATCGTGCGCCAGATAAACGCCGAGGGCCTGCGCCTGGCCAACCGCACGGCCGCGCAGGTGATCGGGCGCGGCCACTGGGACGTGTGGCCGGAAAACCTCGGCAGCCCTGTCGACCTGATGTACCGCCAGGTGATGCGCGAGCGCGTGCCCGGGCGCACCGAGTTGTGCTTCCAGCAGCCGGGCCGCGAGACCGCCTGGTTCGAGGTGCGCGCCTATCCCGCGCGCGACGGCGGCCTGGTCGGCTTCTTCCTCGACATCACCGAGCGCAAGCTGGCCGAGGGCAGGCTGCGCGCCGCCGACCAGCGCAAGGACGAGTTCCTGGCGATGCTGGCGCACGAGCTGCGCAACCCGCTGGCGCCGATCAGCGCCGCCGCCGACCTGCTGCGCATCGGCCGCCTGGACGAAGCGCGGGTGCGCCAGAGCAGCGCCATCATCGGGCGCCAGGTGCGTCACATGACCAGCCTGGTCGACGACCTGCTGGACGTCTCGCGCGTCACCCGCGGCCTGGTGACGCTGGCGCGCGCGCCGGTGGCGGCGCGCAGCATGGTCGACGAGGCGATCGAGCAGGTGCGCCCGATGTTCGAGGCGCGCCGCCAGGCCCTGGACGTGCGCGTCGCCGACCCCGGGGCCACCGTGCTGGGCGACAAGGCGCGCCTGGTGCAGGTGCTGTCGAACCTGCTCAACAACGCCGCCAAGTACACGCCCGAGGGCTTGCGCGTCGAGGTCGCGGCCGACGTCGACGCCGCGCGCGGGCGCCTGCTGCTGTCGGTGCGCGACCAGGGCATCGGCATGGAACCCGAACTCACGCGCCACGTGTTCGACCTGTTCACCCAGGCGCAGCGCTCCTCGGACCGCTCGCAGGGCGGGCTGGGCCTGGGCCTGGCGTTGGTGAAGAACCTGGTGGAGCTGCATGGCGGCACGGTGTCCTGCTCCAGCCCCGGCCTGGGCCACGGCAGCAGTTTCGAGGTCGACCTGCCGCTGATGCACGCTTCGCCGGGCGCCGATGCGTCCGACGAGGGTGCGGCGCAGCCGGGCGGCGGCGCCGGCCCCTTGCACCTCCTGGTGGTGGACGACAACGTCGACGCCGGCGCCACGCTGGGCATGCTGCTGGAAGCCTGCGGCTACGAGGTCGTGGTGGAAAACGCCTCGCACGCGGCGCTGGAGCGCGCCCGCCTGCATCCGCCCGACGCGGCCCTGCTCGACATCGGCCTGCCCGACATGGACGGCAACGAACTCGCGCGCCGCCTGCGCGCCGACCCGCGCACCGCCGCCATCGCGCTGGTCGCCGTCACCGGCTACGGCCAGGAACAGGACCGCAAGGCGGCGCTGGAGGCGGGCTTCGACCACCATTTGGTCAAGCCGGTCGACATGGACCGGCTGGCCGCGCTGCTGGCGGGGATCGAAGCGGCAAGGGCGGGCTAGGCCCGCCGTGCCGGTCAGCGTACCTGGGTGTAGTTCACCGGTACCCAGCGATAGCCCTTGGCCTGCCCGACCAGGTGCCCCAGCCCCGGGAACTGCAGGTGCGCGCCACCGACCAGTTCGCTTTCCTTGACGGCCGCGTCGAAGGATTTCCTGCGCGCCGCATAGGCCGCTTTCTCGTCGCTGTCGAAGCCGATCGTCACTTGCGGATTGTCCATCTGGACCGAGGCCACGTGGATCAGGTCGCCGATCAGCAGCAGCTTCTGGCCGCGGCTCTGCACCTGGTAGATCGTGTGGCCAGGGGTGTGGCCCGGGGCCGACAGGGCGCTGACGCCCGGCACCAGCTCGCCGTCGCCGTCGATGGCCTTGAACTTGTTGGCCTGGACGTAAGGGTTCAGCGAGGCCATCGCGCCCTGGAAGTAGCCCTTCTTGTCGGCCGGCGCCTTGTCCAGGTTGGCCTGGCTCAGCCAGAACTCGGCGTCGGCCTTGCCGGCGCGCACGGTGGCGTTCGGGAATACGCGCTTGCCCTCGCTGGCGAGGCCGCCGACGTGGTCCGGGTGCATATGCGTGATGTAGATCTCGTCGACCTGCTCCGGCTGGTAGCCGGAGGCCTTCAGGTTGGCGGCCAGGCGGCCCAGCGTGGGGCCGAACAGGCTGCCGGCGCCGCTGTCGACCAGCACCAGCTTGCTGCCGGTATTGATCAGGTAGGCGTTATCGGAAGTCTCGGTCGGCACTTTCTGGAAATTGCGTTCCAGCGTGGCGCGGGTCAGCTCGGCCTTTTGCTTGAGCAGCTGGTCCATCGGCAGGTCGACGGTGCCATCGCTCAGCGCAGTGATTTCGAAGTCGCCCAGCATGACGCGGTAGAAACCGGGCGCCTGGGTCTTGGCCATCGGCGCCGCGGCCTGGACGGCGGGAGCGAGGGCGGCCAGGGCCAGGGCGGCGGCCAGCAGGGTGGACTTGCGCGGTGTAATCATAGGGTCCTCAATAAAGATCGTTATGGAACAAACTAGTTTCATAGCGTAAATGATCAGACCCGCCCAGTCCAGCGCGCAAGGAAGCTGCGGGCGCATGTCATGACTTTGCACGGCGATAAGGTATGAAGAACGGCCTGGAAAGCGTCGAGGTGGCGGCGGACGTGCCGGCTTCATGGCAGGTAGGGAATCGTGAAGACGCCTTGCAGGCTGCGCAGTTCGGCGCGGTGGATCTCGGCCAGGCGCGCGAGGATGGTCTCCCCGGCCGGCAGCAGGTGCACCTCGACCCGGCGGCGGTCGTCGGCGTTGGCGCGGCGCTCGACCAGGCCGCCCGTTTCGCAGCGCGTCACCAGCGCGACCACGCCGTGCTGCTTGGCCTGCAGGCGCTCGGCCAGTTCGCCGACCGTGGCCCAGTCGCGCCCGGGAAAACCTTTGATGTGCAACAAAAGTAAATATTGCAGCGGGGTGATGCCTGCGGCCTGGACCGCGCTCTCGGAGAAGGCTTCGTAGCGGCGCAGCTGGTAACGGAATTCCGACAGGGCCGTGAAGTCGGCTTGGGAAAGCGGGGATGGCATGGAGGTTCCAGGGAAAACAGGAAGCCGGCGAATATATCACATGATGATATAATTTTCGCCCGATCGATAAGGAGGGGCTTTACCCTCCATGAATAAGATGACTCTGGATAATGGTTTGGAGTGGATGCGGTCCTTCCTGCCGCAGGCGACGACGGCGTCGCGCGGCGAGCGCGTGCGCGCGGTGGCGGGGGCGCTGGTCGGCCTGTTCGTCACCTTCATCCTGAGCGACATCGCGGCCGCGCATGCCGGCACCGGGCTGCTGGCCCTGGTCGCGCCGATGGGCGCCTCGGCGGTGCTGCTGTTCTGCGTGCCGGCCAGTCCGCTGGCGCAGCCCTGGTCGGTCATCGGCGGCAACACCATCTCGGCGCTGATCGGCATCATCTGCGCGCGCCTGGTGAACGATCCGATGCTGGCGGCGCCGCTGGCCGGCGCCTGCGCCATCCTCGTGATGTTCTTCCTGCGCTGCCTGCATCCGCCCAGCGGCGCGGTGGCGCTGACCGCCGTGCTGGGCGGACCGGCCGTGCACGCCGCCGGTTTCGCCTTCGCCTTCATGCCGGTGGCCCTGAATTCGGCGCTGATCGTGCTGGTGGCCCTGGTCTACAACAACCTCACCGGCCGCCGTTACCCGCACACCCAGCAGACCGTGCTGCGCAATGTGCACGCCACCCACGACCCGGCGCCGACCGCGCGCGTGGGCTTCAGCCCCGCAGACCTGGACGCCGCGCTGGCGCGCTACGGCCAGGTGCTGGACGTCAGCCGCGACGACCTCGAACAGATTTTGCTCGACACCGAGATGCGCGCCTACGAGCGCCGTTTCGGCACCGTCGTCTGCGAGGCCATCATGTCGCGCGACGCCGTCACCGCCACCCCGGCCATGGCGCTGCCCGAGGCCTGGCGCCTGCTGCGCCACCACCGCCTGCAGGCCTTGCCGGTGCTGGACGAACAGCGGCGCGTGGTGGGCATGATCGCCCAGGACGATTTCCTGCACCATGTCGGCCTGGACGATTACCAGAGCCTGGGCGAGCGCCTGCGCGCCTTGCTGGGCCATTTGCTGGGCGTGCGCGCGCAGCAGCCGGCCACGGTGGCCGAGGTGATGCAGAAGGATGTGGAAAGCGTGCGCGCCCTCGACCCGATCGCGCGCCTGGTGCCGCTGATGAGCAACGCGGGCCTGAGCCACATTCCGGTGGTGGGGGCGGACGAGGTGTTCGTCGGGATCGTCAGCCAGTCGGATCTGCTGGCGGCGCTGTACGAGAGCCGGGTGTTGCAGGCGGCCTGAATAAAGCGACGTCGCCCCTGCGAAGGCAGGGGCCCAAGTCCTGCCTGCGCCGTCGCAAAGCATGCAAATTGGACCCCTGCCTGCGCAGGGGCGACGTCGTTCATTGTTCGCGGTGTTCAACGTTCGCGGTGTTCAACGCTTGCGATGTTCACCGTTTGCGGTGTTCACCGTCGCCCCTGCGAAGGCAGGGGCCCAAGTCCTGCCTGCGCCGTCGCAAATCATGCAAATTGGACCCCTGCCTGCCCAGGGGCGACGTCGTTCATTGTTCGCGGTGTTCAAGTTCGCGGTGTTCACCGTGTGCGGTGTTCAACGTTTCGACGTTATCCAGGGACCGCGGCTTGGCTCAGGCCTGCTCGGCCCCGCAGCACTTCTTGAACTTCTTCCCGCTGCCGCAAGGGCAATCGTCATTGCGCCCGACCTTCGGCGTCTCGTGGCGCACGGTCTCGACCGCGGCCTTGCGGCGCGGCAGCCAGAAGCGGTGGATGCCGGGCAGGTTGGCTTCGATGTCGAGCGCCAGCTTGTGCGCCAGACGCGGGTCTTCGACTTCCTTCAGCTCGGCTTCGTCGATCTCGTCGGCGCCCAGCAGGTAGATCGGGCGCATCAGCGGGCCGGCTTCCGACTCCCAGATCGGGTCCCAGGAACCGGCGCGCAGGTCCATGCCTTCCCAGAAGCCCCAGCACCAGGCCTCGGCGTCGATCAGGGTCTCGCCGTCGTGTTCGTGCTCGACGTACAGCGGCTCGAATTCCTTGGGCGCGACCTCGAAGGTGATCAGCACTTCGTTCATGAAGCGCATGACGAGGTTGACGATGCGTTCCTCTTCCTTCGGATTCTTCCACTTCGGCGCGGCGCCGTCCTCGCCCCACACGCGCGGCAGCCATTCGGCCGGCATGATGGTTTCCGGGCCGATGGCGATCGCGGTCAGGTAGCCGTGCAGCGTATCCATCGTCATCGCGCCGTCGGGGCAGCGATCGGACAGCAGGAAGTTGTCGAGATCGTCGAATTCTTTTTCGCTCAGGGGTTGTTCGAGTTGCATGTGTTACGCGTTCCATTCAGTTGAAGGCGCCAGTGTAACCCCTGCGCTGCGCTGCCGCCGAAAAAAAGCGCGACGCCGGCATCGGCGCCGCGCCGGTATCGGGCTTATTTACCGAAGGCTTTCTTCAACGCGTCGGCGGCGTATTGCTCGGCATCCCTGGCTTTCGGCACGACCGCGCCCATGCCGAAGAATTCGTGGGTCACGCCGCTGTATTCCTTGTAGTCGACCTTGACGCCATCCTTCTTGAGCTTGTCGGCGTAGGCCTTGCCTTCGGACAGCAGCGGATCGATCTCGGCCGCGACGATGGTCGCCGCCGGCAAGCCCTTGAGCGAGGCCGCCTTCATCGGCAGCGCGTACGGGCTGGCCGCGTCGGCGCCGTAGTGCTTGAAGAACCAGCCCATCATCGCCTTGTTGAGCGGCTTGGCGTTGGCGTTGCGGCGGTAGGAATCGTTGTTCATGTCATTGTCGACGACCGGATACACCAGCAGTTGGTGCACCGGCAGCTGCGCCTTCTTGTCGCGCGCCATCATCGACACCACGGTGGCCAGGTTGCCGCCCGCCGATTCGCCGCCCACCGCCACCCTGGCCGGGTCGCCGTTGAATTCCCCGGCGTGCCGGGTGGTCCAGAGATAGGCTGCGTAGGCGTCGTCGGGCGCGACCGGGAAGGGGTGCTCGGGCGCCTGGCGGTAGTCGACCGAGACCATGATCGCCTTGGCCATCTTGGCCAGCGCGCGCGGCGAGGCGTCGTAGACCTTGGTGTCGGCGATCACGAAGCCGCCGCCGTGGTAGTACACCATGACCGGGAACGGCCCCTTGCCCTCGGGCGTGTAGATGTGCACCGGAATGCTGCCGCCGGCCACCGGCACCGTCATGTCCTTGACCGTCACGCCGGCTTCGGGCGCCGTGCTCTTGCCCATGTCGGACAGCACTTTCTTGACCGCGTCGGCGACGGTCGGCTGCTTGCGCGCCTCGGCCGGGGTCAAGGTCTCGATCGGTTTCGGGCCGAGTGCCTTGTGGGCGTCGAGTACTTTCTGCATGGAAGCGTCGGCCTTGGGCGGCGGTGCGGCGTCCTGGGCGGCAGCGCCGCCGCAGGCGATGGCGGCGGCGGCGAGGACGCCGAGGGGGAGGGCTTTTTTCATTCTTGGTTCTCCAATAGAGGCAGCATGGTGCGCGGATGCGTTCAAATGCCGGAGCCTTATCTCAGCCGAGCCGGCTGCCTTGCTCCGTACGTTCTCGCACCATGTATGCAATATCGATGGCTTTTTTGCTCAAATCCGGCGAATGCTTCTGGAAACGCGGCACTCGGGCGCCGGTTTTTGCCATTCCTCGTGCAGAAAAACTGGATTCGGCAAAAATCGGAAAGGGCCGTGCGGCCCCGTCCCGCGCGCCTTACAATGGCGGCATGGATAATCCCCCCGACAATCGCCCCGACAGCCCAGACGCCGTCCACCCGTTTTCCCGCCTCGACCCGCTGATGGTGCTCGATGCGCTCGACAGTGTCGGCCTGCATGGCGACGGCCGCCTGCTGGCCCTGAACAGCTACGAGAACCGGGTCTACCGCGTCGGCTGCGAGGACGGGCCGCCGGTGGTGGTCAAGTTCTACCGTCCGGAGCGCTGGAGCGACGCCGCCATCCTGGAAGAGCACGCCTTCGTGACGGAACTGGTCGAGCACGAAGTGCCGGTGGTGCCGGCGCTGGAGATCGGCGGGCGCACCCTGCACGGCTTCGGCGGCTTCAGCTTCGCCGTCTTCCCCAGCCGTGGCGGGCGCGCGCCCGAGCTGTCCGACCCGCAGACGCTGGAATGGATCGGCCGCTTCATCGGCCGTATCCACGCGGTCGGCGCGGCGCGGCCGTATGCCCTGCGTCCGGCGCTCGACCCCGAGACCTTCGGACGGGCGCCGCGCGACTGGCTGCTCGGCCACGGTTTCATCCCGCCCGAGCTGCTGGCGGCCTGGACCAGCGTGGTCGACCAGGCCCTGGCCGGCGTGGCGCACTGCTTCGAGCGCGCCGGCCAGGTGCCGCTGCTGCGCCTGCACGGCGACTGCCACGTCGGCAATGTGTTGTGGACGCCCGACGGTCCGCACTTCGTCGATTTCGACGACAGCCGCATGGGACCGGCCGTGCAGGACCTGTGGATGCTGCTCTCGGGCGACCGCCAGGAGATGGTGCGCCAGCTCGGCGACGTACTGGCGGGCTACGAGGATTTTTGCGAGTTCGAGCCGCGCCAACTGCACCTGGTCGAGGCGCTGCGCACCCTGCGCCTGATCCATTATTCGGCCTGGCTGGCGATGCGCTGGAACGATCCGGCCTTCCCGGCGGCTTTTCCGTGGTTCAATACGCAACGCTACTGGCAGGACCGGATCCTGGAATTGCGCGAGCAGGTAGCGCTGATGGACGAGCCGCCGCTGTGGTCCTCGTAGAACCCGCTCATCAATAAGCCCGGAATTGGCGGGTATTTTCCGTCCAGCTCGGCGCGACAGGGTGCGCGCCCATGCGTCATAATCGACGCAACGCTTGACCGTCCATCGACCACCGCGAGAACACCATGACCGACCGCCCTGAACCGCCCGCCAGGATTGACGATGCCGACCTCACCATCGACATGACGCCGGCCAGGGCGCCGGCGCCGGTGGAAGGGCAGCGCGAGCAGCTCGAGCACCGCGCGTTCAAGGAAGGCGTCGCGCGCGTGGAGGCGGAAGCCAAGGCGGCGATGGCGGCCGAGAACCGCGCCCACGCCGAGGCGCGCGCGCGCGGCCTGGCCGAGGAGCGCGCCGCGATGGACGCCCAGGCCGCCGCCGCCGCGCTGGCCAACGCCCAGGCCTCGGAAGAGGCGATCGAGGCCAACCGCGACCGCATCGAGACCCTGCGCGCCGCCGCCCGCGCCGCGGCCGAACGCCTCGAAGCGATCCGCCAGGAGACCGCCGAACTGCGCGCGCGGGTCGAATCCGACACCCAGATCCGCCTGGCCGCCGTGGGGCGCGCACGCGCCGAGGAAGAATCGCGCAAGCGCGCCGAGGAACAGGCGCGCATGGACGCCAGCATCGCCGAGCGCGCCCAGCGCGACGCCGACGAACTGCTGCTGCAATCCGAACAGGCGCGCCTGCAGGCCGTCGAACGCGCCGCCGCGGTGCATGCGGCGCGCGAGCAGGTGCAGAACAGCGCCAGCGCCGACGCCCGCGTGGCGATCCTGGCGCGCGAGCGCGAGCGCGCCGAAAAGGCCGCCGGCCTGACCGCCACCAAGCTGGCCGAGGCCGAGGCCGAGGCGCTCGAACTGACGCTGCAGCGCGAGCGCGCCGACCAGGTGGCGCTGGAATCGAGCTTCGCGCGCGCCGCCGCCGAGGCGCGCGCGCTGGAAGAAGCACGCGCCCTGGCGCACATGGAACAGGAGCGCGAAGCCATCGCCCTGGCCCAGGCCGAATCCGAGCGCACCGCGGCCCAGTCGCTGCGCCGGCGCCTGCAGACCGAAAAGGAATTGCGCGACGCCGCCGTCCACCGCGAACGCCTGGAACAGCAGGCCGCCGCCGCCGCCGATGCGCGGCGCGAGGCCGAGACGCGCATCCTGGCCGCCACCGAGGCGCGCATCGAGGCCGACCGCAAGCTGCGCGAAGTGGCGCTGGACCGCGCCGGCGCCGAGGAAGCCGAAGCCCAGCAATCCCAGGCGCGCCTGGAGGCCGAGCGCGAAGCCGCCGAACAGGCGCGCCAGCGCAGCGCCGCCGATGCGCTGGCCCAGCAGGCGGCCGAACTCGAAGCCGCGCAGCAGCGCCGCGAGCGCGCCCTGGCCGAGGAACGCGCCGCGCTGGCCCAGGCCGCGGCCGACGCCCGGGCCGCCGAGAACGAGGCCGAAGAACAGGCGCAGCTGGCGCTACGCGAACAGGCCGCCTTGCGGCGCCAGGCCGCCGACCTGGCCGAACAGCGCGCGCGCGAGGCGGCGCAACTGGTGGAAGCCGAGCAGGCGCGCCTGGCGCAGGAACGGGAAGCGCTGGCGCGCCAGCAGGAACGCATCGCCGCCGAACACGCGCTGGCCGAGGCAGCCCGGGCGCGCGCCGCCGCCGAACAGGAAGAAGCGGTTCAACTGGCGGCCCGCACCCAGGCCGAACGCGAGGCCGAGAGCGCGCGCCGCACCGCCATCGAAGCGCAGCGACAGGCGCTCGAAGCGGCGCAGGAACAGCGCGACAACGAACATACCGCCGCCGCCGCCGAGCAGGCCCAGGCCGACAGCGCGGCCGAACTGGCGCGCGCCCAGGCCGCGCGCGCCGTCCACGAACTGGACCGCCAGCGCGTGGCGGAGGAACTGGTGGTGGCCGAACGCGCCGCCATCGAAGCCGCCCACGACGCCCTGGTGCTGCTCGAACAGAAGCTGGCCGCCCAGCGCCACCAGGCCGCCGCCGACACCCGCGCCAACGAGGCCGCCGCGGCGCGGCTGGCGTCGGAACGCGCGGCGGTCGACGCCGCCGAGGCGCGCGCCAAGGCCGAGGAAGAACAGGCCGCGCTGGCCAAGGCGCGCGAACTGGCCGAGCAGGCCGCCGCCCAGGCCGCGATCGACAAGCGCGACGCCCAGCGCCAGCTGCTCGAACACGCCCAGCAGGCTGCCGAGATGCAGCGCAAGTCGGCCCAGGCGACGCGCGAGATGGACGAGGCGCGCCAGCGCCTGATCGAACTCGAATCGGCGCGCCGGGACGAGCAGGTGGCCGAACTGGCCGCGCTGCGCGAGCAGATCGACACGCGCCAGTCCGAGGCCAAGCAGCGCGCCGAATCGGAAGACCTGACGCGCGAGGTGCTGGGGCGCTTCAAGCAGCAGCCGTCGAAGCACCAGGCGGTAGCGCGGCTTACCGAGGTCATCGCACGCCAGCGCAAGGAATTGGAGTAGGAAGCCATCCCGGCGCGGCGGTTACCCGTGCGCACCGAAGGTTTGCGCCATGGCGGCGTTACCGCAGTCCCACAAACGGCAGCCCTGGCTGCCGTTTTTCTTTCCTTACGGCTACACTAGTGCGACAATACCCCTACTTGCAACATGGGTGTTGCGGATTTCCTGTCGGTTTTTTGGCCAAGCGATTTTCTTATGATTAAAAATATCAGTATCAAGGCGCGCCTGATCTTCATCATCGTGCTGCTGGGCGCGGAACTGGTCGTCGGCGCGGCCGTCGGGCTGTTCAGCCTGGGCCAGGCGAACGCCAGCCTGCAGACGCTCTACGAGAACAGTATCGTCTGTCTCGGCCAGCTCGACCAGGTCGTGCGCCGGCTCGACGGCAACCAGGCGCTGATCGCGCGCGCCCTCAGCGCCGAACCCGCCAGCGTGGCGGCCCTGCTCGACGAGGTCGAGCGCAACAAGGCCGTGATCGACACCCAATGGCGGGCCTACAGCGCCACTGTCATGACCGACAAGGAAAAAGCCAGCGCGGCCCAGTTCCTGCAAGCGCGCGAACAATTCCTGTCCCAGGCCCAGCAGCCGGCCGTGGCCGCGCTGCGCAGCGGCGACACCGCGCGCGCCGCGGGTCTCGTGCACGGCACCATGAACAGCCTGTTCGTCCCCGTGCGCGGCGCCATCGACGCGCTGATCCAGGTCCAGCTCGACCAGGCCGACGCGGCGCGCAAGGCATCGCAATCGACCTATGAACTGGTGCGCCTGGTCTGCCTTGCCGGCATGGCGCTGGGCCTGGCCGTGGCCGCCGTCATCGGCGCCATGCTGGTGCGCGGCATCGTCCGTCCGCTCGACGAAGCGGTGCGTGTGGCCGGCGCGGTGGCGGCCGGCGACCTGACCCAGGACATCACGGTCCGGGCCAACGACGAGACCGGACGCCTGATGCGCTCGCTGGACGAGATGAACGCGGGCCTGGCCGGCATCGTCGGCCACGTGCGCACCGGCACCGACACCATCGCCACCGCGGCCGGCCAGATCGCGGCCGGCAACCTGGACCTGTCGGCGCGCACCGAGCAGCAGGCCGCCGCACTGGAGCAGACCGCCTCGTCGATGGAAGAACTGACCTCGACGGTCAAGCAGAACGCCGAGAACGCGCGCCAGGCGAACGTGCTGGCGGTGTCGGCCTCGGGCGTGGCGGCGAAGGGCGGCACGGTGATGACCGAGGTGGTCTCGACCATGGGCGAGATCAATTCCTCGGCGGCGCGCATCGCCGACATCATCGGCGTCATCGACGGTATCTCCTTCCAGACCAATATCCTGGCGCTGAACGCCGCCGTGGAAGCGGCGCGCGCGGGCGAGCAGGGCCGCGGCTTCGCGGTCGTCGCCGGCGAGGTGCGCACCCTGGCCCAGCGCAGCGCAGCGGCGGCGAAGGAAATCAAGTCGCTGATCGACGATTCGGTCGAGAAGGTGAACCACGGCTCGGATCTGGTCGACCAGGCCGGCGCGACCATGGGCGAAATCGTCCGGAGCGTCAGCCGCGTGACGGCGATCATGACCGAGATCATGAACGCCAGCCAGGAACAGACCACCGGCATCGAACAGGTGAACCAGGCCATCACCCAGATGGACCAGGCCACCCAGCAGAACGCCGCGCTGGTCGAGGAAGCGTCGGCCGCGGCCCAGGCGCTGCGCGAAGAGGCCGGGCGGCTGGCGCAGACTGTGGGGGTGTTCAAGCTGACGCGGCAGGCGACGCGTTCCGCAGCGTCGGCTGGCGAGCCCGCCGCGCTGCCGTCGCGGCGTGGCGCGGTAGCGGCGATCGAGGGATAAGCTGGCCCCTGCACGTCGCCCCTGCCTTCGCAGGAGCGACGCGCTAGCGCTTGCGCCTTGCCTGTGCGGCCAGGAAGGCGCCGTGATCCGGCATCTTCGCCACGGTCGCGGCAATCAAATCGCGCAGCCCCGCAAAATGCCCATGCAGCTGCCGCATGTCGACCGCGTCCGCGAAGGGATCGTAGCGCCTGGGCACCACGCCCAGCCCGATCAGCATGGAGACGAAGGAGGGTTCGGCGAAGCCGTCGCGGTCGAGGATGGTGATGCGGCCGGTTTCGCGGAACAGCTCGATCTGGTGGCGCAGCGAATCGGGAATTTTCATGGCTGCGCAATAGCGCCAGAATTCGGTGTCGTCACGCCTGGTCAGCTTGTAGTGCAGGACGATGAAATCGCGCACGGATTCGTAGCGCGCGCCCATCACGCGGTTGAATTCGTCCGCCAGCTCGGGGCGGAAGTCGCGGTCCGGCCAGAGTTCGATCAGCTTGCCCACCGCCGTCTCGATCAGGTGGATGCTGGTCGATTCGAGCGGCTCGACGAAGCCGGCCGCCAGGCCCAGCGCCACGCAATTCTTGACCCATGATTTTTTCCGGCGCCCGGTGACGAAGCGCAACTGGCGCGGTTCGTCCAGCGCCTCGCCGTCCAGGCCGTCCAGCAGGTCCTGGCGCGCGGCTTCGTCGCTGGTGAAGGCGTTGCTGTAGACGTGGCCGTTGCCGGTGCGGTGCTGCAGCGGGATGCGCCAGATCCAGCCGGCGCCCTTGGCGGTGGAGCGGGTATAGGGCGTGAGCGCCGGCGCCTTGGCGCAGGGCACGGCCTGCGCGCTGTTGCAGGGCAGGTGCTCGCTCCAGTCCTCGTAGCCGGCGGCCAGCGCGCCTTCGATCAGGAGGCCGCGGAAACCCGAGCAGTCGATGAACAGCTCGCCCTCGACGCTGCGGCCGTCGCCCAGGTGGATGGCGCGGATGAAGCCGGTTTCCGGATGCTGCTCGACGCGCGTGACCGTGCCCTCGATGCGGCGCACGCGGCGCGCCACGGCGTAGTCGCGGAGGTAGGCGGCGTACAGGCCGGCGTCGAAATGGAAACCGTAGGAATAGGCGTCGGTGAGGCCGGGCCGGTCCTGGGTGGGCGGCGTGAATTTCAGTTGGCGCGCCATGATGGAGGCCATCGACCAGTTTTCCAGCGCCGGCATGCCATCGAAGGCGCGCGCCAGGCGCAGCCAGAACATGTGCGGGGCGCCGCCGTTGACGGGCGGCCCGAAATCGCCGAAGCCATGGAAGAAGTGGTTGCCGACATGGCCCCAGTCCTTGAACTCGATGCCCAGCTTGTAGCTGGCCTGGGTCTTGTTCATGAAGTCCGCCTCGTCCAGTCCGAGCGACTGGTTGTAGAAGCGGATGGTCGGCAGCGTGGCCTCGCCGACGCCGACGGTGCCGATCTCGGGCGACTCCACCAGGGTGATCTCGCACTGCGGCCCGAGGCGCTGGGCGAGCGGCGCGGCGGCCATCCAGCCGGCGGTGCCGCCGCCGACGATGACGATCCTGCGGATGGCATGGTCCTGCATCCTGTCTCCTGTCTGTACCGGGCTGGGCCCGTGTCGATATGCAGCAGGAGTGTAGAGCAGCATCAAACCCCCGGCAATATCAACCCAGCCGTTTGCGCCAAATAAAATCGGGGTCAGACCCCGATTTTAGGCAATAGATGCGAGGACATTGCAGCGGCAGCGGTCAGCTGGCGCTGCACTCTGGTGATATGAAAAAGGAACTAATCGGGGCGCTGTGATTCGCCCCAGGTATCACATGCCGCTGGGAGCGACCGGATTCGCGCCGCCGATGGCGACCTGATCGACGAAGTAGGGCGTTTCGCCGAAGCAGCTGGTCGGCAGGCCGATGTGCTGCGAATAGCTCAGCTGCACGCGCTGGCCCATGGCCGATTGCAGCTGCTTGACGACATGATCGTCGCGCACCGTGAAGGTGAAGCGCTCGGGAATCGCCCCCGGCATGCTCGACAGCAGGATCTCGCCTTCCCAGGTCTTGCACAGCCAGCCCTTGCGCGACAGCTTCTGCAGATAGCCGGCGCGTTCGCCCTCGGAATACGACCAGTTCAGCACTGTCCACAAGTAAAGTGCGAACAGGACGGCGATGACGACGATGCTGGAGGCCAGGATGGCAGTGGCGCGGCGTGGGATTTTGGTCGGCATGGGGGCGAAGGTCGGGTTGATGAAAGCCTGCGGTGAAGGCGCGCCCATTCTGCCCACGGGCGCGCCAATTGTCAAAACGTTATACGTTGACGCCGAAGGAACGCGCCAGCGGACCGAGGCCGCCGTTGTAGCCCTGGCCGACCGCGCGGAATTTCCACTCGCTGCCGTAGCGGTACAGTTCGCCGAAGATCATCGCGGTCTCGGTCGAGCTGTCTTCCGACAGGTCGTAGCGCGCGATCTCGCGCTCGCCGTCGGCGTTCATGCAGCGGATGAAGGCGCGGCTGACCATGCCGAAGCTCTGGCGGCGCTGCTCGGCTTCGTGGATGGTGACGGCGAAGGAGATCTTTTCGATCTCCGCCGGCACGCGCGACAGTTCGACGACCACGCGCTCGTCGTCGCCGTCGCCCTGGCCGTCGCGGTTGTCGCCGGTATGCTGGACCGAGCCGTCGCTCGATTTCAGGTTGTTGTAGAAGATGAAGTCGTTGTCGCCGCGGACCTTGCCGTCGCCGCGCAGCAGGAAGGCGCTGCCGTCGAGGTCGAAGGTGGCGCCGTCTGTCGAGCGCGGATCCCAGCCCAGGCCGATGATGACCTTTTTCAGGGTCGGATCTTCCTTGGACAGGTTGACGTTGCCGCCTTTCTGCAGACTGATTGCCATTTTACTTTTTCCTTTTCGATGGAAGGGGCGGGCGAGCCGCCGGGTTGGCCGGTCCTGGGACCGGCCGCGTCGTCATGCCACGTGGCCGAGCTGTTCGCGCTTCTTGTATCGCACCGAAGACCACAGCGACACGAGGATGAAGGCCACGCCGGACAAGCCGGTGAACCATTCGGGGATATGGTACTGGACACTGGCGAACATGATCAAAGCCAGGATGCCGATGGCATAGTGCGCGCCGTGTTCGAGGAAGACGAATTCTTCCAGCGTGCCCTTGTGCACGAGGAATACCGTCATCGAACGCACGAACATCGCGCCGATCGCCAGGCCCAGCATGATGATGACCACGTCCTTGGTGATGGCGAAGGCGCCGATCACGCCGTCGAAGCTGAACGAGGCGTCCAGCACCTCGAGGTACAGAAAGCCGCCGATGCTGCCCTGGGAAATCATCTTGCCCACGGTCGGGTCCGATTCCTCTTCCTCGAGCAGGCCGCTGAACCAGCTCACGCCCACATAGATCAGCACGCCGACCACGCCGGCGATCAGCACCGACAGTTTTTCTTCCGCCGGTTCCAGGCTCATGCAGGCGAACACGGCCAGCAGGGTCAGCAGGATGGCCAGGCTTTCGGTGCCGTACTTGCCGATCTTTTCCTCGATCCAGCCGAGCCAGTGCAGTTCCTTCTTGTCGTCGAACAGGAAGTTCAGGAAGACCAGCAGCAGGAAAGCGCCGCCGAAGGCCGCCACCTGGGCGTGCTTGGAGGTCAGCTGGCGGGCGTACTCGTCCGGGTTGGCGGTGGCCATGTGCCAGACGTCGATAAGGCCGAGCCCGGTCGCCATCGATACGATGAGCAGCGGGAAGATGAGGCGCATGCCGAATACCGCCACCAGGATGCCGACCGTCAGGAACAGCTTGCGCCAGAAGGCGTTCCAGTTGCGCAGCACCGAGGCGTTCACCACCGCATTGTCGAATGACAGCGACACCTCGAGCACGCCCAGTACCGCGGCGATCCAGAGCGCCTGCAGGAGGCCGGACGTGCCGCCATGGTCGTAGCCCCACCACGCCGCCAGTGCGAGCAGGATCGCCGTGACGATGAAAGAGAGCCTGAAATGTTGCATTGAATTCCCCTATTGACTGAAATACCACATGAATCCCGCATATTACCGCGTAAGGGATGTTGGGAGGCGCATTGCATGTCGCCTAGGGTCATTGCTTCTGCGATAATCCCGGCCGACGTGTGCAGCACCGCGGTGTTGCGTTTCAGGCTACGCCATCGTTTCATTGGAAAAACTCATGGATCTTACTTATCTGATCACCCCGGTGCTCACCTGGCTGGTGGTCGGCCCCATCAAATTCCTGATCAACAGCGCGCGCCAGCGCCGCTGGGCATTCAATCTCATCGGCAACGGCGGGTTCCCGAGCAACCACAGCGCCACCGTGGTGAGCATGGCCACCCTGATCGCCTTGCGCGAGGGCATGGGCCACCCGGCCTTCGGCGTGGCGGTCACGCTGTGCTTCATCGTCATGATCGACGCCAACAGCCTGCGCCAGCACGTCGGCCGCCATGCCGCGGCGATCAACCGGCTGGCGGCGGGCAAGGACGGTTTCAAGCTGCTGCGCGAGCGGATGGGACATACGCTGGTGGAAATTTCCGGCGGAATCGTGACGGGTGTGGCGATGGGGAATCTGGTGTATCGTTTGCTGGTGGAGTAAACAGGCGCCTGCAACTCGGGTCCCTGCCTGCGCAGGGACGACGTTCTTTACTTGGGTCCCTGCCTGCGCAGGGACGACGGACCGACTACGTCGCCCCTGCGCAGGCAGGGGTCCAAGTCACTCGCCGTCCAGCGGACGTCCGCCCCGTCCGCCGCGGGCGCATTTCAGGCTCAGCCGTCTGCATTTCATCCCGCCTATACGCAGTTCATCCCACCAAAACCACGCTCCGCCGATCCCTGATTGACTGGGCTGACAGGCTCTTGGATACTTCGCGCTGGCTTTTACTATTCTAATTATTA
>Ga0265798_10000391_pt1 | contig 77572 bp, 49 predicted proteins | sample P3T30metagenome_FD_192430 | JGI IMG/M metagenome (GOLD analysis project Ga0265798, IMG submission 192430) | Plant litter microbial communities from East Loma Ridge, Irvine, California - P3 T30 | ecosystem: Environmental > Terrestrial > Plant litter > Unclassified | place: USA: California... | reverse complement strand
TCTCAAACTTAAATCTTATAAATCTAGCTAATCTAAAACTCTAATTTAGATAGCTTTTAGTATATTTAAACTAACACAACTATACTGAGATTCTTATAGTATTTAAAATACATATTGAACTTACTAACTCTTGATTGTAACCTAAGAGTATTAATACTTATTGAGCTAAAATAACTTCAGACTAGAAACTCTGAGTATCTATTGTATCTCTTCTACTATCTTGTTTCCTCTATTATAATATTATATTCAAGAATTAGTTTAAAACCTACTATTTCTATCCTCTGTATTTATTTAATACTAGTCTTAGTAGAATTTATCAAGCTTAACAAAGTTAACAACTAAATATTATATAAGCTAATAGACTAGCATAGAGAGTTCTAGTCGAATTGAATAACTATTAGCTATTTCAAGCCTATATTACAGATCATTAGCAGTTTTTCAATAGAAACTTAAATAAGCCATTCTTTAGTTTAAGATAGGATCAGTCTCTTCAGATTATTTTTATGATTTTTGGTATTGAATTATGACTTTTCTAATATAGGGACTTTATTGAAAAAGAGCCAAAAAATTGTGTTTTTAGCTCTTTTTCAATAAAGCCTCTACATTAGAAGATCCATAGTAGGATAGGAAAAGATTATAAAGATAATCCTATTAAAGTATTATCTAAGTTATATGCTAATCTAAGATACTGTCTCTTTAGATATAACGTGACTGTAGGGGAAGTTGCGCAGTACCAGAAGTTGCACACTTTTTTGATTTCAAATTTTTAGAGATGTACAACTAATTTACTAACGTCGTAATCAGCTGACTAGTTAAGCTAACTTATCAACTTTAGTTCATAAAAGTCTTAGTCTCGGAAATTCAGTCTAAACGAATTTTAAAAATTAACAGAAATGTATTAAGCTCTATCTCGGACTGATAGATCGATCGCTTTCGGACATGCTATCTACGAATTAAGACGTGTTTCTCGCGTACTATCGATATAATACGATCTATAGTACTTAATTTTTCGAAGATAAAATCGTACTTCGATAACTTAGGAGAGGTTTTACGTGAATATAAATATCTTTCTAGTACGATCTATAACGTCGACGAAACCGGTTTTTCAATCCGATCTAGTAAATAATCAATTGATCTACTTAATCAGCTTAATATCTACCAAGAAAAGAAATAGCTAGGACGATAAGAGTGGATTATCTATTTGGAGTGTATTAGTGCCTCGGGGGTGACCCTGCCTCCGTGTCTGATTTTTAAAGGCGGAAATTTGAATTCAGGCTGGACTCCGGACGAGACTCCGGTAGATTAGAGATTTATTATGTCGAAAAAAGACTAGACTTCTGATCTAATTAGATTCGAATAGCTAAAAACGAATTTTTAGCCGTTCGTTAGTAAATCAACTAACTTACGGCACCTCTTGATTATCGACGGTCACTCCTCTTACGTTACGGCCCGGTTTATCGCCTACTATATTACGTCGAAAATCGACCTTTTTCTACTACCGCTATACTTATCGCATAGAACGCAGCCTCTCGATTTGTTGGTTTTCGGACCTTTAAAAACTGTAATCAACTTAGAAGTCGACCGAATTTTCCGATATTTAACTATATGTTTACCGCGCGTAGAATAGACTTTAGCTTATATTAAAGCTGTGGCCCGATGCTTTAAGTCTTCGTCTATCGAATCTGGCTTTCGAAAGGCTAGGATCTATCTATTTAATCCTAAGACCCTACTATCTACGATTATCCTCCCTCCTTAGACCTCCTGTCCGGGAAATCAAGTTGTTAGTTAAATTAGTTACATATCTCGGATCCTAAGGGCTAGAGGTAGTCCGCGTACCCCTAAGGCTTATAATCTATATCAGATCATCGATCTCTTTCAAAATGATGGAGATATACCGAGTTCAGCTAGGGGGCTTATCTAGGATTCAATCCACTTTACTAAAGAACGAGATACTAATACGATCCTAGCTTAGAGGAAGCTATACGAAAAGAACGTACTACTTAACCCCCGTAAGACACGTAAGACGGGCAAAAGAGTAGCTTTAAAGGGCAAATATCTTCTTATAAAAGAAGATATTTTTAGAGTAGTTTAGGATCTCGAAGAAGAGACTAAGAAGAAAAAGATAAGAAAAGGAGGGAAAAAAGAAGAAATATATAACTTACCAATCTTTTTAGAAGAAGAAGGAGAAGAAGAAGAACCAGCTAATAAGTTAGCTTAATTTGTTAGTTCGCCACGGCGTTAGTAAGTTAGGTAGTAAGTTTTCGAAATCTGATATCAAAAAAGTGTCCTAATTCCCCTACTATCCCACTTCCCCTATAGGCACGTTAGTATAGTTAGATCTTTCTAACTTTTTGAAATCTTTCAATGAAATTAATGTATCTCTGACGCGGGGCATGGGGGCGTGGACCAAACGAGAGCGTAGACTAAAAACTCAGGATTAATAGCCTTATAAATTAGATAACATACTAAATATCGCTCCAATTGACTTGAGATTCACACATATCATATAGAAACATCTATTCTCAAACCCTACAAGTTCTATAGCTATGACCTTCCTAACTACATTTGCTATACCTTGATGTCCTCTTCTTCGACCTTAGCATCTCCTCTCTTATTTCAGCTTTAACCTCCTCGTAACCACCTATAGCCTATACCTCACTAACTAATAAGGTAGTATCTGATACTAGAGCCTTCCTAGTTCTCTTCCTCCGAACACGTATAGCCTTATTAGCCTTTTAGAGGGTAGTAATCTATGCCTATAGTAGGGCTGTTAAAGTAGCTATAACCTAAGCTCCTTTAGATAGCTAGTTAAGAGCCTTAACAATCGGGGTTAGTGAGCTACTTTAATGCCTTTTAAGCCTTTACTTAATAAGGGTAGTCTATTTATCTACTTCCTTAGTGTTGCTTAGAGTCTTTATATACTATGACTCTTAAGATGAAGGCTGACTTAGAGACATTAGTACTAGATCTAAGTAGAACAACATAGCCTCTAAATCAAATGGATATAAGCTAGAACCTCTAAACCCTGCTTAGACATTAGCTAAAGTAAAGGAAGTAAGGAAGGCTCACTTAAAGTCTATAATGAAGTCCACCTTTATAACATAGAAGACATGATTTCTAATCAAGTCCTGGTTCAGCTTTAAAAAGGCTATCTTTAAAGGACTAAAGTAGCTAACATCTAATAGTTAAAGGAGGTGTAAAGAATAAGGAGGTATCTAAAGGAGAATAATACTATTGTCTTTATAGAATGTTCTAAACTCTAGTGTTATATAGCTTCTATAGTTGTTAAGAACAAGGAGTCTTTTGCTCCTAACTATCTTCTATCTTATATACTTCTTAAAATGCTAGATCTATTAGAGGCTAATTTGATCTATAGTTTAGCCATTTTGGCTAACTATGAAAGTCTATGTTAAAGGTAGCCCTTAGTAGAACTATACATAGTTGAATTCCTTCTCTTTTAAGACTAGGAATAGAGGAACTATAGAGCTATCTATATAGGCTTCTTAAATCAATATGACCTATTTAGTGTTTGTTAGCTTAACTTGCTTTAGCCTCCCTAGTCTGTCTATATCTATAACGACCTTTGAAGCAGAGATCTAGCCTATTTAGAAGCTAGCTTTATCAAAGTTATTTATGTCCTCTAGTATAATAGTTTCTGATTCTGTGCTAATAATAGTATTATGAGCTAATAAGCTAAGTTGGTAATTTTTTTTAAGCTTATATATAATAGCGAAACCTATCAATTATACTTTAGTTCAATTAATGTTTTACTAAATAATTTATTAAGGAAGATATTATCTATTAAAAGATATTTATATCTTACGTGGGTGTAGGGGAAGTCGATCACTTTTTTGATTTTTAATTTTGAAAAATCACTAACTTACTTTCTAGAAGAGGAGATTAAGCTAAAGACTAACTAAAATTAACTTACGCTATTTAAGAGTCACATATAAGAATTCAAGAGGTATAAGTCTATATCCTATTGAATAATCATTTTATATAATCTTAGTTTTTATAGCTAGAATCTAGAATTTTTAATAGAATGTATATTGAACTACTATCTAGCTAGATTAAAACTAACTCTTAATGAATCTATATATAGTAGCGTACAAATTATAGTATAGTCTATTAGAACTATCTATATCTATTTTATATAGCCTAATATAGACTACTTAAGTTTAGAATCTTAGATTTCTCTCTAGGTATTTTATAGTATAGTCGGAGTATATTCTAGAATACCCCATGATTTTAAGCTTTATACGCTATATAAAAGTGAATACTAGCTCTATAGAAGGTTATCTAAACAATCTAGGTATATAGACGTATACCTAATAGCATAAAGTTACACTACTTAAAACTCTAGCTTTATTAGGCTAGTGTAGCGTAAGTTATAGCTAAAATAAAAATTTCTTAACTAGTGAGTAAAAAAAATCACTATCTTTAAAAGTTAATAGTTATGTTAAAACTTAACTGACGTTTTTCAATCCTAATATACTACTTATAATATGTCTAAATATCTAAGGTCAAAGTTTAAGCTTAATAGGATAACTACTACTCCAGATAAATAGCATTAAAGTTGAAACTCTGAAAAAGTGATCGACTTCCCCTACACCCACGTTATATATATTTTAATATAGTTTAGATAACTTAACGTTATATCTTAGAATTTCTTCAAAATCTACTAATTTTTATATCTTAGTAATTAAGTATTAGTCTATATAAAACTAAATAAACTATCTTGATCTAAATAGTCTTAAGATATATAGTAAATCTATCTTTAGTTAAAAGAATATTTTCATAGTTTTATAATAGTCTTACTTATAATGAAAATTTAGCTAAAAGAAATCCTATCTTTATATTAACTAATAGCTTAGTTAGTAATTTCTTAATAAAGTTAGAATCTTTACTATAAAAAAATATATTCTATATCTACTAAATACTAAGTTTAAAGTTATTTGAACTAATAGACCTCAAGTTAGAAGCTTCTTAAGCTATAAACTCTAATTAAGTAGTTAAATTCTTCTACTAGTTAATAATCCATGATAATGTTACAATATTATATTAGCTAGAGATAACTGTGGTTTAGTAGACTCTCTAGATACTAAAGAACTTAGATCTAGATTCAAGTTAGCTAAAGTAGTATTAAACTAGAATACAAACCTTATTTAGTGTCTTATAATCTCTACTGTTTCAAAACCTCTACTATGATGTTAGTCATTATATAGTAAGGTTGTTGAATTATTACTATCTTATGATACTCATAATAAGCTATACAATTAACACATGATAACTTAATGTTAGTAAGCCTTGTTTATGTCTAAAAGTCTCTACGTTCTTATAACTCTCTGGGTAAACAAATCAGAGAAGTCAAGTCAGTTGTTACAGATCAGACGAATGTTTACGCTAAGACTTTGTGTCCGAACTGCACTTGATCTTTGTAATCTGGTCTCATACAAGTAGAAAGTCATCTCCAGAGATTGTGAATATGGCACAGTCACTTTTGCTTCAACCCTATTTGACTCGACTTATGTTCTACCAAGCTACCTCTTCACCAGTGTAAGTAAAGAACTTCCCGTTACTCTTCTCGTTCAAACCATGCAAGCACTTCAACATCCCTCCAATGCTCTCTTCTGCCTCCAGCACAGCTCCAGACCCTCCCATCCTCGTCTTTACCCAGCCAGGATCCATACAAATGACCACAGCTTTGCCCAACTTCTGCGTCACCTCCCCACTTTGCTGCACAGTAAGAGAATTGAGCGCAGCCTTTGAGATAGAGTACGTAGCGCACTTGCGCGGCTCGATAGACAGCGAGACCACCATGGAACCCAGACCAGATGACATGTTCATGATCCTCGCCGAAGACGAAAGCAGATCCGCTTCTAGTAGGAATTGCGTTGTTTTGGCTGGTCCGACCACATTCACGCGAATGTTTTCGTCCAGGTCTACAGGGTTGATGGAGAGCGAGGTTTGCTCGGGCACAGAGTTGATGCCGGCATTGTTGAGGAGGTAGTCGACTTTGGATCCGTTAAGAGCTTTGCTAGCTTCAGTGGCGAACGAGCGGATGGATTCGATGTCGCCAGTATCGCAAATGAGGATTTGCGTGGATGAGGATGCTGCCTTCTTCAGGTCGGTGAGATCCGAGGACGAGGAGCGAACACATGCGAGGATAGTGGTGGTTTCGTCGAGCGAGAGTTGGCGAACGAACTCGAGACCAAGCCCCCGGTTAGCACCTGACCGTCTGGTAAGTGGACGTTGTGGTGTCAATTTTGCTTGATTCCCATACCGGTGATGACGTAGGTCGGCATGCTTTACATTTATGAGTCTAGAAAACACGTGTACCGCGAGATCAGAATTTCAGGAATGGATGTTTTGAAGTGAAAGGAAAAGCGATATCTGGATCCGTTCAACCGTTATGCCTTTATAATGTAGTGAATACATGCGGGGTCCGCAATGGTGCAAGACCGCATGCAAGATAGCAGACCTCGGGGTCTATTTCTGCCGCCATGCGGCTAAAGCTTTTCATCAATTATCCGCCCATGGAGCCGCATAGCCACAGACAAGCTCTCTCATACCGCATTGTTCGAGCATCGAATGCCCTGTGCGATGGTGCAGCTGCTGTGTTCTCCGTTGTTATTGCTCTCCCCAGCCGAGTCCTTCAGTACTCCCAACAAGGTAGACATTTCATCCTCCTCGGTCATCACCACTGATTCTGTCCTTCTCTCTTCCTTCGTCCGAGGGCTGTGATCCTTGTGCCTACTTGACGCAGGCGGCTCGGCTTTTTGTTGCGGTAATTCCTGACGCTCGGCGGTCTGACACCCATCCTAGATGAACCATCTAGGTCGAGAAAAGCGTGTCTTCGTCGCGGAGGTATTCACCGCAGTCGGCTTGTCTAAAAACCACGATTCCTGTAGGGTCGAGCCTCCTTCCTTCAGAAGTCGAACGAGCGGTTACGCCGAATCCCTGTGTCATTGTTAGCGATCTTGTCTCTTTCATCCACCATTCTTGGCTTGACCTACAAGAGGAGTATCGTTCATGCTCAAAACCACAACACCCTGGTGCTCAGGGCAGTCCTCGCTCCAACGTCCAACATGCGCCTTGACAACATGGCCTCCGTACAGGAAGGGCATCTCGCCGTTCGCCTTGACCCAGACCTTGTACCTAGCGTGCGGCGCGATAACATCCAGCGACGTGATGTGCATCCTGAACTTTCCGGTCTTGGTGAACTTGCCGAGACATGTTCCGAGCGACAGGAGGCTCTCACGGGCGACAGAGGTGGCGAGGTTGGCTAGCGACTCGCGCACGTAGTAGACACGATCCTTTTGCACACGGAAGACATATCGGTCGGGTTGCGCCTTGCCTCCCGGAGCAGGTGCAGTGTCGGTGAGAAGGTTGTTGAGCGAGCGGCCAGTGTAGTTTGCCAGCTTCTCGAAGAGAGTCTTGGTCTCGGTGTCGGTTAAGGGACGCATGATGTGCGTTGTGTATGTTTGTGTTGTGAAGGCACAGATGTTGCGGCGCTGGAAGAGCCAGAAAATGTTACCGAACTGAATTTAATTGGGGCGCAAGCGTTCCCCGCGTTTTCGTCGCCGCTCTGAGTTTGAAAGCTTGTAGCAACCAATTTTCTAATTTTCTTACACCAACAAAATCGCGCCTACAAATTCACCATGGCGAGAGAACCGGCCGCAAAGAAGAGACGCCTGAGTCCTCCCGGAGACGATCGTAATGCCGCCACTGGATTCACACGCTGGAACTTGGAGCAGGACTATGAGAAGCGGGCGCGAAAGGGAAAGAAAGACGACAAGCACAAGAAGCTTCCAATCAAGACCGCCGACGGTGATCTTGTAGACCAGGAGGAGGAGCAGCCAGAGCCGGCGCCACAAGATGACGATGCGGATAGCTTTCTTGCCAGTGACGATGGAGAAGAGGAGGTTGCAGAGGAGCCGGAAAAGCCAGAGGCGCCGAAGCTGTCGCCAAAGCAAGAGATCTTGCAAGCAAAGGAAGAACTCGCACGGATAGCCAGTGTGATGAGTGAGGACCCCGAGGACAACATTGGTCTGCTTGCTTCGCTGGCCGAAATCACGATGTCGAAGAACGTCACAGTCAAGAAGCTGGGTCTGGGCACGATGCTGGCGATTTTCAAAGACATCATTCCGGGCTATCGCATTCGACCGATCGGCAGGGACGATATGACCAACAAAGTCAGCAAAGAAGTCAGGAAACTGCGCGCCTTCGAGCAGGGACTCCTCAACGGTTACAAAAGCTACCTCCAAGTCTTGAAGGGACTCGCCAAAGGCAGCGCGTCCAAAGATGCAGACGCGGCTAGTCTGGGCAGTGTTGCCATCGCATGCGCATGTACGCTACTTGAGAACGTCTCCCACTTCAACGAGCGAAGCATCCTTGTTGCCATCGTAGTTGGAAAGCTTTCCCTCCGTATGCCTTCTTTCAAGGACCAGGATTACACTCGATGCCTCAATGCTCTGGAACACACTTTCCAGACCGACGACGACGGATTCATTAGCTTGGAGGTCGTCACACAACTCACAAAGATGATGAAATCTAGGAATTGGCAATTCCATGAGAGCGTGCTCAACTCCTTGCTTCACCTCCGTCTTTTGAACGAGTTCAGCGGCAAAGCCTCGAGTGAGCGTGTCGATAAAGCACCCAAAGAAGAGGAGGTCGTCAAGAAGCCATCACAGAAGAAGGTGTTCCGAACAAAGCGTGAGCGCAAGGTGGCAAAGGAGCGCAGGGCCGTTGAAAGTGAGATGAAGGTGGCCGACGCTACGGTCTCGTACGAGGAGCGCGACAAGAACCAGGCAGAGACTTTGAAGCTGGTCTTCCTTGCCTACTTCCGTATCCTCAAGGCCCGTGTTGACCACCTCATGGGCGCAGTGTTGGAAGGATTGGCCAGGTTCGCCCACTTAATCAACCAGGAGTTCTTCGGTGACATCCTGGAAGTGCTCAAAGATCTCATCAACGAAGCTTCTGTCGACCTACAAACGGAGACAGGCGACGACCTCGACGAGAACCGCAACGCTCTCCGCGAAACCCTCCTGTGCATTACGACGGCATTTGCTCTTTTACACGGTCAAATGGACGTGATCAAGTCCGCCTCCTCCCTACATCTCGATCTCGACTTCTTCATCAAGCATCTTTACAACATCATCCTACCTCTCTCTCAGGACCAAGATCTGGAGCTCAGCGCCAAGAACCGTCATGCCCGTGATCCTAATGGCCTCGAAATTCCCGCTGCAGCGAGCACAAAGGTCAACGTCGCGACGACCACCGTCCTTTTCCTCCGCTCATTGCAAGCTGTTCTCCTTCCTCCCACAAACACCCGCGCCGTCCCACCACTTCGTGTTGCAGCTTTCACCAAGCAGCTGGAGACAGCTGCATTACACCTGCCGCAGAAGAGCGCTGTTGCTATTATTAGTCTGTTGCAGCAAGTGAGCAAGGTCCACGCCAAGAAAATGATGACTTTGTGGCATACAGAAGACCGCAAGGGAGATGGCAGATTCGACCCCCTGGGCTCGCTTGAAAGTGCCAATCCGCTGGCTACGACTGTCTGGGAGGGTGAGCTGTTGAGGATGCACTTCGATCCCAAAGTCAGGGACACGGTGAAGTTGCTGGAAAAGAATTTGAACGGTAATTAGCGAGTTGATAGATGACATATGATGTAACTTTAGCGACAGCTACTGCATTGTATGTTCCTTCTCAGAGTGTCTCATATTCTGGCTTTGCCATTGCTGCTCGAGTGCGAGTTCTGCAGCGATTGCTCGGCCTCTCGAGTTCCGTCGACCCAGGCTTGAGCTCTCGCATTCAAATATGCGGTCACGCCGTCAACTTCGCCCGACGAGTTGATGTGCTTCGCGAGTTCTACTGCGTCTGAAATAGCCAGATTGGCACCGTTGCCTGAGAGTGGCTGCTGTGTATGCGCCGCATCTCCAAGTAGCAAGACACCTTTACAGGCAAACATGTCCTCGGCTCCCTTGGATTCGAGCAACGAGGAACGCATCAGCCAGTGCAAAAGTCTATCCTCGGGCATGGTGTCAGGGTTGAAAACTTGGTGGAAAGGCTCCGGCGTCTCTCCGAGGGATGACACTTCTTCTATGAAGTGCTTTGCCAGATTTTCGAAGTCGCGGATGTTGCGATCTAGCAGAGACTGATCTCTCTCGCCAGCCACTCTGGAGAGCGTGTAGCTGACAGCCACGGTCTGTTTCTCGGCGTTCCAGAAGTCTGCTTTGATGGTGAGGAGAGCGTCTCCTTGGGTGTGGGCAATGCCGTCCGGATTGGTGAAGCTGTCTAGTAGTCCAGGGGACAGATTCGAGTATGCGATGCGACGCTTGCCATTGAATACGATGTAGGGTAGCACTTTGAGATCGAAGACAGATTTTGGCAGGTCTAGTAGAGACCGGGTGGCCGAATGTGCCCCATCGGCTCCGATCAAGAGGCTAAAGTCTTCAGTCTGTTCTTGGCCGTCGACTGTGAAAACAGCAGATTTCGATAGATTACTAGCTGAGATGTCACTGAGTTTGTGCTCCCAACGTATGTCCAGGCCTTTTCGCAGAACTTTGGTCAGGGCGGCGCGGTTGACTCGCAAGCGTCGGCCATCTGAAACCAGTTCGTGGCTCTCCGGATGATGGATGGCAACTTGGCGTTTGAACTCTTCTTCGTTGATTCCCAGGTTCTCCAGCAGTGGTCTGTATGTACTGTTGTAAAGCGTGATGCCGTAATTGTTTCGCAGATCTGCTGTGCTCTTTTCGTAGATGACGGCTGGGATATTCCTACGACGCAGGCATTGGCCCAAGGCCAAGCCGGAGAAGCCAGCGCCTATTATGCTGACTGACGATGGCGGCATTGCTTTTCGTATTGTTGCCGGAGGAGAAGATGTTCTTGACGATACATGTGAACTGCCCTTTGCTTGGAGTGGATCTTGGGAGTGGACTGGACCTCGCTCGTAAAGTCGTTGCTGACGTCGACATTGACGCCCGTGCTTCTAGTCTAGACTGGGTATGTAAGCAAGCAGGTAGAGGTCGCTTGCTTCAGTCTATTGACTTGCTCCTGTCCTTACGTGCCGACCTACCTACCTCAAGTAAGATGAACTCGCCCATTATTCAGCTGGAAATTACCTGGTTGCATCCGGACGCCTGACTTCTTGTCCAGCGGAGCACCTGTTCCCTATTCTGTTGCTGATACTGTATTCATTAAACCCGTGCGGGGTCACCGAGGCACCACCATAATCATGCCGTGAGCCTATGTGAGATGTACACAGGCAGCTTTGAAAGGTAGTAGAATTCATTTCCTCCTCTCAGACGTTGAGCTTGTTGAGCCCGCAGACCCTTGGACATCACCAAACAACAAAGGAAAACACCACCAGCCATGACCTCCACCACCAACATCGAGACTGAGGCGTTCGTCGTCGACTCGCCCAATGCCCCGTTCAAGCTGACTCCCATCGTACTCGATGAGATGCGTGAGGATGAGTTCCTCATCGAGATGAAGTATTCAGGCATTTGCCATACAGTAAGCAGAGATTCCACCTTCATCCCTAGAGCCATCCTCACTCGCAGGATGTTGATCTCTGGTAACTAGGAACTCGTCTGGCAAGCAAATCAACTTCCGGGCTTGTCAGACCCGCCCGCCATCTTTGGGCACGAAGGAGCTGGCATTGTCCGAGCAGCAGGTGCCAAAGTCCACGACAAGAGCATCCAGATCGGCGACCCTGTCTTGCTTTCGCATAGCTTCTGTCGGACTTGCAAAAGATGCACCGGGGGCCATCCAAGTTACTGCGATCAAGGCATGTCCAACTTGATGGGTACCCGCAGTGATGGCAGCACAACCTCGAAGCGAAAGTCCGATGGCCAAGTGTTGAAAAGTCAGTTCTTTGGCCAAAGCAGCTTCTCACGCTTGAGCATCGTGCGTGAAGCATGCGTGGTGAAATTCCCCGGCAAGGCCGATGACATGGGAATATTTGCAGCTTGCGGCTGCGGGTTTCAAACTGGCGCAGGAACGGTGCTCAACATCCTGAAACCCAAACCTGATGAGAGTGTCGTCATTTTTGGTATGGGAAGTGTCGGCTTGACCGCTCTGATGGGAGCAAAGCATATGAAGGTGAAGCAAATCGTCGCGGTTGATCTGACCGACAGCCGACTACAGATAGCCAAAGAGCTGGGCGCGACTCATGTCGTGAACTCGAAGGACATTGCCGACATCACAAAGCACATCATCGAGCTTACTAATGGCGGTGCAGCATATTGCATAGACTGCACTGGTGTCCCTAAAGTCATCGAGACTATCATTGACTGCATTGCCCCGCTCGGGTAAGCTCATCAACGGGGGTCTCTGCGATTTAATCACTGACTTAGAGCAGGACTGCGGTGTCTGTTGGCATGGCTCCGGCAGGCTCGAAAGTAACACTCGATCCTGCGACCTTTATGCTGTCCAACAAGCGTCTTATTGGATGCACGGAGGGTGACAGTGTCCCTTACGAGGTGGGTGTTGTTGAAGGCTGAAGAGATGACCTCACGGTTATTCAACAAGTTTTCGCCTCATCAGCTTTTGTCCCACCGATCAATAGCTTCTTCCTGACTAACCTTTTTTCTAGTTTATACCGAAATTGATAAGCATGCAACGAAGCGGCGACTTCCCGATCGAGAAGCTTTGCACCTTCTATCCCTACACGGAGATGGACAAGGCTTTGGCAGATATGCACAAGGGAATCGTAAGTCATATCTACCGTGTGTGAAATACTACGGACACAAATCGCTGACGATCCATAGGTGATCAAGCCCGTTATACAATGGTAGCAGGAGTGCGTTTGTCTGGGAACTATGTTAGCATCTTGTTGGCAATGGTCACATATTCTCAGCCCCTGAGTGCGAGAACTGGAACTTTCTTTTTCGCTCGTTACGTCTAAGCTGAGTCTTTTTGAGGACGACGTTATTAATTTGTAGCTTCCTTGGATGAAATCTTTCGTGCAGCCCGGGAATCAACAAGATCAGGTAAGATGCCTTTCTGGCAGACGTCTAGTGACCTCACGCGGCTGGCGGGAGAGGTTAGGGCGTCAACCACATCAACCACTGCCCCCTCATCATCGCCATTCAACTAACAGACAAACTCCCAAACCGGTGAAGTTTCCTGGTATTCTATCAGACAATCCCTTTCCATTTAAAATTCTAATCTTCAAGTCAATCATAGCGATAATTTGATCCGCCATGACATGCAATCACCAAATCGATCTGTGTACTATCTTCACTTCCATGTTCCGTTCCTCGAGTCTTAGTGTAAACCGTGGAGCTGTGCCAATCTTTACGCGGAATGAAGCAGCAATCGAAACAGAAGTGGATCAATCATTCTGATTGACTCATTGGCCCCAATCCTAACCCTAATAGAGTCAATCATATCTCTCTCTTGGGCATGCTCTCACAAATCGGTGACGATGTGAATTTGCAATCTTTCCGATGGCGATGAGACAAGATATTGGGCAACTATACACGGCGATCTGGCGGGACAGATGTGGGAAAGTAGTGTTTCATTCAAAGATTCACATCATATGCTGGGGGTATTCATCATACTTGATAGAAACGAGAAGGAGAAACAGACGAAGAAGAGACATCAATCATGACTCTAACAAGGACAAAACATAAACATAGGCAAAATCAATGAACACTGCCACCACCACCACCATCAACCAACCAATCAACCCTTCGCATTCCACCTGTCGTTGTATGCGTTGACAGCGACAGCAACCTGCTTGTACAACCAGTTCCTACTAGTCTCGTCCGCGATTGGGATGAAAGGTCCATTCGTGCCTCCCTTCAGCACGATGCTCATGCCGGTGCGCTCTTTGGAAATCGTCTGAACGTCCTTAAGCGGCACGTCCCACTCGGTCGTCAACTTCTTGGCTCGTACAAGCATGATGCTGTTGTACGTGATCAAAACCAGCATGCTGGCCTCGGAGCCCTGTGACGAGCGTCCGCCGCTGCCACTGCCAGTGCCGCCAGCGGCGTTACGGTCGCCTTGTGAGCCGGAGTTGAGCTCCAGATGTGCGATGTAACTTTCGTTGAAGTACTTGCCGTTGTCAAGAGTCTTCAGCCAGAATTGGCCGAGTGCTTCGCGCTGCGAGTAAGGGCGCACGACTCCGTCTAGGCCGATGAAGCGGGTCAGACGGACGCGGTCGAGACCTTCTTGGTCGAATACGGTGGTGGTGTTCTTCACTCCTTCAGCCATGTTAGAAGCAAGGTCGAAGGCCCCGATGGCAGGCTTGGTTGCAAGGCCGAGGATACCCTTGCCAACACCCTTCATGAAACCAGCTGCGCCCTCTTTTTCGGCGCCCTGGAGAGGCTGGCGGGCAAGGCCTCCAATACCGCTGGCAAGACTGCTTGCGAAAGCGTTACCGCCAGATGTGATGCCGTAAAGGGCATGCTTTGGGCGGTTGCGGGAGCGGGACATACGACGAGCGTCCTGGAACTCCTTGTCCATACTGGCGGCAGCGAGACCCTTGCTGATAGATCCGGTGAACTTGGATACAGAGTCTGAAAGACCAAAGACGGATTTCTTGACGAAGCTACTAGCTCCCTTCGCAATACCAACACCAAGATCTTGCGGGCGGTCTGTGACAAGACCTTGGTATGGTTCGTAGAAGATGTCTGCGACACCGGAACTGATGTTGTTGAACAGACCGACGGGGTTGCCTAGAAAGTCTGCGGACCCAATGACAATGTGCACTTGACGGAGGGACTCTTGCACGTAGTGGCTTTGGATGTTGCTGAGCAGCGCACCAACCGACACTCGCGCGTTCTCCAGCATCAGAGCGTTGTAGCGGATTGGCGCGTCGTTGACGTTGCCAATGGACATGGTCAGAACGTTTACAGCGAACATGAACGGGTTGCTGGAGGAGCTACCAGTATCCTCAGCGTTGATACGCTCCGTGCGGACGAAGGACAAGTCGAACTGCATGGGTTGCAGGTGGAGCAGTTCAAAGTAGATGTCCTGGCCTGACTGCTCCTGTTGCGGTTCAGGGATATCAAGGTTTTCCGGTGCCAGCTTACCCTCGCTCTCCTCACTCCACGATGCACCCTCGATCTTGGCAAAGTCCAGCAGAGCGAAGATGAAATCCTCGTCTATCTCGATCGTCATCTGCTGCATCAGGAAAGTGAAGTACTTGATGTAAAGCACACCATAGGAATCATCCTTGACTTTAGTGACAGTGGTCCTGAAGATGGGGTGGGCTTCCATTTCTTTGCCGGTCTTTGGCACAACACTGGGGTAGAACAACAGTGGGAAGATACCACCGTACAACTGGTTGTCGATCTGGATCCACTTGACGGTCAAGGCAACTGTCTGGTAAAGCGGCGAGTCCGTGTACTTCAGCTCAATGTCGCGCCAGGTGACATATACAAGCTCACGCAACTGGGAGTTGATAAGTGAGATGCCGATACCAGCGAAGCGGATGCCAGCCTTCATTGTCACGTCATCGTCTTGCTCCTTGACTTCGAACCCAGCAGTAGTCGATGCGCTGGCAGATGCAGACTTCTGTTTGTACAAGCTCTTGGACTGCTTGTAGTTCGAGAACACCAAAGTCTGTGTAGGGCCATCTGCCACCACGTTCAGGTCGATGACTTTCTGTTTCGGCTCACCGCGCTGACCTGCGAGCGGGATGCGGAACGGAATCAAGTTACCGATTTCCGCGATCTTGACGTGGCGCTCTTTTCCGTTTGCGCTCAGGATGATGTTCTTGTTCTTGGACGCAGGATGGTCCCAGGCATAGGGCATGATGCTGCGAGCTGGCAATTTGTAGCGAATTGGCTTCCAGCCAGACGAGCGGTCTTCCTCGTCTTCGTCGACATTGGGGTTAGCCTGCCAGAAAAGGAATTCCTGGTCACTCTCGTTGCGCATGGAATAAGGCCAGTGTTTCGTCTCTTTGCTCAGATGCAAGAAGATTGTTGCATCTTCCATGAGGATCTCGATGCGGATAAGCTGCTGCCTCTCACCGGCTTTGGCAAGCTTCACATGGACGCTACCAGTGTTGGCAATGTTGAAAGGCGAGGACCAAGAGTTGTTGACGCCCGGGTAGCACAGACAGAGTTGCTGACCGGTACTCTGCTTCAGGAACCGCAGAGGATGCAGCTCTCCAGTCTTCAATGTGGCGGCCTCGGATGAACCGGGTTCCCGGATTTGGATCTCTTCCGCAAGTTTGTTCTTTACCACGAAGCGAGGCGTAATTGTAACAACCTTGGTGAGTTTGTACTTGCCTTCACCTTCTTTGACCGTCAGACCAGCATGCATCTCGGATCGGCCAGATTCTGCGGGAAGCTTGATGTCAACCGCAGCACCGATGGCGTCGAAACTGACGGGCTGACTCCATGAAGAGTCACCGACCTTGACGAGAGCTCGGTTCTTGCGATCGTCTGTGGGGAACGAAAACATGAAGGGTGCAGCCTTGCGAGCATCGGTCTCAGTGCTCGCGACAAGGGTTTGACCAGCAGCAGATCTTGCGGAACCAAAGTACGCCTTGCTCTTGACATCAAGTTCCAAGCCGGTACGGTTTAGAATGACGTATGGACTGTAGAGAGTGATCTTGAATGCACCTCCACTGTCCGGTATGTTGTAGTAGTGGATCTTGAGTCGCAGCTCCAGATTGTTCTTGTCTTTCACGGTGAGCGTCTTCTCGCGGCGGAAGTCTTCTTTGCTGCCTGAGTTGATGATAGCAAACTCGCTGGCCTTGAATGGTGTGTCTTGCATGTCGACACTCATGAGCAGCAGGTGAGAGAGCTCTACGACGTGGATGGGACTGACACCTCCCTTGCGGAGGAAGTTGGTCCAGTCTTTCTGCGTGCTCTTGTCGTAGATGCGGTACTTGAAGTCGTAGGGCAGCAAGTTCTGTACTTCAATTGGTGCAGAAATTCGGATTCGCATGTACGGGTAAACACTAAGTGCATTGTTAGTCATTCGTCATATCGTTCTTCAAGCAGATAGAACTGGACTCACCTTGTCAGAGGGTTATTCTTGTCAAATGAAGCCTGCATCTGGAAGTAGAATGGCGGCGAGTTTTCGTCCTGCTCGCCCTGACACTTGAGAGTCCTGATGGGACGTTTGAGCAGATCCTTCCAGAACAAGCGTTCGTTAGACCAAGTATATCCAAAGCCTTGATCGGGCCTGACCACGAGCGAGTGCATGAATGCCGCGCCAACTGGGGAGGGCCTGGCCTCGCCTGGAGCGATCTTCTCGATCTTGAGCAGATGGCCTTCGTCCGGGCTGTAGACACCCAACTCGATCGGAATCTGCGTGTGGTTTTCAACAAGCATTGGTGAACGGAGAGTGATGTACTTGACATTGTCGGTGCCAAGTTTGACTTCGACGAGCATGCGGTGCTGGATCTTGTCCTTGCGCGGCTTGAGGTTATACAACGTTTCGCCCTCACGGCTGACAGGGATGCGGTCAACGCTATCAAAGCCACTGCCATCGAGCTTAACGCCAATGAGGCCTGACTGTCCTTCTGGGGATAGCGTCTCACGTGTCGTAGAAGGGTCTTCAAATCGCCAAGGCCGCTCCTCACCATCCGCGAGTTTGGCAGCCTGGCCTTCGTCGTCAACTTCTCCGCTACTCCAGACGTTGAGCTCAAATCCAGTGTAGTTGCGAATACGGTAAGGCGCGTCATTGCCGCGCGGTTTGGACAGTACATCCTCGTCGGAAGACAGGAACTGAGCTGACTTCGAGGCCATGGCGATCGTGGCAGCAGTGACAGTCAATTCGAGACTCTTGCGCGAGTACAGCTCGACGGCAAGCTTGTCCGGGTTCACTTCCTTCGCCATGTGGAAGCCAAGTTGCCACGGCTCAACCAGCGGCTCCCAGGCAGACTTGGAAAAGTTGTACACATTGAGGAACGTGTCGATGCTAGTGTCGGCAGTCATATTGCCCGTCCAATCCCGGACGTCAACATTGAACTTCTTCACGCTCCAATCGATCATGGGCAACTCGTGAAGGTCTCCGATGAGCACAACGCGAATCCCGTCCATCTGGATCTTCATCTCCTCACGCTTGATCACAGCCGAGCCTTCCGTGCGACGTTCTTCCTTCTTCGCTAGCGTCTTGTTCGTTTTGATGGTCCTCGTTTGCACCTTCTGAGTAGATGCAGCTGTCTTCTTCGTCGATTTGCCATCCTTTGCTCTCGTGGAGGGAGCCTTGATTTGAGCGATCTTCTTGGGTCCCTCCTCTTGCATTTTAGCGTCTTGACCAGACGACATGGCAGACGCCCTGTTCACGATTTGCATTGCAAGAAGAATGTCACGCAACGACAACCGCAGAACCAACGGTCCTATATCGACGTTGATGCTCATGAGCGAAGAGCCTTTACCCTTTGATTGCATGTCAAGGGAAGTCTGGATGCTGAAGTCGTCCAAGATACGGAGCTGAGACGTCTCGAATTGATCCATCCGGCAAAGGAACATACCAATCTTCTCAACTTGCAAGGTCATGGCGTGTTGTTGTGACACGAGCACTTGTTTCGTCCCTAGAACAATCGCTTCCGAGTTACTGATGGCTGGGTTGGCGATGAGTACAACCTGCGCGTCAACAACGTTGACACGGTAGGAAATGGACATGCCGCTTTCGGCTGACATCTCTTGAACTTTGCCAGAGGTACTGCGCTTCGCCAAGCTTTGGGTAGCAAGGGTTTCATCGTCTGCTTCCTCCTCTGCGGAGTCTTCATTCTCTTCCTCCACTACAAGCGGCGTGTCTTGCGCGAGCCCGGCGTTGACGAAGCTCATCACCGCAAACAGGTAGTCGAGCGCAAGAATGACCCTAGGACTGTCCACAGTGAGAAGTGCAATGAGATTCTTCTCTTCGCCGCCTGAAATTGAGACGCTGGCCATGAATTGCTGCTTGACGTCCGTATTGATCAGTGACATGATCTTTCGGTACTTGATCTTTTCCGTTGTGCGTGTATCAGTGATGGTGAAAGACTGCACGAGTAGCTCGCTTTCAAGTGCACCGTCACTAATCATGCGCAACTTCACGCTGGTCTCGTTGAGCGTGAATTTTGAAAGACTGGCCGCTTCGAGGTTGCCAATAGGCTTCTCAACAGGGCCTGAGATCAACTCTAAGCCAATTGCACCAACCTTAAAGATCAGGTCCATCTTCGTCCAGGCTTCGTTCTCAGCGCCGAGCTCGGGTCCGAGATGAGACGGCTTTTGGACCTCGCTGCCCTTGGGTGAAGACGGCTCAGCTGGTGACCTGGCGGATTGAGCAGGTGAGACTACAGAGTCAGGAATGTCGTTGATGGCTTCCTCCTCCAATTCGCTATCGTCCTCAAGTGCAAACGCAGATGGGATCGACCGAGTCAATTCCATGACGAACTTGAGTTGTGCCTCGGAAACTCGCAGGTTGATGTTGCTCATTGCACCCTCGATCTCCGTATCCGGCCTCTCTCTTCCTGCTTTGTGATCTGCCTGAGTGATGTTGAAGTCGATGTCAACCTTGTCAATGAGTTCAAGTTCTTCTGACTTGTCATCGGTGTAATGAAATTTGGAAGTCAGACGGATGTTGCGAACACCAGCAGATAACTTGTTCGCAATATCAGCATCTTTGGTGTCATCCAGAGGAACGAATTTGTTGCTGGCGTAGATCTCGCCCAAGTATGCGGTCATCAAGTCACGCTCAGGGCTTTCAGTGATGACCATACGCGGGAATGCAACGATGGGTGTCTTGACGATGATGTCGAAGTGCATTTTGCTGGCAGATTCTTGCACTTTGCTGGCCTGGTTTGCGGCGGCCTCGCGTGCAGCGTTGAAGATTGCTTGCATCTTGCCAAATTTGACACCAAACTCCATGATCTTGCGAAAAGGCTCAGTGACGAAGTTGACCTTCAGCGAGCCAGCACGGAGGAATATGGACGTATCATGCCCGGGGTAGGATTTCGACTCAGCATCGAAGGTCTCGTACCGGAAATCGGCCAGTTCGTCGCCTTGAATGGACACGAGCTGCCTGAGGGAAGATTGCTCGTCGACACCTTGGTTGATGTCATCAACGAGGCCGAGGTTGCCAAGCCTAGCGTTGACACTCATAGTCTTGCCCATTAGGAAGACACCGACCTCGGCAGAACTCAAACTTAGCGTCGCCAGCCGTATGCCGTCGTTGTTGAGGATCACAGCGACACGTTTGAGATTCGCTTTTATGCGGATCTTGTCCTGCTCAGCCGGCTTTGCGACCTCGTTGTCTTTGTTCGCATCCTCAATCTCTTTGGGTTTGCTTTCCTGGGCGGCGTCGCCTGGAGAAGTGAAGGTCGTCATGGCGAAATCGAGTAGGGTCAACAAAGTTCTCCGAGTGACCAGCAGACTGATAGTTGAGACGGCGACATCTAGGTTGGTCGCAATTCCTTCGTGTTTGCTTTGAAATTCAGGGTGATCCTTGTTGACCTTCTGGAAGGAGAGAGTCAACAGGTCTTCGTTGCTGTGGGTGAAGACATCTTCGCTTGAGATCAGATTCTTAAACTCGGGCGCGGGCGATTCCTCGACGTGATCTTCAACCGTCAAGGTGCGCAGTTTGATGTCGGCAGCCATGTCGAACGGCCGTTGGTAGAACTCCAAACCAAAAGTCTCCGCAATGAGATCGACCAGCAGCTGATCGGGCTTCTTGCCCTCGGGGTCAGCTTTGTACAAGGAGCCCTGCAGCTTGTCGACAGTAAACTTGAACTCAAAGTTGCGCTGGTTCGGGTTCACATCAGCTTTCTTTTGGCTTTGACTGGACTGGTACTGTTCTTGATCTTTCTTGCGAACTTCCTTGCCGTGCTGCTCGTCATCATGCAGGAGCGCCTCATCAGTTGATGAGATCGACTTTGCTCGCGACCGTCCGCTCTGATCCATGATGCTCTTTGATCGAGGCCGCGAGGCTTGACCAGCAGAGCTTGGTCTTGCCTTCTGGTTTGCGGGTGCTTCGTCAAACTTGGGAATTGCAAAGTCCAAAAGCTTCATCAAGGCTTTGTACTTGGCGTCAGATATCATGGCATGTAGTACTGGCAAGTGGCCATCGATGCTGAACTTGGTCAAGTCTGTTGCTTTGGGGACAATGCAAGCAGCAATCTCGAAGTCCATGTTGATGCGCTCGACAATGTGGAAATTGCGCGAGGAATCTTTAGCCTCCAGTGATTTGCGAGTCTCTTCGATAGTGGAGCCGATGAGAACCTGAGTGTTTTCCAGGCGAAGAAGGAACTTATCGTACATCAGGTCTTTCAATTGCTTGAAGTCCTGATCTGTGTATTGCTGTTTCTGTTTGCTTTGGACATCAGCAAGAGTTACCTTGTCGATCAAGTTGCTTCGCACGCTAGCGTGACCGGCATCCAGAATCAAACAAATGGAGCTTTTGGTGGTGACCGAGTCTGGCACGATGATCAGAGGTGCCTGTAGGTCGAGCTGGACATCGATTGTCTTGTGTTCAGTCAATGCAAACTCGAGACCAGCACGCGTTTGCTGGCGCAGGCCCTCGACCGTGGATCCTGCAGTCTCCATCAAGGCACCAATAGAGTCCATGTGTTTCTCAGGAGGCTTGAAGAACTTTGTAACCTGTACAATGAAGTTCGGGTTGTAGATGATCTCCATGGCTTTCAACTTCACGACGACAGCAGTATCCGCATGGTTGTCAAGCGGGTTCTGCTCTAGCTGCAAGCTAAAGAACGGGTCGTCGTCCTCGTCATCCTCGTCTTCGTCTTTGGTCTTTTCGTCGTCACCCAGCTCTTCGATCCGTTGGTCGTCCGGTACTGGGGGTGCGTCTTTCACTTGCAGCATTTGCTCGTACAGATTGCCTTCGGTACTGCCATCATATACTCTCATGCCACCGAGACTGAGGTCAATGAGTGTCGAGTCAGTACGTTGGATGAACTCCGTCGCGAAATCATCAAAAAGCAGACGCAGCATATCAGTCTTCTTGCCATGCGGATCACGGCGTAGAGTGAAGCTTCCAGTCTTGAGACTCATGTCCACTTGTAGCTTGACTGCTTCCCGAGGCATGTCGACAGCCTCTGTGAGGTTCTGCTTCTCGTCGAAGTCAATGGCAGCGTACAGTTCCTTGCGCTGTTCGTCGTCCATTTGGCTCTCGTCTTGTGCACTTTGGTCCTGTTGAGAAGATCCCCAGATGTAAGATCCCCAAGTCCGCTTTTCTGGTGCCTTCTTCACACCAACGTTCTCCTTGCGCAGTTGATTGCGGGCCAGTGATCGCCAAAAACGTAAGTCCTCGTAAGCCAGCTTGCGTTCGAGTTGGTCAAGGTCTTTTGCTTCGTCGGCAGACATTGCCTCCTCCTTTTTCTTTTTCTTGAAGAGCTCAATGTATCGCTTGCGGTCATCTCTACGCTCCGCAAAGTATGCCCAGCTCCACCGTTTGTTGCGATCATGAATGCGGTCAAGTACCGCCTTTCCGGCAAAGAGCAACCATGCTTTTGGGTCTTCTTTGGGCCGCTTCGTTGGCTGCAGCTTGCGGTATTCTTGATGCCGGATGAAAAAGTGGAACAAGTCGACCAGCATGAGCGCGTCACGGTATTGTTCGTCGTCCAGAACGAAGCCAAGCTCGTTGAAAAGCAATCGAGCTTTTGTTTTTGGTCTGTCGAGTTTGCCAGACTTGTCCATTTCGACGCCTGCTCTGCCAGAAACAGGCTTGAGGATGTACTGATGTTCAGCCACGGCAGGATCGTCACTTTTGACGATCAGCTCACGGAACTTTGTCAGAAGCGTTTCATGGTCCACGCCTTGCTCCTCGGCCGTCTTCGCGCCGGTTCCGGAGCCGAGCAATTTTGCATCCGTGTCCCAGTAGATAGCGAGTGAGCCCAGCGTTGCGAGCTTGTGAGAGGTCCCGCTGGTGCTTTGGATCCAGGTAGGTCGCCAGTTTTCGTCGGTCGATACGGCACTGAGCTCCTGTAGGGTCAGACCCGCAGCGAAAGGGTGTCCAGGGTCAGAAAGTGCATCCTCGTAGCGGATGTGCACGTTTTTGACCGAGATCTGCACGTTATCGATGATGGTGGTTGTCAACGCAGCCGTGAAGGTCTGGTTCTTCTGCTGCTCTTCCTTGGACATGCCCTCGGTGTTCCTCTCCTTCAGTAATTCGGCCGAGTCCAGCTTCTCCATCTTGACTGCGTGCGCGCGTTTCTCTTCCTCTTCTGCATTGTATTCCTGGTCCTCTTTGGGTGCAGCTAACAGGAAGAGGTCCTCGATGTTGATGCGGACTGGCTTTCCTCGGAGGTTCGACCAGGGTATCGAGAGCACGAGTGAGCCGATGTGTCCTTCTATGACATTGAGCGGCAGGTGCATTTGATCGAGCGCTTCGCGGCGAAGCTCAAGGTCCTTGAGTTTGACATCGCCGGACCAGATGCCGACGTTGAGCTGTTTGGGGTCGAAGTTACGGACATACATGCCCAAGAACCTGTTCAACAGGTTTGCCACCAGGCCTTCTAACATGGCGGCGGTGGGTGGCCGTTACCCGGGCGGGGATACGAGTCGGAGGTGTGTGTGTAGACAGGTGCCGTGGGAGAATTAGAGTAGTTCGTCTATATCATAGTACCAAGTGGTGTTGCCGCGCTGAGTCCTCGGCTAGGCAGCTCTGATTGAAGGCCGCAATAGGTAGGTAGGTGGAAAGGAAGGAGGAGTCGTGGTGATGCCAAGGCTGTTTGCAGACAACACAGATGAAGAGAGGAAGAGAGGGAAAGAGGCAGGTGGTCTCGTCTCACGCTCCAGCGGCTCAAGATTCGCGTCGTCGTCGACGGATTGCCCTTAGGTAGTTGGACTGACTGCCCCGCCGTGTGGCTGATGATGATGTCACATCGCTTGCTTTTTGGTATATCTTGCTTCCGTTCTCACCGCGCTTGCTGATGACCGCCAGCTGCAGATTGGGTGGTACGTACATGGAAGACGGTAGGAGCAGGTCACTGGATGTAAGTGAGGTTGTCCACGTGATCGCACGTGTTTGTCATGTATGTAAGGTACCTACCTAGTTAAGTGTCCACTGCATCTACCTTTTAGCAATTGAATGTATCTATTATCATTATTATTTACGTCCTCCGTGTATGCATAAGTTTGTCGAACGCACGATCTCACCGGCACTAACATGTTCAGAATATCCTAGAGCTGTTGGTATTACTACCTACCGTGATCGTACTCCGGTAAGATACTCGTGATTCCTACCTAGCGTCTCATTGGTATTAAGATGCTTTCGATGTACGACAGTTGCCAATACCACCACATCAACAGACAAACTTTAGCATGAACTGAGGGTGGAAACATTATTATCCACGATAATTACCCACCGTGGTCAAAAGATTGCGGCAACTTCGGGACAAGCCGCTCAACGCGCCCAACACGATTGGCTGGCGTTGCTGCAGCACAGAAGCTAGCTTCCTTTCACGTCTCTGCTCCCACAGCTCGAACTCGTACCCGACCTCTTCCAATAGCCCGTCGCAGCGCGCATTACTCTCCACTCCTCACCATACCACATCCCCGTCTGTCCAGGTCCGCCGGCCATCCTCGTCACCTCCCGTTCAATCTCAGCGCGCAGCCACAGTCACAATGCTGCGTTCCGGTGCCCCCAGGAGCGCCCTCCGTGCCATCAACACCCCGGCCTTCAAGATCGCGCAGACCCCGTTCCGCCAGCAGTTCGCCTCGCAACTATGCACAGCCGCTCGTAGGCCTCAGGCCCTGGCTGCTCTCAAGCCATTGGCTCTCGCGCGCATGGCTTCTACCGAGGGAATGGTTGGTGGCATCGACCTGAAGAAGGAGGCTCAGGCCGCGAAGGAGAAGCTCAAGGTCTCCCCGGAGACTGTCTCCATGGAATCTTCCACTCGTCATGTTGCGAGCGAAATGACCAAGGAGAGCCACGACGACGACGCCGACATGATGGCTGGTATCCGCGCTGATATGGTACGGAATCTGGGCGCGGTCGTCTCGGAGTAACGGAATGCTGACGGAACACGAGTAGAAAACTATCAAGGAGACATTCAGCATGGAGGCTGTGCCCAAAGAGGCTTACTGGATCGGTATGGCTGGTGTTGTGCCCTACATGGCTACCTCGCTCAGCACCGTTTACGCTGCTTGGGAACTCAACAACGTCTTCACCACTGGCTCCGGTGCGCTCATGAATGAGAAGACCGCTGAGCTGATGCTGCAAATTCTTGAGCCTATTCAGATTGGTTACGGCGCTGCGGTATGCACAGGGAACATGACAAATGCAAACCAGCGCGCAATGCTGACCATTCCCCCAGATCATCTCCTTCACCAGTGCCATCCACTGGGGACTCGAGTTCGCCGGCTTCGGTGGTCACGTTGGCTACAAGCGCTACAACATCGGTGTGTTCGCTACCGCCGCTGCATCGGCCACCATCCTCATGCCCATTGAGACTGCGCTCATCTCGCAATTCCTGATTTTCAACTACATGTACTACACCGACTCCCGGGCTGCCAAGCGCGGCTTGGCTCCGTCCTGGTACGGCGTGTACCGTTTCATCCTCACCTTCATCGTTGGTAGCGCCATCGTTGCTTCCCTGATCGGCCGTGGTCAGATCGCTCGCCACATTGAGGGCACATCTGGCCCCGCCGACAAGGTTCGTGAGTACCGCAACGCACAGCCCGAGATGATCGAAGAGGAGGAGTCCGCCAGGAGGAACTTCCTCGGCGACGAGAGCGAAGGTGACGAGGAAGAGGATGAGGAGGAGGAAGAGGACGACGAGTAAGCGAATACATGGCTTTTGCTGGTTCTGTATATCAATTGCGATTTTCCGGTGGGATTGGCTTCCCGACTATATGAGCTAAGAGGCGACTGGACCATTTTGGAGCGGCAAAGACTCTCTCCGCAGTAGCTGCGTATTTTTCTATGTACAATTGTAGCGAAAATGGATGTTGTACACACACAGACATCGCATGGCCTTTCACCGGCGATAGGAAGGATGGAATCATCTCACTGGGCGGTGGATGGCTTTTGATCTCGCGCAAACGCAAGAACCGCAAGAAGATCAACTCTCACAGACGTTGCCCTCATTGAACCAGCTCCTAATACTTCAGAAGGTACCAACGGAAGACTCGGATGCTCTTATAAAGGCACTACCACGCAACGCAGCTCCAAGAATCGTTCCATCCAGGTGTTTTTACCTACCTACTCATCTCTTGGAAGTTCGACGTTGGAATGACCTAGAAGTAGATCGCGATGATCACAGATCGGTACAGATAGCATGACACACATATGACAGCCCGGTAACGAGCTGGTACTGTAGCAGCGGACGGTGCAACAATGCAGTTCATGTCTATCCATGTATAAAGACAAAACTACATGTAGGCCAACACTAGTATAAAACCACCTCATACCACCTTCGCCACACAAGCTCGCTTTAGCAGCGGCACTTTTGACAGACATGTACACAATGATTCTGCACGGCGGCTGTGACTGCATCTCATCACCGGCACTCCAACCCGAGGGGCCCCGTATCTTGCTCCAGTCTGGCATATCGCCACGCCAAGCCAGAGATATTTCCTCCGCGCTCCACCAGTGCCACTGCGCCGCGCAACACCCACAAGTTACAACCTCACTACTCCTGTCCATCCTGTTCGCCGACATGCATTGCTGAAGAGCATGGCCATGGACTGGCAAGTGGACGCCTGTCTGGACTTCAAACCCCCCCCTAAGCCCGTACCCCCTCCAGGCCACGGAAGCGCAGCAGTGATGGCTCGAAAACAGTGTCGCGGTACCATTATTGATCTTTTCGACCTGTATCTCCCCAACGCTCGCCGCGCCTTGGCCGGCTGATCAACGCCGCACGGTGGATCGGCGCACTTGAAATCCGCCCTCCTCCACTGGGCTCGCAACCCAAAGGCGCGTCTCCACCTGCTTCCGAAGCATAGCGCTGGAGAAATGTGGTCCGGTGCTCCACTCTCTTTCACTCTGGCATCATTGTTGGCCCCTCCGAAGAAACTACTCGCCCTGCGCGTGACCGCTGACTGGGCAATGATGTTGCGTGGCGCGGCCACTCGGAGTGTGCGTGAGGTAGGTTGAGGATTTTTGACTCTTGTTTCCCTGGACGCATTCCTGCTACACTACACTCCTCCAACTCACAACTCCTCTTCCCTCATCGCAAACTCACCCTTCCCGATCCGTACGCTGCCTTTCCCGCTGCCATTGGCCCCAAATTCGCATCTCCATTGCCAAATTCTTGCCCCAAGCACTTCGTCTCAACCACCCCGCCAGAGACCTTTGGGAGCCAGCGGGGTTCTAGACCATCTCCTCACAAAACACCCATACTCACACGCAAACACATACCGGAAAAAAATGAGTGCCGGTGAAGCAGATGCCGGGAATGCGCCCTTGGGCAATGAGAAGCCTCTTCCTGAGACTGTGCCTCAAGAACTTCTAGATGTTGCAAAGGCAGCCGACCCTATGCCTGGCCCTGAGCCGCAAGGCAAGCCAAAGCCTCAGAGGCCAGGCATGAACCGCTTCACGACTTCGAAAGAAAACGTTCTGTCTACCTTCTTCATCGGTGCCATTGATCAAGGTACCACCAGCACACGATTCATTATCTTCGACGGCGTAGGACAGCCGGTTGCAAGCCACCAGCACGAGTTCAAGCAGCACTACCCAGAGTCAGGTTGGCACGAACACGAGCCCTACGAGCTTCTGGAAAGTTTGGACCAGTGCATAGAGAAGGCTACAACCACCTTTATCGATCTCGGCCACAGCGTCACAGACATCAAGGCAATCGGACTCACCAATCAGAGAGAAACAGCCCTCGTGTGGGATGCAGAGACCGGCGTGCCCCTACACCCCGCCATTGCCTGGCCCGACACCAGGACGAAGGCGATGGTGCGAGACTACAAAGAGAAGGAGAAAGAGATGGGCCTCGATCTTCAGCAGCTGACAGGGCTTCCGTTGTCGACGTACTCGTCTTCAGTGAAGCTTGTGTGGCTGCTTGAGAACGTTCCCAAAGTGAAGGAAGCCTACGACGCTGGCCGTCTGGCTTTCGGCACTGTAGACACTTGGTTGCTTTTCCACTTGAACGGCGGTCAGAAGGGCAAGTACTTTGTCACCGACTCGACCAATGCTTCGCGTACCGGCTTCATGAACCTGCACACCCTCAAATACGACGATAGGCTTCTCGGCTTCTTCGGGCTGGACCAGACCAAGTTCTACCTTCCCAAGATTGTGCCTTCGTCCGATGCAGAGGCGTACGGCTACATTACCAAAGGTCTTTGTAAGGGTATTAAGATTGCAGGCTGTCTGGGTGACCAGTCTGCCGCGCTTGTTGGTCAACAGGGTTTCACTCCTGGCTCCGCGAAGAACACCTACGGCACAGGATGTTTCATGTTGTACAACGTCGGTGAGAAGCCTGTGATCAGTACTCACGGCCTTCTCGCAACGGTCGCATACGATTTCGGTGGAAACCGCAAACCAGCATACGCCCTCGAAGGCTCTGTCGCTGTCGCCGGTTCTGGTGTCAAATTCCTCATGAACAACATGGGTTTCATCACGCACTCTCACAAGATCTCCGACCTCGCAGCTACCGTAGAGGACAATGGCGGCTGTGTCTTCGTTACAGCATTTTCCGGTCTCTTCGCTCCCTACTGGATCGACGACGCAAAGGGCACTATTTTCGGAATCACACAGCACACCCAGCGTGGCCACATTGCTCGCGCTACCCTCGAAGCCACCTGCTTCCAGACCAGAGCTATCTTGAACGCCATGGAGAAGGATTCCGGCCACGCGCTTTCTCAGCTGGCCGTCGACGGTGGCATGTCCAACTCCGGTCTGTGTATGCAGACGCAGGCCAACATCATCGGCATTCCTGTCGATCGCCCATCTATGGCTGAGACAACAGCTCTGGGTGCCGCAATCGCCGCTGGCTTCGCAGTTGGTATCTGGAAAGAATTCAACGAGCTCAAAGCCATCAACCAGAAGGACCGTCAAATATTCTCCCCTGCTGTCTCAAAAGAAGAGAGCGAAAAGATGTTCAGTAAATGGGAACGCGCCGTCCGAATGTGCAAGGGCTGGTTAGACCCGCAGGACGAGCGCACTGACAATTGAAGAATAGGGTCTACTTCTTCTGGTGATCAAGCCTATTCGAATATGGGAATTCCGAAGACCCGACGTCTTGAACACCGCTCGCCGTCTTTCAATTCATGTTAATGAGACCGAAACCATATATACCGCACGCATATCGGAACAGCATTTGGCGCTCCTGGCGCCTGTTTTATTTCCTTTCCAAAGCATGGCTTTGAGCTTGTTCTTCCGAGAGCTAGCCAACGAACATCATTACATTCTCGCGCATCGGCCGGTTTGTGTTGTCACGCGCCAAATAGATCATACATACTTTTAGATATCCGTCCAGTCGACCGAGAAGCGAGTTTTCAATACACAACAAGTTCACACCATGAGGGAAAAACTAACACGACTAACTAATCGACTAGGCAGTCTTCTCCTCTGCTATCTATCAGCTTGCCACAAGCGACGCATTCTTCCGGCCACTTCCTTGTTTTCGGCCAACTGGCTCGCCTAAACACGAAGATCCCACGCTCGGCATCCTGCGAGCAATATTTGCCCACGATATGTATTTAAATCAAATTAACCGGTGTGGAACAAAATCTCCAAGCAAGCTATCATGTGAAGAAGACGCCCTCACATTCTGGGGATATGTCACTACACCCCGTGTGCCGGCGCGATACAATAGCTTTGTATGCATGACATCCAGTTGACTTTATACAATTGTAGCCGTCACATGTTCCTCCCAACGTTGGAACATGATCAGCCGTATACATGTATATTGTGGTGACCATCATGCGGCTTCTTCCATCCCAGTCTCGCCCTCACTGCTGCTGACCTCTACTTCGCTAACGCAGGAACAACAACGGCTCTCGCCGTGTGAGCTGATGTCTTTCCAACTGCCGCGCACTGTACATATAAGGAGACCAGGTACGTAGTTTCAGTTCACGCGACGGCGAAAGCCTTCGGCCCGAAGTCCGAATAGTTCATGTCTGGCCACTATTTTCGGTGCATTTTGTTGGAGCTGGGAGTAGGTGTAGGTGCTGGGATTGTATAGTGACAGTGGCCGAAACGGATGGTGGTCGATGGAATAGATGGCGGTGGCGGCGGGAGCAGGATAACATGTGTTGGTGAGGCTCAGTGACAGGTATCGATGATGCCAAATCAAAACACCTTGCTGTCGAGGGTCATTGTTGCTCAAGAATCAGATCTGGTTCTTGTGATCAGAAGCGGGTAAGTAGGGCTGGCCATCCATCCCACGTTTGATATTGAAGATGGCGCGGGTTGGGAAATATCTCGGACACAGCCAGAGAGGATCTAGACGGAGACTTAAGATGAATGCTAGTAGGTACAGTATCATGCCCGTGGGAGTGGCGTAGGTGCTGGCGCGCGTTGGTGGTGGGAAAGGTTAAGGTTGTATCGTACATCTTTGGACGGAGTATCTGGCCAAAGCAGGTTGACCACTGCCGCCTGAGGGACTTTTCGGTACGTGTCACAGCCGATGTCACGAGATATGTACAGAGAGCTGAAATTGTTGTGTTGTTGGTGATACCAAACCCTCAAGTTTCTTTCTCACTCCGACTCCAGCGGTGAAGGTCTTGACGTGCCACAGAAATTGGACAAGCCGCAACGCGGATGCACCAGAACCAGGAACCAGGATCAGGAAGAGAGCCAGACTCTCCCTCTCCCTCTCCCTCTCAGCCCCCTCGAAGTCGGATACCGCTCGCAAAGTGACTGCCAAGATCTGACATCTGTGCTCTGGTTGTTATTGTACCGTTTTTCCTTTGCCGACACGTTGTTGTGCGGTTGGATGTCTCGACCGAGTCCAGGGGCTCGGGTGCCAGTTTTGACCGCTCCTTCAGACACATGTCGCATGCGTGCAGCGAGCCACGAGATCTTCGCGCGGGCACAGACGCTTGCGGCGAAGGATACATGTTGCGATACAGCAGTCGTTGGCATTTACCGTAAGTACATGTACTGTAGTAGTATTTCGCCATACATACATACATACATACATACATACATACTGTATCGGCAGTACCAGCTCCGAGGATGGGATGGCCACCAGCCCCGTGGGAGCTCGGTCCTTCGAGCTTGGGGGAGGCGTTCGGTGGCGTGTGGTTCTTTTACTTTTACTTGTGTGCGGCTGCTTCTCCGTCCGTGGACCACCTGCTCCCCGTCCGTTCAACAGTAGTCGGACTGTTGCGACAGGGCCCAGAAGCGCGGGCTAACGTTTGTGATTTGCATGCATGCAACTCACTAGGTACAGTAGTGCTGTACTGTAGTGCCGCTAACTGGTCATGGCAATGTGCCAGGTACTTCCCCATTACTCTGCAAGACACATGGCATGGCATCCGCGTGTGCGTGGAGGCGCGATTTATCGGGCAGGTAACTAGGTAAGCAAGATCGTTGTTGCATGCCGCCGACTGTATCGTAGTCTATCGTGCGATCGATCGATCCATTCCGATCTAATCCAAGATGCAGTTTGATTTCTTGTACAGAACAGCGGTGTTATGTACGGCGGTGATGTACTTGTTGATGTACTGCCTGCCTGCCTCTGCCTGCCGCCCGCACAGTACAGTAGTCTACTGGCTCGGTGTCCGCCTGCACAGCCCATGTCCATGGCGTATTGCAGCACGAATCCCAAGCTGGCACTACTGGCCAGCACTGACCTGCATTTCTGATACGCACGTCGCAGACCCTGTGCCGGCGCCGGTGCCAGGGTTCTGGACAGATGTGAGAGGCGACTTTGACAGGTGCTCGGCTCTCCGTGGTGGTGTGGTGGTGTCGACATTGAACTGGCATCGTGTTCTGCGCTTCTTTTCTTAGGTAGCATCGCCATCTTGAGATCGCCAGAGCGCCTTCTGTCCGGTCCGGTGGCCTGCTCGCTTGGATGAATGGCTTGCATTGTTGTAGCGTGTGCGTGTCAAGCTCTCAGCCCCCATGCATCGAATCGTTGTCTACAACTCATCGTTGGTTCTTGTCGACTTGCTTCATCGCAAGTGTTTGATCCCGGCTTGGAGTGCTGCAGCAAGCTCGGATAGCGTGAGTCTTCTCCTCACACTCAAAAGTCAACATCAGGTCCAGTCCAGTCCAAAGCAGTCCGCTCCGCTCCTTCTTAACCCTCAATCTAAATCCCAATCTCAACTCCTATCTCCATCTCCATCCTCTGCCGTCCCCACCGACTTGTGCAGTCTACTCGCTGTTGTGTTCCGTTTCATCTCACATCGGCCCCGACTCTCACGTCTCTAGGTATGACACGAACCAGGATCCTGCCATCAGAGTCAACCAGCGAGTGGCAGGGCAGCCGATAACCGCTGTCCATGTAACCCTCGCCTCGTCGTCTACCTGACCTTCTCCTCCCCGCCTGCAAGTCGAAGCGGCTCAATTGCTGTGCCTCTTGACTCAGCCGGTCGATTTGCGAGACCGTCGATCTGCAGTGCCGAACCCCTCCACTCCGGTTACGAGGCTGAGCTGGACACGCCGAAGCGGCATCGTTGTATGATGCTCATTGTCCGACACTACTACTTGCATCTCAGCGCACATTGTCCTTAGAAGGATCCTCAGAAACGGCGCGGCCGCACGTCCGTGGGTCCGGACACGAACCTAGATGGTCGATCGTCGAGATTAAATAAGGCAGCATCACATTATCGAGATTATAGGTCGAATCTGGCATCTGTACCAAACCCAGGATAACTTACCCGTGCGTCTCGGCCCGTGGTAACCAGTACAATACACCTCAAACTGCCGGGCGACACCGACTAACCGCTCACACCTCTGCACGCCCGTTTGCGGCTACCGGCATTCAATCTCCCTGGGCCTTGCACGACCTTTCAATTGGGTCACGAACCTTCGACGTTCTTGACTCTTGCAGTTGTCTCGGAACTTGGTCCCAGCCTTGCCTTGGGTATACATACACCCACTTTACGATCGATCCCAATTGTCTGAATAGGCACCTTTCCCATCTTCCCGGTGCTCGCAGAGAGGAAGAGATTGACGATGTGTGATTACACTCAAGTCGAGTATGCGTGCGGGCATCTGCGCTTCACCGTGAGAGCATGGTGTAAGTCCACATCGAGTTGCCAATGCACGATGTTGCTGATGCTGACCCGTTACTGTTTGCAGGCATCAAGTACCAGGAGACCCACAAGCGGTGCCCTCCCAATGTGGTTGCTATTGAGTATCGACTAAGCGAGAAGTGTGGTAAGGCCTCCTCCCCTCGAGTTGCCGGCTCTTCTTGTTGGACGAGATATGAGCTAACGAATATCAGGCGACTGCCGAGACTCAACATCACCAAATTACATGGCCAAAAAGAGGTCCAGTTCGGCGTGCATGCCACCCACAGTCGACGAGTCACAAAAGAGGAAAGACCGCGCTTCGTCATCGTCCAGCTAAGCGTCCGTCCAAGCAAGTAACGCTCTCGAGAATTACGACACGATTGATCAACGACGATTCAACGACCGAAACCGACTGAGCCAACACAGATCCATCGAGCTTTCTCCGAATAGAGAAAGCGTAACACCGAACGTCCAACATATCAGGTCATATCCGTCATCGATCCCATCGTCTGCGCTGGTCGCAGACATCAAATCAGACGAGCCTTGAAAGAAGTCAAAGCCTTCGTTGTATCATCTATCTCATCCAATTCAACCAATGTCGCCTTCCAAGGCATTTCCTCGTCGTCAAATAAAGAACACCCTTATCAGCCAAACAAAGGGCCCTCTGACCGAGGTGAAAATCGACACCACCTACTCCCGCAAACAACAATCGACAACGGGTAGCGACATAAGTCTATCCGAGGCCACGGGACGGTTGTTTCCAGATGACTGGGAGCCGGGAGCGCAAAGCGAGGATCTCCGAAGCGGTGGCGTAGCGCATGCGATTCTTTGCTTCCAGATTCGCAGAATCCTCCATGTCGGCTACCTGCATGTGACGATACTACCGATTTCGAGTCCAGAGAGAGACAGAGGTCGCACAAATGCCTATCGTCGTCGTAAGCTTGTGGCTACGATCGATGGCTCGTTGTGATGGTGAGTAAGCTGTCGATGGGCCTAGGAGCCTCAAGAGGATAGCGGGTGTTTGACCGGAGCATTTCAGGCGTGCACCAGCACAGTACGAGGACCGATACGTGTTGGCGGTACAAGATCTGGACACATTGAGGACATTCATTGGACGAAATCATCTGTGGCAACCGATACTATACCTATCAATGTCGCTGATTGACACATCGATAGTAGAGCTGATTGCGTGCTGCTGGCAGCGCCAACCATCTTCTCAAAACAGCATGGAAAGTCAACTCAGAGAAACTTCAACAAACTTATCAGTTCATACCGTATAACCATTCGAAATCTTCACAGCCGCCATCCAATCAACAGCCATGAAAAGATTTCCCAACACCCACTTTCGTCCAAATCGAACCCGATCTGCTCGATCGCTCGAAAGATAGCAGCAATCAATCTTCCGCTGCCGATCTGGTCATAGACGCACCTAACCATGTTTCTACCGGGGGTCTCGAGGCTCGGCACGGGTAGCAACAGACGGACAGACAACGTCAGCAGCAGACTGGTCGTCGTATCACCGAAGCGTTAAAGAAATCGAAGCCAGAGTGTACCTCACGAATACGAAACACCATGTTGCACGGAGGCCAGGGCTTGTCGTTTGATCGCTTGAAGGCGTCGAGGAAGCAGAGCAGTTTCGAGAACCCAGAACTCGGCTTGGGAGCTGGGGGTTGGTCGTCTTCACAACGGCATGACACCGATGGAATCACAGTGACACCGTCGCCAATCTATCTGAAGCGTCCCTGTACTCGCGCAACGTTGTATGGATTAACAGTCGGACCTGGTTGAGTCGGTTGAGTTGTTGGCCGCCGCGTCGTGTGACTTGCGACGTCGATTGAGCAGATTGGCTCTATGGGTGTTGTCCAACCCAGGCGAGCATCTTCTGAATCCCGCCGAAGTTGCAAGCGGCAACTCTGATATCACCTTTGGAAATAGCTACCTTACAGAGGTCTGCATTGATGTATATGCCAATCGATCGGGTTGGGAATGGGGATCAGTAACAACCACAACCCCAACCCTAACTACGTTATGATGGCTCTCTAACAGTCCGCATCTACCCTTCAACTTGAGAGTCTGAGTGATACCGTCCGAAGAGTGATACAACTGCCGTGAAAGACTGATATCAACGGCATCGATCCTAGTTGACTGGCTAAGCGACTAGCAGACCGGCAAGAGATAGCACGTGATCTTCGGGGACAGATTGGAGCTATGTATATTCAACTAGCCACCGTCTTCGCGTAATGGCAGAACTACGATAGGACGGGCCTCTCATCTTTTGGGTACCCAAATGAGACCACCTAGATGAGACCATCCAAATGAGTAAGCGTTGCTCGAAAGGTGAGCGAAGCGTATTCTATAATGAAATCCAGAGCAGTGGTGAGTGGTGGATAGAACAACAGTGACATAATGCATTCCTCCCCAGACTTTGTATGTGCTGCGCCGGCACCACGATGATGATAGGTTATTTCAGTGAACAAGGCTGAAAACAAAAAAGAGAACAAGTCGCAGCATGAAAGATTTTCCTCGCCAGCGCGATAGTGAGAACATACTTAGGTAAAGCGATAAATACAATGCGGTACCCAAAAAGAACGTAATGTAGAAGTAAAGGAAAAAACAAATAAAGATGTGGTAGCTTCTGTTTCTGCAAGTACCTTTTCGCGCGTGGGTATTAAAGCCCTTTTTCACAGGCAAAATCGTCTTTTCCGCGCAAACCATCTCCTTCATCACTCCTCCCTGCTAATCCCATTCGGAAATTCCCCCCACATAAATAAAAATGTGTTGTGGTTCTAGAAATGCACGGCAAGAAAAATAGTGAATGGGGTTGACCGATCTCGGGGGATGGTGTTGGCGAGCTTTGCAGCTTACGCGACCTCCTCCTCAGCCCAGCCAGGCAAAGCGCCTTCACCGCCAAGCGCATAGGAGCTGGCGCCGAAACCGCCTAGGCCAGATCCAAGACCGGCGAAGCCTGCCTGTTGCTGCTGGGCTTGCTGCAAGTTGAAAGCAGGGAGGCTGACGGCACGGTTGTGCGAACCACGCTGTGCTTGCGACGCAGGGCTGTTGGAGCTGCCGTAAGCGGAGTTCATTGGTATGCCGTTGGCGATGTTGATGCTCTGGTGGGCACCGTGGCCGTATTGCGGCTGGTTGGAGATGTCGAGTCCGCTGGTGCGGGTTGATGTGACTTCGTTGGGAGAGCTGTAGAAGGCTTGCGCCGCGGAAGTGGTTGGGATGCCCTGGTGCTGCTGCTGTTGCTGATGCGATGTGAAGTAAGGTTGGTCCTCGAAGGCAGAAGGGCTCATGTCAGGTTGCTGCTGGGGCATCTGAGCCTGAGCCTGGGCAGCGGCGAGGTAGAGGGTAAGCGGGTTGGCATTGCCTGAGTTCAAGATCGACGAAGGAGTGGGTCCCGTTACGACATTGTACTGGCCATTTTGACTGGTGCCAGAGCCTGGCGAAATCGAGTTCTGGGCACGGTTGGGCTGAAGAGCGCTCATAGGCGAAGGAGACTGAACGCCATTCTCATGGCTCTGCTGCTGCTGTTGCTGCTGGTTGTTCATCTGGCGGGGCGGGTTGCCACATCTGTCCTTGCCGAAGTTGACCTTGAAGCGCTTGTACTCGTCCTTGCCACGAACAGCTTCAATCGCCTTGATGGCGTTCGCGATGTTGGTGAAGTTTACGAATGCACAGCTCTTCTCGCGCAGAGTGTTAATCAGCTCGATTTCACCATACTCCTGGAAGTCTTGCCTGAGGCGCTCCTCAGTCCAGGTTTCGTCCAAGTTACCAACGTACACGTTGCGCGATGCACCGCCAGAGACCGCGAGTGCGATTGCAGGCGGAAGAGCACCGGAGTGCTTACCCCAGCCGATCTTGAGACGGCGGTTGTGGATCATTAAGCCCTGGAGGTTGCTCAGGGCGTAGAAGGACGCAGCCGAGGTCGGGTCGATGAAAGTGACGAAGCAAATGTGCTTGTCAGGAATGTAACGAATGTGGTGAAGCAGGCCGCCTCTGACGACATTACAAATCTCTTCAATGGTGGTCTCAGGGTGGATGTTTCCCAAGTAGACGGTACGGTTTCCAACATTGTTGGCACCACCAGCAGTCTGCGCAACTGCAGCGGCGGCGACTGATTGCTGAGCAAGAGCACTAGTAATCAGATCACGGTCCGCGCCATTGAGAACATGAGCATAGCCTGGAGCAATGCCAAGGTACTGTGCTGCGTTTTGCTGTTGAGTCTTGGACACGTAGGCGCAGCGGTCCTTGCCGTAGTACACCCTACGAGGCGCCTGCCACTTAGATTCTTGGGGAAGCTGAGTGACAGCCTTGATGGCGTTGCCGATAGACAAGAAGTGAACGAAGCCAATGGCCTTCTCGCGAACGATCTTGACGGTATCAATGGCACCGAACTTGCTCAAATCCTCACGCAGCTCATCCTCCGACGTCTCTTCCGGTAAGTTGCCAAGGTAGACATTGCGCGAAGCACCGTTCTGTTGCACGGCGAGAGCGACAGAGGTCGGCACCGACGAGGGCTTGCCCCAACCGATTTTTATGTCTTGACCCTTAATCGACAGCTTTTTCAAGATGGCATCCGAGTGGAAGTGAGTCGCAGAGCTGCCGTCCAGGAAAGAGATGAACGCGCAGTTCTTGTCGGGAAGAAGCCTCACAGACTCGATTTGTCCGCTTCGGACGTGGCCAAGGATCTCTTCCGCCGAAGTCTCTGGTGGGATGTTACCAAGGTAGACGGTTCTGCTCGTTCCGGAGATAAGCCCGGGAGAGACACCCATGGACTGGTAGCTGCCGAGAGAGCTGTTCGCGAGGGCATTGAAGCCAGTGGTCGGCGACTGCATGCCTCCAAAGTAGGGGATTGCGTTCATAGCCGTCGGGGAAGCAAGGCCTTGGTACGCGTTCGGGGAGAAGCTGCCCTGCTGCTGTTGCTGGAACGCGTTGTTCATCTGAGCCTGCTGGTTTTGGCGCGAGTTCTGCTGGGGGAAGTTGGAAAAGTTTTGGAACTGCGACGATTGATATGTCGATGGGGATCCGGGCTGGAACGGGCTACCCACCAGCAGCCCCGAGGGGAGAAGAGGAGTGTAGTTCATGTCGTAGCCAGTCTGGGGGGTCTGCATGTCGGCACCGTTGTATGCTGAGGGGATCTGGCGAGTGTTGATCGAGGGAACGTTGGAGCGCTGAGGATGACGGTCCGCGTAGCCTCCAATCGACGGCTGGTTGTTGTGGAAAGAACCATGCGAGAAGCCAGTGTCGCTGGACTGCTTCACGGCGTAGGACTGAGTGTGACGGTGGCCCATGTTGGCTCCCGACACCGAATCGCTGGTCTGCATGCCAAGTATGTGCGGCGGGAGAGTGTCCCGCGGGTTTGCTGGAAGTACGGCCGTGATGAAGCTCAAGGGAGTCCGGCTTGATGGAGCCGAACAAACTACTGCAGGGAGGACGAAGGTATTAAGGACGGGCTGTGCAGATAATGCCCAAGTGAGGCTGGTCTCGGCTGACTAGACCGTTCGTCAGGTTGCGAGGCAAATGAAACAACGCTCAGGTTGTCCGTTGATGCAACACACCAAAGAAGCTCCGGGCGAATCGATAAGATGTGACGGCGGCTGGCAGAGCTGCTTTGGAAAATATACAGTTCCCCCTCTTTCAAGGCTTGTATGTATCCAGTCCGACTCTTCACGCGTGGATGGTTGCGCCGGTGGCTCGACCACTATAGTAGGCTTCGGTAATTAGGAAAGCTCCACCTATCGTAGGGAAAGCGATGGGGAGAAGAAGAAGAGTTGTCGACGAATGGCAAGCAATAGACGGACCCCAAGCTCAATGGGTGTGGTGAAGAAGAAGAGTAAGGCTTGAAAGGAGCGACGACACCGCGGCCAGAACAGAGTGCAACGCTTGAAGAAAGCAGCAGCAGCAATATCAGCAGAAGCAGAGACAGAGAGGGAGCGATGGACCGGGCTCATGTTATGGATACATGGTCCCGGCGGCGTGGGAGATGAGGTTCCGTACGGAGACTAAAAAAGGGGGCTTTCGAGAACCCTGGGAACACCCAATCCTTCCCATTTGGGCTTGGTCTGGGCTCGCATGATTTGTCGACGGGCGAACGTGAAGACAAGCCATGTCTTGTGTTATCAAATGGGGAACGTGGTGGGCCGTTGTTGACTGCGCATGTCGGGGGCTGTGGGCGTTTCTGCAGAAGGCAGCAGCGTGTGAAGACAGGCGAGACGAGACGAGACGCGGTTGTTGTCTTTGGCTCAGCGCTCGGCGTCCCCCCCATGCACACATGACAAGCGGCTGACGGGAGTGTGTTCCTGACTAAGGCTCTTTGCGGACAGCAGAGGCGCCCTCTATCTGTCGGCTGCCGGAGACGAGTGCCGGTAAAGGCAAGACTTGATCATTGGCTCCCTTCAAGCGGTCTGCTTGCGCAACCATGTTTCACTAAAGGGGTGCTGAACTGTGAACGGAAAACTGCACTTCGTATGTGACTAGAGTGGTGGAGGTCCAGTCGGTATCGCCTTGAGCCTGTAGGTACTGTATGGAGACTCTCTCCCACATGGCCATGGCCCCAGAATAGTCGACGTAGCACCGAGCACGACAGCTGCCAGGGTGATTTCGCCTGTGCCTGCTACTACCCGGGAGATTCGTGGGAACGCAGTGACCACGTAGTACCTAAGCGTTCGAAGCACAAAGGGTTGAAAGGGCGGGGATCGATCGTGGGTCAGACAATTGACTTGCTGTAAATTCCGCAGGGCAGGATCATGCGAGAACTTACATGTGCTGACCACTAAAGTAATCTTGAAAGTAGAGTTGTGCATCGCAGCATGTGACTTGGGAACCGTACCACTGATCTAGAGACTCCACTCAGATCTTGTATGATCATGACGCTGGAGATTTTTCGGCCCAGTGCTGACTCCCACCAGCCGGTGGCCATGAGTGTTGTGTTGTGTTGTGTTGTGTGGTGTTGTGTTGTGCGACCAAGGGACCGAGCTCTCGTCGTCGGCTACTTGAACCCCGCATAGCAGATGTTAACATCAATAGGGAACAAGACGGCAATAATAATTACAGGCCGGTTCAAGAGAGATCGAGGTGTCCAAATATATCTTGAGATACCCAAGAAGTATTCAAGAATAAGATAAACCCTTTTCGGAAGAAGCAGCTAGCCATCTCCATCTGTCGTAATCGAAATCATCGAACAAGAACAAGCAAGAGAGGATGGAATACGACAAAACAACCTCCGCAACCCCGGGCACGTCAGAGGCTGGCAACTACACCCACGAGAGTCAACCAAGTGTCAATGGGCGCTTGCGTGTGAAGGGGCCTGCGGTAGATGTATCTCTACTCGCCCGACCCATCACATTCGCCTTTTCGGGCCGTACAGCCAAAAACCGCTTCCTCAAGGCTCCGATGACTGAGCGCTTATGTCACTGGAATAAGGAAGGCGAGCCAATCAATGCTAGAGGCTTTCCGTCAGAGGAATACACACGCTTGTATCAGCGATGGGGTGAAGGCGAGATCGGGATCATAGTCGCCGGTAACGTGATGATCCGATACGACGCCCTGGAAGCATACGGCAATCCGATATTGTGCGACGATCACGACAACAGAGTCGCAGCATTCAGAAAGGTTGCAAATCTCGCGAAGAAGAACGGAAGTCTTTTCGTCGCTCAGCTGTCTCATCCTGGACGGCAAGGCGGTGCAGCCCTGAACCCGAACCCTGTGAGCGCGAGTGATGTGCAGCTTCAAATCTCTTGGGCTGGCAACTCATTTAACAAACCTAGACCGTTGACGATACCCGAGATCAAGGAAATAGTGAAGCAGTGGGGGGCCACGGCCCTATTGTGTTATCAAGCTGGCTTTGACGGAGTCCAGGTACACTGCGCCCACGGATATTTACTCGCACAATTTCTGTCTCTGACGACGAACAAGCGAACGGACGAGTATGGAGGCGAATTTGAAAACAGAAGCCGGCTGATCTTCGAGATCGTCGAGGAAATCCGAGCGAGGGTTCCTGATCCGAAATTTATCGTCTGTGTGAAGCTCAATAGCGTCGAGTTCCAGCCTGGCGGACAGACTCCCGAGGAATGCAGAAATCTCTGCGTCAAGCTGGAGCAAGCGAATATTGATTTCATCGACCTGTCAGGTGAGTGACGCGACCGAAAGCTGGCGCCAGCGATGATTTTTGCTGACTTGCTTCTTCATCAGGCGGTACATTCGAGGGACGTGCCTTTGAGCACAAGAAAGAAAGTACAAAAGCCAGAGAGAGCTACTTCATTGAGTTCGCCGAGGTATTGAAACCGTTGTTGAAGAAGACGAAATTGTACGTGACCGGCGGTTTCCGAACTGCGTCTGGCATGGTACGGGCACTGCAGGACGATGCCTGTCATGGTGTTGGAATCGGCAGACCGCTTGGTGCGGAGCCGCTGTTGTGCAAACACATCCTCGAAGGTCGGGTAAGAGGCGCCATTGAGAATTTTATCCCTTTGCCACTTAACACACAAGCAACTGGCACACAGCTGCACCAGGCTGGAAAAGGGGATAGCCTGATCAGTGACTGGTCCGACGAAGGCGAGGTAAAGCGCTGGGTTGAGGAAAACGAAAAAGAGACAAAGCGAAGAGAAGCTATGCTTCCAAAGATCGACAGCTCCGGTTATCCTACGCTGCAAGCGCAGATCGGTGTTGATCATTTTCATTAGTGCTAGGAGATCATGATTGGTCAGTAGGAGCGGTAATCGACAGAATTTTGAAGGGAACAGCCTTCGCGTAGAAGAGAGCTTTCTGTTTGTGGATAGGCTTTGCCTCGAACGGAATTTCTTCGACAACGAATCGGTTTCGTACTGTGTGTGTCAGCGGTTGAACGTGTACGGAAGGCACGCTTGCACTCACAGCAGGCCTGTCTGAAGCTCTCAAAGGTGTCTGCATTTCGTATCGCACCAGCGATTATGACTTTGATGTTTGGTCGGAGATCGAGGAGCATGCGAATAGTTGCGACCAATGCGTTTGAAGCAACTTTGTCATATGTCTGCAACGAAGGCGTCAGTTGGATGTTGTAAGATTGGTGCATCTTGTTTACTAACGATATCTGCGCCGATGACTGTGTCGTAGGGGTGCTCTTCGAAATCGTCTTGCACCCATGAGCCTCGCACGCCCTGGCCCCAGCGAAGCACACTTGTCAACACCTTGCGCTCGTCATCTAGGCCGTTCAAGAATAAGTTCTCTTTAAGCGCCTCGATCACACCTTCGTCGCCATCTGTAGTCGTGACATGAGCCGCCGCGAGGTTCTTGGCGCAAAGAATCGCGAGAAATCCGGTACCTGCTCCGAGCTCGAAAATACTCTTTCCCTTGATCAGTTCCTGACCGGGGCCTGACAGCAGATATGCTCCCAGATGGAGGGCCGCCTCCCACGTCCTGAAGCCCGTAGTGAGTGATCCGGAGATCAATTGGCGGCGCTCCAAGAGGGTCATGGTCGGGTCAGGTCCTTCCTCTTCTTCACGGGAGGCGTTCTCGGGGAGGGTGGTGAAGGTAACATATGACTTTTGTTGAACTGCAGTGGTCTCTGAAGGCAACTCTGAGCTCATGAGCGAAGACAGACATGACATGAGATCATCTGAAATCTCCTGAGATGGGGAGAGAAAGAATTAACTGGAGAGTTCTCGCATAAGATACGAATGTAGGAAGAAGGACCAAAGAGATGACGATGAGATCAACCTACATCTTCCTCTGGATTCTCGATGGACTGCTCGACTTTCCTCATTAGAGGCTTCAAGACACGCAGCCGGTAGCGGTCTGATGGCAGATAGAGATTGGCATCTGTATCGAAGCATTGTTTGTACAGCCATTGTTGAACTCCAGCATCTCTCAACAGCGACTTTGGTGGCCAAGCAAGAAAGTCGGGCTCAAAAAGCTGGAAATATTGGCGCCGGAATAGCACGAGCTGGGGATCCATGGTAGACCTGATCGAAGACCGTGTTGCTTGTGTCGATGACAATATTAATACCATATGATCAATATAGATAGATGTATATCTATCAAGTGAGGTATGTAGGTAATAGTTTGTTAGAGGCAACATTGAAGCGCATCTGCCAAGACGGTCCGCCCCACACCCGTGCGGCGAGAGAAGGAAATTCGCACAGCGCCTGGCCGACGACGTTTGAAGCAGCAGCAGGCGAGCGCTCTCGACACAAAATACCACCCGACGACCTCGATCCACGCCAATCAACCAGCACCATGTCGGACTCTCAGGTGACTCTGCGCACGCGCAAGTTCATTCGCAACCCCCTCCTGGGCCGCAAGCAGATGGTCGTGTGCGTACAATCCCTCCACCGCGCCGCCGAGAATGCATCGCCCTCCGCCGCCGCCGCCCACCGATGAAACCAACGCACCGAGCGCACGATTTCGCCAAAGAGATGGAACAATGTGGGCTAATGATATATCGTACAGTGACGTCCTGCACCCCAACCGCCCGAACGTCTCCAAGGATGAGCTCCGCCAGAAGCTCTCCGAGCTGTACAAGTCCGACAAGGACCAGGTCTCCGTCTTCGGTTTCCGCACCCAGTACGGTGGTGGCAAGAGCACCGGCTTCGCCCTCGTCTACGACAGCGCCGAGGCCATGAAGAAGTTCGAGCCCCACTACAGACTCGTCCGTTACGGCCAGGCCACCAAGATCGAGAAGCCCAGCAGACAGCAGCGTACGTCTACAATTGGAGAAGAGCATTGGGCCAATATTCGTAGTCGAGGATGGTATACTGACAAATTGGAACAGGCAAGCAGCGCAAGAACAGGGCCAAGGAGTTCCGTGGTGTTGCGAAGAAGACCGGCGGTGCCGACAAGAAGAAGAAATAGACGACTCGATTCCCTCGCGTTACTACTTCTTGACGAGGTTGTGCGCTGCATTTCTTTATGGTTCCAACGCTTGCATGATAGGTGGCAAGTCTGAAATCACGACGGCGTTCGTCATGTGTTGGGTGTAGCTACCTTAAGCGAATCGAAAGCAGCTTTCAACCAATCCAGACTTGTCCAGTGCATAGCATCATCCCCGCAGCATCACCTCATTTGAACGTACTGACATGTAGTGGTCTACTTTTGGACATATCTGAACGGGAGCAGGCCTGGAGTACGAACGACACACATCTACCGTTACGACTGGACACGGACTTAGCAATGACCGACTCACGACTTGGCTCAACGTGGACTTCTCAACTCGCCCACGTTGTCACGATCTTCTCGTAATGGGAAGATTATGTCTGGGCTTTTGCTCTGCAAGGCGCATCTATCCGTTCAACTAGCCAAAACGTCAGGTTCTGTCCCTGAACTGCAACATGAGAAGACGTTCCTTCCGTTGGCATATGGTCTCTAGCACCGTCAGGTACCTCGGTCTGCTGCTATTGCAACGCGTGCGATGGCGAGGGTCGCGAGGTACACAGGAGATTGCTACAATACTACGGGCATCTGAAGTGCAGGAGTGCGCCACGCTCTATGTGTAGATTTGCTCACTAACATGGACCGGACTCCATGGTCCTTCCTTGTTCCTTTGACCAGCACAGCTAATTGTGTTGGGCGTGATTGGGCGAACTTGTCGGCGTTTTGCATCTGTTGATTTCTCCAAGCGGTTGTAGGTCAAGACATACTCTGTGCGCTCCAACATGTCGACATCGAAGTTTGCTGTGCCACTTGAATAGGCATGTGCGGTCTTTTGCCCATGGCACCACTGAAGGGCATTTCTTGGACTTTTAGGCCGTCCATCCTTGCCTGTGGCTGGTTCATTGATTGGTTTGCGTGTCTCGACACGGCACAAGGTCTGCTCGACACACATTAGTTGAGGGCGCAAACCTATGTTAAGTGATCAATCAGTATAAGCACCATACAAGGTATCTAGTCACCTCCGCATGCATTCCAATTTCCAAGACAAGTCAGCTGGGCTCCTCGACGGACAATCCCTGCACGTCCGTCCGGCCTCAGCTGCACTCTCATCGACAGACAGTTGGTATCGCGCAACTGCAAGTTCACGGCATTCCGATGCACTACTGGGATTCTTTCATGGACATTGTCATTTGTACTGTACAACAGCGATGGACAGCTTTTTGGCATGCTTACTGGTCGGCTGGTTGCGTAAATTTGAGCCAGGAATCTCAGCTAAGAGGGCAATATCGACGCTTCAGCTGCTGCAAGCCACGAATCCTACGACGTCTATTTTCGAACACAGACTGCATCCAGGTACATCAAAGCGAGTTCTCCATGGCGTGAACAACGCACTGCACAGATATGCTATTTCCTTGGCTAACCAACTTGGATCGTCGGGCTGGTGGCCGGGTGAGTAGTTAAACATCATGACTTTTCTCTCGACTCCGTCAACGTTCTTTCGTCTACTCTTGTTACGATATCATGGCTGGACGTTTCTTTCTAGTCGCCTTCGCGCTTGCGGCGGCGGGCACTCCAGGTGTCACTGCGGATGTTTTACCACGCCAGACAACCTTCAGCAACAGTACGACAGCTAGCACGGCTTCCAGCTCAGCTTCTGGTATCCCTACCCCAGCACCGTGTTGTTGGATTCTTGCTGGCACCCGCGCGGTCGGTCTGAACAAGTGGTACACTTCCACTGCTGAGAACGTAGTCGGTGAGTTGATTGTTCTCTCTCTATGTTCTCGTCTCTTCTCTGGTGTTGTGATGTGATCTCCAGTCCATATCTGCCCATAATTTCGGTCTCTCCAAACGGCGTACCCACCTGGCCGGCCAAATACTAACACGGCCTCCAGCAACCGTCATAACGACCTACATTCGAGAGAACAACGGGAGCGCAATCCCAGCAAATTCCACCACAATATACGCAAACACAACCGGATATCCTACGGCAGGATTGTACAGCGCGATCATGGAAAACTATCCTTGGGTCACCGTCCCCGGGGTGCCCTCCACACTTCTGCCAGACAGCTTCGACTTCAGAGATTATGCTGCCACCGCGGTCGACAACGCAACGGCCATGACTTGGCCTGGCACTGATCTCGTCATACATCAACCAACACCGTACGACGAGTGGTTCAACATCGCCATCTTCACCACAACTCCCGACCTGTTCTATCATCGGCCTTCAACGGGCTTAACGTCATGGCCGGCGAGCATGTGTGGTTCCTACCTGCCCAGAACGCAGTACGGAACAATCACGCAGACTATAACAACCGATGGCAATGTCTCCACAATAATCTCAAACACGCCCACCGGTACCACATCACGACTGGTCCCGAGCGGCGAAAGCGATGTCTTCTTTTACACTGCAGCCCTGTTCGGCAAGGCAGACCCGCTCAACGTCACATACGTCGTGCCCAAAACCACGCAACTCGACTCGCAAACGGCGTACTTCAATTTCCCTACAGGCCTCGTTGGCTGGCTCGGCAAGCAAGAGAATGTGGTCGCCCAATATCCTTACGTTACAGACTGCTGGGCAGAGGATGGAGGCGAAGGGCAACCAACGGTCCACGTCCCTGTCAATGCTCTGACAGTCACCTCGTCGCACATCATAGACGTGCAGAAAGCGCCGTCGCCGACGCCGGCTACCTCTCCATCACTTGTGAAACCTACACAATCAGCGCATACGGAGATCGAAGAGACCTCTCTTGACCAACCTCCTCCGCCGTTGCCAACGACAACCCCATCGGCTGTGAAACCAACGGAATCGGCGCATACGGAGATCGAAGGGACGACTCTCGACCAACCACCCCAGCCATCGCCGCCCTCAGACACGACAACCATCGTAGAGCCACCAGCTATGACAATCACGGCATCCGCTCCTCGCACTGAAAACCAAGAATCTTCTCTCGACATTCCTCCTCCACGATCACCACCGTCGGAAACAACGAGCACACATGACACAAGTCTTAACGTTCCTGGAATGACCGCCCACACAGAGATCGATCACACGTCTGTTGACGGACCCCAGACCACGAATAGCCGCATGCCAAAAGCTCACACAGAAGATAGCGAGCCTGTTCTAGACGTGCCTGCGCAACCTCGACCTTCCACAAATCTACCCGGCTCTGCTTTACCGGCTCGGACTTCAGATGCGGCGGGAGGGCAGACGAGCTCGGAATCAAGGCCTGGTGGTGGCATCATTGTTGCTGGCTCTGATTATGACGGTTCTGATCAGGAGCCCTCAGGCGATAGTCCTGATGGTAACAACGGCGAGCAAGGGAACGACGACCTCGGTGGTCTGATCTCTGCCATCCAATCCGTCGCGAACCAACAAAGCGGAGGAGCATTATCAGGCTCCCAAGAGAACACCCAACAGGATGACGGCCCAGCGCGCCCCGCCCCATCGATCACAGGCTTCGTCGTCGGCTCCCGAACTCTTACTCCAGGCGGAGCAGCTTTCACGCAAGGAGGCAGCACCTTCACCGCCCTCCCCTCAGGCTCAGGCCTACAAGTCGTTGCCCAAAGCGAAACATTGCGACTCGACGGTGTCGTGCCGCCGGGTATGTTCGCTGTCCCAGGCGTGGTGCAGAGGCCAGACTCAGAGGACGGGTACCTCGTAGGCAACGACGCCGTTTCTGCCGGCCGGTCGGCAATCACAATCGGAAGTGAAACGTTCTCTGCTCTCCCCGATGGTTCGGGCGTGCAAGTCGTTAACGAAGATGGTCAGACTAGGACTGAGAGCGTGGTTGCCGTGGCATCAATCGACTCGTCACCCTTGCGATCCGGTGAGGACGACGGGCAGTATGTTTTCGGTAGCAACACGCTATCTGCAGGTGGGCAAGCTCTCAAGATTGATGGAACGACCTTCTCCGCTCTACCCTCAGCCTCTGGTATTGTTGTTGTGAGCGAAGGGCAGACTTCTACCATGAGTCTCGGGGATACAGTGGGTTTCCTTACCGTAACGGGCGCGAGCGTTACTGCTTTCGCGACGCCAGTGCTTCTTCCTGGTGACAACGACTACGGTGACGACAGTGGCAACCAGCTCGTCACTCTCCGTGGCAGTACTTACACTGCGCTAGCTACCTCGGGATCTCTTCTCATCATCGATGGCCATACTGTCGAGCCTGGCGAGACGATTGTTATCAACGGCGAGACGGTGGTGCTTAGCGGCACGAGACTAGTTGTGGCTGGCGCAACAATCACCTCTGCACAAGGGCTGGGCGACGCAATAATGAGCGGCATTGGCGGAGGTTCTTCGTCTTCTTCGCTGCCGATAGGTGATGACGATGAAAGTGCGTCCGGCTCATCCGAACCGGATGCTGCCGAAGAGACTGGCATTTCTGGTGACAGAGAAAGCGCAGCAGTTCCAGGAGTGCAAGTTGCGTTTGGCTGTCTTGTGGCATCGGCTGTGTTTGTTTTAGCTCTGATGTGAGATAATGAGCACAAGGCTCTTGCATGGATTGTGTTTGTCGTACACCGACAAACAAACAATTTACCTACCCTAGATACCCACCGAATTGACTACTGCTTTCCAAGGCATTCTGTGTAGTGGTGATTCGGGTCCAACGAACGAGGCGTTCGTGCAATCGGCCCTACGATATAACGCATTCACTGGAACGCTCCTCGATTGTCCAACAAGCACCAGCACCATGGAGGCATGGGAATTTGGTCTTTTCGCTTCTCTCAATTGCGTCTTCGCTCTTGTTCTCTTCTGGACTTTATGGGAGGTTTTTGGTCGGAGACCACCAGAGGATGTTTACCTGGGCGCTCAGAGGACAGGATGACGATGATGATGTCTACTTTTCATCGAGAAGACTCGACCGCGATCCGATGCAAGATGTCGAGGGAGACTTCGGCAGCTCAGTCTGACCGAAGAAAAAGAGGTGCAAGGACTGAACGGTGTTTTAATGAACTCGATTCTGGACAGGGCAAAGAGATTGCTCCACTACGACAATCTACGGCGATCACACCAGCAGGAAGTCAAACACAAATTACACCTGAAATGCCGCTAGAAATGGAGTCCAGCCATAGTTCAAGGCATCATGCGGATCTCAGTGAACAGCCCGGCATTCCTCACGCGGTTGAAGTACGGCTCACCCAAAGTGGCCGGCGTCAAGAGACCACCACCCATCTTGTGCGCTGGGGTCTGATCGCGTGCGATGGTAATGGCAGCTTCGGCGAGCAACATGCCAGTTAGAGCATACATGCCACCATCATACCGCATGCGTCCCATGACACGCTTCGGGTCGCTTGGGTCGGTGACATCGGCATGAGCGATAGCACGCCATTCGACGTATTCTTTGCTGGCTTTCCTGCGTGTTTGTCAGTTAATGATGTGGAGAAATGGTACAGCCAATGATACTCACTCTTTGCTTGGCCCGTCTCCGGGCTGAGTGACGAGACGCTGAAGAAGCCAGCGGACAGGAGGTAGTATGAGCGCGAGGAAACCGAACATAAGCCCGAAGTGGAGCGCCAGGCCATGCAGAACACCTTTTGCGCGCATGTAGGCGCTGAGATGGAAGTTGGAACCGTACATATTACCGCCTTCATACAGACTCCAGGAGCGGTAGACGATCGGAGTATCCGTAGGGCCTTGAATGCTGTCAGCGAGCACTCCACCGAGATCCTTCTCGGTGCGTAATCCCGTCAAGCGTTCAACGATGGATTTGCTGGAGGTCTGCTGAGGAGGCGCTACTGTAGAGAGGTTCCATGGGGAGAATGCTTTGGCCATGTCAGAAAGGCCATAGCTGTCGAGAAGAGTGAGGACCGTGGAGAGTGTGCCGCCACTCGCCGAAGCATTCAACTCGTGGATGCTAAAGACGACCTCTCCAGTGCCCACGCCGAGCGTCCTGCGGATGTGCGATACGAGCGCCCAACACATGAGGTCGGACGGGGCCGACTCGACTCCATTCTGGGGGATCATAATAGCCTCGTTCGACTTCGCCGTATCGTGATACTTGGTGACCATGTCGCGAACCCATGGAAGTTCGCCAGTTACGTCGAGATAATGTGTGCCAGTGACCGCGCAGGCTTCTACTACGGCGGTGCCATACTTGTGGTAAGGACCGACGGTCGAGATGAGGACCTTTGTCGTTTTGGCCAAACGCAGAAGATCGGCCTTTTCGAGCTGGGAGATTTCGATGCCGGGCTGGACACGATCGGGGTTCTGGGATCGCAGCTCTTCGGCGATGGTCTTGAGCTTCACTTCAGAACGGCCTGCGATCGCCCACTTGAAGTCTGTCGGCAGACTTGCGGTGATATGTTCTGCAGTGAGCTTGCCGGTGTAGCCTGTGGCTCCGAAGACTACAGCTTCATACTGACGCTCCGACTGAACCATCTTGGTGGAGACGTATGTATGTTTGGATGGGTTGTGAGAGTGACGATAAGTCGGGAGTGGAGTGGAGAGGGAGAGAGTACTTGAAGGGGAGTGTGTAGAAGTGAGGCTTGTCACAGAATGATGATGATGACAGTATACTTATGCACGGTAGTTTGTGCTACTTCACACGCCGTCGCTTCCAACGAGGACAAGACGGCGTTGTATCTGCTCTAAGGCATGACGTCCGATGCCTTCCAGCGGGTGGAAGCGACAACTCGGCTCGAACGCTGCGCTGCGCTGCGCTGCGCTGGCCGAACCCTGGGATTAGTGCCAAGGCGCTACAACACTTGCCGCTTGAATTTGCGCACCGCTCCATATCGACGACTCTCGACTCTCCATCTGTGACAACACCCAGCGACTTTCGGTCATTGCAAACAGGTCAGCCTCAACACAATGACGAAGAGAACCAAAAGTACGTTCTACCTCCACCAACTACACACGCCAATTTTGCGACAACCTACCACATCCGCGCGACCCGCCAGCCCATTACCGCGCGCATATTTGGACGAAATGCTAACAACATCTTACAGAGGTCGGAATCACCGGTAAATACGGTACCCGGTACGGACGCACCCTCATACATGCTCGACATTCTCTCTGGACCTTGGACATGAACTAACGTCAACCCTTCAGTTATGGTGCCTCGCTCCGTAAGCAGGTGAAGAAGATCGAAATCTCTCAGCACGCCCGCTACACCTGCACCTTCTGCGGCAAGAACTCCGTCAAGCGTCACTCCACCGGTATCTGGGACTGCAAGTCTTGCAAGAAGACTGTTGCCGGAGGTGCCTACACCCTCTCGTACGTCGAACCGCTAGCGCCTCGAGCGCGGACAGCCCCACGCACAACGCAGCCGCATACTAACACGTCCACAGCACCCCTGCCGCCGCTGCCACCAGGTCGACCGTCCGTCGTCTGCGCGAGATTGCTGAGGTATAGATGGGTTATGGGATCATGGAAGAATCATGATGGAGTTCAATGAGCGCTTTTACGTCTGCAGCGCAGGGAGATAACTGTTGCGGACAACGAAAAATTCCTTCAATCTTCCAAAGACCTTCCATGACTTCTGTTCTCTGGGTGTGGTCTAGTCGAGGTGGAAAGTACTCGAATTCGAAAAGGTCCACAGGAAGCACTCCGGTGTTATCCACCAGCATCTCCCACCGCTGGCGATCACACCTTGCTTGCGATTGCACAAGCGACCACCGTATGTGCGGCTGGCCGAGTCGTCACACCGAAGTAGATTACGAAAAACTACCAGAAAACTTGCAAGATACATCGAGCCCACACCTCAATCCGAAGCCGAGATACCATGAGCACCACCATGATGGTACCGATAGTGTGGCCGAGAGACTTGAGTGTAGCCGCAAGATATATGCAAGGGCGAGGCTGCACAGGAAATTAGGTGGTAGGCAGAGGCAAACGTACAGTAGGTAAGACAGTGCCTGATAGATGTCGAAGCGCATGACCGCCTTAGTCGCACGAGAAGCCTATCAGCTGGACGGCAGACGCCACGGCGGACACCACCAGACGCGCGATGACTCGCATTTGGTGGTGGATTATAGCGGCACTTTTCAACACTGAAACCTGATCTGATGTACCCATTTGATTGGATCTCGCAGTAGTCAATCAAGTATGTTATGGTGGTTGTAATTGTTGTTGATGACCTTCCAGCCGCCGAGCTTTGCTTTCACGTGAGTGGCCTTCTCCAGACTACGGGAAGGGAGGGTCCCGCAAGTGCGTTTAAAGGGCAAAGCCAGGCTCTCTTGCCTTCTTGCATCTCACGACCAACACCTTTCCACCCATTATTGTGCTGTACACTACAGTATACCCTCTCCCGCCGAGCGTCCCTTGCCTTTCCCTAGAGGTCGCCTCGGCATGGCGGAACAATGCATAGTCTGTTTGGGCGATTTGCGAGACCAACTCGCCACCCTCGAAACCATTGCTGCTGCGGCCGAGCCCGATCTGCCAGCTGAAGCGCGCGCGCATGCTCACGCTCACGCTCACGCTCATGCTGCTGCTGCTGGTGACGACGACGGCGACAAGCAGCTGCTCGCCAAGAGCCTGTTGCGCAACACTACCCTCACCACCAAAAGGTACCGCCACCACCTCCCAATAATACCGCCTAGCTAGGTATCCAGTGCTTTGTCGCACGTGATGCGATTTATTTTCCAAACGCGCTGGAGGCCTGCAGTGGCTCCCACTCCTGCGACGCTGCGACTTCCACTCTTGGACGGCTTGAAGACATTCGCCGGATAAGTTGGAAGGTGAGGTTTTCCCTCTATCCTGCACGGGTGGCATGTCACCGAGTCACTGGAGGCCGCCAGTCCGCGCAGTCTCGATTTGACCACCATGCTGACAATCATCTCGCATCTAGTATCGACGACGACGACGAAATTGTAGCCCATCTTCTGCCCTGCGGACACGACCTGCACAACGCATGCCTCAAGCCTTGGGTCGAGCGCGCGAACAGCTGTCCCATATGTCGCGCCAAATTCAACTCCGTCGAGCTCCGCCAGGCAATCGGTGGCACCGTCATTGACAGCTATGCCGTCCAGGACAAGGTGCAAGAGGCTGAGATTGACCCATCCATGATCATGGAGGACGAGCTCTTCTCCATGGAAGTCTGGGAGCCATGCCTTGTTTGCCAGAGCCCTGACAATGCGCACAGCCAGATGTTCTGCGACGGCTGCGACAAGGCCGTGCACATCTTTTGCGCGGGCTACGACGAAGCACCAGAAGTGTGGTACTGCGGGACATGCTTGATGGACACCGAGGGCGACATTTCGCGTCCAGGCCTGCCGGCAGCAGTTCGCAGGCGACCCCGACGACAACATAATGCGACAGCCGGCAGGCGTCTCGGTGGACAAGAGGACACTTCGTGGGCGCGCGTATGGCAGAGTGTCTCGCGACGTCTCGACATCGACCTCGACTTTCCCTTCGACGATGAGCCTGCTAGAGATACGAGGACCCCACAGCAGCGGAGAGAGTTTCAACAGTGGCAACGACGCTTCGAGGTGGCAGATCGACAGGGCGTCACGAACCGTCTTCGCGACATCGCATCACAGTCACGCCCGTCTCAAACAGCGCCTGCACCCGAATCACAGGAAGAACTGCGCGCTTGGAATGCCTTTGATAAAGCAAGAGAGCTACATGAGCCCAACAACCGCAAGAGGAAGGCTACTGCTTCACCGGCTTCACCACAGGAACCGGAACCGGAACCCAGGAAACTAAAGAGACCCCGTCTTCGCAGACCCGCAGCCAACGCAGGCTCGCCACCAGCAGAGTCATCTCATACAGCTGCTCAGCGTGGCATGGCAGAGGGGACTACTTTCCTATCCTCCCTGCTCCGCGAAGTCGAGAACAACGCATCATCTGCAGGATCACCAGGACCCTCAAGTCCACAATACTCGCCACGAAACTCATCTCCTGCCCGCTCGCCGGGTTCCTCAGGGTATGGTTCGCCTCACGCATACTCGGTAACGCCACCAATGTCTCCGACCGGCCATCCCAATTCGCCGCATACGCCACTCTTCTCGCCATTCTCCCCAGCCGTCGCGTCCCAAGATCAAGAAAGTACTGCACGACCTCGCCCTCGTCCACGCGGACGGCGACGCGATCATCACGACAGCGGATACGACGAGAATTACCACAGTGGTGGCGATGCTTTGTCGCCCAGTCGAAACATTTCCTACTCGGCGAAGGAAGAGATCCAACGCATGGTCAAACTCGCCTTGAAACCACGCTATGTTGACAAGACGATAAACAAAGACCAGTATACAGACATCAACAGAGACATTTCCCGCAAGATGTACGACCTGGTCGGCGACGCATCCGCTTTGGCAGACTCAGGCGCTAGGGAGAGGTGGCAGGAAATCGCAGCAGATGAAGTGCAGAAGGCTATCACTAGTCTGGCTGCTCAGGCTGCAAAGTCGGTCTGATCTGTACGTGAAGAGCACAAGGGAGATGCCACTGGCTCCAGGGTCTCACAGCACCGGCGTTCTGGAAGGAGCAATTTGAGAGCTCTGTTATATAGATACCCCCGATACATGAATTTTATGGATGAACGTACAAATTTTCGTTGTAAGCTTTACAGAACAGCATCGCCAGATAAGGTACCAATACTGTGTTGCGATTTCGGCAATATTCCAATGTCAGATCGTAAATTCAACGCCTGCTTCTACTTCTGTCAGATAGATTGCATTGATAACATCTTGGCATGTTACTCTTGATTGCCATCCTTTCATGTCACTGGCCGGATCTCCGAGCTTTCCTCGGCCGAGCCTGATATCATTTACGCCCTGTCCGATGGCGAGCCGATGCCGGCGACATACTTTCGTCGGAAACATGTAACATATATATCCTCATCAACAGCAGGTAACACACTTTTGGTATATCGGTCTGTTGAAGTAGCCACATTCAACCAATCTCAAGCACCCTCGATAGCATCGACAGCAGACATCATCAGATCATCGTCGCTATTGAACATTATCAGACACACAGATTTACCACATATATTGATACCAAGAACACACTCAACCATGGCACCTACAAATCATTCTGGCCAGCAAGAACATCAAAATCAACAACACCACGTCGTCATCTTAGGGTAAGTAGGCAACAGAAGCTGGCACACCTGAGCGTCCTAGCCACATCAACATCATCTGTACTCGAATCCAACCATGCATCCACTCGTTCGATCAACTAACCAACCAACCAACCTTCAGCGCCGGAGTGACAGGTTTAACAAGCGCCCTCTTCCTCGCACAAGCAGGCTTCAAAGTCACCATCGTCGCCGCCCACTTCCCAGGCGATAGCAGTATCGAGTACACCTCGCCGTGGTGAGTTTGAGGGTCTCATCTTCTATCGTTATCCCATCTATCAACTCGCAACAAATCTGTTGACAACATTCGTTCCCCTTCTCTTGCAGGGCTGGAGCTCACTGGTTGCCTCACGCGAGTGCACACGAACCCGAGATCTGCGACTGGGATGTGCAAACTTATGAGTATTGGCTGGAGCTGATGGGGAAGGAAGAGGAGAATCGGGAGAGGAAGGGAGATGTAGGATTTACACGCTCGGGGCTGAAGGTAAGTGAATGCTTGAGCAAGCAGAAGGAAGACCAAAACGATCAAAGACCCACCAACCTGACCTACCCTCCTCCAAGCAAATCGACTCCTACGAACTCTGGGACAACTCCCCCGACTACGATATCTGGTACGCACCACACGTTGAATCCTTCCGCCAAATCTCCCCTTCCCACCCACCCGCCTCCAGAATCAATGCCAGATGTCCCCCCGAAGCACCCCAAATCTTCCACGGAGCATACTACAAAGCCATGAGCATCAACGTGCCCCAATACCTGTTGTATCTGCAAGAGAAGGCGAAGGGTTGTGGTGTGGAGTTCGTCAAAGCGCGGCTAGATACGTCGAAGGGGTTTGTGCATGCGCTGAAGGAGGCTGAGGAATTGGTGTGGTCATCATCTCACTCTCAAGGCTCCTCCAACTCGCTGTCAACCCCAGCTGCCTGTTTCATCAACGCCACGGGCATCGGCGCCCTCGCCCTCTGCAACGACACGAACGTGTTTCCCATCCGCGGTCAAACAGTCCTGGTCAAAGGCGAAGCCCGCAGCACCATCACACGTGTAGGGTCAAACTACAGAGCTTACTGCATCCCACGACCAGGCTCGGGCACCACGATCTTAGGGGGGACAAAAGAAGAAGGGGTGTGGAATTCCGAGCCCGATGAGAACGCCACCGAAGAGATTTTGAGGCGCAATGCGTGGCAGGTGCCGGAGTTATTGACTGGGAGCGATGGGGGGTTTGAAGTTTTGAGTGTGCAGTGTGGGTTGAGGCCGGGGAGGAAGGGCGGGCCGAGGGTTGAGAATGAGGTACTTCTCGATGGGCAAGGGAGGAGCATGAGGGTTGTGCATGCTTATGGGCATGCTGGGGCTGGGTACCAGAACTCGGTGGGTAGTGCGAGGAAGGTTGTGATGTTGGTTGAGAAGGGTGTTGAGGCTGTGGCAAAAGAAATGCAGAGTGTCCAGGCGAAGTTGTGATTCGTATCATACCCTGGAGGAGGGGAGGCTCTGTATGAATCAAAAGTTGGGGTATATGGGTGCAGGTATCGGAAGACGATACCTACCTAGACTTCTTGTGAAATCAGTAACGCGACCTTCCCTTCACATCGCATCCTCGTCCGTAGCTTTCTCACCGGCCTCCACACTCTGCTCCTGCTTGTTGGTGAGTTGACGCAGCAGATCGCCGACTACCTTTGCATTCTCATCCGTCTGCTGCTGCACCTGACTCTCTCCGACGGTATTTAGAGGGCCGAACAGCCACATCTCCTGCAAGTGGCGGACGAGCACTTGTAAGTCTTCGGCGGCTTTGATCTGTGTTGGTGCTGTTCAGCTTGACAGTCCTGGCAATGGATAAGACAACGACAATGCGAAGAGAGGAGGGATAGACAACATCCAGGATCTCGACTTCAAGACAAGTGATAGCAAAAGGGGATAAGGGTATAAGCATGGAAGAACGAAATCCGACTAGACTGACCAATTGCGTCGTCTCGACCTCCATCTGGAACTGTGTGCTAGCCGATGTGTTGCGGTCGGTTCTGTCGACCTGTGAATCTCACCTCTTCGTTAGCCCGCCGCACTGCTTAGTGGTTGCCCTGGAGAAGAGTGGTGATTGTCAGGGGGGGAGGCGCACCGAGGCTAGGGCCATAAGCACTTCGAAGCGCTTGAGGATGTGTTTCCTGTGCTCATTGATTCTCTCTGTTCGATATGGTGTTAGTATTGACTTGTTTGAGATTGCAAGTTTCCGAACGTTTCTCATGCGCATTCCACTTACTCTCGAGGCCGGGGGTGTTGCGCAGATCCTCGGCGTCTTTTGCGTTCATGGTTGTGTAGGTTAGGTAGTCGTTTATGGGTCACTCATACTGTCGTGTTATGGGATCTGCGTCGCTTGTCCGGAGAGACGGCAAGTTCGTGGTGGGTTGATGATGGGGTCTGCTGTTGTTGTTGTTGTTGTTCCCTTCACTGGATCTGCTTGAGAACCCTAACCCTACTTACTCCTACCACTCGACGCGATTCTACCATGATTCACTCTATATGTACATTCTCTGGAAGCTCACATCGAATGCTGACTTTCCGTTGGTTATCGGAAGACCGAGCAGATGATGTCGGTCGGAATAACAGACTAGCTCGTGCAATAAAGCAGGATACTGTACTTGTGATGATTACATCGAGCCGAGGTTCGTGATGCTGACTTTAAGCCGTGGCTCGATCGACATCATTCCAAACATTCAACGAGTTATTCATCAAGACTTCCATCGTACATCATTTTTGTTATCAATAGAGGAGTAACAGCACACCATCAAGCATGGCACAGCAAACCCCCACCCTCTTCGAAGTCCCCATCGGCGACTCTGGCAAGGTGACCGTCAATGAGCCAGCCCCGAAGGTCTATTTGGTCACCTTCGAAAGTCCTCCTGACAATCGCCTGAAGACAGTCAGTTGCCAATATAATCCATGAGAAAGTAGAGGTGAGACGGAGCCTAACAAGACCAGCCCTTCGTCAAAGCCCTGCACTTAACCCTCGACATCCTCCAAACCAAGTATCCCCCAGGAGTAGTCGTCACCACAAGCGCGGTCACCAAGTTCTATTCCAATGGCCTGGACCTCGACCACGCCACATCCACACCGGGCTTCTTCACAGAGACTCTCTACGGACTATGGCATCGCTTGCTGACTTACCCCATGCCCACGGTTGCTCTCCTCAACGGGCATACTTTCGCCGGCGGCTTGATGGTTGCTATGATGCATGACTATAGGATCATGAACCCACACAGGGGCTATCTGTGTTTGAACGAACTCGAGTTGGGAATGGGCTTGAGGCCGCCAATGTGTAGTATTTTCAGGGAGAAGGTTGGGGCTGCGACTTTCCGGAGGATGATTCTGGAGGCGGTGAGGTTTAAGGTGAGTTTTCATGGTTGGAGAGCCGAGATTCGGTTGCTTCTTGTTGTTACTCCTGGTCTTTTGGAGACATGCTCTTTATCGCCTCCGTCATATCACGCACGTCAAATGACTGATGACAAAATAGGCTCTCGACGCGCTGGAAGAAGGTCTGGTCGACTCCCTGGGAGGCCTGGACGAGGCGCTTACATTCATCGACGAACTCAAGCTCGTGGCGAAGGCTCAGCCGGGCATCTCGGGCAAGATTGCTTACAGTGATCTGAAGAGGGAGATGTACAGGCAGACGGTTGAGCTATTGGAGAATGGAAGCGAGGAAGCGGCTCGCGAGGCTGTGCTTGCTGAGAAGCAGGCGAAAGAGGACGCTCTGAGGGAGAAGAATGTCCAGGCGGCGACCTGGGTGAAGGCGAAGCTTTAAGGGTGGGTTTGTGGTTGGATTGATCGATTCTCTTACCTGGGCTTACCTCCTAGCAAGACCTGTCTTGTATGTAGCCACTAATGTATGATATGGAGTCACCACTTGGTGATTGTCTACATGGCCGACACCAAAAACACCCTCAGACGATCAACACATCCCAATAACCACAGGGGGAAGGCAACGCGACACCGAATCGACAGCTCGGCACGACACCTTCCGCAACGCAAAAGTTGTACGTTATGTATACCTACACAAGCAACCAGCGACCTCGGAGTTGGTGGCAAGACTCCGAGAGAGGCCCTAAATCACACAATTACTTACATGTATCCGCTTCTGTCAATTTTGTATTTCTAAATCGGTTCGCCAAGTGGCGGACGTAAACGCTCATCCGCGTAGGACGGAAGCAGAAAATTTGATCATCTCTTTGCCCCTCCACTCCCTCCCCCTCCGCTATAGACGGTAGCAGTAAATTAGTCTTGCTTAGATCGGCCATGATTCGGCGAGGGGGAGAGAGAATGATGGAGTAATGGGTCTTTTGCCGAACGACAGGCTTGCCGTTTGCTAGACTCGTTACTTGACAGCGGTATACCGCGCGTGACCGTTGCAGAGCCGCGAGGCCAGGCCAGACTTTCGAGGTATGTATACGAATGGATGCCGCCTTCTCGGGGCGTTTCAGCTGCGATGGAGTTTCATCAGGGAATGCCCTGCCTCACCTTTTCTTCAAGACGTGATCTCCGGGAGCCGGCTACTTGTCATCAAACGAGTGCGGCGACGTGGCCTGTGTTTCGCGGCGGCGGATTTGCTGCGGGTGCCTGCTTTCTCTTCCATTTCCCTTTTTCTAGATTGCTTCCAGAATGTCGGGCATGGCTGGTTCTCTGGGCTATCGTCGCAGGTTGGACGCGGCTTTTCCTTCCTGACGATCTAAGGGATTTGGGAATCGTAGGACTGTGCTGTGCGCTATGTTCACGAGGACAGTGCCAAAAGGGTCCTCCATCAAAAGGAGCTGAAGGTCAGTCCATCGTGGTTTGCATGATTACTCGTTGTGACATCAGCATGCCGTTCTGCGCACCTGGTCTCTTCACCACTTGCAGCTCGTCAACGGCCGCCACTGCTGGTGAATACGGAGACCGCTGGCGGAGGACATCGCAAACACGCTACCACCAGGCAAGAAGCCGCAAAAAAGAGGTGGCGGGGAGTCCATTTCGACATCCATAACGGTGGACTACTACTGGACTCCCCCTTCAAAGGGCCCGCGGGCTCAAGCCTCACCATCGTCTCTGCGCAATCGCACTCCACGTGTAGGGAAAAGAGGGAAAGGACTCAAGGACCGGCCGTTCTCTGCGCCGCAATTTGTCGCCGCGCGCCGTGCGTTTCACAACGTCATGGTGAAGCCGGCCCTGGGATGGAATAATCGTGATGCCACCGCCGGCGTCGAGAGCTCGGGGCGTGGAAGGTGAGCGGGCGGGTGGGTGTCCTTCTAGCGAGCTTCTGTAGACGACGTGCCTTGTGGTCGCTACCGGTAAGGGGAGACATGTGACATGGATCAGTAGAGGACTCCTGTAGGAGACACCGGTAGACGCGCCCTCGGATACTCGTGAGGATGATTTAAGATGTGGTCATGCCCCCTGGCAGCATAGCCGCACAATGCATCCGCATCCTATTCCTGTGAGTTTGTTCTGCTAGCTCCCTGCGAGTGATCGGAGTTGCCGTCCGCTTTCCACTTCAGGCTGCATGCAGACGGGCCAGAGGCAGGTTTTGTTTAGTTTAGTGATCCTCCCAGATCGCATATATGGACGGGACGTCCTTTCCCTGGACCTGCAGTTGGCTGTCTCCACGCCGCCACGCGTATATGTGAGAGAGTGATACCCTTTGGTGCCTCCACCTCTCAGAAAAGCAGCCGTTGGCCAACAGGCGCCGGCGGGCCTGGTGAAACATGGGCTAGGGTGACAACAATTTCCCGCTTGACTCGACTTCAAGGCCATCCAGTAGGCAGGCCAATGGCGACGATGCCGCGAGTTGGATCCACCGCGTGGTCCTTGCGCCAGTTGCAGGGCTGCAGGCATGGCTTGGACGATTAAATCGGCCATGGTGGCATGGCGGTGAACGAAGTGCTGCTGCTGTCAACCCAGGCGGGACTCCCGATGACAGAACAAGACAGGCTTGTGCGTGCGCACGCAGCAGCGCAGCCTTCCACTCGTCGCGGTCGCCGCAGTCTTTGGGGGAGCGGAGGGCAATCTCGCCGTTGACGTTATGTGGCGCCCGAGTATAGGTATAGATAGATAGTCAAGCAGCGCACGTCGACCTGTGGGAGATCTCTTTCTAAGTTTGTCCAGTGCATTTTGCGCTCCCTGCTGCATCGATTCCTACTGCTTGTCACAATATCTTAACACACGCTCTTTTAATCCGGTCGATACTACTGATCTTTTCCCGCGTACCTCGATTCTTCCGACTACACACTACTGCTAAACCTCTTCTTCTCACGACAACCGTGTCACACTTCTGAGCCTCACCTCTGAGACTTTGATCCAAAACCACACGTCCCACTATCATCAATCAAGACGACAGCAGATTACCGCTGGCCGGGCCTGCCTCCGCGAACTAATAGCGGCGAAGCTGAAGCAAAGCATCACCTCGTTCTCGACATCGCCAATAATCGACATCGATCACCGTGTTGAGAGTCTGGAATAGGTATTCCTTGGTATCCAGAGCTGTGACAACAACCTTTCCAGTACATTAATTTTCGATAACCACCCGGCACATCCGACGGTCTAATCGGCTCATCACGCATTTGACACCACACCCAGGGTACGACCTTGAAAGCCGCCTGAACGAACGAGACCGCTCGAAACACCATCGTCGTCACCACCTGCGGCAAAAGAGAGAGAGAGAGAGAGTCATTGATTCTTTCTTACATTCCGACCTCGGTCTTCCAGAGTTGCAGTTCTTCCAGGCATCACTTTTGCAATCTTGCCCGCTGGTAGCTCTGAAGAACAAATCTGCAGCAGCGAATCGTATCTTCGGGACGAATCAGCAGTGTAGGTTAGCAATCGAGGCCATCCCCGTCTCACGATCTCCCAAGGAGAGTTTCGCGTCCCAAGATAGCAGGGCGAGGCAGGGACGAAACAACGCTTTGGACGCTACCGCCGTTTCCGCCTAGCTCCCGCAGCACGGAGCTTCCCGATAGGGAGCAAATCCAAAACCCAGTCGGCAGCTTCTTGGCAGACAGACGCAAGCCGTCCCTAAAACTGCACGGTGCACCCTGCCTGCAACGCGCAGCCATTTTTTGTTTCCTACAGCAGAACGCGTTTTGTCCAGCATACCGAAGCATCAGACCCCGTTGCCCATCGCACACCACCACCACCATCCAGACCAAAGCGTCGATTACCAGGTACGTTGACTGCGCGCGCGCGAGATAGGCCACTGGCCGCTGTTCCGCGCCACCCCATCCCGTCCCATCCCATCACCTCCTTTTTCAGTCAGAGAGAGAGAGAAAGAGAGCGCTGCGTCGAGTCGAGTCCGACTGCGCGCGATCCTCCGCCGCCGCCGCCGACGCCGCGTGCACACGCCCTCTCTGCATCACCCTCTCCCTCCCTCTCTCTCTCTCCCACTACTCGCTCGCACCTGCCAATCCATCCCATCTCTACCTTATCCCCGACTCCATCCCCGTCCTTCCGCCGTCACACCGCTCTCTCCCAACCGTCAACTCCACCTACCCACCCACCCACTCTGAGTCTCTCATTCATTTCTGCCTCACCACCCACCACATACGCTCCTTCCACCACACCACCACGACGTCGCCGCCGCTGACTCTCCTTCCGCCGCTGCAGTCCTTTTGTCGCATCAACCCTTTCTATACCACAGAAAGCTGTGACCCTTCCACCGACGCACGACCCTACCGTCGAACAGACCATCAGAGCCTACCGCTCCCCGCGACCGGGCCCACGCGTACGCCGTACTCGCCTTTGCTCACTCTGCTCTGCTTGCTCGCCTCCGTGAGGTCACGCAGCAATAGCATCCGCATCGCGTCTGGTTAACCGCCTACGCGTCCACTCGCCGTTGCGGAAACTTCTGCCCAGTCAGTAAACCTCCGTGTGCCGCGCAGTTTCACACGTTCAAGAGGGCGAAGGAGATTCAAAGGCCGTTACATGTCGCTGCCGTCTGTCGGCCGCCTCCTGCTCTCGCAGTCTGACAAGAGGAGGGACTCGCCGCTCGAAGAGATGGACCTCAACACCTTGCTCAATACTAACAGGCATGCTATAGCCGCAGGCCACCCCAATATGCAATACGAAGTCCCCATGCCGCTCAGCATGACCCACGACATGTCAGGCGCCCAGCACTACCCCCAGCAAAACCTCTACGTCCCCAACGGTGCCTCGCGGATAAAAACCGAGACTGGCTCCGAACGGGGCGCCTCTCCTCACACATCGGAACAGTCGTCGCGCTACTCGTCCCAGGCGCCGCCGGGCGCCATGGCCTACCAGCAGATCGCCAGCCAGCTGACAAACAGCATGCGTTATCCCTCGCCCACTCAGATCCCCGGCGGCAACATGCCGCTCATCCAGCACAGCTACCACCCCAACGCTCCGTCAGATCAGGCATATTCCCAAACTCAGATGGGCGCGGTGCAAGCACCCGTACAACAGGATTCTGTGTCAATCGATGGTGGCTCCCGTGCAAGCAATCCCCTTCCTAAGGCTTTTGCTTGTTCGACGTGCTCCAAGGGTTTCGCTAGACGCAGTGATCTGGCAAGACACGGTAAGTCAAGACTGCGAACGAGGGAGATAGGATGGAACTGACAGGAATTCAGAACGCATTCACAGCGGTATCCGCCCACACGTCTGCGATCACCCTGGCTGTGGCAAGCAGTTCATTCAGCGCAGCGCTCTGACAGTGCACTCTCGCGTACACACTGGCGAGAAGCCTCACATGTGTGAACGTTGCGGAAAGGTATGTCGCGTGTTTTGTCCACCTCGCAAACTCTGCTAACCACTTTGCAGCCTTTCAGTGACAGCAGCTCCCTCGCCCGTCACCGTAGGATTCACTCCGGCAAGCGACCCTACAAGTGCCCCTACGCAGACTGCCAAAAGACCTTCACCAGACGTACGACGCTTACCAGACATCAAAACCACCACACTGGAACCATCGAAGAGTCAGAGGCCGCCACCGCTGCGATACTGGCTTCTCGTGTGTCCATGGCCACCCAAAGATCGCGAGGCTCAGACGAGGAGGAAGGTTACTCTGAGAACGGCAAATCACCCATGCCGCAGCACCCGAGCCGCCCATCGTCGGTGTCTCCAGGCTCCGCCATGAATGGTGTACCACAGCTACAGAGAGGAAACTCCGACTACTACATGCAAGCCATGAACAACGGTCTGGCGGCTGTGCCAGCCCACCTTCGCCCCGAGATGGCACCCTCACCCAGATCTGGCTCTCCCGCGCAATACCAGATGCCCGTCAACGGTTCTGCTCAGCGCCCTCCCCTCACCTCCAACCCCTCTTCTGGATACAACCCGCCCCAAATTCTCGAGCCATCGGCCGCACCTCACGGCCAGCAGCAGCACGGTAGTGCCACGAACAGCCCTCACATGGGCCACGCAATGGGATGGCAGTCACCTCACGGAGGCCTTTCTGCGAACGGCCAGCAGCAGCAGTACCATTACGCTGATGCCAACAGCAACTACGGCGTGAACCCTGCCGCTCAGATGTACTATGAACAGCAGCGTCCTCATAGCACTGGTCCGATGGACTACCAAAACCAGATGCGCGGCCAGGAGATGTGGGCTCAGCATCAGTCCTAGGATGGCGATGTTGAGAACGCGTCGAATGACGGAGGCGAAGCTGTACCTGCAGACGAACCCGACGTTTGAGTTTCGCGGGACCTTCAAGTTCAAGCAAGCAACGGACTACACAAAGTCATCTTTCCTTCTTCAAGGCGGTGGAGTTCTAAAGGGCAAAGAAATCACCGGATATACCCCCAAAGCCTCCCATTCAGACCGGACTGAACTGGCTGGCTGCGCGTTCGTGGCGTTGTACTTGCATCGGATCGGCTGTTTTGACACTTTTTGATTGCATGCGACTGTGGCGTTTTTTCTCGAACTCCACCATAAAAACCGACACTTTTCCTTTGTTCTGATGGCTCAACATCAATACAGGCACCCGGGATTGGGGCCTTTTTAATACCGCATCACCACACCACACCATTGCATCGCACTGTCTACTAATACTATCCTCGCTCATTCTCAACACAAGCCCACCAAAGGCCGACCGGAAACCTCGCAGACTCCACCAAAAAAACAATAAAAGCAACGCGAGACTGTAGTCAAGGCAGCATCTCGCGTCATCATCGCCAACATCGCCAAACTCGCTCTCTTTTCCCTCTAGCATCAACGAGTGTATGAACGAAGGGGTGGATGTGTATTATATTTCAAAAAAGGACTGGGGGGAGTTGGGAGGTACTTTGGAGGGGAACAAGACCTCAGTGCTACGGGCACTTCACGGGCTGTGTTTGGGTGTAATAATTTTGCGACATCTCACGGATGGAAAGAAAGGGAGAGAGGCAGGTAGAACTTGTGCATTTACTACAGCTCGAGGCTTGTTACTTTAATACTCATCTCTCGATCAAAACCTCGTCTATGTGTGCTTTGCTTCTGATAAGTGGTCTGTATGTGATAGTCGTTTGTTAAACAGATGCCTGTACGTTGTGTGACGGTGGCGCAAGATGATGTACTACAGCCGTCCGTTTCTCACTGATGCATCTCACCGCTACGATTCTTCTCAACAGTTACCAGTAGGAGAAGTGACGAGCAACGCCTATTAGCACGTCTGTTTTAAGCATATATGTCTTGAAGCATGGACATCAACAATCCAGGGAAAACGACCACAGCACGGATCTCCTCCAACATCCCCTCGGTCCCCAAATTCGCAAACGCGTAAAAGGTACAAAGGTACATTCGAGTTACACAGACAGGTTTAGGCATCGTTCGGCCGCTCCGTACCTTCCCGCCTCCCCGCAAATGACGCGAGCCAAACAACTGGAATCAATCTACTGAATGCCCATCCAAAAGTACCGCACCACTTGCTTACCTACTCCTACTCGACCCCAACAACACCCAGCACTTTAAGGATCACTTTTACTTTTTACGCCACGCCGGGCGCATCGTAGATTCGCCACGCGCATCCAAGCTTACCTTTACCACAACCTTGGATCCGTGCAATCCACGAGCCGCCTTCACGCTGACCACCCAGTCTGCTCTGTTTCCCAAGGCAACAGACGATCCGCGCATCGCCGCATACGGTACTCGTACTCGCTGCTGTTTCCACGGGACAGCCCTATCGCCATCGCGCAGCTGCGTAAGCTGGTCAGCAACATTACCTCTGTGTCCTCCGTGAACCGGCGGTCCTCATCATTGCAACCTTTAAAACAAATCGGAAACAACACACTGGAACGAAATCCCTGATACTCATCACACCAGAGTCCATCAATTGTCTGCATTTGCAACGCGCAAATGGCGCAGGGAACTAGAGCAGCATCTTCAGTTGCTGATTCGAGGACCCGCCTTGAGACCGTGAGCCCCGCGAGGGGCGAGAAGAGAGAGCGAGATACTGGTGCAGCTCTGCCAAGGACCGGTTCTAAGAGATCCAGGATGGCGGAAGCTGGCGCTGCGAGGGATGCTGATGAGGAGGAGGACCATCCCAATGAACCGCATGTGGAGGACAGTCAGGACGGGCAAGGGCATGCATATTCGTCAAAGGTCAACATCACGGACGAAGTGTGTCCCATTACAGACAAGAATGAGAAACCCTTCAGACTCATGGATCTGCCGCCAGAAATCCGGATTGAGATTTATAGAGCCTGCTTGACGAGACCTTTCGATATCTTGCTGTCCAGAGAGCCGAAGCTGGCCGAGGTAGAGAAAGAGCGTTCTCAGGTCACAGAGGATCGAGACAGCTTCGATGAGTTGATTGACCTGCCAGAGGATGAAGATCACTCGATGATTGTGACCACACAAGATCGGGATGACAGTCCAGTCCACACGATCGGGTTTAGGCCCAGGATGCGCTCTCTGCGATCTCTGACTCGCAATAGGAACGCCAATAACAACAACGCCAACAACAACAACAACATGACCAATACCTTGAACGCCCAGGATCCCGTCACACCCCAGCCCAACGCGACTACGGGCAGCCGAAGCCGGTCCGTCGCCCCTCCTCGCGGCCGTCGCACTACTACCACTACCACCACAATCACATCCACCGTGTTGCCTCCACGGGCACCACGCCCGCAAGACGTCGACCCGCTGCTCGTCAAGCTTCTCTGCGCCAGCAAGCTCGTCTACAAGGAGGCACGCGCTATCCTCTACGGCGAAAACAACTTCATGCTAGACCTGGACACAGCACAAATCACTCTCGCAGCCCTGCACCAACGCTCCCGCGGCCAGATTAAGTATCTCCGCGTGACCATCCCCACGCACAACGAGATCCTCGAGCGCTTCGCCGAAGTCGTCCGCCTGTCGCTGCGCTACTGCTGGCGCCTGAAGCGCTTTGTCGTCCACATGCCCTTTGTGCTCCCGGGCGCAGAAGGCAGCAGTACCAGCGGCAACACAACAGTCTACGCAAATGCCTTTGACATCCTCAGATGGCTCCCGCGGCAGTGCGAGGTGTCCCTCGAGGGTAATGTCTGCGAGGAGATACGCAGGGTGGTGGAAAAAAATTCCAACCTCGCGAAGAGCTTGGACGAGGTGAGTTACAACCTTTACGCCAAGAACGGATTCGACACGATGGATACGTGAATTTGGCACACATGCCCTTGATGCTCTGATTGCTTACGAATTCTTGGTCGAGCAGCTCGCCTACGCCCGCCGCCAACTCATTAGCAACGACGCGCAGCGCCTTCCGATTACGAGGTAGGAACATGGTTCGGATGTTGTAGGTGTGCCGCCTCAGCGGTTGTTGGTGTCTTGAGATGCGAATCTGTCGGCAATTGAATATGCGGCACTTGACTTTTGACAAACACTTTTGGATACCCACGCGTTCAATATCACATCAAAAAATGAAACAAAAAACGGACCAATTCAGACTGGACTGCACGGTCAACTACTCAAAAAGGGACACTCACTGGGTGGCACTGGAGAAGGAGTTCTGTATGACTGAAAATCGGCTGGAGAGGCAGGCAGAATCATGCCGCAACTGGCGGCATCAAAAGGGAACAGACCACACCGAACATTGGAGGATGTGTTCTTGATGACGCTATGGGAACGTCTGCCTGCACAGTGTTGTTTTGCTCGCTTTGGCGGCGAATCTTCAAGGGCAGGCGTGAGTGGCAGTGCCATGGCAGGTAGTCCATGACAGTTTTTGGGAGGTGACAGTACGACCATGGATAGATAGATGATTGAATGCATTGGATAGGAACATTATCAGTCTGCCGCATTGATGTGCCGTGTACCTGCATAAATGTGATTTGGACAAGGCTTAGCTAAGCCTTCGCTCGTCGCCCTCCCAAATTAATGGCAAATTGATTGTTGTTTGTCAGGCTTTCACGTCTCGCATCACGTCAGCGAGCGGCCTCGGCAAGTGCAAGTGCCTCCCCCACTTTGATGGAGCTCTTCATTCGGCGGGCGGAGAGTGGGACATTTAGGTAATCCCAGTCATCAACTTGTGTGAATTCGTTGCATTCCTAATCTACATAACTTATCTCCTGCATCTGTATCTGCCCTTTCAAACATTGAATTCGTACATCCCAAACCTCACGTTGTTTCACTAAAACGGACCCGAGAGAATCTTATTCCTGCTCTTACCCGGTCGATCAACAATTTCATGATCATCTGATCAGATCTGACCCCATCTCGAATCCTTCCAATCCCATTTACCGTACCTTTGGCCCGGTTGCTGTTATACCTCTACCTCTAGAGCTATAAGCTATACACAGAGAGCTCGAGGACCACATTCGACTCGCTTCCTTGGTGGCATTGGCTCCTCTATTCGACTCCCGGCTCTGGTTCGAAGGCTCGTTGCTTACGGCTACCGCGGTTTATCGACATACATACAACACCCTCTACCTTTTCAAGCACTTTGCCAAATCTCTATCGCAGCAATGGCGCTTTCCGAGCAGCAACCAAATGGCACCTCCAAGCAGCAGCCCGCTTTCAACACCATTCCTGAAGCCATTGAAGCCTTCGGTATGTCTCTTTTCCCTCCATAAACCTCCCGACGAGACCAACACTCACTTACACTTCAATCACAGCCCGCGGCGAGCCTCTAGTAGTCCTCGACTCGGAATCACGCGAAAACGAAGGCGACCTGATCATCGCCGCCCGCGCCCTCACCCCGGCCAAAGCCGCCTTCCTCATCCGCCATACCTCCGGCTACCTCTGCGCGCCCCTCCTCCCCTGCCGCGCCCAATCCCTCGACCTCCCGCAAATGGTAGTCGAGAACGAAGACCCCAAAGGAACCGCCTACACAATCACCGTGGATGCTGCCAGCGAGGAAGTCACAACGGGAATTTCGGCGCACGATCGCGCGTTGACTTGTCGCTGGTTGGCCGAAGGCGGCGCAAGAGGTGAAGCGGCCAAGGGAAAGGCTGATTTCAGGCGGCCTGGACATGTCGTGCCGTTGCAGGCTAGGGTGGGAGGTGTGAGGGAGAGGGCTGGACACACGGAGGCCGCGGTGGATTTCTGCCGGTTGATTGGGTGTGAGGAAATGGAGGCTGTGGGAGTCATTGCTGAGCTTGTGGAGGATGGGGAAGCGATTGAGGGCAAGGGGGAGTTGGGCGGGAACATCGGCATGCTGGGTAGGGATGGGTGTTTGGAGTTTGCGAGGCGATGGGGGTTGGTTTGCGTGACTGTTGAGAGGTTGATTGAGTACTTGGAGGAGAGGGATGGTAAGAAGGCGTGAGATGGACATATCAGGGTTGGTTCGATTTTGATTGTGCATATATTGAAAACATTCCCTACTTCCATCACTTTGCTGCTGTCTCGGCATTGTCCTCGACCCGACACTCTCAGTCATGAAGTGGGACGAAGCTTGCATATCCCCTCTTCCACATTAGACTAAACCCACCAAGATGCTAAAAATGATCGAATGAACCTGATTGAACTGGACCGAATGACTTGGCTCTCAAAAAACCAATCAGAAAGACTTCTGCTACTAGCAATCTACCAAGACACCATCTTTCATCGACAAAACTGAACCAACCCATTAAACAACCCTGTAAGCAACCGAAAGATGCAACGAACAAGCAATACAACCGTCTCTTACTCAACCAAACACCCGATACGCGCTGCCTTTCAACAAAAGTTGCTGGTCTCTCGGAGCTGGACGTTGGAATCATTCCAGTCAAGGACGAGCTTGTCCCCTCTGCTGACATCTCTCCAGCAAGAGTGTGAGTGGACAGAGCAGGTCTGCACAACTCCTCAAACAACTTACTCGTCGTACACGATCATCTCCTCTTCCTCATCATCCGCAATTTCTTCGAAAATTCCACCACCGTCAATGGCGAGCGGCGCAGCGTGCAAGCGATCCTGTGTCGCCTCGTACATGACAGCACTAAGCTTGAGGGCATCGAGCTCTTCGGAGATCGCTTCGGCAGGAGCGATCATGCGTTTTTTTGCGGCCAGTCTCTTCATCTTCTCGTAGGCTTCTGGGGTTTGTTTTCGAATGCTGCACTCGCCATAGCCCCACTGTAAGCCGCTGTAAAACCTGTTGGAAATCGAGTGAAAGATTAGTTTTATTGACTCAAAGAGTAAGGGAGGAAAGCGAGAAACCCCGACTTACGCGTGCTTCAATTTGATCTGGTCCAAAGACTCAACATAGCTCTCACTCTTGCGGCAAAAGACGTGGACAAACGCGCCGACTTGCGCCTGTGAAACACCGTCTGCTTGCAGCCACCAGCCTTGCACGACTTGTGTCACTGCGTAAATCAGAGCCTCGAGGCTAGATTCGTGGTCGAAGCCGAGGAACATCACGATCTGTGCTATGGCTTCTGCAATAGCTGAATCGACATAGAGCTTGTCTTGCTTTAGCTCTTTGGCAACATTGGCTGCGCTTGCCTTGAGCTTCTCGAGTCTGAGAACGGCCTTCAATGCTCTGCTGCTTTCGGCAAGGCCGATGAGGTCGAGTATGCTAAACGTCTTCACGATTGCGGCGGCCGGTATACGATCCCAGATGAGACTGTGTTTTCGCAGTTAGTACTTACTGATCGAATGGGGTAGCGACATAGGGTGGACTGACTGCTCGTAGGTTCCCTGATACTGGAACCCGCCTCTGGTGAAACATCTCTTTTTCTTCAATTCTTCGAAGAACGGCGGGACGTGGAACATCGCGCGTTCATGGAGGAGGTTGAATGGATCGATTACTGATACCCTCCCTGTCGGATCGCCTTTTCTCAATGCCATGCCCATGCACCAGACGAGTCTAAAATCATCTTATCAGCATATGAAAATCATGATTCCAAACGCAAATTGAAGACCCACAGGCTTGAGGTCGAGATCCACGGACTCGGAAGCCCGGTTTGATCCATGCCGGCATTATTTAAATGACGCGCAAAATCGTTCCAGCTCAGGACATCAGTCGTAGGCGGTGCTCCAGGATCGACAAGGGCGCCTACACTCCGTCCGGCAACGAACCCACCCGGGCAGTTCCTGTTTCGGGGTACAGGTCAGTAGAAGATCCCGGTTAAGCTCACAATGAGATGAAACCTACAGGCCATGGCTCTTTCCGTCCCAGTAACGGAACACTAACGCGGGTCCTGTTTGGGGATGCGCTGCCCGTTCGCTGACGGTGTTGAGTGGTTGTTGCGTTTCTAGCCATTCATGATAGAATAGCCAAATCGTTGTGCCGTCGAACCGGATGTATTCGTAGTTCGCTCCTGGACGACCGCGGCCCACGACCCGAGGCGATTTCCCACTCTTCTTGGGCACGTTGGCATTTGACCTCACCAATGCGGTGGTCTGTTGTGTGGCCGGTATCTCAACAACCGGAGAACGAGTCTTTCTTGCCCTCTTGGGCCCAGGCTCGAAGTCTTCGTCTTCTTCATTGTCATCGAAGACGATGGGCGTGGGCGGACCCGTAGCTAGTCGTTTTCTAGTGCTCGGTCCTGGTGTGACCAGCTGATCACTGCGGTATCGCTGGGACGCATTCACTCGGCGCTTCTCTGCAGTGACACGAGATGAGAAGTGTTGGGTCTTGCTGCGACCTGGCGGAGTCGTCGGAGGCGTCGAAGGACCAGCGACCTGAACGATATTACCATCCATCAGGACCCGATCAATCTTGACGCGCAGTTCTGCGCGCAGAACATCATCGAGCTTGGGAACCGCGCAGACACGGCCCCATTCTGAAGCCCACGAAGACATTTTTGATTTTTTTCGCTCCCCATACTGCGAATCGAGAGTGTTAGAACGCAGACCGTCGGGGATTCCACATGACACTAAGTGGTCTTTGAATATGCTGTTAAAGACCCGGCCGCGTTCACTGCCAGAAGGCTTGCGTGGATGACTCCACAAGATGTCAAGCGTGACGCGCTGTTCATGAGTCCATGAGTTCCTGCCGTTGCCAGGGGACCCTCTCTTCGGGGTCTTTGGCGGTGAAGTGGGCATGATGACGAAGTGGAGGACTCAAGACGAAAGGAGTGAGAGTGTGCAGAGGATGAGGTTAGAGTGAAGAGTGAAAGGTGAAGAGTGAAGAGTGGAATGAGAAAGAAGCTTGCATATGTGATGAGGCGATATTGGGCTCGTGCACGAGTTCCATGATGTGAGGTTGCGAGGTTGCGAGGCAGGTGCGAGGTCAGCAGCAGGAGGGGGTCCAAACTCAAGGCTCGGGAAGTCAAAACCCACATGTGCATCTTCGCAACCTCACCAGAGTGGCAACGATGGTAATGATAATGTGGAAGAAAGTCTTTTGTCAAGTCAGTCTAGAGAATCAATCCAATGTGTGAAGATCTGAACCGAATGAGCAATCTCTTCTCATCTTCCCGCCCCCCCTGACGAATGAAGAAATTCGTCTAAAATGCGTGTTATTCGTCACCGGACTCTCTCTGACCATTCCACCAGCTCAGAAGCAATACACTCCAACTCCACAATGCTTGCATTGGTGAGTTTCAGTCGTGACGACCTATCATCAGCATGTCTCCAAACTCCAACTACCCACCCTCTTCAGGTCGGCATCTCCATTTGCAAAGTCCCAACCAACGATGATTCTGTTCTGACTGCAACAGACAATTCTGCGAGCGTCGAACTGCAGCTTGAACACCCTGTTACTGCTTTCACGGTGGTTGACGGGATTGTGATGGGCCTGGTGATGAGCGTGCGCATGTGCTTGTGCGTGGGCGAGGCCGTGAGCCTGAGCATGTGCCAGAGCGGGTTGCAGCGCAGGAGGATGGGCACTGGGAGGCGGAGGTTGTGCTGGCTGAGTGGACGTCGACGCCTGTGCCTGGGCCTGCGCTTGAGATTGAGCGTTCGAGGCAGGTTGGGCTTGCAAGATCCTCTGCGCATTTGCCGTTTGTAGCGAGTGAAGGTCTGCTTGGAGCTGCGGGTTCTGTTGGACGGCAGGATTTGACTGTGATGACATGGCATTGGCTTGAGCCAATGTCTGTTGCGCAAGGCTGTGTGGGAGTAGATGTTGATGCGGGCCAGCATTCTGCAGAGTGATATGGGCATTAACTGGCAAAGGAGGAAGACCAGCGGCCGGAGCAGCAGGATCACGACGATGCCTGGTAGGTCGACTGTTCCTAAGTAGCGAGTCTTGGTGCAAGCGGTGTCTGTGTACCCACTTGCCATCCTTGTCTTTCTTCCATATGATGATAGTCTCATCGTACGAACCTGATACGATCTTTGCCCACCTGCTGCCGCCACCGCCAGGAGGGATCTTAGCCCCCGTGGAGAGCATGTGTTCTGGCCTGCTAGACCCAGCGTTGCGAACTGCCTGTCGCGAAACGGCTGCTGGTTGCATACCGTCATCGAGAGCATTGTAGAAGTCTAGGTCGGCTCGTCGAGACTCATTGTAAAGCTCCTCGTCGGTCACAGTCTCGAGGTCACCGAAGCGAGCTTGTACAGTGCGCACCAAGTTAGAGTGACCTGTGAGACAAGCTACTTCTACCTGTCGATCTGCGTCGAAGATACGCACTGTATTGTCCGAAGAACCAGAGATGATACGACGCCCATCGTACTGTACGCAGGCGATACCTTTGGTGTGGCCGAGGTAGTTCTTCTCACACTTCCCTGTTTGGATATTCCAAGCTCGGATTGTACGGTCTCCAGATGCGGAGACGATGGTATCCTTGTGTATCATGACTGCATTCACAGCTGCACCGTGGCCGGTGAGGGTTGTGAGGAGGGTGTGCTCTTGGATGAGATTAGTGCCTTGCATGGGATCATCGAAATGGTGTACCACGTAGGCCGGGACAATCGGGGAATCACTTGTTATAGCATGGCGATTCCAGATCTTGATGGTCTTGTCTTTCGAGCAAGTGACGATGTAGCGGTGGTCGAAGCGAAGGTTCAGGACTGACTCCGAGTGGGCGTTGTCCATTTTCTTGATCATTTCACCTGTTGAGAATCGCCAGATGATAACCCAGCTGTCGCTACCACCGCTGACTACGATGTCATTTTCTGGACTTGCATCGAACTGCAGACATAGTACACTGGCGGTGTGACCTCTCAGTATCGCTTGATGACCTTGCCGTAATCTTGAAGTGGTCAGGTCCCAGATCCGTATTGTTTTGTCGCGTGAGCCCGACACGAGCCACTCGCCTGAGTGTTGAATCGTATAGACGCATTCATCATGGCCCTCTTCTGGGAACTGCGCGTGTGGCAAGCGGAACATTTCATACTTGCCATCGTCCCAATTCTTCTCCAACAGTCTTCGCTGTTTGTATAAGTATGCCCAGCTGACTCTAGGATCTCTTGCAGCATCTCTCATTGGGCCTTCCTGCTGCAAGAGCGTAGGTCCAAGCTTCAGGTCGGTCTTGCCCAAGTGGTAGGCAGAATCCGTAGACATGGCTGAGTCTGTCGATGATCGCCGTGATCGCAATGTGCTACGCGTGTAGCCATTGCTGGTCTTCAGCTTCCCTACTGTTCCCATGGCATCTGAATCTCCAGCACGCTCGACACCATCCATGTGTTCGTTGCATGAATCCTCGGCTGAAGAGTCCGCGCTCGGTGCTCCATTAGCATCCGCAGGATGTGCAGACGCTTCGCCCTCGCTAAAGGCTTCGCCAGCCCTCCGCTTTCGACTGTCCCTTCGCTGCAGACGTGAGGAAGTACTTGTAGGTGCACCGCCCGCGCTCCTCCTTATCCTTTCCCGCGACTTTCGCTCAAATTCTCGTAGCTTGGGAATATCCATGTGCCATCCTTCGCGCGAGAATATGCTTCGCCACAGCTCTTCGTCTTGAGTGTGCTCCCGCCATGCGCGATTCACACCAGACGCATTCAGTAGATCGCTGGGTGATAGGTGGCTGAAGACGATGCTGACCAATTCGTACGGAAGATAGGCGACTGGATCGAAGAACATAAGGGAGTTGAGATGGGCGCTTGCTTCCTGCTTGGCCCAACTGGGCATAAAGGCAAGAAGATCTTTGACGAAGACTGGACATGATCTGTTAGCTCTCCATTCTGCGCAACCTGGGAATGCACGCGAGAGGCTTACGTAGTTGGTCCTGGGGCGAGAGACTGGCAGCGGTGTTGCGCATGACACTGAGACGATCCAAGAGTGAGAGGGAGTCCAATTGTCCAACCAGATGCGCGGTCCTGTCCGAGGGATCCTTCATGTTGCCAGCCATCTCGGCGTCGCTGCCGGTCTGGCTTTGTGTTTCTTCCGAGAAGCCCTCGTCGAAGTTGGAGGGTGCGCGACTAATGCCAGGCGCATCATGTACAAATCGTGTAGGAGAGGCAGGGGCATGTAGCGACATTGTGGTGAGGTGGCGGATGTTGTGCGCCGTGAGGACAAGTCATGCGTAGGCGAGTGTTTTGGCGGTCGCAGGTATACAGTTGGTGATGCTGGTGATGCTGGTCCTCGTCGTCTCGTCGTTTAGGCTAGCCTCTCGCACGTGAGAGAAGCAGTATCACGGTGTCACGTGAATGTCTGCTGTGTGAGTGCAGTGTGGTTTGCTGTCTCGTGTCTCAGGGATTCAAGACCTGAGTATTACCAACGACCCAGATCGACGGCATCGCCTGATGGATACAGTACTAAGCGATATTGACGGCTCCACGGGACGCGGCTTCTCCGCGCTTCGGGCGAGCCGTTCAGTCGGGACGAGTCGACCTGGATTGATCACGTGAAATCGACACGTGAATGTTCCATTCCTTCTGGACTGGCAAGCATGTAGGCTGGCACATGGTTGGGTCTAGAAAGTACCAGATTATTGCAGGATCACATCACAGATCAACGGCATCGAGATCTGCCCACGTGCGTCGAGCTGCTTGACAAGGGCCGACACACGAAACAGAGACAATGCGCCACACGAGTCGACTGAGCTGTGACATGTGCAAGCGAGTCAAGCGAGTTTGCCGAGTCACGGCCGGGCGGGCGGAATAATAAGAGTGATATGCATACATGTACGGCGGTCAGTCGGGACCATGTACAGTACTGTACATAAGCGTCAAGTCAGATGGTAGATGATTGACGGGCAGTTGGTCGGGGAGTCGGGTTATATGGGTAGGTTATGTAGGAAGATGCATTAGGCACGGCAGCTTGGCTGACTCTTATGCATGGTGTGAAAGGCAGGACTGGTGTTCGGCACTGCTGAGGTGGGCGGATCGGACAAGGCGCGATAGTGTAAGTTCAGGGCCGAACGAGCCGCTATGCCTTTGTTTGATCTGGCTGTTTCTGTGCCGTCTGCCTGACTAGTGGTAGAATGTTCTGTCGTGATGGAGTCATGGAGTACTGTGTAGAGGATTAATCAGTGCATGTAGGTAGGTATGATTATTGTTGCAGGTCGGAAACAACACCGTAGAGCCTATGGAGAGCGGTAGGTGCCTAGGTAGCAATACGACGACAGCAAAGCACAGCAGATCACGTCTCATCACACCCTAGTCGTGCACGAATACTACGCCACAGCCAGCCGTGAAGAGAGTGACAGCAGTCTTGTCTCTGCCTTGTTCCTGTGTGCTGTGTTGCCCGTCTGTTCTTTCCAGGCAACAACCAGGCATCTTTTTCTACAATACATGTACCTTTCACTTACATATCCGTTACTGCCGTTGTTGGTAGCAAGAAAGCAGTAGTCCTTGATACCAGCGCAGCATCCTGTACAGTGTGACCCAAGCACCAAGTACCACACAGACACAGACAGACACAGACCCTCAACACCCTCAACTCTCATCTGCTACACGCGCCGAACCGCCTGGTCGCCGCCGCCGCCGCCGCCTTCGCCGCCAGTCTCCCAAACCCGAACCTAAACTTGTCCCCTCGGTCGTGAGTTGAAACATCGGCCCCTTCGACGCTGAGTCGGCGCACACCAGCTCATCTCACCCCATCCCATCAACCTTACCTGCCCGTCTGTAAACACTGCGCTGCGCTGCCCTGCTGCCCTGCGTGCTGCCTCAGCCTGCCTGAAGCCCAACCCAACTTGCCGCCGCCCCTAGTTCGCCCCGAGAGAGAGAGAGAGAGAGAGAGACTGGAGCCAGTGCCAAAGCCAAAGCCAGAAGCCAGCCCTCCCGCTGCCCGCCCTGCGACTCTGCTCTTCACTATAGTCTATCGCTCCGCCCCTCCCCTCCCCCCAGTACTAAACTACACATCCTCTGACCGCCCACCGCCCGCCCGCCCTCCTCACAACAACAACAACAACAACAACAACAACCTCCTTCCGCCACCACCCAATCCCACACCTCTCGCCAAACACCGCCCCACCTCCATGGCCACCTCGGCCTCTGCGCCGCGCCATTAATCCCATCCCC
>Ga0265798_10000390_pt1 | contig 77716 bp, 58 predicted proteins | sample P3T30metagenome_FD_192430 | JGI IMG/M metagenome (GOLD analysis project Ga0265798, IMG submission 192430) | Plant litter microbial communities from East Loma Ridge, Irvine, California - P3 T30 | ecosystem: Environmental > Terrestrial > Plant litter > Unclassified | place: USA: California... | reverse complement strand
ATAACTCGGGCAGAAAGTTCGGTAGCTCGCTGGTGCGGGGTGGCAGCTGCGTGCGGAGTAGCGCTAGTTTCTCTTCCTCGCTCAGCAGCGACATCAGGTGCGTGACCTGCTGCTGGGCCAGCAGATTGGGCTGGGTAAAGTGGCGCAGCAGCAGGGGCGCCACAAATGCCTTATTCTGATGCAGGTAGGCCGCCCGCGACCAAGCGCGCAGGAGCAGCGTGTGCCACTCACTTTCCGCGGCTAGGTCCAGTAGTTCCTCGGCCGATACCCCTAGGCGCGCCGTCCAGCGGCTAGGCGGCAGTAGGTTTAGCAGCTGGCCCAGCCAACTGGTGCGCTCGCCGCCCTCGATGCTAGTCGCTTTCTGCTCGATGCCATCGGCCTGCCACGACTTGTCCCAGCTTTCTGGCAGTGCTACGTGCAGCTTGTTGCTACCAAGCAGTGGGCGTTTCAAACTCAGCAAAGGCACGGCGCGCTGCCACAGCCGCTCTAGCAATTCCGAAGTAGGTAGGCGCACCAGCAGCGGCACCACGGTTTGACGCACCTCCTTGCTTTTAGAAGAAAGGTAGGAGGTCAGCAGCGCAGCATCAGCCGCCGTAACGGTAGGCGCCAGCTCGCCCAGCAATGCGGCTTGGGTGGCGGCGGGCTCGGCGGGCAACGCAGCACCTAGGAGCTGCCGGGCCAGCGCTGCATCGGTCTGGCGCAGTTGCCCAATAAAGCGCTTGCGCTGGGCTAGCGTGCCGGTTTCCCAGGTGCCTAGGTCATCTGCCGACTGCTCGGGTGCCAGCACAGCGTGCCAATCGGGGTTTTGCTGCGCCAGCCACCGGCCGCGCTCCCCCAACAGAGCTAGGTTACCGGGCGAGTACTGCCGAAAGCTTTCGTTATTCAGGGCTGCTACCAGCAGCACCGGCGGCACTAGGCGCTGGCGCTTGGCTAGTTGCTGCCAATAATCGGTGCGAAAAGCCGCGTACTGGTTGCTAACTAGCAGCACCCGAAAGGCGTCGGCCCCTAGGGCCCCAAGCGGCTGCCAAGTATCGGCGGAGGCCGGCAGGGGCGGCTCTTTGGTGGCTTTGGGGGGTTGAAAGCCGGCCTTTTGCATCAGCGCCAACGTGCCAGCCGCTAGCAGCACTTGCTGCTCCGGGCTATCGGTGGGGGTAGCCAGCCCCGGCAGCAGCGGCACCACCTCGCCACTCTGGCGGGTGCCCAGCAGGGCAATGCGCAAGAGCTGCGAAAAAGGCGGAAACGCCTGCCTAGGGGGTAAGGCATCGGCCACTGCGCTCGCCACCGGTTCTGGTGCCGAAGAACTAACCGAAACTAGCGCAGCAGGCACAGCCTGCTCGGATGGCGAGGCGACAAACGCTTCGCTTGCCGTTTGACTGGGCCAGCTGCTGAGTGGCCGAAAGGCGCGCCCATCCCATTCGCCAAATAGCGTCATGGGCTGGCCCCCACTGCGCGCCAGCAGCTGCCAGGGAGTATCACTATCCGTGAAGCGCAGGGGGAGCGCCGTGGCATCGGTGGGGTGCACTAGCACCCAATGGCCACCGGGCTGCTGCGCCAGCTGCACCTGCCCTAGGGTAGCGGGCCACTCGCGCAGCCACGGCTGGCGGCTTAGCGCCTGCGCGTACTCCTCTAGCAGCTGGCTGGGTCGTTGTGCGGCCGGCGCGCTGGCCAGCGGCGCCGAACCTATAAACGTCAGCGCGGCCGGGGCGGCCCGTAGCGGCGAGGGCCCCGGGTAAAATAGCACCCCTCCCGCATAGATGCCCTGCGGAACCAACGGCGTCGCAAAAACCTGGCTGCCGAACGCAAACTCCAGCACCAGCGCGTAGCGGCCGGTGCCTAGGCCATAGAGCCAGCTGCGGCGGGCCGTCAGCCGCTCTTCCTCCCAAGTAAACTGGCCCGCCACCTGCCACTCATCGGCTACGGGGCTGGCGTAGGCGGGCAGCTCTTCTTTCTTGATAGTAACCCCCACTTGTTGCAGCACTTCCTGCCGGATGGCGGCGGGCAACTGCGCGTGGTTTTGGAAAGCGCGCACCAGCCAGTAGAGCTCGCCTAGACGGCCTAGCAGCCGTGCGGGCCAGTCGGCGTGGGTGTGGCGCAGCGTGGCTAGCTCGCGCAGGGTGCTCGCCAGGCCCGGCAGTTGGTTGTCTACGAGCCGGGCGGCCTGGTTTTCCCAAAACTTAGCGGGCTGTTGGTCGAGCGTGGCTAGCCCGTGGCGCACGAGGTCAAGCAGCCAGACTTCCAACTCATCGGCCCCCTGGGCCATACGGGCCAGCCGGGCGGGCGCTACGCCGCTGCTAGGTGCGCTCGCTGGCTCGGGATCGGCCGATACGGCAAGCGCATCGGCCGTCGGCTCTGGCTCCTCGGGGCGCGGCGCAGCAGCTTTCTCTTCTTTCTTGGCCTGGGTTTGCTGGCGTTTGGCTAGCCATTCAGCTAGCCAAACGGGCGGCGTGGTAGCCGCGAAAAGCTTGGGCTGGCGAGCCAGCAGCAGCAGCAGGCCGGCCCCATGCTTGCACGGAAACACGCGGCTGGGACATGAGCACTTAAACGCCGGCTCGCGCAGGTCGATGGCCGTCAGGTAGGGCTTGGAGCCGCTGCCCGCGCACTCTCCCCAGGCGGTGTCGTCGGTGCGGCCTAGGTTGTTCCACTTGGCTGGCTGAGCCAGCTGCTGCCCGCGTTGCAGCGTACCCGCATCAGTTACGAAGGCCCGAGCCTGGTCTTCGGAGTAAGAAATCATGTTAACAGGCTTGGCAGTAGCAGCACATATTGCGGCACAAAGTAGCACGGAATACTACCACCTCCCCTACTCACAGCGCTTCTTCTTTTCAGAATAAAGCAGTGACCACGACGAGGCGACTTTGCCCTTTTTACTCTAACCACTGGGCTAGCTCCGAAAAGGCGCCGTGGCGGCTGGCGAAGCATTCTCCTACCTTTGTCCGCTTCTGTAGTGCTGCCCAGGTTTTCGTATGCTTCGTCCCATCATGTTTGTCGGCACCGCCTCCGATGTGGGCAAAAGCGTCATCACGGCGGGCTTCTGCCGGCTCTTTCGGCAAGATGGCTACTCGCCGGCGCCCTTCAAGGCGCAGAATATGTCGCTCAATAGCTACGCTACGCCCGAGGGCCTGGAAATAGGCCGGGCACAGGCCGTGCAGGCCGAAGCCGCCGGCATTCCGTGCCACGTCGATATGAACCCGGTACTGCTCAAGCCGACCTCCGACCAGGCCTCGCAGGTGGTGCTCAATGGCCGGCCCATCGGCACGCAGTCGGCCTACGAGTACTTCCGCGCCAACGACCGGCACGAGCTGTTCGCGGCAGCTACGCAGGCGTTTGACCGGCTGGCCAGCCGCCACTCGCCGGTGGTGCTGGAGGGGGCGGGCAGCATCTCGGAGCTCAACCTCAAGCGCCGCGACATCACCAACCTGCGCATGGCGCAGCACGCCGGCGCGGCCACCTACCTCATCGCCGACATCGACCGGGGCGGTGTGTTTGGGAGCGTGTACGGCACGCTGGCGCTACTGGAGCCCGAGGAGAAAGCCTGCATCAAAGGCATACTTATCAATAAGTTTAGGGGCGACGCGCGGCTCTTCGACGATGGCCGGCAGCAGCTGGCCGCCCTCACGGGCGTGCCGGTGGTGGGCGTACTACCGTATTTCCGCGACATCTTTATTGAGGAGGAAGACTCGGTGGCGCTGGCCCGCAAGCAGCGGGGGCCGGCTACGGCCGGCCGCGTGCAAGTGGCCGTGGTGCTGCTGGGCCGCATGTCCAACTTCACCGATTTCGACGCCCTAGGGCACGACCCGCGCGTGCACCTGTTTTACACGCACGAGGCGGCCGAGCTGGCTGCGGCCGATATCATCATCTTGCCGGGTAGCAAGAACACGATTGACGACCTTATCGCCTTGAAGAATACGGGCCTGGCGGCGGCCATCATTCAGGCGCACCGGGCTGGCAAAACGGTAGTTGGCATTTGCGGAGGCTACCAAATGCTGGGCCGCTCGGTAGAGGACCCCGACGGGGTAGAGAGCCGCGTGGCCGCCACGGCCGGCCTAGGGCTACTGCCGGTGCGCACCGTGTTGCAAGGCAAAAAAACCACGCAGCAGCGCCACTTTGCTTTCCGCGAAGCGCCCGCAGCCGACTGCCAGGGCTACGAAATCCACATGGGCCAGACCACGCCCGACGGGGCCGCGCAGCCCGTGGCCACGCTGACCGATGGCGCGCCCGACGGCTACTACGCTGGCCCTACCTGCTGGGGCACCTACCTGCACGGCATTCTGGACAACCCGCGGGTTATCGAGCACTTACTGGCGCCTTACACCACGCAGCCGCCCAGCATCCCTCTAGATTTTGCGGCCTTCAAGAACAGCCAGTTCGACCGCCTGGCCGACCTCATCCGGGCCAATGTGGACATGAGCCAGATTTACGCCGCCCTCCACCGCTAGCCTTCTCTCCTACCCCATGCTCCACGGCCACGGCGACGACGGCTACCGCCACACCTCCCCCATCCGCGCCGACTTTAGCACCAACGTGTGGTACGGCGGTCCCCCGGCGGGCCTGCAAGAGTACGTATTTAGCCAGTGGCCCAGCGTGAGCCGCTACCCCGAGGTGCTGGCCGAAAGCCTGGCCGCCCGCATCGCGGCCTACCACAGCGTGGCGCCCGCGCAGGTGCTCGTGAGCAGCGGCACCACCGAAAGCATTTACCTCGTGGCGCAGGCCTGGGCGGGGCGGCGCAGCACGGTGCTCACGCCTGCCTTTGCCGAGTACGAAGACGCTTGCCAGCTGCACGGCCACGCGCTGCATTTTTTGGCTTGGGAGGACCTAGGAGCCCCCCAGGCACTGGCCAGCGACCTGGTTTTTATCTGCAACCCCAACAACCCCACTGGCAGCGTACTGGCGCCCGGCCTGCTGCCGGCCTTGCTGGCGCAACACCCGGCCACCGTATTTGTACTCGATGAGGCGTTTATCGAGTTCACGGCTAGCATCGAGTCGGCCATTCCGCTACTGGCGGCATTTGATAACCTCCTCATACTGCGCTCGCTCACGAAGGTTTATGCCATTCCGGGCCTGCGCCTAGGGTACGTGGTGGCCTCGGCGGCGCTGGTGGCGCAGCTCAGCCGCCACAAGGCGCCATGGGCGGTGAATGCGCTGGCCGTGGCGGCGGGTCATTACCTCTTCGAAAACTACGCGCAGGTGCAATTGCCCCTCGCCCAGCTGCTGGCCGGCAAAGCCGCCCTAGTAGCCGCACTGGTGCAATCTGGCTTTGACATTTTGCCTAGTCACACCCACTATTTCCTGGCGCGCACGCGGCGCGGCACGGCCGCCGAGCTCAAGCGCTGGCTGCTCGACCAACATGGCCTGCTGATTCGCGACGCTAGCAATTTCCGAGGGCTAACGCCGACGCACTTCCGCATCGGCACGCGCAGCCCCGCCGACAACCAACTTCTCTTAACCGCCCTCGCCGCATGGACCGCTTTACCCGCCTAGCCGCGCCCCTGGCCCTGGGCTACGCCCTCGACCTGTGGCTGGCCGACCCCGAAGGCTGGCCCCACCCCGTGCGCACCTACGGCGCCCTCATCGCCGCCGGCGAGCGGCACCTCAACCACGAGCCACACCGCTTCGCCAAAGGCGCTGGGCTGGCCGCCGGACTAGTGGGCGGCACGTTCCTGACCTTTAAGCTACTACACAAGCTGCTGCGGCGACTTCCCCCAGGCTGGGCCGTGGCCGCCGATACTGTATGGGTTTTCTACGGGCTGGCCAATACGGGCCTGGTACGTGAGGGCCGGGCGGTGTTTGCAGTGCTGGATAGTGAAGGCCTGGCGACCGGTCGCCGCCAGCTGGCCCGCATTGTGGGGCGCGACACGGCCCGGCTCGATGCCCAGCAGATTCGCACAGCCGTGCTCGAAAGCCTGGCCGAAAACCTGAGCGATGGCGTGGTGGCCCCACTCTGTGCCTACGCCCTAGGTGGCGTGCCGGGGCTCATGGCTTACAAAATGGTCAATACCCTCGACTCGATGGTGGGCTACCGCAGCCCGCGCTACGAGCAGTTTGGCAAGTTTGCGGCCCGCCTCGACGACGTGGCCAACCTGCTGCCCGCCCGCCTCACGGCTGGGCTGCTGGCAGCGCTGGGCGGCAGCGGGCGCGCGTTTCGGTTTATCGGGCGGTTCGGCAATCAGCACAAAAGCCCTAATGCCGGCTACCCCGAAGCGGCGCTGGCCGGCGTGCTCGACTGCCGCTTTGGAGGCCCCAACTACTACCACGGCCAGCTCGTGCCCAAGCCCTACATCGGCGACAACCCGCGCCCCATCGGCCCCACCGAAATTGAGCGGGTGGCCCGCCTCAACCACGCCGTGTGTGCGGTGCTGGTGGCCGGCATTATCGGGCTAAGCTGGCTGCGCCACCGGCGCCGTCCCCGCCATTAGGGCCTCGATAAACGCCGGGTTTTCGCCCCAATACAGGTGCACGTAGGACGCCCACACGTTGCCCTGCCGGTAAAGCGGAGCGGGCACGGCCACGCCCTTGGCATTGGTGACCAGCGCCGGGGCGGGCGTCAGGCCGTGGTCGGCGAGCTGGGAGTAGTGAAACTCATGCCCCTTGATAGTCAAGTCATTCCAAGCCACTGTGCGGTAGCCGAGCGTCAGCTTGGCTCCTACCATTGAGGTGGTGCAGGGCAGCGCGCCCACCATGGCGAAGCTTTGGCCTTGGGCATCGAGCAAGTGTTGCCCTAGGTACATGAGGCCACCGCACTCGGCGTAGGCCAGGCCGCCCCCGGCGCAGTAGGCCGCAATGCTGGCGCGCATGGCTTCGTTAGCGCTGAGGGCCTCGGCAAACAGCTCGGGGTAGCCGCCGGGCAGGTACAGAAAGTCGGTGCCGGGGGGCAGCGCCGCGTCGGCCAAAGGGCTGAAATATGTGACCTTGCCCAGGCGGGCCAGGGCCAGTAGGTTTTGGTGGTAAGTGAAGGTAAAAGCCGCGTCTTGGGCCACCGCAATGCGCCGCGTTGTGGGGCCGGCCGCCGCGGGCGTAAGCGGCACGGCCGCTGCTGGGGCCGCCGTGTGCGTCACGGCCAGCAGGCGGTCGAGGTCTACGGTCTGAGGCAGCGCATCGGCCAGGGCCTCCACAATGGTTTCGTACTGCACGGCTGTATCAATCGACAGCCCCAGGTGGCGCGAAGGGATGACAAAAGACGGGTTATTAGGCAAATACCCTATCGGCTCCACGCCCACGTCCTCGCACGCCTCGCGCAAGAAGTGGTAGTGCGAGGCCGTATTCACGAAGTTAAAAATGGCCCCGACCAGCCGAATGCCGGGGTAGAAATTCTTGAACCCGAACAGCAGCGGGGCCACCGAGTAGGCCATGGCCTTGGCATTGATGACCAGGATAACCGGGATGCCGAGCTGCTCGGCCACGTCGGCGGCGCTGCCGCGCATGCGGTCGGCCCCGTCGAATAGGCCCATCACGCCCTCTACCACCGCCACGTCGGCAGCAGCCAGGCCGTCCGCATACGTGGCCTGCGCGTGGCCCACCGACGCCATGAATAAGTCGAGGTTGAGGCTGGGGCGGCCGGCCGCCTGCGTGTGGTGGTGGGTGTCGAGGTAGTCGGGGCCGCACTTGAAGGACTGCACCACGAGCCCGCGCCGGGCCAGGGCCCGCAACAGGCCCAGCGTAAGGGTAGTTTTGCCGCTGCCGCTGCTGGGCGCGGCAAGCAAAAACTGGGGTTTTTCGGGGGTAGAAGGCATGAAAAGGCGAAAAGGCGCGAGCTTTGCAAGTGCGCTGAGGCCGGGTAGCGGCTTACTGCCAGCGAGGCTCCGCGCTGATTTTTAAGTTACTGCATGGCCCTCTACGTGATTTCGGGCGGCCCTGGGGCTGGCAAAACTACGCTGCTGTCAGCCCTGCGCCAGGCGGGCTTCGTGGGCGTAGCCGAGGTTTCGCGTGCGCTCATCCAAGAGCAGGTGGCCCTAGGTAGCGGGTTGGTACCGTGGCTCGACCTAGGCGGCTTTGCCGAGTTGGCCCAGGCGCGCATGGTGGCCCAGCACGTGGCGGCCAGCCAGCACGCCGGCCCCGTTTTCTTCGACCGGGGCCTGCCCGACCTGCTGGCGTACTTGGAGGTGGCGGGCCAGCCGGTGCCGGCAGCCACCCGCGCGGCCGTGGTGGCGCACCCCTACCAAAGCCCGGTTTTTCTGGCCCCGCCCTGGCCCGACATCTACGTGAATGACGCCGAGCGCTGGCAAACCTTTGCCGAGGCTGAGGCCCTGTACCAGGCCCTGCGCCGTACCTATCAGGGCCTGGGCTACCCGGTGCTCGACCTCCCCAAAGCCTCCGCAGCAGAGCGGGTTGCCTTCGTGCAGAAGGTGGTAGGCACCTAGGGTACTTGGCAGCATAAGTGGCGCTTCGCAATCTGGGCCTACCTTTGCCCCAGCAAATGGTCGTGGCTTCCGCGGTGCGGGGCCACGTGAAAAGGGAATCCGGTGTAAATCCGGGACAGTCTCCGCTGCTGTAACCCCCTCCACCAAACCGATTGATACGTAGGCGCCACTGTTTCCGAATATTGGAAATGGGAAGGCCATCAGTCGGCGGGGAAGTCAGAAGACCTGCCATTTACTACATACAGTCCTGGCCTTCGGTAGAAAGGCTCGTCGTACCATGCCCCACTCATTGCTACCCACCGGCCGGGCCGGTGGCGTACCGCCGTTTTTTTCGTTTCGCCGGAGCTTCGCGCTCGCGGCCTTGCTGCTTAGCTCGCTGGCTAGCGCGGGGCAGGTGGCAGCCCCTAGGGCTACCGCGCCCAAAGCCGCCACGCCGCGCGTAGCGCCGCCCAAGGCTACCGCCGCCGTGCGGGGCCGCACCACGGTCGACTTTGCCAAGGGCTTCACCATCAGCTACGTGCCAGGGGGTAAGGTGGTCACCATCCTGAGCCCGTTTGAGCAGAAAACCACCGCCACGCGCTACCTGCTGGTGCCGCGCGGGGCCGCCCGCCCCAAGGGCTATGCCGACGCCATCGTGATAGAAACGCCCCTGCGCACGCTGGTGGGCTTGTCGTCGATGCACGTGGCACTGGTCGATTTCCTAGGTGCCGCCGATGTGCTGGTGGGCCTCGGCAACCTCAAATATGCCTCGGCACCACGGGTGCGGCAGCGCATTGCGGCGGGCAAAATCATTGAGGCCGGCCAGGGCAAGGAGCTTAATAACGAGCAGCTTATTGCCCAGCACCCCGACCTCGTGATGGCTACCGGCTGGCCCGGCGAGGGCCTCACGCGCTACCAGACGCTGCAAGCCGCCGGGGTGCCCGTGATGATAAACTCGGAATGGGTGGAATCAACCCCACTAGGCCGCGCCGAGTGGGTGAAGGTGGTGGCCGCCCTGCTCGACAAAGAAGACTTGGTAAACCAGAAGTTTGGGCAGGTAGTGCGCGAATACCAGCGGCTAGCCGCCCTAGGCCACCGGGCCGCCAAAAAGCCGCGCGTGATAGTGGGTCTCCCCTTCAAGGACGTGTGGCACGTGCCCGATGCCGACAGCTACATGGCGCAGTTTCTGCGCGATGCGGGCACCACCTACCAGTGGGATAAAACCAAATCGCCGCAGGGCAGCCTGGCGCTCTCCTTCGAGGCCGTGGCCCCGGTAGCCCTCACCGCCGACTACTGGCTGCAAACCGGCACGGCCACGACCAAGGCCGACATCGTGGCCCAGGATGCGCGCTACGCCGCGTTTGCACCCTTCAAGACCGGCCGGCTGTACAATAATAACCGCCGCACCAACGCCCAGGGCTCCAACGACTACTGGGAATCGGGGGCGGTGCGGCCCGACCTGCTGCTGGCCGACTTAATCAAGATTTTGCACCCCGAGCTGTTGCCCACCTGGCAGCTGTACTACTACCAGCAAGTCAAGTGAGGCCCGCCCAACTTTCGGCCGCGCCCGCTTCGCTAGCGGCGGGCCCGCGGCGCCCGGCCTGGCTGCTGGCCCTGGCAGGGCTGGTGCTGCTGGGTTTCGTGCTCGACATTGCCCTAGGGCCGGTACGCATTCCGGTGCTGGCGGTAGTGAAGACTCTGCTGGGCCAGCCCACCGACAATCCGGCCTGGGCCTTTATCGTGCGCGAAATTCGCTTGCCCAAAGCCCTCACGGCCCTGGCCGTGGGCAGCGGCTTGGCCGTGAGCGGCTTGCAGATGCAAACGCTCTTTCGCAACCCGCTGGCGGGCCCCTCAGCGCTGGGCCTCACGGCTGGCGCGGGCCTAGGGGTGGCCGTGGTAATGCTGGCCGGCGGCAGTGTGGCCAACGGCTTCGCCATCCGGGCGCTGGGGCTGGCCGGCAGCTGGACACTGGTGCTGGCAGCCACCACCGGCGCGGGCCTGGTAATGGCGCTGGTGCTGGCCCTTTCGGCGCGGGTGCGCGACAACGTGGTGCTGCTCATTGTGGGCTTAATGCTGGCGAGCGTGACCGGTGCCATCGTCAGCCTGTGGCAGTACTTCAGCGCTCCCGAGCAGATTCAGGAATACCTGCTCTGGACGTTTGGCTCGCTGGGCGGCGTGGTGGGCAGCCACCTGGCCGTGCTGGCGGCTGTGGTGGGCGTGGGCCTGGTGTTGGCTTTCGCCTCGGCTAAGCCGCTGAACGCCTTGCTGCTAGGTGAGAACTACGCCCGCAGCATGGGCCTCACGGTAGGGCGCTCGCGCACGCTCATTATTGCTAGCACGAGCTTGCTGGCGGGGGCCATCACGGCCTTTTGTGGGCCAATTGGCTTCGTGGGCATTGCCGTGCCGCACCTCACGCGGGCCTTGCTGCGCACCGCCGACCACCGCCTGCTGCTGCCCGGCGCCTGCCTGGTCGGGGCGGCCCTCACGCTAGCCTGCGACTGCGTGGCCCAGCTGCCCGGCAGCCAAACCTCGCTGCCCCTGAGCGTGGTAACCTCGCTACTTGGCGCCCCAGTAGTGCTGTGGGTGGTATTGCGCCGCCAAAACATTCGCTCCTCTCTCACTTGATGGCTCTCCCCTCCCCCGCGCCGCTGCTCACCGCCGCCGACCTGGTGGTGGGCTACACCGCCAAGAAAACGCCTCACCCGGTAGCCGGGCCCTTGCAGCTAGCCCTCTGGCCCGGCGAACTGGTGTGCCTGCTAGGACCCAACGGAGCGGGCAAGTCGACGCTGCTGCGCACGCTGGCCGGCTTGCAGCCTGCCCTAGGCGGGCAGCTCACGATGGGCGGCGTGTCGCTAGCCGACCTGCGGGCACCCGAGCGGGCGCGCCAGCTCAGCATCGTGCTCACCGACCGCATCGACGCCGGCAACCTCACCGTGCGCGAGCTGGTGCGCCTAGGTCGCCACCCCCACACGGGCTGGTTAGGTGGCCTTTCGGCCCACGACGAGGCGCAGGTGCAAGCGGCCCTGGAAGCCACCGGCACCGAGGCCTTTGCGCCGCGCCCGGTGGGCGAGCTAAGTGATGGCGAGCGCCAGAAGGTGCTGCTGGCCCGCGCCCTGGCCCAGGATACCCCCGTGGTGCTGCTCGACGAGCCCACCGCCCACCTCGACCTACCCAACCGCGTGGCCCTCATGCGCTTGCTGCATCGCCTGGCCCGCCAGACCGGCAAGGCCATTCTGCTCTCGACCCACGAGCTCGACCTGGCTTTGCAAGCCGCCGACCGCGTGTGGCTACTGCCCGCCACCGGGGCGCTACGCACCGGCACACCCGAAGACTTGGTGCTCAGCGGCGACTTCGCGGCGGCGTTTGTGCACGAGGGGCTGGCCTTTGATGCGGCCACCGGCACCTTCGCCCTGCACGCGCCCACCGGCCCGGCCGTGCAATTGGTAGGTGCTGGCGCCGCCGCCTTCTGGACGCGCCGGGCACTGGAGCGCGAAGGCTTTGTGCCCACCACCGAGCCGGCTGCCCTACGCGTGACGGTGCCGCCCGCTGCCCCGGCCACCTGGCTTAGCCAGGCAGCGGGCCAGCCGCCCCAGACCCACGCCACGATAGAAGAGCTGCTGCGCGCGCTGCGCAAGACAGCAGACGCTCAAGCAGCTGCCCCCGGCACTAGCCGCTGACCTTCTTCACGCCAACGCTACTACCGCCACTCCTTCACGCTGCTTTTCACCAGCCAGTAAAATTTATGAACCCACATTTTCCCCAATCGCACTCAGCAGCCCGCCGCCTCGAAACTCAGCTAGCGCTAGCCGCGCTGCTCGCCGCAGGCAGCGTGCGCGGTGCGCAGGCCCAGGTGGTAGCCGACACGCTCAAGCAGCAAAACCTAAATGAGGTAGTAGTGACGGCCACGCGCTCGGCCACCGAGCGCAGCCGCGTGCCGCAGCAGATTCAGGTTATCAGCCAGCGGGATATCCGGGCCACGCCCAACCAGGAGTTTACCGACGTGCTGAAGAAGAATGCCTCGGTGGATATTATTCAATACCCCGGCCTGCTGGCGGGGGTCGGCATTCGCGGGTTTCGGCCCCAAACCAGCGGCCTCAACCAGCGCGCCCTGCTGCTGGTAGACGGCCGCCCGGCCGGCACCAGCAACCTGGCTACCCTCGACCTAGGTAGCGTGGAGCGGGTAGAAGTGCTCAAGGGCCCGGCCTCGGCGCTCTACGGCTCGCAGGCCATGGGCGGGGTCGTGAACGTGATAACGCGCCACTCGCGCGGGCCGGTGCGCTCAACACTCTTTACCGAGTACGGTAGCTACCAAACGTTTAAGTTTGGTGGCACCACGGGTGGCAACCTGACCAAAAACCTCGATTTTGACTTGTCGCTGTCGATGTTTGACCGCGCCCAGGACTACAAGCTGGGCCAGGGCGGCATCTTCCGCCGCTGGCTCAAGGGCGACTATGCCACCAAAACCTACGCCGACGGCACCACCCTCACCACCGACGACGCCCGCGCCGACGACCAGCGCCGCAGCTCTACCAAGCTCAACTACTACGCCGGGGCGCTGCGCCTGGGCTACCAGCTCGGCGAGCACTGGCATGTGGACCTGCGCGGCGAGCGCTTTGTGGCCCGCAACGTGCAGTCGCCCAACGACATCTTCTACGGCGACCTAGGGAACACCACTAAGGACATCGAGCGCCAAAACCTCGACCTAAGCGCCACCGGCGATTACGCCAATCACCAGCTGTTTGTGCGGGGCTATACCTCAAAGGAAGCTAACAATAATAATACGCTCTACAGCGGCAACACGGCCATCGCGCCCTACCGCTCGTTTCAGAGCCAATATCTCTGGAAAGGCATTCAAGTAAAGGATGTTATCAAGCTAGGCAACCAGCGCATTACGGTGGGCGTGGACCACAACGAGGCCACCAGCAACTCGCTGCGCTTCAATGCCACGGGGGCCACTATCGCGCCCTTCAACCCTAACTACGAGCTGAATACGACCGGCATCTACGCCCAAGGCCAACTAAGCTTCCTAGGTGACCGGCTTATCGTGACGCCCGGCGTGCGCTACGACTTCATCACCTACAATGTGAAGGCGACCGACCTGCTCACCACCTTCAACCCCGGCAAAACCACTAACCCCTTCTTCAGCCCCAGCCTAGGGGCGCAGTTTGAGCTGGTGCAGGGGCTGCGGGCACACGCTACCATCGGCCGCGCCTACGTCACGCCCGACGCCTACAACGTGGCCGGCTACTCGCAAACCACGCCCAACGCCAACCGCCAAGTAGCTATCACGCAAGGCAATGCAGACCTCAAGAACGAGAGCAGCGTAACCTGGGATGCTGGCTTGCGCTATGGCCTGCCCACCAGCGGCTTCTCGGCCGACGTAACGTTATTCTCGACCCAGGTGCAAAACCGCATCACCACCCGCACCACCAACCCAGCCAACGAAACCACGCCCGAGGGCTACCGCGTAGCTTCGCGCACTACCTACGTGAACGCCAACGACAGCCGCATCCGCGGCCTCGAAGCCGAGGCGGGCTATGACTTTGGGGCGCTCACCAACAACCGCTATTCGCTGCGCGTATTTGCGGGCGGCACGAGCATCTTTAAGGCCGAGGACGTGACCAACAACCTCGACGGCTCGCAGACGAACCGCGCCATTTTTAACGTGGCCAAGCTGAGTGGCAACTACGGCGTGACCTATGCCAGCACCCACAACGGCCTGAGCGCCCGCCTGGCCGGCCATTACGTAGGCCGCCGCCAGGACACGGATTTTACGGATGTACGCTCGCCCCAAATTGAGTACCCGCGCTACATGACTCTGGACTTTTCGGCGGGCTATACCTTTGCCGGCAAGCACACTATCTCGGTACTAGTGAACAACCTGACCGACGAGAACTACTACGAGAAGCGCGGCTACAACCTGCCGGGCCGCAATATTTCGGGCCGCTACAGCATCACGTTCTAGGGGTGCTGTACTACATCTCCGGCGGGCAGCGCTCGGGCAAGAGCCGCTATGCCCAGGACCTGGCCCTGCAACTCAGCCCGAGCCCCGTGTACCTGGCCACCTCGCGGGCCTGGGACGACGACCACCGCCAGCGCATAGCCCGGCACGTGGCCGACCGCGATGCCCGCTGGACTACCCTGGAGGAGGAAAAATACCTCAGCCGCCTTGACCTAGGGGGCCGCGTGGTGGTGCTGGATTGCGTGACGCTCTGGCTCACCAATTTCTTTGCTGACGCCAACTACGAGGTCGAAACCGCCCTAGCCCAGGCGCAGGCTGAGTTCGACAAGCTGCTCATCCAAGACTGTACGCTGCTAGTCATTTCCAACGAAATCGGCATGGGCCTGCACGCCACCACCGACGCCGGCCGCAAGTTTACTGACCTGCAAGGCTGGCTTAATCAGTACATTGCCCAGCGGGCCGACCACGCCATTTTCATGGTGTCGGGGCTCCCGCTGACGGTGAAGTAGTTTGTTCTGAGCCGAAAAAAACGTTTGTCATGCTGAACGCAGTGAAGCATCTCGCGTGGTGCAGTAATCAATGTATTAGCAGCCAAGCGAGCAAGATGCTTCACTGCGTTCAGCATGACAGACGCTTTTACTTCTCACGCATTTAAAATCAATAGTTTATGAAAATCTACACCAAGAAAGGTGACGCAGGCACCACCGGCCTGTTTGGGGGCTCGCGCGTTTCCAAAAATGATGTGCGCGTGGAATGCTTCGGCACCCTCGACGAGGTCAACTCGACCCTAGGGCTGCTGCGCGTGAAGCTGGGCAACGACCACGCCTGGCAGCCCAAGCTGCACAAGATTCAGAAGGATATGATGGATATGATGTCGCACCTGGCCCGCCCGTCCGACGCTAAAAAAATCAATCCTAACCCCATGCCCACCGATGGAGCGCAGTTTTGCGAGGAATGGATTGATGAGTTGGAAGGCGCGATGAAAACGGCCTCCGACTACTTCCTGCTGCCGGGCGGCAACGAGGTATCGGCCCTGTGCCACGTGGTGCGCACCCAAATGCGCCGCGGCGAGCGCCGCCTGGTAAGCCTGATGGCCGTGGATACCGTGGACCCCGCCATTCCAGCCTACATCAACCGTTTGTCGGACTTATTTTTCACCCTAGCCCGCGCCGAGATGGACCAAGCCGGCGTGGCCGAAGAAAAGTGGCAGCTCTTTCTCTACAAGCGCTTTAAGAAAGCCGATGAGCCCGCCGCTCCCACCGAGCCCACCGCCGAATGAATTGGAACATCACCCCGCCCGACCTGGCGCTAGCTGCTGCTATCGCCCACAAGATTGACACCAAAACCAAGCCTCTAGGCGCCCTAGGGCAGCTCGAAAGCCTGGCCCAACAAGTAGCCCTGGTGCAGCAGACGCTGACCCCTGAGCTGCGCCAACCGCACGTGCTGGTGTTCGCCGCCGACCACGGCATTGCCCAATCCGGCGTCAGCCAGTATCCGCCCGAAGTCACGCACCAGATGGTGCGCAACTTCGCCAGCGGCGGGGCCGCCATCAACGTGTTTTGCCGCCAGAACGAGTTGGGCCTGACCATTGTGGATGCGGGCGTGCGTGGCAGCCTGGCCGACCTACCCACCGTGCGCCACGAGAAGCTCGCGGAGGGCACCCAAAACTTTGCCCACGCCCCGGCCATGACCGCCGCCCAGTGCGCCGATGCCCTGGGGCGCGGCGCCCGGCTAGCCGACGAGCTGCACGACACCGGCTGCAACGTGCTGGGCCTAGGCGAGATGGGTATCGGCAACACCGCCTCAGCCGCCGTACTCATGCACCTGCTCACGGGCCGGCCGCTGGCCGAGTGCGTGGGCCGCGGCACTGGCCTCGACGCGGCGGGCGTGGCCCGCAAGCTGGCCATCCTGACGCAGGCCGTGGCGGCCCACCCGGCGCTAGAACCTGCCGACCCGCTGGCGGTGCTGGCCACTTTCGGGGGCTTTGAAATTGCGCAGCTGTGTGGGGCGATGCTGCGCGCCGCCGAGCGGCAAATGCTACTGCTCATCGACGGGTTTATCGCTTCGGCGGCGCTGCTGGTGGCGGCCCGGCTGGCCCCGGCCGTGCTCGACTACTGCGTGTTCTGCCACGAGTCGGGCGAGCAGGGCCACCGCTTGCTGCTGGCCGAGCTGGGCGGGCAGCCCTTGCTGCGCCTAGGGCTGCGCCTGGGCGAGGGCACGGGCTGCGCCCTCGCTTACCCGCTGGTGCAGGCTGCCGTCAATTTTCTTACTGAAATGGCGTCCTTTGCCAGCGCTGGCGTAAGCGACGACTCCGGCATCTAGGCTTCTTAGTTACGTGCATGCGCGCCCACCTTCGTTTGTTGCTGCTGGCGGTGCAGTTTTATACCCGCCTGCCGGTGCCCGCCTGGGTCGGCTACTCCGACGAGCTGCTTAATAAAGCCACGGTGTATTTCCCGCTGGTGGGCTGGCTGGTGGGCGGCGTGGCGGCCGGGGTTTTTGCGGGAGCAAACTTCGTGTTTCGCAACGCCGACGTGGCCCTGCTGCTGAGCATGGTGGCGAGCATCTTGCTCACCGGCGCTTTTCACGAAGACGGCTTTGCCGACGTGTGCGATGGCTTTGGCGGCGGCTGGACGCAAGATAAAATACTGGCCATCATGAAGGATAGCCGCCTGGGCACCTACGGTGCTACGGGCCTGGGGCTGCTGCTGGCCGGCAAGTTTTTGGCCCTGCGCGGGCTGCCACCGGCGGCCGTGACGCCAGCTCTACTAGTAGCTCACCCCCTTAGCCGGGCCACGGCGCTGACCTGCATTTTCAGCCACCACTACGCCCGCGCCAATGAGGACAGCAAGGCCAAGCCCGTTGCCAAAAAGATGCACCTAGGCGAGCTGGCCGCGGGCTTGGCACTGGGTGCGCTCCCGCTATTGGCCTATGCGACGTGGCTGCACCGGCCCGGTGTGTTGCTGGTAGTGCTGCCGCTGGCGGTCGCTAAGACTATCCTGGCCCGCTACTTTCAGCGCTGGATTGGCGGCTACACCGGCGACTGCCTAGGGGCCATTCAGCAGGTGGCCGAGGTCAGCTGCTACCTTTTTTTATTAGCTGGTTTTGCATGGAAATTTATTTGATTCGCCACACGGCCGTGCAAGCGCCCGGCATTTGCTACGGCCACTACGACGTGCCCCTGGCCGACACTTTTGCCGCCGAAGTAGCCCAATTACGCCCCAAGCTGCCCCCGCCGCCCTACCGCATATTCAGCAGCCCCGCCCTGCGCTGCCAAGCCCTGGCCGAGACCGTAGCTACCGATATACTACCCGACGAGCGGCTGCGCGAAATGAATTTTGGCACCTGGGAAAACCGCCTGTGGACCGAGCTACCTTCCGCCGAAACCGCCCCCTGGATGGCCGACTACGTGACGCTCGCGCCGCCCCAGGGCGAGACCTTCGGGGCAGTGCAGCAGCGCGCCGCCGCTTTTCTCGATGAGCTAGCGGCTACTGCTGCGGAGGAGCCCACGCTCGTTTTCACGCACGGCGGCACCATCCGGGCACTCGTGTGCCACTGCCTGGAGATTCCGCTGCGCAATGCCTTTCGCATGCAAATAGATTACGCCTCCGTAACCAAGCTGCAGCTGCAGCACGGGCTCTGGCAGCTGTTGTTTCTTAATAAGTAAGCTGTAGCGGTTTCGGAGTTTGGGGAGACCTAGGTAGCGCTGCACACGGCCGGCAGCCGGTTAGCTCAAGCATAGTGGTATTCAAGTATTCATCCTTTCTTTGCTTCATGAGTCTACCGCCCGCTACCCCCACTGCTGCCACCTCCACCACTCCGCACTATGTTGTCTTGGATGGCTTGCGCGGGCTGGCGGCCCTAGCCGTTGTGGTGTTTCACTTTATGGAGTTTGTGGTGCCCGACTACACGCGCAGCTTCATAGCCCATGCCTACCTGGCCGTTGATTTTTTCTTCTGTCTCTCGGGCTTTGTCATTGGCAGCGCCTACGACACCAAGCTGGCGCGCATCGGCGTGGGCGCCTTTCTGCTGCGCCGGCTCGTGCGCCTGCACCCCTTGGTGCTGATAGGCGCGGTGCTGGGTCTGATTACGTTTGTGGGCGACCCCTTCAGCCACCTCTATGCCACCTACGGGCCCGGGCTCACGGCGCGCATGTTCCTGTCCTCGTCCCTGCTGGTGCCCTACCCGCTGGTGCCCGAGCGCTACTTCAACCTGTTTCACCTCAACCCGCCCACCTGGTCGCTGTTCTGGGAGTACGTGGCCAATTTGCTCTATGCCGTTTGGCTGGTGCACGTGCGCTCCACTACGCTTTGGCTGCTACTTGCCGTGGCCGCTGGGGCGTTGTGCTACGAGGACTACCACGTGGGCAACCTAGCGGTAGGGTTTGATGGCAACACGTTTGGGGGCGGTGCTGTGCGGATGGCGGCCTCTTTTTTGCTCGGCCTGGCCTTGTACCGGGCCGGTGCCATCCTGCCTACGCACCTAGGCTTCCCGGCGTTGGGCGCGCTGTTGCTGCTGGCTTTTGTGTTGCCCTTCGTGCCGGAGGCCAACTGGCTGCTGGAGCCCATTGTGGTCTTGCTTTATTTTCCGGTGCTGGTGGCCCTAGGGGCCGGGGCCCAGGTGTCAGCGTGGTGGGCCGCCTTCTGCCACTGGAGCGGCGAGCTTTCGTACCCGCTCTACATGGTTCACTACCCCTTTTTGTGGCTCTTTTTGAGCTACCTCGAAAAGGTAAAACCTTCGTTTCAGACCCAGGTGCTATGGATTCCGGTAGGCACCCTGCTTTTGCTGCTGCTGGCCTACCTAGTGCTGGTGGGGGTAGATGCGCCCGTTCGCCGGTATCTGCGCCAGTACTTGCCCCGCTAGCTAGGCCTTTTCTGAAGAGCGGAGTAGCCAGCAGTATGCTCTTCCTGGCACAGCTATTCATAACCCACTCGCTGCCGCTACCTGAACAGCTTTTTGCAAACACTTTTAGCCGGCGCTAACTAGCAGCGAAAAGAGCCTGCCTTTACCTAGGGTGCTTCTCACGGTTAGCTGCCCTAGGTCGCCAATCATTCATTTTAGTGCATAAATGCACCATGGCTCCTCAACCGCCACGCCCCCTGAACTAGGTCCTTGCGCCTGTGCACTAGGTGCTGTACTACATACAGGCCACCCGAGGTCTAGAGCTCGAAACGGATGGCTACGCAACGCAAAAGCATAGGTTTGATTATGTTACTTTTGCAACATGAGCGCTACTTCAGATTTGATGCCCACTGCGTTTTCGAGTCTGGTCTTGCCGCTACAAGGGTTCAAGGCTTACAAAGTGGTATCACCGGCCAATGCCCTACCCACCGCCGGCCGCCGCGACTTTTACAAGCTCGTGCTCGCGACCGGGCAGATGACCGTCGGCCACGGAGCAGAAACCACGTACCTCGACGGCACTTTCCTGCTGTGCATCAATCCGCTCGTGCCGCATTCGGTAGTGCACCATTCTGCCGATAATACTGGATACGCCTGCGTGTTTACCGAGGCGTTTGTAGCCAGCGTCAAGCGCACAGAAAGGCTGCAGCACTCGCCGCTGTTTCGCTTGGGCGACTCGCCCATCATCCGGCTCTCTAGCAAGCAAGCGGCATTTATGACAAGCCTATTTCAGCAGATGCTGGCCGTGCAACAGAATGAGTATAGTCATAAAGAAGAAGTAGTTAAGAGTTGCCTAGCGCTCGTGCTGCACGAGGCCCTGCGCGTGCAGCCGCCATCCGAAGCCAGCGAGCCACCCAATGCGGCAGTGCAGCTCACGCAGCGGTTCCTAGGGTTGCTAGAGCGGCAGTTCCCCCTCGAAAGCCTTGAGCAGCAGCTTACGCTGCGCACGGTCCAGGATTTTGCTAATCGCCTGGCGGTGCACGTCAACTACCTCAATCGCTGCGTGAAAGAAGCTACGGGCCGCCCCACTTCGGCCCACCTGGCCGAGCGCCTCGTAGCCGAGGCCCAGGCGTTGCTGCGCCATACCCGGTGGAGCGTCGCCGACATTGCTACTTGCCTGGGCTTCGCCTACCCTACTTATTTCAACAACTATTTCAAGCGAGAGACCGGCCAAACGCCGGCTACCTACCGCAAGCAGCAGGTTTGATAATCACACTTTTTTGGTTTGATTCTCATTAACCGCCGGCCACCAGAGGCGCGCAATTTTGCACCACCCAGCAGCTAGTCCTAGTAGGGCCACGCTAGCTGGGCGCACGCCATTTCTATGCTTATTTCTCAAGCTTCTGTGGCCCCGGCCACCGTTGAACTCACTACCACAGTTCTCTCGCTCAGCCCAGTGGTGCTGGCCGCGCCGGGGCGGCCCGTCGAGTTGCAGTTGCGCATCTCGCTGCCCCGCACCGGGCGCAACTTGCCCATCCTGCTGCTCTCGCACGGCCACGGTGCTTCCAACTACCTTTCTTCGCTGGAAGGCTATGCCCCGCTGGCCAATTTCTGGGCAGCCCGCGGCTTCGTCGTCATCCAGCCCACGCACCTCAGCTCCAAAACATTGAGCCAAGACCCACGCGTGGTCAATGCCCCCGGCGCCCCTTTTTTCTGGCGCTCGCGCCCGCAGGACATGAGCTACATCCTTGACCAGCTGGCCGCGCTCGAGGCGGCCGTGCCCGAGCTAACCGGGCGCCTCGACCACAGCCGGGTGGCGGTGGCCGGGCACTCGCTAGGCGCGCACACAGCTGGCATGCTGCTGGGGGCGCAACTCACCGATGAAGACGGTACCAAGGTGAGCCTCCTGGATACGCGCATTAAAGCAGGGGTGCTGCTCACGCCGCCCGGCAACGGCGGCGCCGACCTCACCGCGCTGGGCGCCGAGCGTGTGCCTTTTTTCCGCCACCCCAGCTTTGCCGAAATGACGACCCCTACCCTCGTAGTGGTAGGCGATAAGGACGAATCGCCCCAGTTCACCGTGCGCGGCGCCGACTGGCACGCCGACCCCTACTTCCTGAGCACCGGACCCAAGTGCTTACTGACGGTGCTGGGCAGCGGGCACCTACTAGGTGGCATTTCGGGCTACGATGTGGCTGAAACGACCGATGAAAACCCCGAGCGGGTGGCGCTGGTGCAGCACCTCACCTGGGCCTACCTGCGCACCGCGCTCTACCCCGAAGACCCCGCCTGGCCCGATGCCTGCGCGCAGCTGCAACAAACATCACCGGCCCTGGGCCTGGTCGAGTGCAAGTGAGCGATAGGCTAGCCCTGCCTTAGGGCCCGCGCTATAGTAACGGATACCTCAAAGAGCCGCGATAGTAATCGCGGCTCTTTTGCATAACGGCTGGCTTGGCTCTAGCATAGCCGCAGCACTACACTGCTGACTTCCTATACGCTCAGGCTATCAGGAGAATAGTTATTGCCGGTAGCCATAGAGGCAACCGCGTGCTTAGGTTTTGCAAGCGCTATTTACCCCACCTAGGGCGGCTATTTTGCTTAGGTATTGAGCACTTCGCCGCCGTTGGGGTGAATGGCCTGGCCTGTGATGTAAGACGCGTCTTCTGAGGCCAGAAACACGTAGGCCGGGGCCACTTCCGAAGGCTGGCCGGGGCGCTTCATAGTAGTGTCTTTGCCAAACTCGGCCACCTTATCGGGCGGGAAACTGGCCGGGATGAGCGGCGTCCAGATAGGGCCGGGCGCCACCGAATTGGCCCGGATTTTCTTTTCGGCCAGCTGCTGGGCAATGGAGCGGATGTAGGCCGTAATGGCGCCCTTCGTAGCCGAATAGTCAACCAATTGCTGGTTGCCCCGGTAGGCATTGATGGAGGAAGTCGCAATAATAGAATCGCCTTCGTGCAGGTGCGGCAAAGCTGCTTTCACCATCCACACCAGCGGGAAGAAATTGACTTGAAACGTGTCGGTGAACTGCTCATTGGGCAGCTCGGCCACGTTGGTACTGGTGAATTGCTCGGCGGCATTGCTCACCACAATGTTGAGTTGGCCCAGCTCCCGCACGGTTTGCGCCACTATGTCTGCGCAAAAAGATTCCTGCCGCAGGTCGCCGGGCAGGTGCAGGCAGCGGCGCCCCTCGGCCTGCACCAGGCGCTCGGTTTCGTTGGCATCGGCCTGCTCCTCGGCCTTGTAGGAGATGGCCACGTCGGCCCCTTCGCGGGCAAAGTGCACGGCTACAGCCCGGCCAATGCCCGAGTCGCCGCCCGTAATGAGCGCTACCTTACCATCGAGCTTGCCACTACCGCGGTAGCTAGGCCGGATGTACTCGGGCTGCGGGTTCATCTCGGCTTCGAGGCCGGGCTGCTGGTCTTGGTGTTGCGGGGGCAGGGAGGTGGGTTTTGTAGACATGACTAAAGAAGTAGAAAGGCTATTCGCTGGGCTAGACAAGCCCGCGCCAGCTGAGCTAGCCGGATAAATGAGTGCTGTTAGGGTGGCTCGAGTTACCCCGAGCTAAATGCTTTGGCTAGAAGAGAATGGCAAGCAAAAGCATGCTCATTCTAACGGCTCATTCATCAAGACGTCCGAAATAATACTATTCCTTGTCAGATAATTACCAATAACTACTTATATATCCCCGTATTTCTGGCGCCTCGCTGATTTGGGGGAATAAGGCTCCGTAAAAGTGCCTAGGTATTGCCTTGCAAGGGCTGGCCGCCCAGACGGCACACCTAGGCCGCTGCCAAGCAGAGATAGTACTGCTGCTGAGGAGCGTAACCTCAGTAGCAGGCAGCCTCCTTACCTAGGTAGCTTATGCTGATTATACGTAGGAGAAAGGGCCGTGCGTGCTGCTCGATAGGTGGACGCTACAGTACTACCTAGCCTCTGGCAATAGAGTGGAGTGCCCGGCCTGCTTCAACGCGTCTTGCTGAAGCGAGAGGCTCTCCTTATTTACACGGAAAGGCCAGTAAAAAAAGACGGACTCTCGCCTCCGTGTTAACTAGTATTTTAAAGGCTTACTGCAAAATGGAGCACTTGCAAGGCTAAGTATTGCCGTTAAAAGGCAGCAGGCACTACCATCTCAGCTGCTTGCTGCCCCATGAGTCCGCTGTATACCCAGCCTACCGCTACACTGCTCATCGAGTACTACACCGACCCGCTGTGCCGCCAAAGCTGGGCCTTCGAGCCCTGCTGGCGCCAGCTGCGCGCTGAATTTGGCCACCGGTTTACCTGGCGCTATTGCTTGAGCGGGCTGCTCCCTCACTGGGCCACGCACGCCATAGGCAGGCCGAGGTCGTCGCGGCTGGCCTGCCTAGCGGTGAAATGCGCCGAGCAACAGGGGCCCCAGGCTGGTGACTTGTACCTACGGGCCCTGCGCACGGCCGCCCTGCGCGATGGCCGCGACCTTGCCCGGCCCGATGTGTTGCTGGATATCGCCAGTGAGCTGGCCGCGCAGCTGCCAGGCCTGGCGAAGCAATTGCCCTCGGTTTTTGATGCTACTATTTTTCGGCAGGGCTTTCTACACGTTGCAGCTACCTGCGCACCCGCCAATGAAGCGTGCGCAGGCAACAGTTTTTCCGTCCGATGTATTCCTGGCTTGGTGCTGCGGCGAGCCGGCTGGCCCGACCAAGTAATTACCGTTAATAACCAGCCTTACGAGGCACTTCTACAAGCCCTGGCGCAGGCCGCCCCGGACCTCTTTTATGTGGCGAGCCTCGAAGAAGGAGGCGCTGGGTAGAGATACTGCAGCAAGAAGCTTAGTAGCCGTTGGCACTGAGCAAACGGTACCGGCAGCAGCACCTACCTAGGGCGCGCTAACTCGCTTTCTTGGCCTTGGGCCGCGGCCGAGCTGGGGCCTTGAGGTAAGTGTGTGCGGGCACCACGCGGTAGGCAGGGTTGGCGCCTAGTAGTTATTCCTGCACTTTCACGTGGTTTTGGCCAAATAGCACCAGCAGGCGCTGAGCGTGGGTCTTTTGCTGGGCCCGTAGCAAGTTCGAATAGATTTTGAGGTTGCGGTTGTAAAACAGCGTGATATAGTGCGCCCCTATATAAGCAGTATCGACCCGCCCTAGGTCGTTGGTATTGACCCCGCTGGCCGCAAACGTGCCGCTCGTTACGAACGCCGGCGTGTTGAACAGCACCCGGTGGCTCAGCGCCACCAAGTCCGGCTGATTCATGAGGGCCAGGTAATCGTAGACCGATAGGCTGTCGTGCTGCACCTGGCGCCGCAGGGGCCGGGCCGCCGCTTGCAGCTCCTGCAGCCCCTGCCTGAACAGCGCAATATTGCGGCCGTTGCTCAGCAGCCCCTGCGAGGTAGACGCCATGTAGTCGACGCCCTGGGGCGCCGGGAGGTGCAGCTCCTTCGCCAGCGCAAACCCGATTTGGTAGCGCTCGCTGCGGCCGTAGGGCAGCGTTGCTAGTTGCAGGTGGCCTTGTTGGTAGGCCGCATACAGGCTGTCGAGCTGGGGCTGCTCTTTGGGCTCGGCTTCTACCAAGATAAGGTCGGGCCGAAAGCGCCGCAGCTGCGCCCGCAACTGGGCCAGCTCGGCTTGCTTCTTAGGGCTAAGCACATCTGACCTAGGGTCTTGGGCTGTGTACAATTGGTGCAGGTGGTCGCAGCCCAGCACCATTACCTCCACAGGATGGGTCGGCGCCTGCGCCGGGCTGGGCGTTGGCGCCAGCCCACCTAGGGCCGCTAGCAAGCTGGCTAGGACATAGCGCGGTGCCTGGGCGTGGGTAATAGCGGTGCGCAATGTGGCGCCAAGCGTAGAGAGGAGCATGCAAGCACAGGTAAGGTGGTACTGCACAAAGAAAACACCCACCGCTCCACCGGGCTACACCAGCCCTGCGCTTTGCGGCAGCCTGGCAAAATGCGCGGCAATGCCAGGGCTACCATTCCCGCTTTAGGCCACGATTTACTTACCAGCTTTATCTCACCTAGGCTGCGCCTGGGGGCCTAAGTAGGGCACTCCGAGCGCGCGCGCGTTACTTTACGGGCCCAACTTTCTACTGCTACCATGGCCGCCAGCTCCTCTACCTACGACACCGACGTGCTCCTTATCGGTGGCGGGGCGGCGGGGCTGCTGGCCGCCCGCGAGTTGGCCACCGCAGGCCGGCGCGTGCTGCTGCTAGAAGCGCGCGACTACCTAGGGGGCCGGGCCCACACGCTTACGCCCGCGGGCTTCACGCAGGCCATCGAGGCGGGGGCCGAGTTCATGCACGGCGAGGTACCCCTCACCCGCGCCCTGCTCACGGAGGCGGGCCGGGGCTGGCAAGACACGGCGGGCCGCACCTACGTGGTGCGCGAGGGTGAAGCCCAGGACGACGCCGACTTTTTTGCTCACCTGCCCCAGGTGCTGGCCAAGCTCGAAGAACTACAGGAGGACTTACCGCTAGCCGATTTTCTGGCCCGCGAGTTTCCGGGGCCGGCCCACGCCGAATTGCGCGCCGCTGCCATTCAGTTTGCCGAGGGCTACGACGCGGCCGATGCGCAGCGCGTAAGCTCCTGGGCGCTGCGCGACGAGTGGCAGGCCGGCGGCGCCGAAGACTCGCCCCGCCCCGAGGGCGGCTACGGGCCACTGCTGGGCTGGCTGGCCGCGCAGGCCCAGGCCGCCGGCGCCGTCATACACCTGGCCACGCCGGTGCAAGAGGTGCGCTGGCAGCCGGGCCACGCCGAGGTAATAACCACCACCGGCGCTACCTACTGCGCCCAGCGTGTGCTGTGCACCGTGCCGCTGGGTGTGTGGCAGCGGTCCGCCGGGCAGCCCGGGTACCTGAGCTTTAGCCCCGACCTACCCGCCCATCGGGCGGCAGCAGCCCAGCTAGGGTTTGGGGAGGTTATCAAAGTTGTGTTGGAGTTTCGCACCGCTTTCTGGCACACCACGTTGCCCGAGCTTGAGTTTTTGCTTTCCGAAGCACCTGTACCTACCTGGTGGAGCCAGCTCCCCGACCCGCGCCCGCTGCTCACGGGCTGGGTGGCCGGGCCCGCCGCTCAGCGCCTGCGCACCGCTTCGGCCGACGCGCTGCTGCACCTGGCCCTAGGGTCATTGGCACAGCTTCTACGCACACCCGTGGCCGAGCTGCAAGCCCAGCTCTGCGGCAGCCACGTTCGCAATTGGGGGGCCGAGGCGTATGCCTACGGAGCCTACTCCTACCCCACGGTGGGGTCGCCTGCCGCCCGCGCCATCCTAGCCGCCCCCGTGGCCAACACCCTGTACTGGGCCGGCGAAGGCCTCTACGAAGGGCCAGCCGGTGGCACCGTCGAAGCGGCGCTGGTTAGCGGCCGGCAGGCGGCACAGGCGCTGCTGGCTGCCTGGTCCGCCTAGGCCCCCTGGCGCGCTCCCCCCTGCTGCAAGGCCGCGCAGCCCTACTAAATTATAACTTGCTATCAGCTAGGATTTTGTAAAAGCTATTTACCTAGATAACTGCTTTTTGGTACAGTTTTAGGTAGAGGATTACTTGCGTGGGCCGCTCCGCTTGGTATGCGAGCACCTACTGCCCAACTACTAATGCGGCTGAAAAATCTGACGTAAAAGCAAAGAATTTTCATCATCCGAATAGTATTTTTCCTTACTTTTACAATCTCTAACTACTTATAAAATTATTTAATGAAAAGCGAACAAGAACGGCGCGACATGGTGGCTGCCGCCCTCTCCTGGACTAAAACCACCGCTCTTACGCCCAGCCTCTACGAAGAGCAGCTTCTACAACAGTACATCCAGGGCGTGCTTACAATTGACCGTGTAATTGAACTATTAGATGAAAATAATGAAAACCAAGTGAATTGAGCTTGGTCAATGTTATGTTTTCAAAATAATTGTACGAAAGAAGTATCAACGCCCAGTTTTATTCTATAACTTTAGTTTATGAACTATACCTATCCCGCCCAGCAATCCTTGCCCGTCACTGCACTAGTCACGGAGCAAAGCCGTCAGCGCTTAATTAAAGCCGTTATTTCGTATAAGCAAGGAACCGCTTATACCACGGAGCCCGCTCAGCAGCACCTGCTCAATCAGTTTGTGCAAGGCCGCCTGACTATAGATGAAGTTGTATATTACTTAGAAACAACTGCAACGTCTAAAAGCTAGGCAACAAGCACTGCTCTAGCAGCTATGCCGCGCTGGCTTTACGCCTTCAGCAGAGCCGACCTAGGAGTCGGATTAACTAAGCCTTATTACCACTTACACTACCTTCCACCAAGAGCCCACAGGCCGCTAACGCTGGCCTGTGGGCTCTTTCTATTTAGTTCTAGCTGCCAGATGCTTGCATAAGCCTAATAGCAACATCTCGCGTCTGTCATACGGAGCTTGCCAAAGCATCTTTCTTGCTGTTCAAAAGTGCGAGAGCGATACTTCGGCAAGCTCAGCATGACGGCTTTAAGGTCTGTAGGGGTCCTAAATCCATAATTGTGGAGTAGTCACAAAAGCCTGACTACGGCCTTGCTACTAAACTGAGCGCGCCTAGGTAGGCCAGTCGGTATCTATTCATACAGGCATACTTGTGGGAGCAATGGCGCTAAAGCAGTTGCTAAAAAGCCGCGCCGCTAAGCGTAGCGCAGTATCTTGCCCGCCGCGTTGCCGGTGGCCTTGGTTGCTACCGCAGGTGCGATACCTCGTTGCGCGTAGCATCGTGGCGTTTACCTCTCTAAGCTCTCATCCCATATTCCCACCCTATGGCCCTTCCTCCCGGCTCCGCTGCTACCGCTACCCTGGCCCCGAGTCCTGCTGGCAGCCAGCGCTTTCTGTTTCCGTTCATCCTGGTTACCTGCGTGTTCTTTTTGTGGGGCATGGCGCACAACCTGGATTCCATCCTGATTCCACACCTCAAAAAAGCCTGCCAGCTCGACAACCGGCAATCGACGCTGGTCGATACCGCCGTGTTTCTAGCTTATTTTCTGATGGCCATTCCGGCCGGGATGCTGCTCAAGCGGGTGGGTTACAAAAACAGCATTATCATTGGGCTAGTAACGTTTGCGGCGGGGGCCTTCTTGTTTGTGCCGGCCGCCGGGGCGCGGTCCTACGCGCTGTTTCTCATGGCGTTGTTTATTATCGGTTGCGGCCTTACTACCCTCGAAACGGCGGCTAATCCTTATGCCGCCGTGCTAGGGTCGCCGGAAGGTGCCACGGGGCGGCTCAACCTAGCGCAGGCCTTCAATGGGCTCTCGGCAATTATTGCGCCCGTGGTTGGCACGCGCCTCATTTTATCGGGCAAAGAGTACAGCGCCGCGCAGCTGGCGGCCATGCCCGAAGCCACGCGCCTGGCCTACCTAGGGCACGAGGCGGCGGCCGTGAAACTGCCCTACATTACGCTGGGCGTGATATTGCTGGTGGTGGCCCTGCTGTTCTACCTGGTGTCCTTGCCCGAGGTGCAGGCCGAGGAAAGCGAGCCGTCGGCGGGTGGCGGCTTCTTTGCGGTGCTGCGGCACCGGCACCTCACCTGGGCCGTGGTCACGCAGTTTTGCTACGTGGGGGCGCAGGTGTGCGTCACCAGCTTTTTTATCCGGATGGCCAAGCAGGGCGGCGGGCTCGACGAAAAGACCGCTGGCTACTACCTAGGGCTCTACGGCCTGCTGTTCACGGCGGGGCGCTTCATCGGCACAGCCTTGCTGAAATACGTGCCGTCGCAGCGGCTGCTCTCGATTTATGCGGTTATTGCCATTGCGCTGTGCGGTGTGGCAGTATTCGGCAACGGCGCCTACGTTATCTACGCGCTGGGCGGGCTGGGCTTTTTTATGTCCATCATGTTTCCCACCATTTTTTCGCTGGGCCTAGCCGGGCTAGGCGACGACACCAAGCCTGGCTCGTCGTGGCTCGTGATGTCGATAGTGGGTGGGGCCGCCATGCCCTACCTCATGGGCACGGTCATTGATTTGCAAGGCGATGCCATTCAGGCGGGCTACGTGGTGCCGCTAGCTTGCTTCGTAGTCGTGCTGCTGTTTGGGCTGTATGGCTACCGGGTAAAGGGGCGCCTGGTGTAAGGCCCTAAGTGGCTTTTAGTAAGACTACTCAGAAAGATGAAAACTAGCGTCTGTCATGCAGAGCGCAGCGAAGCATCTCGCTCGCACCGTTGCTAAGGTTTGGGATTACTGCGCCACGCGAGATGCTTCGCTGCGCTCTGCATGACAGACGCTGTTTTTCGATTTTCGAGACTTCATTAGCGACTTTGCATAAAACAGCCTTAGCAACCTACCTCTTTGTGAGGCAACCTAGGGCTATAAAAAACCGATTACCCTACCTAGGGCAGCCGGTTTTTTTGTGGGCTATGCGCCCTGGTGCAACATAATTTTCGCTGTCCGGTCTCATGCCTAGATGCGCACCCTGCCCACCTCCTCCGCTACCGACCAGCAGCTTGTGGCCCAAGTACTGGGCGGCAACACGGCGGCGTTTGGGCAGGTGGTGCAGCGCACCGAAGGGCTGGTGACGCAGCTGATATTCAAGATGATTCGGCACCCCGCCGACCGCCCTGACCTTGCGCAGGAAGTTTACCTGAAGGTTTTTAAGAGCCTGGCCGGGTTTAAGTTTCAGGCCAAGCTCTCGACTTGGGTGGGTCAAGTCACTTACAATACCTGCCTGCACTACCTCGAAAAGAAGCGGCTGGTACTGCTCGACCCTGCCGAAGCCGCGCCCGACGACGCAGCCGAGGATGGCCGCCGCGCCCTGCCCCCCGCCACCTCCGACGACGACCCCGAAACGGCCCTGTTCGACCAAGACCTGGCCGGCATTCTCGGCGCGGCCATCGAGCAGCTGCCGCCACTCTACCGCACACTTATTGCCCTATATCACCAACAAGAGCTGAGCTACGAGGAAATTGCCCAGATAACCTCGCTGCCCGACGGCACCGTGAAAAACTACCTCTTCCGGGCCCGGAAGCAGCTCAAGCAGCACCTCCTGGCTCGCTACCACCGCCACGACCTATGACCAGCCCCCACCTCTCCGAACTCGCCCTGCAAGAAGCTGCCGAATCGGCGGCGTTACTTCCGGCTGCCCAGGCTGCCCACCTACGCGGCTGCAGCTTGTGCCAGGGCCGGGTGGCTACCTACCGGCAGCTGTTTGGGGCAGCGGCCCAGCTGCCGCCCCCGGCTTTTAGCTTCGACCTCACGGCCAGTGTGCTGGCGCAGCTACCTAGGGCGCAGCCAGCCTTTCCGTGGGTGCTCGGTGGAGTGGCTGCCCTGGTGGTGGGGGTGGTTGTCGTGTTTTTAATGCTGTTTGGCGGCGTGCTGGCGCAGGCGGTGCAGGGCTTGTTTACTGTGCTGGGGGCCGGCCTAGGCGTGGTGGTGGCAGTGTTCGCAGCTGGGCAGGGCTTGGAACTACTGGCCCGGCACCGCCGCCACATGCGCCTGCTCACTTTTTCCTGATTTTTTGCAACCCAAATAGCGCGAGCCGGTCTAATCCGGTATCGCCCCATTTCCTCCCTCATGAAACGCTCTCTGCTGCTACTACTGTGCTGCTTGGCTGCCGGGGGCGCCGCGGCTCAGGCCACCTCCATGCCCTCCGACTTCGGTGCGCTATACCCCTACGCCAAACAGATTTTTCTGCCCGTATTCGGCTTTTACTTGCTGTGCAGCTTTGTGCTGGGCGCCATAAAAACGGTACTGAACTACCTGCTGAAGCGCCAAATCTTAGCCGCCCCCGTGTCGGACAGCGTGGTGGAGCGCCTGCTGCCCGGCCCCCAAGATGAGCTGAAAAAGGTGGTGAAATGGATAGCGCTGCTGCTCAGCACCGGCACAGGGCTCGCGCTGTGCAACTGGTCGCTGCCCCTAGGCCTGCACTCGCTTATCATTATGCTTTTCAGCACGGCGTTCGGGTTTCTGGCCTACTATTTCTTTCTGCGCCGCCAGGCCAAGTAGCCCCGCCCACTAGGCCAGCTTTTAAAGGCTAAGAAGCCGTTTGAATTGACTAAAGACGTCTGTCATGGCGAGCGCCGCGAAGTAATCGCACCTGTTCAGCCGCGCCGTTCGAGTACGATTGCTTCGCTACGTATGCCATGACAGACGTTTTTGGGTTGTTCTAACCTAGCTCGAACATGTTCTAAAGCGGTATTACTGCCGCCCTGATTACACCTTTTTTCGTCACTCTATTTTCCAAAATCCGATGAATAAGTCAGTACAACCAGCGCCTTTTAATAGGTATTGCAAGGTAGCTTGCATTGAAATTAACCTTATTAATCAATGCATTATTGCTTACTTAGGAAAACCTATTCGCTCTTATTCAGCGAATCTGGTTGAACGCTTGTCGGCCGGCTACACAGGTAGCTGGCGGCTTTGGGCACTCTTACTACTGCTGATTCACATAGGGCCCGGCCGTCTTGCCGCCCAAACCCTAGGTGAAGTATCAGGCACCCTGCTCGACCAAAGCACGCGCCAGCCGTTGCCCTTTGCCAACGTGCTGCTACGGCGGCTGCCCGACTCAGCCGTAGTAGCCAACACCCAAACAGCTGCAAATGGCAGCTTTACACTGGCCAAAGTGCCCCTAGGCCGGTACTTACTGCGGGCCGAAGCACTGGGCTACCGGCCCGGCAGCCGGCCCGTCGTACTAGATGCGGCTACCCCGGTGCTTCGCCTGGGCGAGTGGCAGGTGGCTCCGGCGGCCGTGCAGCTTGGCAGCGTGGTGGTGCAGGCCGAAAAAGCGGCCATCATCGACGACCTAGACAAAAAAATCATCAACGTCAGCAAAGACCTGAACAGCGTAGGTGGCACGGCGGCCGATGTGCTGCAAAAAGTGCCCTCGGTGGCCGTGGATGAGAACGGCCAAGTGAGCCTGCGCGGCAACGCGGGCGTGACGCTGTACCTCGATGGCAAGCCCGCGCCCAGCAGCCTGCGCCTCGACCAGCTGCCCGCCAGCCGCCTCGAAACTATAGAGGTTATCACCAATCCCGGCGCCCGGTACTCGGCGCAGGGCACGGGCGGCATCATTAACCTAGTGCAGAAAAAGCAAACTCAGGAGGGCTGGAACGGCGATGCCCTGGCCACCGTGGGCACCCGCGACAAGTACAGCGCCTCACTCAACCTAGGTCGCAAGATGGGCAAGTTCAACTTTTACAGCAATGTGAATGGGCTGAACAACGAGTTTCGGGGTAGCTCGGCCTTGCAGCAGGTGGCCACGGCCGAGGGCCGCACCACCGCCACCGACCAAGCCGGCCGCACCGCTCGCCACCAAGCCAACGAGGCCCTACGCCTAGGGGTCGATTATGCCCTGCGCCCCGAGCAAAGCCTAACCCTGACCGCCGAATTCTACAAAAACGACCTGCGCCAGACCAGCGACTTCACGACTCGGCTCACGCGCGGCACCGCCCCCGCCATCAGCCTACAAAACCAGAACCTAGAAACCGACGACCTCTACACCATACGCTTGGCCAGCAACTACCGCCGCACCTGGGCCGCCCACCCCGGCCGCGAGCTCACGGCCGGGGCCGTCTACATCCTGGATGGCGGCACCGTGACCACCGAGCAGCGCGTGCTCGACGGGCCCGCCGACTATGCCCGGCAGGCGCGCCGGCAGTTCCTCGACGTGACCATCCATATGCCCTCGGCGCAGCTAGACTACGTGCACCCCCTAGGCGACAAGCGCCGCTGGGGCGCGGGCCTGAAGACCGACATCATGCTGACGCCCGGCACGGCCGACTACGCGGTGCAGCCCGCGGCGGGCGGTGAGTTTGTGCCGCAGGAGGCCGGCTCGTACCGCTATCGCTACCAGCAGGTTATTCCGCAAGCCTACGGCACCTATCAGCATAAGGCCGGCCTTTGGGACTACCAGGCGGGGCTACGGGCCGAGTTTACCGGGCTGCAAGCCCAGGTGCAGCCCAGCGGCTCGGCCAGCCAGCGCATTTTCAACTTGTTTCCGTCGGCCACCGTGGCGCGAGCGCTGCCCCACGACCAGCGCCTGCAGCTCAGCTACGCGCGCCGCCTCAACCGGCCCAATTTCCTGCAAATCGTGGCTCTGCCCATCTACTCCGATGCGCGCAACTATGTGGTCGGCAACCCCGACCTGCGCCCCGAGTACGTGCACGTGGCCGAGCTGGGCCACCAAGCAACTTGGAAGTCCACTACGCTGAGCACTACGCTGTTTGGGCGCTTTGGTAGCCAGGCCATTCAGAGCCTGCGCACCGTCGATACGCTGGCCACTCGCCTCAGCGGCCAGCCCGATTTTATCACCCGCACCAGCTACGCCAACTTCGGGGTCACCACCAGCTACGGGCTGGAGCTTTCGCTGACGCAGACCCTCACCAAATGGTGGAAGCTCGTTGCCAATGGCTCGTTCTACCGCAACCAGGTGGCTAGCTATGTCGGCGACGGCACCCGCGCCAACCTCACCGGCACGGCCTACCTGCTCAACACCTTCAGCCCGACCAAGACGCTGGCCGCGCAGCTTAGCGGCAACTACCGCGCCCCGCAGGTGGTGCCGCAGGGGCGCGTGCTGGCCGTGTATGGGGTCGATGTGGCCCTGCGCCAGCGCCTCTTCCACGACCGGGCGGCCCTCACGCTGCGCGTGAGTGACCTCTTCAACACGCGCCGCCAGCGCACCCAGCTCGGGGCCCCCAACCTCAGCACCGACCTGCAAACCAAGTACGAAACGCGCGTGGGCTACCTCGGCTTCACGTGGTTCCTAGGTACCAATAAGCCTAACAGCAACCTCGACAACCAACCCAAGGGCGACCCAGGTGGATTCGGCGGGTAATGTAGTCCTGAGCTACCTAGGTTGCCAGCGCCTCGGCCACCGGGCCGGCTGGGGAGTGCGTGGGGCGCAGTTCGGCACCCACATAGTTTGGACTTTTTTGCTTCCCGTTATTCTAGGATGTTAGCACGAATCTGGTCGATTTGTGCATGGTGTGGGGAGGATGTGGAATGATTGAGTTAGAGCTATAATATTGCCAACTCGATATTGATTCAGCTAAGACCTATTTGCGCTTCGGAGCTTGTAACAAAGTAGCTCTGTTTCTCAGAGTTGGATTAATAGTTAAATTCTGCAAGACGTTTTCTGCTTTACCATGCCCTAATTTCTTCGCTTGCTCTATTAATGTCAAAGCTTCTTTGTGTTGGTCGGTTTCCGTCAAAAGCTTGATACCACGCTCAAAAACGCTTTCTCTGGTAACTGGAACATACGTAACTATCCCCGATTCAATGTTTACAGAAAAATAGTCCTCTGCAACTCTTTTTCTTTTATAAGATTGAATAAAATTTATCTCATAAATATTAAGTAATGACGTATCAGCCCACTTTATTCTATCAAAATGCCTGAAATCGAAATTACCAATTAAAATTTCTTTCTTGACAAGTCCGGACTCATTAAACACAGCTATGCTCAACTCCTTTACATACTCTGAAAGATATGCTTTCATTTGGACTGAGCAGCTTCTATCCGGATTAATTTTCCTTTCCTTGAAAAAACCATTAAACACAATACCGTCTTTAATTATCCTATTCTCTATTTCCGAAAATATTTCAAAATAAAAGCCACAAGCACTACAACACGATTTTAGACCTTTTATAAATAATTTCAACAATATATTCTTACGCCCAAGAGCATCTAGACCGATAAGCTTCTCACTATCGCAAAACACATAGCTGTCTTGGCATAGACCGACTATTTCAGTTTTTCCGTCTAATTTTTTATCAGCCGTTAGAAAGACTATAAAACGCCAGATATTACCTCCGACCTCAATTTTATTAGGAAGGTAAAGATTGAAAAGGTCCGCAATAAGTTTACATTGCTTTTGAGCATCATTTTGCAGGACGTTTTCAGCATCAACACGGTACATTAAGTCTTGTAAATACTTTCCCATAAATGATTTATGAACTTCGACTGACAAGCTACATAGCCAGTCTAAAATCTGACGCAATATTAACTTTTTAATCTACAGCAACTTTCGATTCCTGAGCCTTATCCACGCCCAGCAACACCTTCTTCCTCAACCATTCCCGCACCGGCTCATCGTAGAACTTCAAGCACCCATACGCCAGCGCCACTGCCACTAGGTAGACCAGTGCCGCCACGGGCAAACCCTCGCGCAAGGACACTTTATGAGTAGCGACCCAGGCCGTGTAGGTATAGATGAGCGGGTAGTGCGTGATGTAAATCGGGTACGAAATATCACCTAGGAAGCGGCACAGCCGCTGGGCCGCGCCCGAGCGCACCGCCCCGCTGGCCCCGAAGAAAATAATAGCGGGGAATACGACAATGATGCAGAGCGCATCGTAGAGCCCATTTTGCCAGAGCTGCGTGGGGCTGCCAATGCGGGGCATGGCCAACACAACCACTACCGCTAGGCTGCACCACAAAAAGGCATTTTGCACCGGCCGCAGCCGGGCCAGCCGAAATAGCAGCAGCCCCGCAAAAAACGGGTACGTCATGCGCGCGAAGCCGATGTGCAGTTGCTCAGGCTCCAGCGACCAGCCCCCGATAACATCGCCTTGCGGGCTGGTGAGGCCTAGGTGCAGCAGCGCCCCCGCCGCCAGCACCACCAAGATGCCCAGTGCTACGTTGGAGAAGCGGCGCACTACGGTAGCGTACAGCACATTGGCTACGTACTCGAAAAACAGCGACCAGCCCGGCCCGTCGAGCGGATAGGTTTCGTGCCAGCCCCGAATGTCGAGCGACACCGGCACCGGCACCATGAAACAACCTAGAAGCATGACCAGCAGCATCTTCCACACCGGCGTTTGGCCGATGATGGGGAACAGCGCCGACGCCTGGAAATAGTACATCGCTGCCCCTATCACCATGCCCAGCACCACCATGGGTTGCAGCCGCACCAGCCGCCGCTTGAAGAAACTGCCCACCGTGAGGCGGCCCCACCGGTCGTCGTAGGCGTAGCCAATCACGAAGCCCGACAGCAGAAAGAAGAAGTCCACCGCCAAGTAGCCGTGGTTAATCACCTGGTCGAGGTGGCTGGTGGCGTGGGCCTCGCACAAGTGAAAGGCTACGACCAGGAGCGCTGCCACGCCCCGCAGGCCGTCGAGGATGGGATAATGGGGTTTGGTAGGTAGCGGGGTGGGCTGCATGTAGGCTAGGATTGAGCTGGGAAGGAGCACAAACCTAGCTGCTGTACAAGTCATTCGCAGTTGGTTTACTGGCTGGCTTACTACCTAGGGTCAACTTAGCTCGACTACCCGGCCGCAATACAGCTGCGTTTCACATAGGCTGCGACCGTTTTTGTATTTCGCCGGTCATTGTGAGCGCAGCGAAGCAATCGCACCTGTTCAGCGCCGCCATTGGAATGCGATTGCTTCGCTGCGCTCGCAATGACCGGCGAAATGGAGTAACTGCGCACAGGTCCTGGGCCCTGCCACTTCATCAGGTGGATGCTTGGCTTTGCTCCTCCCAGCGCCTTCCTAACTAGCGCTTGATTTAGGTTTCTTTCAGCCATCATACTGCGCTTGCCGCCGTTTATCGCTTCTTTTGGCCATTCATTAGCCGCGCCCAGCGGCCCGGAGCTTTCTTAGTCATGTTTAGTTTAACCAACAAAAAGGCCGTCATTACGGGGGGCGGCAGCGGCATTGGCCGCGCCATTTCCCTACTTTTTGCCCGCCAGGGTGCGGAGGTCCACATCATCGAGCTGACGGCCGAAGCTGGCCAGCAGGTGGCCGACGAAATCAGGCAGGCCGGCGGCATGGCCCATGTGCACGCCGCCGATGTCAGCCAGCAGGCGCAGGTGATAGCTGCGTTCGAGGCCATTGGCCAGGTCGATATATTGGTGAATAACGCGGGCATCGCGCACGTCGGCAACGTGGAAACAACCCCCGAAGCTGACTTCGAGCGCGTGTACCAGGTCAACGTGAAAGGCGCCTACAACTGCCTGTTTGCGGCCGTGCCGCTGATGAAGGCGCAGGGCGGCGGGGCCATCGTGAACATGGCCAGCATCGCGGCGCACGTGGGCCTCACCGACCGCTTTGCCTACTCCATGAGCAAGGGCGCCATCTTTGCCATGACGCTTTCGGTAGCGCGCGACTACCTAGGCAGCCATATTCGCTGCAACAGCATTTCGCCGGCGCGGGTGCACACGCCCTTTGTCGATGGCTTTATTGCCAAAAACTACGCTGGTCGCGAGGAGGAGATTTTCGATAAGCTTTCGAAAAGCCAGCCCATCGGCCGCATGGGTCAGCCCGACGAAGTAGCCGCCCTGGCGCTCTACCTCTGCTCCGACGAGGCCGGCTTCGTGACAGGCTGCGACTACCCGCTCGACGGCGGCTTCATCAAGCTCAATACATAGGTCATGCCGCGCGTAGCGAAGCAGCTCGCTCGCCTCGTTGTTGGCGTAGGAGATTAGTGCGCCACGCGAGATGCTTCGCTACGCGCTGCATGACAACTATTTTCATACGCAACATTTACTTAGTTTCATGAAACTCATTCGCTACGGCCAGCCCGGCCAGGAAAAACCCGGTGTACTTCTCAACGACCAGCGCTACGACGTAGCGGCGTTTGGCCAGGACTACACCGAAGAATTCTTCGCCACCGATGGCCTTCAACGGCTCGCCGATTTTGTGCAAAGCCACGAAGGCCAGTTGCCGCAGGTAGCGGATAGTGAGCGCCTAGGGCCGCCCATAGCGCGCCCCTCCAAAATCCTGTGCATCGGCCTCAACTACGCCGACCATGCCAAGGAAACCGGTGCCACGCCCCCAGCCGAGCCAGTGTTGTTTATGAAATCGACTACGGCCTACGTGGGGCCCAACGACGATATTATCATCCCCAAAAACTCGGTAAAAACCGACTGGGAAGTGGAGCTGGCCGTGGTAATTGGCAAGCGCGCCTCCTACGTAGAAGAGGCTGATGCCGAGCAGTATATTGCAGGCTACGTGTTGCACAACGATGTGTCGGAGCGCGAGTTTCAGCTGGAGCGCAGCGGCACCTGGGACAAAGGCAAGGGCTGCGATACCTTTGCACCGGTGGGCCCCTTCCTGGCCACACCCGACGAGCTAGGCGACATCGACAACCTGCGCCTGTGGCTGACCGTGAATGGCCAGATGATGCAGGACGGCACCACCGCCAACCTCATTTTTAAGATTCCTTTCCTGGTGTCTTACCTCAGCCAGTTTATGACCCTGCTGCCCGGCGACATCATCTCGACCGGCACGCCGGCCGGCGTGGGCCTGGGCTTTAAGCCGCCCGTGTACCTCAAGCCCGGCGACGTAGTCGAGCTGGGCATCGATGGCCTAGGTACCTCGCGCCAAGTAGTGAAAGCCTATGCCGCGCATTGATGCTCACCAGCATTTCTGGCACTTCGACCCGGTGCGCGACGCCTGGATAACGCCCGACATGGCGGCCATCCGGCGCGACTTTCTGCCCGCCGACTTGCAGCCCCTGCTACAGCAGCACGCCCTAGATGGCTGCGTAGCCGTGCAGGCCAGCCAGAGCGAAGCCGAAACCGACTGGCTGCTGGAGCTGGCCGCTGCGCACAGCTTCATCAAAGGCGTGGTAGGTTGGGTCGATTTGCGGGCTGATAATGTGGCCGAGCGCCTAGGTCACTACCAGCAGTTCGCCAAGCTCAAAGGCTTTCGGCATGTGCTGCAAGGTGAAGCCGACCGGGCCCTGATGCTGAAGCCCGCCTTCCAGCGCGGCATCGAGACGCTAGCAGCGTTTGGCTTTACTTACGACTTGTTGATTTTGCCCGACCAGCTCGGCTACGCCGCCGAGTTGGCCCAGGCATTCCCTAACCAGCCGTTTGTAGTTGACCACCTCGCCAAGCCCCCTATCAAAGCCCAAGAAATTGATGACTGGATGCGGGGTATTCGGCGGCTGGCTGCGCACGAAAACGTGTGCTGCAAGGTGTCGGGCCTCGTGACGGAGGCCGACTGGCAGCACTGGCAGCCGCAGGATTTTCGGCCCTATCTCGACGTGGTGTTTGCCGCCTTCGGCCCCGAGCGCGTGCTCTACGGCTCCGACTGGCCGGTGTGCAATGTGGCAGGTGGCTACGACCGGGCCCTAGGGCTACTGGAAGACTACTTGGCGCCGTTTACACCCACCGAGCAGGCGCAGTTTTGGGGCGACAACGCGGCGCGCTTCTATAGCTTAAGTGTTTGATACTTCCTCTAGGCCTTACACAAAATCCGTTTGTGTAAGGCCTATACTCATCGATAATTGCTACTTAAAAAGGATGGATTTACAGCTTCAGGATAAGGTTATCATCGTGACGGGTGGGGCCAAGGGCATCGGCGAAGGCATTGTGCAGGTGCTGGCCCGCGAGGGGGCCGTGCCCGTCATTGTGGGCCGCAACGCCGCCGATAATGAGCAGGCTGTGGCTGCCATCACGGCCGCGGGCGGCCGCGCCGGGCAGGTGGTGGCCGAGCTAGCCGAGCCCGCCGCGTGCGCCAGCGCCGTAGCGGAGGTAGTAGCACAGTTTGGCCGCATAGACGGGCTGGTGAACAATGCCGGCGTAAACGACGGGGTCGGGCTCGAATATGGTGACTACGCCGGCTTTATGCAGAGCCTGCACCGCAACGTGGTGCACTACTACCTCATGGCCCACCACGCCCTGCCCGAACTCATCAAGAGCAAAGGCGCCATCGTCAACATCTCATCCAAGACGGCCGAAACCGGCCAGGGCAATACCTCGGCCTACGCCGCGGCCAATGGCGGGCGCAACGCGCTTACCCGCGAGTGGGCCGTAGAGCTACTCAAATACGGCATCCGGGTGAATGCCGTGGTGGTGGCCGAGTGCTGGACGCCCGCCTACGAAACCTGGATTGCGACGCTGCCCAACCCTGAGGAGAAGCTGCGCGAAATCACCAGCAAGATTCCGCTGGAAAACCGCATGACCACGGCCGAGGAAATCGCCAATACCACGGCCTTCCTGCTCTCGGCGCGCAGCAGCCACACCACCGGGCAAATTTTGCACGTCGATGGCGGCTACGTGCACCTCGACCGCGCCCTGGCCAACGCCTAGTTGAAGGGTGAGTTAGAACACTCTTAGCAGCTATTGAAGCATGCATCGATGGTGTGGGGCTGTGCCCCGTGCTGACTATTGGCAGGTCTCTGGCCTGCTGGCAATGGGTAGTTCGTAGCCTAACGTGCCGGCCAGAGGCCAGCTGATAGCCGGCACGGGGCACAGCCCCGCGCCATCGACGCGCCAATCTAGACAGCTACTTGCCCCAGCGAAATGGATGTCTTATTTGCCTCAGTAACGCTAACATGACATGCTTCTTGGTAAGTATTCACCGCCCGCCCTGCTTTTTCGTGACCTAGGGCAGCTAACGAGAAGTTTTCAGCGCATGACGCCATCAGTCGGCACGCCGGCTGGTGGCTTCTTTGTGAAAGCACCGCCGCTAAGTCAGTGGCACAGAAATTGTAAAAACACGCGGGCCGGGCACTAGCTATTCGGCAAAGGCACGCGTATTTTGGCGGCGATTTACTTCGAGGCCACCGGTGTTAGCACCTTACGTGCCCCAGCCAGCGGCTCCCCTACCACGCAAAGTAACTTTGCCCCTTATCGGCTTGTTTTCCTAGCTCAGCCACGAGCTGCTATTCTTACCATACTCAAGTGGGTACGCACAGTACCTAAGTACTTAACATGAAAAAAATTGCATTGGCAGCTTTTGCCCTGCTGGGCGCCACGCAGGCCCACGCCCAGATTCTGGCCCCCGTTCACTGGAGCTACGCTGCCAAGAAAACCAGCCCCACCGAAGCCGTAGTGCTCATCAAAGCCACTATCGACGCGGGCTGGCACGTGTACTCGCAGCACGTAAAAGACGGCGGCCCCGTGAAGACCACTGTGAAGTTTGACCCCTCTAAGGCCTATACCCTGATGGGGCCCACCCAAGAGCCTAAGCCTGTGACGCGTATGGAAAAGACCTTTGGCATGGAAGTAAGCTACTTCGCCAATTCGGTTATTTTTCAGCAGAAAGTGAAGCTGACCGGCAAAGGCCCCGTCACGGTGAAAGGCAACCTAGAGTTTATGGCCTGCAACGATGAGAAGTGCTTGCCCCCCGACGAAGTCGCCTTCAGCATTCCCGTTAAGTAAGCGCCAAAATGAAATTTCGTACTCCCTTCGGGGCATTTGGCTTTTGGCGCAAGCACACGGCCTGGCTGCTGGGCTGGTGGCTGACCCTAGGGCTGCTAAGCGGGCTGCCGGCCCTAGCGCAAGATACCGTATCGACGGCTGATATCGACTTTACGCCCATCGAGGCGCCGGCGCCCGCGGCAGCCACCCCGCAGCCGGCGGCCGCCGACACACCAGTGGCCAGCCCAGCCGCCCCGGCCAAGAGCAGCACCGCCGCCCCGACGACAGTAGCCCCGGCTCCCCCCCGCCCCGCCCCGGCCGACACGTCGCTCTGGGTCACGTTTTTGGCGGGCTTGGCCGGTGGCTTTGCGGCTATCATCATGCCGTGCATCTTCCCACTGCTGCCCATGACGGTGAGCTTCTTCACCAAGCGCTCGGGCACCCGGGCGCGCGGCATTCGCAATGCCTTCATCTACGGCCTGAGCATCATCGTCATTTATGTGGCGCTGGGGCTGCTCATCACGGTCATTTTTGGGGCCGATGCGCTCAACGACCTGTCTACCAATGGGGTCTTCAACTTCTTCTTCTTCCTGATGCTGGTGGTGTTCGGGGCTTCTTTTCTGGGGGCTTTCGAAATTATGCTGCCCACCTCGTGGGCTAATAAGATGGATGCCAAGGCCGACGAAGGTGGCTTGCTCGGCATCTTCTTCATGGCGGCTACGCTCTCGCTGGTGTCGTTTTCGTGCACCGGCCCCATCATTGGCACCTTGCTGGTGCAGGCCGCCAGTATGGGCCAGCTGCTAGGGCCGGCCGTGGGCATGTTTGGGTTTGCGCTGGCGCTGGCGTTGCCTTTCACCCTGTTTTCGCTTTTTCCGGGTTGGTTGTCCTCGCTGCCTAAGTCGGGTGGCTGGCTAAACTCGGTGAAAGTGACCCTAGGCTTTTTGGAGCTGGCGCTGGCGCTCAAGTTTCTGTCCAACGTAGACCTGGCTTACCACTGGGAATGGTTTGACCGGGAGGTATTCTTGGTGCTGTGGGTAGTCATTTTTGGCATGATGGGCTTGTACCTACTTGGCAAGCTGCGCTTTTCGCACGACAGCGACATGCCCTTTATCACCCTGCCACGGCTGTTTTTGGCTATTATCACGCTGGCTTTCACGCTCTACTTGGTACCCGGCTTGTGGGGCGCTCCGCTAAAGGCCGTGTCGGCCTTCTTGCCCCCGCAGGATACCCAAGACTTTGACCTCTATACCCCTAGTCTGCTAGGGGGCGGCACGGCCGCCGCAAGGCCCGAAGCCGACGCTACGCCGCATAAATATGCCGAGCTGTTTCACGCGCCCCTAGGTCTCAACGCGTTCTTCGACTACGATGAAGGCATGGCCTACGCCCAAAAGATGAACAAGCCGGTGCTTATCGACTTCACGGGCCACGCCTGCGTAAACTGCCGCAAGATGGAAGCCAACGTGTGGCCCGATAAGCAGGTGCTCCCCCTCATCCGGGATAAGTACGTGCTTATTCAGCTTTACGTGGACGATAAGACCGAGCTGCCTACCGCTGAGCAGTACGTATCGACGTATAGTGGCAAGAAAATCAAGACTATTGGCAATAAATGGAGCGACATGCAAGCCAGCCGCTTCAATGCCAACTCGCAGCCCTACTACGTGCTACTGGGGCGCGAAGGCAAGCAGCTAGCGCCTGCCCAAGGCGCCAACTACGAGCCCGACAATTTTGTGCGGTTTCTCAGCGGCGGCTTACAGACTTACTAGCCTTCCGCAGTGGCCCTAGGGCGCACTGCAATGAGTGCACTAATGGACAAGGCCTAGCTCCCTGGTAACCAATCCTGGGGAGCTAGGCCTTGCCCATTGCTACTACTATGAGACTTCTGCTATCCCGGCAGTAAGCTACTCAGCTATAGCCACCAAGGCGGGTTTAGTTGCTACCAGAGCCCTGTACTCTTACTAAATTTCCTGCCACTTAATATACACAATCGTTAATGCTATTGCCCTACGGTGAGCATTGCAAGGTATAGCTTGGATAAGTGCTATGGTTGTGCTTATTCACTCAAAGTCAAAATTTACTCTTCATCAAGAATATTTTTTGTATTGCAGATTATTCGCTAATATTGCTAAGATATTACCTAAATAGGAATCCGCGTCGCCCATACATTTTTAAAGTCAGCGTTTCCCACTTGATTTCCTACGACAGCAGGATTTTTTTAGAATATTGTACACAATCGATTGTGTAAACTAATAGCTATATCTCCACTTTACCCCACCCAATCCTCTCTCTTTATGAGAAAGTCTATACCGAAGCTGCGGCAGCTTGCTGTACCAGTTGCCCTCGGCTGCCTCTCGATACAGCCCCTTATGGCTGCGCCGCTGCCCTCTACCAGCAGCAGCCACCTAGCTCCAGTTGCCGGCCCCGTAAGCGGGCGCATCGTGGACGAAAAAGGTGCTGGCCTACCGGGCGTTAACGTCATCGTGAAGGGCACTACGGTCGGCACCCAAACCGATACCGACGGGCGCTATACCATTCAAGTCCCCGACGGGGCCACCTTGGTCTTTTCCTTCATTGGCTATTCCAGCCAAGAGATAGCCGTGGGCGGCCGCACTACGGTAGATGTGGCGCTTGCCCCCGACACCAAGTCGCTAAGCGACGTAGTGGTAGTGGGTTACCTCACCCAAGACCGCCAGAACGTGACCAGCGCCGTGAGCAATCTGAATGTGCGTGAGGCCGAAAAGACTCCAGTACCGACGCTAACCCAGGCTTTTCAGGGTCGGGTAGCGGGCGTGCAGGTCGAAAGCTCTGGTAATCCTGGCTCGGTGCCGAACGTGCTGATTCGAGGTGTAGGTACTATTGGCTCGGGCAGTGGGCCACTGTATGTAATTGACGGGTTGTGGACCGATAATATTCGTGACCTGAGCCCGACAGATATCGAAAGCACTACCGTACTGAAAGATGCCTCCTCCACAGCCGTGTACGGCTCACGCGGGGCCAACGGCGTTATCGTCATCACTACGAAGCGTGGCCAAGCCGGCGAACCCAAAATCAGCGCCAGCGGCTACATGGGGGTAGAAAACATCTATCGCAAGTATAACCTAACCAACCATAGCGAGTGGGCTGACCGCTCGGCCCAAGCTTATCGTAATGCCGGCCTAGACCCCACGCTACGTATGCCCGGCGCGGTGAAGGGCACCGCTGCCTACAGCGACGCTATCGATACCGACTGGCAGAAAGAGTTTTTCCGCACCGGTAAGGTACAGGACTACAACGTGACGTTTTCGGGGGGAAGCAGCGTGGGCAAAAGCAGCACCAACTTCCTGATTTCGGGCGGGTACTTCAACCAGGAAGGTATTGTGCGTGGGCCCTCCTTTGAGCGCTACAACCTGCGCCTGAACTCGGGCTTTACCCGTGGCAAGCTTAAGGTGACGCAAAGCGCGCTCTTGACGCATATTAACACAACCCTACTCAACGAGGTGCCCTTCGTGGATGTGCTGGCGGAGTTGCCGGGCATTCCTGTGTACAACCCAGCCAACTTTGGTGGCTATGGCTACGGTAGCGCCAACTTGTTCAACTACTCGGTGAACCCTATCGGGGCGCAGCAAATTCTAAATCGCACGCAGAAGAATAACCTGTTGCAGGGTAATGTCGTGGGCGAGTTTGCTTTTACCGACTGGCTGTCGTACCGCCTCAACCTAGGTATTGACCAGCACGATTATAACGACAAAAACGCTCGCCGGGAAGGCTACATTCGCCTGGGTGAATCGAGCCCCAATACTACCTATCTCTTCGAGAACCGCGGTACTTCTACCTTCCTTCTCGCTGAGAACACGCTGAACTTCAACAAGCGTTTTGGTGAGCACGGCGTAAATGCACTGATTGGCTACTCCGAGCAGCGCACCTCCGTTAATAATGCCACGGCCAACGCCACCGGCTTCTCGTCGCAGCCGCAGTACTTCTTTGTGCTGGGTGCGGGCACCAATACCGCCACGCCGGCCACAGTAGGCGGCACCATTGACGAGTACACCAAGCGCTCGTACTTCAGCCAGCTTAATTACGACTTCAAGAATCGCTACTTAATTACTGCCAGCTTCCGCCGCGACGGCTCGTCGCGCTTCGACGCTACGCGCCGCTACGCCAACTTTGGGGCTGGCTCCCTGGGCTGGCGCATCAGCGAGGAAGACTTTTTCAAAAACGCGCTACCAGCAGTGAATAGCTTGAAGCTGCGGGCTAGCTACGGGGTGAATGGCAATGACTTGCTGCCGGGTTCTTATCTCTACCAGCCCACCATCAACCAAAGCGTTTTCTACCCTCTAGGCACTACGCAGGGCTTGCAGCCGGCCGCCATTCAGACTACGCTGGAGGCTAGAAATATTCGCTGGGAATCGCGCTATACCACAGACTTCGGCTTTGACCTAGCACTGCTGGATAGCCGCCTCACGCTGTCGGCCGACTACTACACGTCTACTACCAAAGACGCGCTCATCAACCCGCCCCTGCCGGCTTATGTAGGCACAGCTGGTTTCCTACCGCCCTACACTAACCTAGGGCAAATTCGTAACCGCGGCTTCGAGTTTGCCCTAGGTTACCACGAAGGCCGCAAGGCATTCACGTACGGGGCTGACCTCACCCTGACCACTGTACGCAACGAGGTGCTTCAGCTTTCTGATATACAACCAGTTATTCCGGGGGACTTCAGCGCAACGCTTACCCAGGCAGGGCAGCCCATCAGCCGCCTCTACGTGCTGGATATGCTAGGTATCTTCCAGAGCCAAGACGAAATCAACAACTACAAGAGTGCCGACGGCCGGGTAATTCAGCCCCTGGCCCAGCCTGGCGATGTGAAGTTTCGTGATGTTAACGGCGATGGAGCTATCACCCTTGGCGGCGACCGTCAGTACATGGGCAACCCCTTCCCAACCCTGCAGGGCGGCCTAAACCTAACGGCTGGATTCAAAGGCATCGACTTGAGCGTGTTCTGGCAGGGCCAGACCGGCAACAGCGTGCTGAACGTAACGCGCACGGCAGTAGAAAGCCTGTACGGCGACACCAACTTCAACCGTGATATTACGCCCTGGACAGTCGACAATCGCTCCAACACTACGCCGCGCCTAGTGTACGGCGGCGGTGCCGAAGCTGTGAAAAACAACGAGATAGCTAGCTCGCGCTGGGTAGAAGACGGCAGCTACCTGCGCCTGAAAAACGTGCAGATTGGCTATACGTTCCCGAAGGCACTAACCAGCAAGATTTCAGGCTCAAGCACCGTGCGCGTCTTTCTGACCGGCCGTAACATCGTGACGTTCACTAAATACACAGGATTTGACCCCGAAACCCCAGGTGTTGGCATTTTCGGGCGGGGCATCGATAATGGCACCTATCCCAACGTGCGCACCTTCACGGGTGGGCTGCAAGTAAATTTTTAATGCATAAAGCGGGGAACGTGACCACCTGGCAACCGCTGCATTATAACGTATTTAGATATCCCACCCATGAAATTTGCTAAATTATCCGCGCTGGCTTTGTCGGGTATTCTACTCACTACCAGCTGCAATAAAGACCTATTGGAACAGGTCAATCCTAACGAGCCAAGTACTGGGGTCTTCTGGAAATCACAGAATGATGCCAACCGGGCTGTGCTGGCGGTGTACTCAGGCCAGCAGATTTTCTCAACGTATAGCTTATACTGGCATTTTGCCACTACGGGCCGTACCGACGAGTCATTTACCAACACGCCTGACCCAGGCCTGAACCAGTACCTAGCATTTCGGCAAATCAGCACCATTGATGGGCGCTCAGCATTTCTGTGGAACGATATGTACCGCATGATTTTCCGGGCCAACCAGGTGCTGGCCAACGTGCCCAACATTGATATGGACGCGACGCTGAAAAAGCAGTACCTGGCCGAGGCACTCTTTCTACGCTCGCTCTGCTACTACGACCTAGCGCTGCTGTTTGGCAATATTCCCCTTGTGACTACGCTGGCCGACGCTACTACCCGCGTGCCACAGGTATCGCAGGACGCGGTGTACGAGCAGATTATTAAGGACCTAACTACGGCTAAAGCTGACCTGCCTGCCAGCTACGATACGAACAACCTAGGCCGCGCTACCAAGGGAGCCGCTACCGCCCTACTAGGCAAAGTATACATGCAGCAGGATGTGACGCTGCACGCGAACAAATGGCAAATGGCTTCGGCACAGTTCGCTGAGGTCATCAGTTCAAACCGCTATTCGCTGGTGGCACAGTATGCCGATAATTTCACCGAAGCGAATGAGAACAACAGCGAATCGGTGTACGAAGTACAGTTTTCGGGCGTGAACAAGAACTTTGGGCAGGACTTTGCAGGCGCGGCCGAGGGCAACGAGCGGGCCCAGTTTTTTGGGCCTCCTGGCATCGGGTTTGCCGACGTTGAGGTTCGCCCTTGGCTGTTTAGTGAATTTAGCGACAAGACAGTATCTGGCGGCACTGACCCCCGGCGCGATGCCACGATGTTTAGTGCTATCGGTACACCTACCCTCTACGGCAAAGCATTTGGTACGGGTGGCCTCGATATTAGCCCTAACCGCTTGCTGTGGCGCAAGTATCAGAACGACCGCACACGTGGGTTTGAAGATTTCTTCTCGGGTATCAACATTCGCCTGATTCGCTACGCTGACGTGCTGCTGATGCAGGCCGAAGCCCTGAACGAGCAAGGCAGAACGGCCGACGCACTGCCGCTCATCAATCAAGTGCGCCAGCGCGCTTCTGTCAACCTGACACCACTTACTGGCAGCTTCACTCAGGCCGGTATGCGTACCCAATTGCGTCACGAGCGCATTACGGAGCTGGCTGGCGAGGGCATGCGCTGGAGCGACTTAGTACGCTACGGTCTGCTTGATACCCAAACCGGCTTGACTGAACTGAAGGCACGTGATGCGGACTTCAACAATTTCGTCACTCCTAAAAACAAATTGCTGCCAATTCCGCAAACCGAGATTGACATCGATAAAAACCTAAAGCAAAATCCCGGATTCTAAACCTGCAGCAGCCGCTTCGGACATCAGACCGGGGCGGCTGCTTATTGCTTTTGGTAACATCTTTCTGCCTCTTAATAGCTTACCCTACCCCTGACAATAGCAGATGCGCCAGCAAGCCATTCTTCTGCCAAGGTCTGGCCGGTGGGTGCTCGCTACTAAAGCCACGCTTAGCCCTAGCAACGCTTATTTAAGGGTACTGCTTCCGCTAGCCAATGAGATAAAATTTTACAGTATACAAGGGCTACTCTGCCCACGAGCAAGGGCCGCTATGGCACAAGTATATAACTTGCATCGCCAGCCAAGACGCGGGCAGCAGGTTAAACCTACCACATACCGAGCTATAAGCCCGGTGAGCGGCGGGTTAGGCTGCTGATAGTATAGCCACAAGGCGGGTGCGCTCACCCAGCAAGTGAGTGTAGTACATTCTTTTCTTCTTTTTTTTCATGCCCATTTCCCACCGCTACGCGCTTTTGGCTACCGGCCTGAGCACCGCCTTGCTGCTCGCCAGCTGCGATTCTAAATCTACCACCAGCCAGGATACGGCGGCTACTACCTCGACGGCCCCAGCCGATTCGGCCGCTACTGGCACCAGCGCATCTGCCATGCCCACTTCTGCTTCGTTTGGCAAAACTGCCGACGGCCAAGAAATTCAACTCTTCACCCTCACCAACGCTAAGGGGATGAAGGCCACCATTAGCACCTACGGTGGCACGCTCACCAGCCTGCTCGTGCCCGACAAGGACGGTAAAATATCGGACGTGGTGCTGGGCTTCGACAACGCTGGCGGCTACCTCAGCCCCGAGTTTCGCAAGTCGAACCCCTACTTCGGCGCGCTCATCGGGCGCTACGGCAACCGCATCGCCAAAGGCAAATTCACGGTTGACGGCAAGGAGTACCAGGTAGGCGTAAATAACAACGGCAACTCGCTGCACGGCGGCAAGCTGGGCTTCGACCAGAAAATCTGGACCGCTAAGCCCGGCTCCGATGGTGATGACCAGACACTGACGCTTACTTACCTGAGTAAGGACGGCGAGGAAGGCTACCCCGGCAACCTCAACGTGACGGTGACTTACACCCTTACCAACGACAACGCCCTCAAAATCGATTACGCTGCCACTACCGACAAGGCGACGCCCGTCAACCTCACCAACCACGCTTACTTCAACCTAGCCCTAGGGCAGAGCAAAGACGTGCTGGCGCATCAGGTGACCATTCCGGCCGACCGCTACACGGTGGTGAATGACCAGCTCATCCCGACCGGCGAGCTGAAGCCGGTGAAGGGCACGCCCTTCGACTTTACCACGCCCCACGCCATTGGCGAGCGCATTGCGCAGGTGCCCGGTGGCTATGACCACAACTGGGTGCTAAACCAGGCTACTGGCAAGCACAGCGCGGCTACCGTGTATGAGCCTACCACCGGCCGCACCATGGAAGTAACCACCGACGAGCCTGGCGTACAGTTCTACACCGGCAACTTCCTGGATGGCAGCCTAAAAGGCAAGGGCGGTGTAGTCTACGGCAAGCACGGCGGCTTCTGCCTCGAAACCCAGCACTTCCCCGATTCGCCCAACCAGAAGGACTTCCCGAGCACCGTGCTGAAGCCGGGCGAAACCTACCACACCACCACCAGCTACACGTTTGGGGTGCGTAAGTAGTCATCAATTATGAATTAGAAATTATGAATTATGAATTGAAAATAGGGTCTGCTTTCTAGTTAGAGATGCTCCCGTTTTCAGTTCATAATTCGTGATTTTCAATTCATAATTCATAATTTCTAATTCATAATTCAAAACACACCGTGCCAGAACAAACCGCCTCCCCGGCCTACGTTATCGGCCTCGACTACGGCACTGACTCGGCCCGCGCATTGCTCGTGGATGCCCGCACCGGCGCCGAAATCGCGCAGGCCGTGCACTACTACCCGCGCTGGAAGCAGGGCCAGTACTGCAACCCCGCCAAAAATCGCTTTCGCCAGCACCCACTCGACCACCTTGAGAGCCTGGAGGCTACAGTAAGCGAAGTAGCCAAAAACGTACCCGCCGAGCAAATCCTAGGTCTCGCCATCGATACCACCGGCAGCACGCCCGGCCCCGTGAACGAGCAGGGCCAGCTGCTGGGCATGCTGCCCGAGTTTGCCGAAAACCCCAACGCGCTGTTTGTGCTTTGGAAAGACCACACCGCGCTGGCCGAGGCTGCCGAAATCAACCACAAAGCCCGCACCTGGGGCGGCGAGGACTACACCAAGTACGAAGGCGGCATCTACTCGTCGGAGTGGTTTTGGGCTAAAATCATGCACATCGTGCGCGAGGATGAAGCCGTAGCCAAAGCCGCGTACTCCTGGATGGAGCACTGCGACTGGCTCACGCTGACTCTCACTGGCCAGCCGCTGGCCGAGTTCAAGCGCAGCCGTTGCGCTGCTGGCCACAAGGCCCTGTGGCACGCTAGCTGGGGCGGCCTGCCCCCCGAGGAGTTTCTGACCCACCTCGAACCAAAACTGGCTGGTTTACGCAATCGATTATTCTCGGAAACGTACACGGCCGACGAAGTAGCTGGGCATCTCTCGGAAGAATGGGCACAGCGTCTAGGTCTGACTACCAACACGGTAATTGCCGTGGGCTCTTTTGATGCGCACGCCGGGGCGGTGGCGGGCGAGATAGAATCCTATTCTATGGTGAAAGTGATGGGCACCAGCACTTGCGACATCGTAGTAGCTCCGACTGCGGAGGTAGGCGACCACCTAGTGGCCGGTATTTGCGGGCAGGTCGATGGCTCGGTTATCCCCGGCATGTTGGGTTTGGAAGCCGGTCAGTCGGCTTTTGGTGACCTGCTAGCCTGGTTCCGCCAGATGCTGGAGTGGCCCTTGCAGGCCGTGCAGTCGAAGGTGCTGACGGTTGAGCAGCAAGCCGCTTACCGCCAGGAAGTGAGCGATAACCTCATCGTGCAGCTCACCAAAGCCGCCGCCGAAGTAGACCCCGCTGAGAGCCACGTGCTGGCCCTCGACTGGGTGAACGGCCGCCGCACGCCCGACGCTAACCAGGCCCTAAAAGGCGCCTTGACGGGCCTGACCATGGGTACTTCGGCGCCGCAGGTGTTCCGCGCGCTGGTTGAAGCCATTTGCTACGGCTCCAAGCAGATTGTGGAGCGCTTTGAGAGCGAAGGCATCCCGATTAAGCAAGTGATTGGCATCGGCGGCGTGGCTAAGAAGTCTGCCTTCGTGATGCAGACGCTGGCCGACGTGCTCGACCGGCCTATCAAGATTGCCGTGTCGGAGCAGGCGCCGGCCCTAGGTGCCGCTATGTACGCGGCCGTGGCCGCAGGCATTTACCCCGATGTGCTGGCTTCGCAGAAGGCCCTAGGTAGCGGTTTTGCCGAAACCTACACCCCTAATCCCGAGAGCGTGACCCAATACGCCACCCGCTACGCGCAATACCAGGCGCTGGGCAAGTTCGTGGAAAGCGTCACGGCTAGCCACTCGGAAGAGCCGGTAATGGAACCCGAAACCCCCGCCATCACGACCGCATGAGCCAGTACCAAGACCTAAAACAGGCCTGCTACGAGGCCAATATGCAGCTACCGGCCCTCGGGCTGGTGCTCTTCACCTTCGGCAATGCCAGCGTGGTAGACCGCGAGAAAAGCGTGTTCGCCATCAAGCCCAGTGGTGTGCCCTACGCCACGCTGAAGCCGGAGGATATCGTGATTGTGGACTTCGACAATAACATTGTCGAAGGCACCAAGCGCCCTTCTTCCGATACCAAAACGCACGCGCTACTCTTCAAGGAGTGGACGAACATTGGCGGTATCGTGCACACGCACAGCACCTACGCTACGGCGTGGGCGCAGGCGCAGCTCGATATTCCCATCCTAGGTACCACCCACGCCGACCACCTCACGGCCGACGTGCCCTGCGCGCCGCCCATGAGCGACGAGCTCATTGCGGGTGACTACGAGCACCAGACAGGCTGGCAAATCATCAACGAGTTTGAGAAGCGCGGCCTTTCGCCCGCCGAAGTTGAGATGATACTCGTGGGCAACCACGCGCCTTTCACCTGGGGCAAAACCGTGGAGAAAGCGGTGTACCACAGCGCGGTACTCGAAGAAGTGGCGCGCCTAGCCTACCTCAGCTGCACGCTGAAGCCGGGCGTGGAGCGACTCAAAGACGCATTGATTAAAAAACACTACGAGCGCAAGCACGGCGCCAATTCTTACTACGGGCAGTCTTAATTACCGCCCTCATCATCTGTCATGCAGAGCGTAGCGAAGCATCTCGCTTGCATCGTTGCTAAGCGCAATTGATTACTGCACCACGCAAGATGCTTCGCTGCGCTCTGCATGACAACCGTATTTTTTCAAAAATCATGATTGACATTTCAAATTACGAAGCCTGGTTTATCACCGGCAGCCAGCATCTCTACGGTCCCGAAACCCTGGAGCAGGTAGCCCAGCACTCGCAGGAAATCGCGAAGGAGCTTGGCACTAAGCTGCCCATCAACATCGTGTACAAGCCGGTGCTGACTGGCCCAACCGAGATTTACAAGCTCATGCAGGAGGCCAACAACACGCCGAACTGCGTGGGCCTGATTGCCTGGATGCATACCTTCTCGCCGGCCAAAATGTGGATTAACGGCTTGAAAATTCTGCAAAAGCCGCTGGCTCACCTGCACACGCAGTACAACCGCGACATTCCGTGGGATGCCATTGACATGGACTTCATGAACACCAACCAGTCGGCGCACGGCGACCGCGAGTTCGGGTTCATTGGCTCGCGCATGCGCCTGAGCCGTAAGGTTATCGTGGGCCACTGGCAGAGCGAGGACGTGCGCGAGCGCCTCAGCATCTGGAGCCGCGTGGCTAGCGCCTGGGCCGACTGGCAGGGCGCCAAGTTTGTGCGCTTTGGCGACAACATGCGCTACGTAGCCGTGACCGAAGGCGATAAAGTAGAAGCCGAAATTAAGTTTGGCTACGAGGTGAACACCTACGGCATTGGCGACCTAGTGGCCGAGGTAAACGCCGTGACCGACGAGCAGATTGCCGGTCTGGTAGCCACCTACGAGCAAGAATACGAGCTAGCCGACAACCTGAAAGAAGGTGGCGAAAAGCGTGAAAGCCTGCGCGACGCCGCCCGCATCGAGCTGGGCATGCGCAAGTTCTTGACCGACCGCAACGCCAAAGGCTTCACCGATACCTTCGAAGACCTGCACGGCATGAAGCAGCTGCCCGGCATCGCCACGCAGCGCTTGATGGCCGATGGCTACGGCTTCGGTGGCGAGGGCGACTGGAAGACCTCGGCCCTGGTGCGCGCTATGAAAGTGATGGGTGCCGGCCTGCCCGGCGGCAACTCCTTCATGGAAGACTACACCTACCACTTCGCACCCGGCAACGAGCAAGTCCTAGGTTCGCACATGCTCGAAATCTGCCCCACCATTGCCGAAGGCAAGGTGCGCGCCGAAATTCACCCCCTAGGTATCGGCGGCAAAGAAGACCCAGTTCGTCTGGTGTTCAACTGCCCCGCTGGCCCGGCTCTCAACGCGACCATCGTGGACATGGGCAACCGTTTTCGCATGATTGTGAACACCGTGGAGGCTGTAGCGCCCGAGCAAGACCTACCCAACCTGCCCGTAGCCCGCGTGCTCTGGAAAGTGCACCCCGACATGAAAACCGGCCTCGCCGCCTGGATTTTGGCCGGCGGCGCCCACCACACCGGCTACAGCCAAAACCTAACCAGCGAGTACCTAGAGGACTTCGCCGAGATGGCTGGCATTGAGTACCTCATCATCGACGAGGACACCAAGCTGCGCACCTTCAAAAACGAGCTGCGCTTCAATGAAGTAGCCTTTAAAGGCTAAAACCCTAGGCATGCATGTTACGCTGCGCTGGCGCGAGTTTAGCGCAGCGTAACTCGTGCCTCATTACAATGTGGATTTTTCAACTCCACTGCCGCGTTAGCGGCAAGCTTGCGCCTGGTCAGCAGCGTTTTACCCGCGCCACCTAGGCATTGTGCGAGCGTAGCATTGCCGCTGACGCGGCAGCGGAGGTACAACCTCCACATCATAGCCGGCACGAGTTACGGCTTCGCCTAAACTCGCGCCAGTGCTATCGGTTCTTGCCCACCCATCCCCACTTTTATGATTAGTATCACCCGCTTTCCCGCCTTGGCTACCGGCCTGGCGCTGCTCGGCACCCTAGGGGCCAGCGCACAATCGGCGGCCCCGGCCAGCCTCACCGTGCAGGTAAACAAGCCCGGCGCGGCCGTCAATAAGAACATGTACGGCCTGTTCTTCGAGGATATCAACTTCGCCGCCGACGGCGGGTTGTACCCCGAGCTGGTGAAGAACAAGTCGTTCGAAACCGACGCTCGATTGATGGGCTGGAAAGCCCTAGGTGGCGGTTCCAACCTCGACACCTACGCCGTGCGTAACGAGCAGGCCATCAACAACCAAAACAACTCGCACTACCTGCGCCTGACCACCCGCAACGGGGCGGGCGGCGAGGCCGGCATCGAAAACGAAGGTTTTCGGGGCATGGGCGTGAAACAGGGCGGTGAATACAAGCTTTCGTTCTACGCCCGGCGCGGCGCGGGCGATATCAACGGCGTTACGGCTACGATAGTAGGCCAGCGGGGCGAAAACCTGGGCCAGGTAGCGGTAAGCGGCTTCACCAACGAGTGGAAGCAGTACACGGCCGTACTCAAGTCCACCGGCACCCAGAATAAGGCACACCTCAAGCTGGTACTCAACGGCACCGGCACCGTGGACCTAGACGTGGTATCGTTGTTTCCGAAAGACACCTGGAACCAGCGGCCCAATGGCATGCGCACCGACTTGGTACAGCTTCTTAAGGACATGAAGCCGGGCTTCCTGCGCTTCCCTGGCGGCTGCATCGTGGAGGGCCGCACCCTCTCGGAGCGCTACCAGTGGAAGGAAACCATCGGCGATGTGGCGGCCCGCCTGCCGCTAATAAACCGCTGGAATATGGAGTTCCGGCACCGCTCGACGCCCGATTATTACCAGTCCTTCGGCCTGGGCTTTTTCGAGTACTTCCAATTGTCGGAAGACATCGGCGCCGAGCCGCTGCCCATCCTCAACGTGGGCATGGCTTGCCAGTTCAACTCGGGCGAGCTGGCCCCGATGAGCACCGCCAGCACCAAAGGCGGCCCCAATGCCCCGACAGCTGCGCCGCACGACCACACCACCGACGACCCCTCGCTGGAAGTATTCATCCAAGATGCGCTTGACCTCATCGAGTTTGCTAATGGCCCAGCCAGCAGCACCTGGGGCGCCAAGCGCGTGGCCATGGGCCACCCGGCTCCTTTCAATCTCAAGATGATTGGTATCGGCAACGAGCAGTGGGGCCCACAGTACCTAGAGCGCTACGAGCCGTTTGCAAAGGCCGTGAAGGCCAAGTACCCCAATATCGATATTGTGAGCAGCGCCGGCCCGAGCCCCGACGGTGACCTCTTCGACAAAGCCAGCAAGCGCCTAGGTGAGCTAAAGGCCGAGTACGTAGATGAGCACTACTACGCGCTGCCGAAGTGGTTCCGCGAGCACGCCGACCGCTACGACAAGTATGCCCGCAGCGGCCCCAAAATCTTCGCAGGCGAGTACGCCGCCCAGAGCGTTGCCATCGGCAGCCCCGACAACAAGAACACCTGGGATTGCGCCATTTCGGAAGCCGCGTTTATGACCGGCCTGGAGCGCAATGCCGACGTGGTGGGCATGGCCAGCTATGCCCCGCTCTTCGCCCACGTAGATGCGTGGCAGTGGACGCCCGACATGATTTGGTTTGACAACCTAAACTCGTACGGCTCGCCGAGCTACTACGTGCAGAAAATGTACGCCCTCAACAAGGGCACCAAAGTACTGCCCGTGACCATGCCTGCCGGCGCCAAAAACGGCGCCGATAACCTCTTTGCCAGCTCTGTGATGGACGAGCCGGCCGGCGAGGTCGTGGTGAAGCTCGTGAACTATTCCAGCAGCTCGCGCCCTGTTAGCATCAACTTGGCTGGTGCCAAGGGCCTCGGCAAAACCGGCCGGGCTCAGGTGATGGCCAGCGACGACCTGCAAACCCAGAATAGCCTCCAGGAGCCCAAAAAGCTTGCCCCGAAGGAATCGACCTTCGCGGTGAAAGGCGCCACGCTTACTTACACGCTAGCTCCGAACTCGTTCACGGTGCTGCGCGTGCCAGCCAAAAAATAAGTGCCTAGCACCTCCTAATTAGGCCAGCTGTGCGTCGCTCCTTAGCAACACGCAGCTGGCCTATTTTAGTTGGTTACCAGTTTCCCACCTACCCCAGAATTCCCATGAAAAAGCCCGCTTCTACCTCGCTGCGCTGGAGCAGTCTGCTAGTTGCCTTGCTACTAGGTGCCACTTCTTGTAAAAAGGATGAGGCTACGGTAACGCCAACGCCTACACCTACTCCAACGCCGCCCCCCACTACGTCAGCCTTCGATATCAATACTATCACCGATACCTATCCCAACGTGGCGCCCCTGGGATTCTTCTGGCAATGGGGGCCTTACAACGTGCACGACCCGGCCGTTATCAAGGCTGACGATGGCTATTACTACATGTACAGCACCGATGTAGGCTACGGCATTTCGGACGCCGTACTAACGCCTGGCTTGCAAGTACGTCGCTCGAAGGACCTGATAGACTGGCAGTTTGTGGGCTGGGCATTTACCAATGCTTCTGCGCCCGCCATGGGCCGGGCCTACATTACGCAGCGGGGCGGCACTCCCAACCGGCTGCTGTGGGCGCCCTATGTGCTGAAAGTAGGCAGCGAGTACCGGCTGTATTACTCCCTGGCTTCCAACGTTTTTAAGCTGAGTACCATCGGCCTAGCTACGTCTAGCTCACCCACTGGGCCCTGGACGGAAAAGGGCTTGGTAGTGACCACCGACAACTCGTCGCCCGACATTACCAACGGCATCGACCCGACCGTTATCATCGACCAGCAGGGGCAGCACCACCTGTACTACGGCTCGGCCTTCGATGGTATTCACGTAGTGAAGCTCGACCCTGCCACCGGCCTCAATGCGACCACCGGCGACCGCGGCCCGCGCATCGCACAACGCGGCTTCACGGGCGCGGCCATCAACGGCAACATCGAGGGGCCCGAAGTCATCTACAACAAAGAGCAGAACAAGTACTACCTGTTCATTTCCTACGACTGGCTTCAGACTAAGTACAACGTGCGCGTGGGTCGCTCCGACTCGCCCAACGGCCCTTTCCTCGATTTTAAGGGCCGCGACATCAACCTAGCTGAAGACCATGGGCCCATGATTTTGGCGCCCTACCAGTTTGAGGGGCACAGCGGCTGGCAGGGCACGGGCCACTGCGGGGTATTTAGCGACAGCAACGGCCAATATTACATGGCCCACCAAGGCCGGCCGGGTATCGACTCGTACTACATGGACCTGCACGTGCGCAAGATTTTCTGGACGCCCTCGGGCTGGCCGGTGGTGTCGCCCGAGCGCTACGCGGGCGAAGACAACACCCCCGTGGCCCAAGCCGACCTGGCTGGGGCATGGGAGCAAATCACGCTCAACTATAAGGTAACTCCGGGCTACGCCGCCGAGCAGAATACGCCCGACTTTCAGTACAGCACTGCCCTAACCCTAGCGGCCGATGGCACCTTCAACGGCAATGCCGCCAACACTTGGACCTACGCCGCGCCGTGGCTGTCGCTGCGCTTCAGCAACGGCACCACCGCCCAAGTGTACGTGCAGAAGGGACGCGACTGGGAAAATAAAAAATCGACCATCATCTTCACTGGCCTCGACAACAGCGGCACGGCCGTGTGGGGCAAGAAGAAGTAACACAACGCAGCCAGCACAACGCAAAAAGGGTCTCCTACCGCTTGGTAGGAGGCCCTTTTTGGTTAAAGCACTCACCTGCTTGCTGCCCTATGTCTACGGCACTATCACTTTTAGAGCAAAGGTGCTGGCCCGCGCTGGTGCGCGTGTACACCTGGCGCCTCAGCCCATTGGTGAGCGTGTTACTATTTTAGTTGGTGATAGTATAGCACCCCGCGACCAACCAGGCGCGGGTAAGGAACGACCACGCTGCCCCACCCCCAATTGCCCACGCTGAGGCGGGTGCGGCCGTTCTCACGCGGCCAGCTATCCAGCTGGGCTGCATCTGAATACCGACCTAGGGCCCGCCTGTCAGTTCACCAAATCGGTGGAGTACATGGCGTAGATGTCGGTGCCCGTGGTAAAAGTCCAGTACTTGTTGCCTTCTTTAATAATGGTCGAAGGGTCGTAGCAATTATCGTTGCCCTGCAAGGCGAAAGCGGCTGGGCCCGTGAGCAGGCCCAGTAGCAGACCTAGGGAATCACTGAGCTGCAGCCAGTTGCGCCGAGCCAATTGGTGCGCACGTACCACAGCCGCACGCCGAAGCGAGGAGTAATTGTTTTTCATGAAGCTGAGTAAGGAAGGGACTATCACACAAACGTTTGTGCGCAGTTATAACCGCTTACCTATTCCATCTCATTGCTCAATTGTTACCATAAAATATTATCTATTAGATGTTTAAAAACGCCACACCCCTAGCCACTTAAAAGCGCTGCATGCGTGCTACTTGCAAATGCAAGTGACAGCTAAACAATCGTTGCCTTAACTTGCGGGCACGTCCCACTCTTAACGCAGGGCTACCTAGGGCTCTGCTTTCTCTATGTACTCGTTTCGTAAGCTGCTGGGTAGCGGCGCGCTTCTCTTAGCCGTTGGGCAACCTAGCTTGGGCCAGCAGGCCGCACCCAAAGCCGACTTTCACCAGTGGGCCCCTACCCCACCCATGGGCTGGAACAGCTGGGACTGCTACGGCCCCACCGTGACCGAGGCCGAGACCAAAGCAAACGCCGACTACATGGCCAAGAACCTAAAAAGCAGCGGCTGGGAGTACGTGGTGGTGGACATCAGGTGGTACGTGGGCAACGACACGGCCCACGGCTACAACGAGAAAAACCCCGATTGGAACATCGACCAGTACGGCCGCTTTGTGCCCGCGCCCAACCGGTTTCCGTCGGCTGCGGGCGGCAAAGGCTTCAAGCCGCTGGCCGACTACATGCACGCCAAGGGGCTGAAATTTGGCATTCACCTTATGCGCGGCGTGCCCGTGATAGCCGTGCAGCGCAAGCTGCCCATCAAAGGCACTAAGCTCACGGCCGACGCCATCCACAGCAAGGAAGGCCAGGCGGCGTGGCTGCACGACATGTACACGGTGGTGCCCGGCAAGCCCGGCGCCCAGGAGTACTACAACTCGCTATTTGAGCTGTACGCGAGCTGGGGCGTGGACCTCGTCAAGATTGACGACCTCTCGGAGCCCTACCACACCGGCGAGATTGAGATGATACGGAAGGCCATCGACCGCACGGGCCGCAAAATCGTGTTCAGCATGTCGCCGGGCGAAACGCCGATTGCCGATGCCAAGCACGCGCAGCAGCACGCTAACATGTGGCGCACCGTGGGCGACTTCTGGGACTCGTGGGAGCAACTCAAGGAGCACTTTGAGGTGTGCAACCGCTGGGCGCCTTACATTATGACCGGCGCCTGGCCCGATGCCGATATGCTGCCCCTAGGTCGCTTGGGCATTCGGGCCGAGCGCGGCGACGACCGCCAAACGCGCTTCACCCCCGACGAGCAGCGCACGCTCATGACCCTGTGGAGCATCTTCCGCTCGCCGCTTATGTTTGGCGGCGACCTGCCTAGCAATACGCCCGCCACGCTGGCCCTTATCACCAACCCTAGGGTGCTGGCCGTCAACAAAAGCAGCACGCACAACCGCCAGCTATTCCGGCGCGGCGACCTCGTAGCTTGGACCGCCGATGACCCCAAAACGGGCGATAAATACCTAGCCCTCTTCAATGCCCAGGACCAGGAGCTGGCACCCACTAGCACGGCTGCCGCAACTAGCCCGCTCATCAATCGCCAAACGCCGCAGGCCACGCTCGATGTTGACATCACCGGCGCCCAAAAGCTGTATCTGAGCGTGCGCGGCGGCGACGATGGCACCGCCTGGGACCACGCCGACTGGCTGGCCCCCGTACTCAGCAACGGCACCAAAACTATGTCGCTCACCGAGCTGCCCTGGCAGAAGGCCAGCGCCGGCTGGGGCCAAACTACCCTGAACAAAAGCGTGAGCGGCGGCCCGCTCGTGGTAGCTGGCAAAACCTACCCGGCTGGCATCGGCACGCACGCTAACTCTGTGATTGAGTACACGCTGCCAGTAGGCTACACCCGCTTCCAGACCACCGTGGGCCTCGACCAGGCCGCAGCGGGGCAGAACACGGGCGGCTCTTTCCAAGCGCTGGTTTTCACCAAAAGTCCTTACCAGCCGATGCCTGCCGACTCGGTGCGCGTGCCCGTGACGTTGGCCGACCTAGGGCTGGCGCCCGGCTGCATTGTGCAAGACCTGTGGAGCGGCCGCCAAGTGGGCAAGTTCACCACCGAGTTTGCTCCCTTCATCCGGCGGCACGGCGCGGGCTTCTACCGCATCTCAGGGCCGAAGCTGGCGAAATAGCCCGTTATTTAGCACGCTATTCAGAGTAGCTTGGACTTATGCTAACAGCTAAATCAAGAACGTTCGTCATGCTGAGCTTGTCGAAGCATCTCTATCGCACCGTTGCTATGCCATTCAACGAAGTGGTAGAGATGCTTCGGCAAGCTCAGCATGACGAACGTTCTTGATTTAGCTGTTGGGAACGAGTCGTTTTTCTATTTCCCACCCCTAGGTCTTTCCTCTTGCAACTACTTCGTATACGCGCTCTTAGTGGGCTCTCTTTCCTACTCGTTGGGCTTTCTGCCGCGGCTCAATCTACCTCGCCCATCGTCATCGAAACCGAGCACGTGAGCTTGGTCTTGGCCGTGGGCCAGCGCCAAAAGCTGTACCAAACCTACCTAGGGCCCCGGCTAGCCACGGCGGCCGACTATGCGCAGTTGCCCCAGCGCCATGAGGCTTACCCACCGGCTGGCACCGATAACCTGTTTGAGCCCGCTCTGCGTGTGGTGCATGCCGATGGCAACCCCGCGCTAGCCCTGCAATACACCGACGTGCAAACTACCAAGGCGGGCGACGGCGTGACCAATACCACCATCCGGCTGCGCGACCCGCTCTACCCGGTAGAGGTGCAGCTGCACTTCGTGGCCTACCAGCGCGAGGATGTTATCAAGACCTGGACCGAGATAGTGCACCGCGAAAAGAAGCCGGTGGTGCTCACCAACTACGCCTCGGCCATGCTGCATCTCGATGCGCACCAGTACTACCTCACGCAGCTGCACGGCGACTGGGCCGAGGAAGCCCAGCAGCAGGAAAGCCAGCTCACGAGCGGCATCAAGGTGATTGATACCAAGCTCGGCACCCGCGCCGGTTGGTACCAGACGCCCTCTTTCTTCCTGGCGCCCGACCGCCCCGCCACCGAAACCACCGGCGACGTGCTGGCCGGCACCCTGGCCTGGACCGGTAACTTCCGGCTGGCCTTCGAGCTGGATAATGAGAACCTGCTGCGCCTATCGGCGGGCATCAACCCCTACGCCTCGGAGTACACCTTGCTGGCCGGCCAGCCCTTCACCACGCCCGAGTTCATCTTCACCTACAGCACCCAGGGCAAGGGCCAGGCCTCGCGCAACCTGCACCGCTGGGCCCGCCAGCAAGGTGGCACCCTCGATGGCACCCAGCCGCGCCTCACGCTGCTCAATAACTGGGAAGCCACGTTTTTTAACTTCGACGAGCCCAAGCTCGATGGCCTGATGGGCGACGCAGCCAAGCTCGGCGTCGATTTGTTCTTGCTCGATGATGGATGGTTTGGCAACAAGCACCCGCGCAAAGACGACACCCAGGGCCTCGGCGACTGGCAGCCCACCAAAACCAAGCTGCCCAACGGCGTGGGCCACCTTGTGCAAACCGCCACCAAGGAGGGCATCAAATTTGGCATCTGGATAGAGCCCGAAATGGTGAATCCCAAGAGCGAGCTCTACGAAAAGCACCCCGACTGGGTGCTGCAGCTGCCGGGCCGCCCCGAGGACCTCTCGCGCAACCAGCTGGTGCTGGACCTCACCAATCCCAAGGTGCAGGACTTTGTGTACGGCGTGGTCGATGCGCAGCTAAGCCAGGGCGCGGCCTACCTCAAGTGGGATTGCAACCGCATGATTACTAACGGCTACTCGCAGCACCTAGGCAAAGACCAGTCGCACCTCTACGTAGACTATGTGCGCGGCCTCTACCGCGTGCTGGCACGCGTGCGCCAGAAGTACCCGCACACCCCCATGATGCTATGCTCGGGCGGCGGCGCGCGGGCCGACTACGGCGGGCTAAAGTACTTCACCGAGTTTTGGGCCAGCGACAATACCGACGCGCTGGAGCGGGTGTACATTCAATGGGGCTTCCTCAATTTCTTCCCGTCTAACACCCTGGCCAGCCACGTCACGAACTGGAACCGGGGCCAGAGCCTGAAATTCCGCACCGACGTAGCCATGATGGGCAAGCTCGGCTACGACATCGAAGTAGAGAAGATGACGCCCCAGGAGTTGGAGTTTAGCCAGCAGGCGGTGAAGGACTACAAGCGCCTGAGCCCGGTTATCTGGCAGGGCGACGTGTTCAAGCTGCGCTCGCCCTACGAGAGCAACCAGGCGGCCCTGGTGTACGTGGCGCCCCAACAAGACAAGGCCGTGCTCTTTGGCTACGACCTGAACCCGCGCTACCACGAAACGGTGCTGCCCGTGCGGCTGCAGGGCCTCGACCCGGCGCGCCGCTACCGCCTCACCGAAATCAACCTGATGCCCGGTCGCAAGCCAGAAGTGCGCGCCAGCGGCCAAACATACTCCGGCGACTACCTCATGAAAGCAGGCATCTTGCTGAACAACGGAGAAGCCAAGCCGCTGACCAGCCATGTGCTGGAGCTGACGGCCGAGTAAGCCCTAGGTCCTGTTTTATCACTTGTGCTGCTCACTGCCTTGCTGCTATGTCGCACGCCCCTACCCGCCCTGGCTGCGGAGGAAGCCGCTACTGCCGCCGCTGTGGGCCTGAGGGCGCGCACCAAAGACGGCTCAGCGCTGCTCCTAATGGCTACTTGGGGCCGTACTGTCGGTAATGAGGGGCCACGTCTCCGACGCCAGTACTATCCCAATTGCCTACCTAGTGCCCGCGCTGTGCCTCGGTGGTGCTGGGCTTCGCGCGGCGCAAAAGCTTAGTGAAACCGCTCACGCTCTCCGCTGCCGCTCAATCTACCTGTTTTTTCTTGTCAACTACCTTCTGAGCTATGAATACCTTAGTCTGCACCGAGCCCGGCCACTTTGCCTACGAAAGCCGGCCCGCCCCCGTGCCACAGCCGGGCCAGGTGCTGCTGCGCATCCGGCGGGTGGGCGTGTGCGGCACCGACTTGCACGCCTTTGAGGGCACACAGCCCTTCTTCGCCTACCCTAGGGTGCTGGGCCACGAGCTGGCCGGCGAGCTGGTAGATACAGGCGGCGCCGAAGGCTTTGCCGTGGGCGAGGCGGTGACATTCATTCCGTACTTCAACTGTGGGCACTGCGTGGCCTGCCGCGCGAGCAAGCCTAACTGCTGCGTGCAGATGCAGGTGTGCGGCGTGCACGTCGATGGTGGCCTGACCGAGCTATTGGCCGTGCCCGCCACCGCCCTGGTAGCGGGCCAGGGCCTGGGCTACGACGAGCTGGCCCTGGTGGAGCCGCTGGCCATTGGGGCCCACGGCGTACGCCGGGCCGGCGTGCAGCCCGGCGAATGGGTGCTGGTGGTGGGCGCCGGCCCCATCGGGTTGGGTATCATGGAGTTTGCGCGCATCGCGGGTGCCCAGGTCATTGCCCTCGATATTAATGAGCAACGCCTGGCTTTCTGCCGAGAGCACCTCGGCGTGACGCACACCATTAATGGACGGAACACAGACGTGGCGGCGCAACTGGCAGCCATTACCGGCGGCGACATGCCCACCGTCGTTATCGACGCCACGGGCAGCCTTGGGGCTATCAACCAGGGTTTTGCCTACCTGGCTCACGGCGGGCGCTACGTGCTGGTGGGCTTGCAAAAAGGCGACATCAGCTTCTCGCACCCCGAGTTTCATAAGCGCGAGGCCACGCTGCTGAGCAGCCGCAACGCCACCCGCCAGGACTTCGAGCATGTTATCAGCGCGATGAAGCAAGGCCTGGTCAAGCCCACCACCTACATCACCCACCGGGTGGCCTTCGGGCAGGTAAGCCAGGAGTTTGCCTCCTGGCTCGACCCTGCCACCGGCGTCATTAAGGCCCTGATTGAGCTGCCCTAGGGTGCTCGGCGCGCTCAAGGAGTGATTGTACGCCTTGGAAAGCCTTAACCGGCCTTTCGTTGGAAACGCTATTGTCTACGCGCTGAAGAGTATACCGACCTAGGGCGCCAACCAATGTAGTGCCCTATGCAAAAAGCGTTTGCCGTTGCTGCACTGGACAGCAACGGCAAACGCTTTTATAGGTAGGCTTCTCAAACTACGCCTACTTGGCGGCCTGCACGCCTTCGGTTGTCATTTGCACGCGCTTCAGGGTGCCGTCTTTGTTATAATAGAGGTAGTCGATGCACACCGAGCGGCGGTAGCTGCTGCCGCGCACATCCATACCGCCGTTGTGGTAGATGAAGTACGACTTACCCTTAAAGTCGATGATGGCTTGGTGGTTGGTGTTCGAGTTGCCGGCTATTTCGTTGAGCAGGCCTTTGTACTCCCATGGCCCGTCGAGGCTGCGGCTCATGGCGTAAGCTATTTTCTCGGGAAACTCGGTGGCGAAGCTCAGGTAGTACCAGCCGTTGTGCTCGTGCACCCAGGGTGCCTCCGTGAAGCGTGGCAGGCCACTCACGGTCTGGATGGGCCCATCTAGCTCGGTCATGTTGGGCTTGAGCTTGGCGTAGTAGCAGGCCGTATTGCCCCAGAACAGATAGGCCTGGCCCTTCTTGTCGATAATAACCGTGGGGTCAATATCATCCCAGCTGATAGACGCCGCCTTGGTCATATCATTGGTAATCAAGGCTGAGCCACGGGCATCTTTGAAGGGGCCGGTGGGGTTGTCGGCCACCGCCACCCCAATGGCCTTGCCGTGAATGGTGCCGTGCTCTACGGCCGCGTACCAGTAAAACTTACCGTTGCGGGCAATTACCTGCGAGGCCCAGGCATCATCTTTGGCCCAGGCAAAGTCGCTGACTTTCAGGGGCACCGGGTGCTCGGTCCAGTTCACCATGTCCTTCGACGAAAAGCACAGCCACTCGTGCATCACGTAGCGCTCCTGCGGGGCGGGCGCTTCGTCGTGGCCGGTGTAGAGGTACACCGTGCCGTTTTGCACCATGGCGGCGGGGTCGGCGGTGTATTTGGTGCGAATGATGGGGTTGCCGCCTGGGCTGGCCGGCGGCGCTGGCGCTTGCGCCGACGCAGAGCCGGCCGCCAACAGCAGACCTAGGGCAGCATTAGGAAGTAAAAGAGACAATGTTTTGCGCAACATGGGAAGCTTAAAAGTGGGATGGGATGAAGAAGCTGTCTGAGGTATTTCTGGCGGCTAACACCACTTGCCATTGCGAGCGCAGCGAAGCCATCGCATCAAAACACACTCAGTTATTTCGTTTATGTATACTTGCGTCGCTGCGCTCGCAATGACAAGCGGCTTCAAGCTGCACGTGCTACTTGGTGGCTACAGTAGGCCAGCCGGCGGCACTCCAGGTGATAGGCTCGATGCGCAGCTTGGGGCGGCCGCGGTCGTGGCCGTCGTAGCCGTGAAATATTAGGTAGTCAACCTTATCAAAGGTTGCTACGGCATTGTGGCCCACACCAAACCAGTCGGCGTTGCCCTGCAAAACCAACGTGCCGCCCCCCTGCTCCATGGGCGTGCCTGCCTGGTCGAGGTAGGGCCCGGTTACGGCCTTCGAGCGGCCTACCATCATTTTGTAGGTGCTCTGCGGACCGCGGCAGCAGTAGTCAAACGACACGAATAAGTAGTAGTACTCGCCGCGCCGAAAGATGAACGGCCCCTCGATAGCGCCATCGCCGGGCAGCGAGTCGGTGAGGGTGGCCGTGCGTGGGCGGCGGGCTAGCGTGCGCCACTGCGCGGGCTCGGCCGGGCCGGTGAGGTCGGGCCGCAGCTGCACCAGCTTGATGCCGTTCCAGAACGAGCCAAACGTGAGCCAAGGCGTGCCGCGCTCGTCGCGCACCAGGTTGGGGTCGATGGCGTTCCACATATCGCGGCCGGGCGTCGACTCAATGACCGGGCCGTGGTCGGTCCACTTAAAATCGGGCGACTTAGGGTCCAGCGTTTTGTTGGTAGCCAGCCCGATGGCCGAGCGGTTTTTGCCAAACGTGGAAATGGAGTAGAACAGGCTGTACTGGCCGTTGTGGTACGAAATATCGGGTGCCCAAATGTGCTCTTTAAACCCCGGCACGTCGCGCTGGGCCCAGGCCGGCGGCGTGGCAAAAACCGGCTTCTCGGCGGTCCAGTTCTTCCGGTCTTTCGACGACCACACCGTGACGCCGTTGCCGGTGCCAAAGAGATAGTACGTGCCGTTTTGCCGCGTCAGCACCGGGTCGTGGATGGGAATGGCCGGTGATGGGGCCTGGGCTTGGCTACCCAGGCCGCGGAGCAGAAGCCCCAGCAGTAAGAGTTTTTTCATGAGAGCGGCTTTACATAAACGATTGTGTAAAGAATTGCGAAGTACGGGCTTTTTCCGGACTCTATAGGCAGGTAAAGGCCCTTAATTTTAACAAACTGCTGGTAGCTTATTATTCACCGGCAAGGTTATCATCTACACAATTATTGTGCACAAACGTTTGTGCCTATGTAGCGCCATGAGCAGGCAAAAATCACATTAAGTGTCCAGGTTTATGGGTAAGTCACTGATTAAGCAGGAGCTTAAAAATCGGCACCTAGGGCCAAAAAAGCCGTTTTTTTTCTTCTCTCCTTAGCTTTGTAGTTGCATCTGACCGGCCTTTTTGCTGCCGGCTCGCCGTGCAGCTATGACTACGCGCAAAAAGCAACCCACTACTACCCCGCACACTGTTTCGATGGCCGACCTCGCCCGGGAGCTAGGCGTATCGATGACGACCATATCGCGGGCCCTGAGCGACCACCACAGCATTGGGGCGGCTACCAAGCAGCGGGTACTCAAGCTAGCTAAGAAACTCAATTATCAGCCCAATCACCTCGCCGCAGCTTTGCGCAAGGGCCAGAGCCGCTTGTTGGGCGTAGTGGTGCCCTACATCGAGGGCAAGTTTTTTCCGTCGGTTATCCAGGGCATCGAGCAGGCCGCCAGCAAGGCCGGCTTCAGCGTCATCGTGTGTCAGTCGCACGAAGATGTGCAGATAGAGCGCCGCAACGTGGAAACGCTGCTGCATGCCCAAGTGGCGGGGGTGCTGGTATCGCTAGCCCGCAACACGCAGGAGTTTCACCACTTCGACAAAGTGCGGGCGCGCGGCATTCCCTTGGTTTTCTTCGACCGCATTCCGACCAGCGAGTTTGTCAACTCGGTAGTGCTCAACGACCAAGCTGGCGGTTTTGCGGCTACCAACCACTTGCTGGAGCAGGGCTGCCGCCGCATTGCGCACCTGGCGGGGCCGCAGCATCTTAACATCTACCGCGAGCGGCAGCAGGGCTACCTCAACGCGCTGGCCGCCCACAGTATCGAGCCGCAGGAAGAGCTTATTATTTACTCCGACATGACGCAAGAAGACGGCGCGCAAGCCATGCGCCAGCTGCTCATGCTGCCTACCCCCATCGACGGCGTGTTTGGGGCCGGCGACTCGGTTATCCTAGGTGCCTTGCAAACGCTAAAGAGCCAAGGCGTCCGCGTGCCACAGGACATTGCCCTGGCCGGTTTCAGCAACGAGGGCTTCACGGCCATCACCGAGCCCAGGCTCACTTCGGTCGACCAGCGCTGCGAGGAAATGGGCGAAGCCGTGGTGCGCTTGTTTTTGGAGTTGGCCGCTGCGCCTGAGGCCCAATTTATGCAGCGCCAGGTAGTGCTGCAGCCCGAGCTATTCATCCGCGAGTCGTCGCTGCAAGACACACCTTAGTCCCGTCGGCACCGCCAGCGGCCGAAGCTTGTAGCCTAAGAGCAGCACGTTTAAATTTTTGTATAACTATTCTTAAACCTGTCCTGCTGCGCCAGCTCAGCGGGACAGGTTTGGATTTTGAACTACTCGCTGCGCTACGGCCACTGCTTTAGGCAGAAGCCGACTCGTCTTCGGCTGGGTTTGGTGTGTTCAGTCCTAGGTGCTGGCTTTGGGAAACCGCGGGCTGGTCGGGCACCTGCCCGCCGTAGCCACCGGTAAAGGGGTTTTGGTCGGTGTCCGTTTGGCGGTCACTTAGGTCTTCGCGGCCGCCGCTGCTGCCTACGCCACCCCGCTGGCCGCTTTGGTCATAGCCGCGGTCTTCATCGCCATTGTCGCCAGTGCGGCCCATACCTAGGCTGTGGCCCACATCGCCGTAGTGTTCGCCAGAGGTAGCGCCTTGCTGCCGCTGCTGGTCAAAGTCGGAACCCTGCGTTGTTTTGAAATCGGAACTTGCATCTTGCTGAGCCGATGCGCTATCGGTATCAGCCAGCACGGGCGACATGTCGTGGGCATCGTCGCGTGAGGTAGTGGCGGGGCCTTGGTCGGCACCTAGTTGGGCGGGGTCCAGCGGCTGCTGTTGCTCGCCGGCGGGTTGGTCAGAAGTAGCCATAGTTGGGGCAGGAAAAGAAATGCGAAGTGTAACAGCAGTGGCGCCAAAAGACCGCGCCTAGCTGAGTTTCTATAGCCTACTGCGCTCACGGCAGAAAGTTGCGGGCAGCTAGGGCTAACGACTTCACCGCTTAGCCGCTTAACATCATTAGTTAGAAGCAAGCTTACAGCCAGCTTTTCAATTACTTTACGACCTTTAACAGGACAGCGGACGCCTCCGCTACCTAGGCTCGTTTTCTTTACTACGCACGTCTTATGCGCGTTTCCTTTGCCGCCTTACTCTTGTTAGGCCCATGCTTATCAGCACACTGCTCTTATGGCCAAGGTGGTCAAGCTAGTAAAACTGGAGCGGCGGCAGCTACCCACACTTCGCATGGCACTTCTTCCATGGCGCTAGGCCCCGCGCCCAACCAGCACCTAGTAAAGCCCGAACACGTGCTTCAGGGGTCGGGCTACTACGCAGCAACGCTGCCCGTGCTGCACGATAAAGACGGCATAATTAGCATCACGGTAACAGTCAACCCTCAGACACACAGTGTGCAAAAACTAGATGCTATTCTCGCGCCGCTCAATCAGGCCGTGACGTACCGCCAGATTGGCAATGGCATCGGCCGCTACGATGCGCCTACGGGCCGCTACTATTTCAGCATAGCGTACCAGAAAATACGGCAGCTATCCGCCGATTCTACCAACCGCGGCACCCTGCGCCAAATCACGGGTTGGGTTAAGTCCGACGCCTCGCAAGCGGCAGTGGCAGAAGAGGCAGTGTTCGAGTCAGACGGCTAAATAAATCTGTAGCCCGCCTAGGTGACTATTTTGAGCAAAGCTGAGGCAATGGCTGCCATAAGCACTCCGCTCGCCGCGCTGCTGCTAGCAGCTTTGCAGAAATAAATCGGGTGCCAGCCGGCAACCTACGGGGGGAAACCGTAGACTATGGCCTAGCTCCGAAATCGATTTCTGAATTAATGCAAAAGTCTTTGTTTGTCCTGTTGCTGGCCGCTGGTTTGCGGGCCTCAGCGCAGTCCCCCACCCCGCTTACCGCTCGCCTCGATAAGGTGGGCCTCACCTTCGCCCTAGGTGCCAATGGGCAGCCTTCCTACACTATTACCTACGGGCAAAAGCCGGTGGTGCAGCCTTCTCGCCTAGGGTTGGTATTCCAAGACGGCCAGGGCTTCGATGGCGCACTTACCCTGACCGGCAGCGAGGTGAAGGATGTAGACGAAACCTGGCAGCCGGTGTGGGGCGAGGTTAAAAACATCCGCAACCACTACCAGCAATTGACGGTGCACTTGCGCCAGAAAGCCGCGCCTGGTCGCCGCATGGACGTGGTGTTTCGGGTCTTTGCCGATGGTGTGGGCTTCCGCTACGAGTTTCCGCGGCAGCAGGCGCTCGGTAATTTCGTGGTAATGGACGAGCTCACCGAGTTTGCCCTGCCCGCCGACCACCAGGCCTTCTGGATACCCGGCGACTACGACACCAACGAGTACCTTTACACCAAGTCGCGGCTGAGCGCGGTTGATAATTCGGCGCAGGTCAAGTCCTCGACCGAGATTGCGGTGCGCGTAGCGCCCGATGCGCAGGCCGTGGCCACGCCGCTCATGCTCAAGGCCGATAACGGGCTGTACGTCAACATCCACGAAGCGGCGCAGGTCAACTACCCGGCCATGCAGCTGCACGTGGATAAGGCCAGCTACCGCCTCACGGCTCGGCTGGTGCCCGATGCGGTAGGCAGCAAGGCCTTCTTGCACGCGCCCGCCCACACGCCCTGGCGCACGGTGGTAGTGAGCGATAAGGCCACCGATATTCTAGCTTCTAAGCTGATTCTCAATCTCAACGAACCTAGTAAACTCACCAACACCGAGTGGATTAAGCCCATGAAATTTGTGGGTGTGTGGTGGGAAATGCAGATTGGCAAGTCGGACTGGAAGTACGCCAACAGCATCGACACGCTCGATGCCAAGGGCCAGCTCATCCCGACCGGGCGCCACGGTGCCAACACGGCCAACGTGAAGCGCTACATCGACTTTGCCGCCCAACACCACCTAGGCGGCGTGCTGGTAGAGGGTTGGAACGTGGGTTGGGAAGACTGGTTTGGCAACTGGAAGGAAAACGTGTTCGACTTCGTGACGCCCTACCCTGACTTTAACGTGCAAGAAATCAGTGACTACGCCAAGGCCAAAGGCGTGCAAATGATAATGCACAATGAAACCTCGGGCGCTGCTACCAACTACGAGCAGCACCTCGACACGGCCTACCAGTTCATGAACAAGTACGGCTACCCAGCCGTGAAAACGGGCTACGTGGGCCGCATCATCCCGCGGGGCGAGCACCACGACGGGCAGTGGATGAGCAACCACTTTGTGCGCGTGGCCGAAATGGCCGCCAAACACCACGTGGCCGTCGATATGCACGAGTCGGTGCGCCCCACTGGCCTCAGCCGCACCTATCCCAACTGGATGGCCAGCGAAGCCGGCCGCGGCAACGAGTACAACGCTTTCAGCATCGGCAGCCCGCCCGAGCACGAGACCATCATGCCCTTCACCCGCTTTATGGGCGGGCCGATGGACTACACGCCGGGCATCTTCAAGCTTCAGAACTACGAGCCCACCGGCAAGCGCCGCGTGCAAACCACGCTGGCCAAGCAGTTGGCCCTGTACGTGACCCTGTACTCGCCGCTGCAAATGGCCGCCGACCTGCCCGAAAACTACAACGAGCACCTCGACGCCTTCAAGTTCATCGAAGACGTGCCGGTGGACTGGGATGATACCCGCATCGTGGCCGCCGAGCCCGGCGACTACCTCACCACCGCCCGCAAGGCCAAAGGCAAGGATGAGTGGTACCTAGGCAGCATCACCGACGAAAACGCCCGCCAGCAGCCCGTGAAGCTTGATTTTCTGACGCCCGGCCGCCGCTACCAAGCCATCATCTACGCCGATGGCAAGGGCGCCGACTGGCAGAAAAACCCTGCGGCCTATCAGATTACCAAGCAGGTCGTGACCAGCAAATCGACCCTCAAGCTACAGCTGGCGCCAGGTGGAGGGGCCGCCGTGAGCTTCAAGCCGTTGTAAGCGCGTATTTAGCGCTTTCATTCCTAGGTCATGCAGAGCGCAGCGAAGCATCTCGCGTGCTACACTACCCTCAAACGTCAGCAATGAAACAAGCGAGATGCTTCGCTGCGCTCTGCATGACAGACGTTTTCAATACTCCTCACCCCTTATGGAATATCCAGAAGCAGCCCGCCCTACCCCCGTCAAACGCTATTGCAAAACCCTGAGTCTGCAAGCCGACGAGGCCCTGATAGCCGCGTACCGCAAGCTGCATACGCCGGAAGGCGTGTGGCCCGAGATAGCGCAAGGTATGCGGGAGGTAGGCATTCTGGATATGGAAATCTACCTACTTGGCAACCAGGCGTTCATGATAATGGATACGGCACCGGATTTCGACCATGACCAAGCCATGCAGGTACTAGCCACCAAGCCGCGCCAAGCCGAATGGGAGCAGGTAGTGGCCGCCTGCCAACAAACCACCGCCAATGCTACTGCGGCCGAAAAATGGCAGCTGATGGAGCGCATTTACAAAATGGACATTTAGCCACCTTTTTTGTGTAGCAGAAGCTGCGATTTGTGTAGGTGGCCCTAGCCAATCTACGCGGACCTTTGAAGAACGGCAGCGCGGACTTACCCGCGCTGCCGTTCTTTCATTATGAGTCTTACCGATTTTCGCACCCTAGGGCGCTCGGGCCTGGTAGTGAGCCCACTGGCGCTGGGCACCATGACATTTGGCACCCCACGCTGGGGGTCGACCGACGACGTTTCCGAAAGCATTTTTCAGGCCTACGTGGAGGCGGGCGGCAATTTTATTGACACCGCCGATGTGTACGCCAAGGGCCGCAGCGAGGAGTTGGTGGGCAGCTATATAGCCAGCCGCGGCCTGCGCGACCAACTGGTGCTGGCTACCAAGTTTGGCTTCAACACCCAGCCCGGCAACCCGCACGCGGGCGGCAACGGGCGCAAGCACATTCACCAAGCCCTCGAAGGCTCGCTGCGCCGCCTAGGTACCGACTACATCGACTTGTACTGGCTGCACGTGTGGGACATGGTGACGCCCGTGGAGGAGGTATTGCAGACCCTAGGCGACCTAGTGCGGGCTGGCAAAATCCGCTACTTCGGCTTCTCCGACATGCCAGCCTGGTACGCCACCAAGGCCGCTACGCTGGCCCAAGCCCACGGTGTGCCTGGCCCCATTGCCATGCAAATGGAGTACTCGCTGGTAGCGCGCACCCTCGAAACCGAGCACGTGCCCGCCGCCCGCGAGTGCGGCCTGGGCATTGTGCCGTGGAGCCCACTGGCGGCGGGTTTTCTGGCGGGCAAATACGAGCGCGCCGGGACAGGCGCTACCGGCGAGGGCCGGCTGAGCGGTCCCAATCCATTCGGTAATACGAAGTTTAACGACCGCAACTGGCAGGTGCTCGATGTGCTGCGCCAGGTAGCCACCGAGGCCGGCCAGCCGCTGGCGCAAGTGGCCCTGGCCTGGGCGTTGGCCCGGCCGGGCATTAGCTCGCTCATCGTGGGGGCCAGCAAGCTGGCGCAGCTGCGAGACAACCTAGCCGCGCTCAACGTTAGTCTTACGCCCGAGCAGTTGCGCACCCTCAATGCGGGTAGCGTGTCTGACCCAGCTTTTCCCGAAGGCTTCTTCTCGGCGGGTCTCCAGCGCGGCATCTTCGGCGGTCACGCGGTGCAGGGCTGGTAATAACGGTCCTAGGGCGGCTTTCCAGCTACTAGTATGAACTGGCTCGTCACTCGTGTTACCCCACCCCCGGCCCCTCCCCTCCGGGAGAGGGGAGCCTGACGACTACTTGCGTAACCTAACGAAAGGCTCCCCTCTCCCGGAGGGGAGGGGTCGGGGGTGGGGTTTCGCGCTAGGGCAGTAGGCACCCTAGGGTAGCCGTGTTTTGTATTGCAGAAACACGATTCTGTATAGGCCCCGCCCTAGGTACTCGCCGGACCTTTGTCAGGCAAAACAACCAGTTTACCAACTCCTTATGAATACCCTCAAACGCGTAGCCCTGGGCACCCAGGGCCTAGAAGTACCCATCGAAGGCCTGGGCTGCATGGGCATGACGGGCGGCATCAACGGCATGAGCGTGTACGGCGAGGCCGACGAAGCCGAGAGCCTGGCCACCCTCCACCGCGCCCTAGAGCTGGGCGTGGATATGCTCGACACCGCCGACCTCTACGGCCCCATGCTCAACGAGCGCCTGGTGGGCCAGGCCATTGCCGGCCAGCGCGACAAGTTCACCATCGCCACCAAGTTTGGCTTTGAGGTGGACGACAACGAGCAGTGGACCGGCGGCTACAACGGCCGCCCCGAGTACGTGCGCAAGTCCATCGAGCGCTCCTTACGCAGCCTCGGCACCGACTACGTGGACCTCTACTACCTGCACCGCATCGACCCCAACACCCCCGTGGAGGAAACAGTGGGCGCCATGAGCCGCCTCGTGGAAGAAGGCAAAGTGCGCTACCTAGGCCTGAGCGAAGTATCGGCCGACGTGCTGCGCCAAGTACACGCTGTGCACCCCATCGCGGCCCTGCAAACCGAGTACTCGCTCTTCGACCGCCACGTGGAGGAAGAGGGCATTTTGGCAGCCGCTCGCGAACTGGGCATTGGTTTCGTGGCGTACTCCCCCCTAGGGCGGGGTTTTTTATCAGGCGACATCAAGACGCCCGACGACTTCGAGCCCAACGACTCGCGCCGCTTTTTTCCGCGCTACCAAGGCGAGAATTTCTACAAAAACCTGGAGCTGGTGCAGAAGCTGCAAACCCTGGCCACAGCCAAAGGCGTGACTTCGTCGCAACTGGCGCTGACCTGGGTGCTGGCGCAGGGCGTGGTCGCCATTCCGGGCACCAAGCGCCGCAAGTACTTAGAGCAGAACGTGGCTGCCGCCAGCATCACGCTATCTCCGCAGGAGCTGGCTGACATCGACGCCATCATGCCGGTGGGCAGCGCAGTTGGCGCGGCTTATCCGGCTGGTTTGTAGATTATCTTGAAAACAATGTCTGTCATGCTGAGCCTGCCGAAGCATCTCTATCGTACCGTCCGGATTATGCGGTAGAGATGCTTCGGCACGCTCAGCATGACAGACGTTGTTTTAAATATTAGTTAAGAAACTCTCAATATAGTCTCTGCTATGAAACCGGCTACCAACGACCTTCAAGTACTGCACACCGTCACGGAATATGCCCGGTTCTGCGGGTTGGAGGCGCCGCGGCACCCCCTGCTTACTATCATTGACCTAGCCACGACGCGGGGCCAGCCGCGCCCCACCGGCCTCACGCCGATAGTGCAGCAGTTTTACACTATCTGGCTTAAAAAGAACATCAAAGGCACTATCTACTACGGGCGGCAGTCCTACGATTTTGGGGAAGGCGTACTGGGTTTTCAGGCGCCGGGCCAGGTTTTTGCCATCGACGAATCGCTGGACCTCTCCGAAATCAGCGGCTGGGGGCTGGTCCTCCACCCCGATTTTTTGCACAAGCACCCGCTGGGCAAGAAAATAGCGAGCTACAGCTTTTTCTCTTACCAAGTCCACGAAGCGCTGCACTTGTCGGCGCAGGAAGAACAGGTGCTCGATGGCATCCTCACCGGTATCCGGCACGAGTACGAGCAGCCCATCGATGCCTTTAGCCAAGACGTGCTCGTATCGCAGCTAGAGGTGCTGCTGAACTACGCCAACCGCTTTTACCACCGCCAATTTCTGACGCGGCGGCCTGCCGAGCACGACCTGCTTAGCCGCTTTGAGGCGCTGCTGACAGACTATTTTGCCCAAGGCGGCGAGCAGCCACTGCCCACCGTGCAGTACTTCGCCGATGCGCTGCACGTGTCGCCGGCCTACCTCAGCGACATGCTGCGCACCCTCACCGGCCAAACTACCCAGCAGCACATCCACTACGGCCTCATCGAGAAGGCTAAACACCTACTCCTCAGCACCTCCCTCTCCATCAACGAAACGGCTTTTCAGCTAGGGTTTGAGTATCCGCAGTACTTCACGCGGCTTTTCAAAAACAAAACCGGGCTGACGCCAGCTGCCTTTCGGCTCTCGGCGCAGTAGCGCGGACTTTTAGTCAGCGGGTTGTTGCGCACAATATTCGCGGACTAAAAGTCCGCCCTACACCTAAACTATTCGGCCAGCAAATCGGCTTGGTCTTTCAGCGCCACGCCGGAGAGTTGGCGCCGTAGCGCCTCGCGCAGCAGCCAGCCCAATTTGGCTGCGGCTGCCGCGTAGGGCAGGCCCGCGGGCCGGATGTTCGACACACAATTACGCGCCTCGTCCGTAAGGCCGGGCCGCGGGCCGTAGGTGAAATAGGCGCCCAGGCTATCGGGCGCGCTCAGCCCCGGCCGCTCGCCGATGAGCACCAGCACCAACCGCGCCCGCAGCAGGGAGCCGATTTCGTCGCCTAGGGCCACGCGAGCCTGCTCGGCCAGCACAAGCGGCCCCAGACGCAAACCGGTAGCGCGCAGCTCAGATAGCAGTAGGCCTAGCAGTGGCACGGCGTGCGCATTGATAGCAGTGGCCGACAAGCCATCGGCCAACACGACGGTCACGTCGCAGTCAGTGTCGGCAGCTAAGTTCGCTTTCGATTCTTCTGCTAATTGGCGGCCGTGGTCGGGGCGTTGGAGGTACTCCTGGCGGTTTTGGGCTTGGCTGCTTACTTGGTGTACGGGCAGACCTAGGGCGCCTAGCTCGGCCAGCAGTCGCTCCGTGTCCAGCACCGAGTACACGGCATCGCGGGCGTGGGCGTGAGCCAGCTTGAAGGCCAGCGCCTCGCGCATGGGCACGCTGGTGCCCGTGCGCCCTAGGGCAATGCGGGCGGCGGTGAAGGCGCGCAGGCTGGCCCACGGGTCGGGCTCTGGGGCAGCCGGTGGCAGGTCGGGCAGGTTGCTCATGCGGGCCTTCTTAAGGTACTAACTTACAAAAAACATTTGTACTCCTGACTCAGCGCAACGCGGGCGGCAGTTGGCCCAATAGCCGCGCCGATGTGGCGGGCAGCAGCTGACCCTGCGCATTAAAAATACCTTGCTGCGCCAGCCACGCCTCAAACTCGGGCGCGGGGCGCAAACCCAGCACCTGCCGCACGTAGAGCGCATCGTGAAAGGAAGTAGACTGGTAGCCGAGCATGATATCATCGGCCCCCGGAATGCCCATGATGTAATTGCAGCCGGCCACCCCGAGCAGCGTCAGCAGCGTGTCCATATCGTCTTGGTCGGCTTCGGCGTGGTTAGTGTAGCACACGTCCACGCCCATTGGCAGACCTAGGAGCTTGCCGCAAAAGTGGTCTTCGAGGGCAGCCCGGATGATTTGCTTGCCATCGTAGAGATACTCGGGGCCAATGAAGCCGACCACCGTATTGACGAGCAGCGGCTGGAAGCGCCGGGCCACGGCGTAGGCGCGGGCCTCGCAGGTTTGTTGGTCGAGGCCGTGGTGGGCATTGGCCGAAAGCGAACTACCCTGGCCGGTTTCGAAGTACATCACATCCTGGCCCAGCGTGCCGCGGCCCAGGCCGAGCGTGGCTTCGTGGGCCTCTTGCAGCAACCCTAGGTTGATGCCAAAGCTCGTATTCGTGGCCTCCGTGCCGCCAATGGATTGGAAGGTTAAATCGACCGGCACGCCCTGCTCTATCAGCTGCAAGGAGGTCGTGACGTGGCATAGCACGCACGACTGCGTCGGGATGGCGTACTGCTCGCGCACCGCATCGAGCATGTACAGCAAGTCACTCACGGCCTTGGGGTTGTCGGTGGCCGGATTGATACCTAGGACGGCGTCGCCGCTGCCGTAGAGCAAACCATCGACGAGGCTGGCGGCGATGCCACGCAGGTCGTCGGTGGGGTGGTTGGGCTGGAGGCGGGTGGCCAGGTGCCCGCGCAGCCCTAGG